>ENA-ORXR01000011-ORXR01000011.1-marine-metagenome-genome-assembly--contig:-NODE-11-length-322515-cov-9.401110_pt1 | contig 322515 bp, 279 predicted proteins | sample MGYA00237866_ERZ511479 | MGnify/ENA metagenome assembly ERZ511479 | reverse complement strand
TCCGGATCGTGCCGGCGAAGAAGGTCAGGAACTCGTGCTCGGCGTCGGCGCCGGCCGTCGTGACGATGCTCGGCAACGGGATCGTGGCCGTCGTCGACAACGACGTCGACGCGGCCGGTGGCGTGTCAGGGAGGTTCATGGAGGCGCCCTACTGGTATCCCATAAAAGGTTCGTGGGCTCATCATCGCGTGCTGACCGATCGTGTCGATCAGCGTCTGCTGCCACGGGCGGCACTCGAGCGAGAATTGGCCGTGACGGTTCACCGTCGCGAGCACCTCATCAAGCTTGATCGGCCGTGTCGCCTTGCGTACCTTCGTGCGGGAACACCCCGCTTTCCAGAGAAACAGCATGACCGAGGCGGGAAACCCGGCCACACAAGAGTCAGACAAGACAGCGCTGGACCCGGTCACGCTCAGCGTCATCCAGGCGCGTTTGCAGCAGATCTGCGACGAAATGGACCTGGCGTTCTCGCGGGCAGCATTCTCACCGGTCATCAGTGAGGCAAACGATCGCTCCGACGGCATCTACGACGCGGTCGACGGCGCCTTGATCGCCCAAGGCGTCGGCGGCTTGCCGGTGTTCGTCGGCGCGATGCAGGCGTCCACGCGTACGCTGATCGGGATGATCGAACGCGGTGAGGTTCTGCCACCTGAACCGGGCGATACCTACATCGTCAACGATCCCTATCTCGGCGGCACGCACCTGATGGATGTGCGCTTTGCGCGTCCTTTCTATCGGCAGGGCAAGATCGTCTGCTGGTTGTCGAACACGGGTCACTGGCCCGACACCGGGGGAGCGGTGCCCGGGGGCTTTTCGGCGTCGGCAACGGCGGTCGAGCAGGAAGGCTTGCGCCTGCCTCCCGTCAAGCTCTTCAAGCGCGGTCACCTTGACGAGGAGATCTGGGCGATCATTCGCTCGAACATTCGTGTGTCCGAGCAGCGTATCGGCGACGTCAAGGCGCAGGCGGCCGCGCTCGATGTCGGGGCTGAGCGGCTCGTTGAGCTGCTCGATCGCTACGGCGACGTCACCGTGCACAAGGCCATTGCCGAGCTGCGCGTTCGAGCAGCCGTTGGCATGCGTCGCTGTATCGCGGAAATTCCCGAGGGCAGGCATGCCGCCAGCGCCTGGCTCGACAGCGACGGCGTGGTCAACGAGCCACTCGAGATCCGCCTCGCCGTGACCCGTCGAGGAGAGGATCTGACCTTCGATTTCTCGGGTTCGAGCCCGCCGTGCGCCGGGCCGATGAATTCGGTCAAGGCGACCACGCTCAGTTCCGTCTATCTCGCCATGCGGCACATCTTTCCCGATGTCGTCATCAGCGCCGGTGCATTCGAGCCCTTGCACGTTGTGGGACTCGACGGCACCTTCCTCGACGCCCGTTACCCGCGACCGGTGTCGGGTTGTGCGGCTGAAGTATCGCAACGCATCGCCGAGGCCGTCTTCGCCGCCCTGGTCAAGGTGTTGCCGGATCGCGTGACCGCCGCACCGGCAGGAACCAGTGGAAACTTCGCGCTCGGCGGACACGATCCCGAGCGCGGACGCGATTTCGTCATGTATCAGATCTCGGGCGGTGGCTACGGTGGCAACAGCGATCATGACGGCCTCAGCAACGGTTGTTCGACCATCGGTATTTCCAAGGCACCGCCCGTCGAGATCATGGAACAGGCCTATCCGGTCCTGTACCACCACTACGCGCTGGCCGAAGGTTCCGGTGGTGCGGGCAAGCAGCGGGGCGGTCTGGGACTCGATTATGAAGTCGAGCTTTTGCGTGGCACGGCGAAGGCCAGTTTCGTCATGGATCACGGCCGCAGCGGGCCGTTGGGCGCATTGGGTGGCGAGGACGGGGGCGTCAATCGGGTTGTCGTGCATCGATCCGGCGAGGCGCATGTACCGCCGCATCTGTCGAAGGAGCAGGACATCAGCCTGCAGGCGGGTGACCGGGTTCATGTACAGACGCCGGGCGGTGGCGGCTACGGTGATCCTCGGTCGAGAGACCCATCGGCCGTGCTCGAGGACGTACGGCTCGGACGCTATACGGTCGCACAGGGCAAGGATCGGTTCGGTGTGGTCGTGGTGGCGCCCGACACGGAATCAGGTGAATGGACGGTCGATGCCGACCGGACCCGGGCGTTGCGCGAGCAGTCGTGGCGAGCAGTAAAGGGCGAGCAGTAAAGGGCGAGTAATAGTGGTATTACATTCGCATCGCGATCATGACGGGAGGTTCGTCATGATGCGTCCGACCCCGGAAGTTTGTCGTATATTCAGTTGCCGGAGATGCTTTCTGGTGCATTCTCCGGTGTTCGGCTCCAACCAACCGAGGGTAAGACACATGAAGCGATTGATCGTGCTTGTAGGCGGTGCACTAGCGCTCGTCGCCGGCAATGTCTATGCGGAAGGCTGTGCCTACGGAAAGCGCGCGGCCATGGCTGACGCACACAGCGCCGTGGAAGAACCGATTGCCGAGGAGGGCCTGAGCCCAGAGCTCCTGGCACTGCTGGAAGAGGCAGATGACGAGAAGCTCGAGGAAACGCTGGTCGTTCCCAACATACCGAACTGAGTGTCGGCAGTTTTCCTTCCCATCGTTAGCCTCGCGGTACGCTTTCGTAGAGTGTCCGCGTCCGGGTAACGGCGGGAGGAGTTGCACGCCGACTCTTCGGTGTCGCGACGGCACGCTCCCCGTCGGTACTACTCCCGTCAGTACTATTCCTGGGAACTAGCCGACGGGAACGTCCCTTCGAGAGCGTGTAGAGTTATGCGCACGAGCAGTGTGATCAGCTCGTGCGTGGGATGGTAAATTGTGGCCCTCACGTCGAGTGAGCCGGGGCGGGTGCCTGACGGCCAGTTCGGCAGGCCGTGCCGCAGCATCCCGGAGTACCAAGCTCAATGAGTCTCGACCTCATCACCATTGGTCGATCGTCTGTCGACCTGTACGGCGGGCAAGTGGGCGGGCGGCTGGAAGACATGCGCTCGTTCAACAAGTACATCGGCGGTTCACCCACCAACATCGCGGCCGGCGCTGCACGCCTCGGATTGTCCGTCGGACTGATTACGCGTGTCGGCGATGAGCACATGGGCCGCTTCATCCGCGAGCAGCTTGCCGCTGAAGGCGTCGATGTGCGCGGTGTCGTTACCGATCCAGAGCGGCTTACCGCGCTCGTCCTGCTTGGTATAAGGGACCGCGAGAGCTTTCCGCTGATCTTCTATCGCAGCGATTGTGCCGACATGGCGTTGTGCGTCGACGACATCGATCCGGCGTTCATCGCAGAGGCGCGCTGTGTCACGGTGACGGGTACACACCTGTCGCATCCGAACACCGAAGCCGCCGTCCTCAAGGCGCTCGATCTGGCCCGTGCGAATAGCGCTCGAACAGCACTCGATATCGATTTCCGACCGAACCTCTGGGGACTCGCCGGACATGGCGACGGCGAAAGTCGGTATGTCGAATCCGGTGAGGTGACCACAAAGCTGTTATCGACGTTGCACCGTTTCGATCTGATCGTCGGTACGGAGGAAGAATTTCATATCGCGGGCGGAACCACCAACACGCTCGATGCCCTCAGGCGCGTTCGCGAAGTCAGCGCTGCAACGCTTGTCTGCAAGCGTGGCCCCATGGGTGCAGTCGCCTTCGTCGACGCGATCGGCGCAACGCTCGACGACGGTCTTTCCGGGCCAGGGTTTCCGATTGAAGTCTTCAACGTGCTCGGCGCAGGTGACGGTTTCATGGCCGGGCTGCTCTCCGGCTGGCTTGCCGACACGGACTGGCCGACCGCCTTGACGCGCGCGAATGCCTGTGGTGCTCTGGCAGTATCCAGACACGGCTGCGCGCCCGCCTATCCCAGCAAGATCGAGCTCGATCACTTCCTCGACAACGGCGTGACGACACCTGCGCTGAGACATGACCGCGAACTTTCGCAAGTACACTGGTCTACCAATCGCATCGGTGATTGGGGCATCGTCAGAATCTTTGCCTTCGACCATCGGCAACAGTTCGAAGCGATGGCGGACGCAGTCGGTGCGTCACATGAGTGTATTGGCGAATTCAAGAAACTGTGCCTTGCCGCCGCTCTGGCGGTGCGGGAAGAGCGAACGGCTGATCGCACGGACAACAGCGCCGCCGGCTACGGAATCCTGTGCGATTCTCGCCTGGGTGAAGCCGCTCTCTTCGCTGCGAGCGACACCGGCCTGTGGATCGGTCGCCCCGTCGAGGTGCCCGGTTCGCGCCCCCTCGCACTCGAGCCTGCGCTCGGTCGCGATTACGGATCGGCGCTGGCGAGCTGGCCGAGCGGTCATGTCGTCAAGGTGCTCTGCTCCTGCCATCCGGATGACGATCGCGCGATGCGCGACGCTCAGGAAGCGACCATCCTCCACCTGTTCGAAGCGGCGCGGGCCAATGACCTCGAATTCCTGCTAGAGATCGTGGCTTCCAAGGTCGGTGAAGTGGGCGAGGACACGACGGCGACACTGATCGAGCGCTTCTATGAAATCGGCGTCTACCCGGATTGGTGGAAGCTCGAGCCCTTGGCGACTACGGTTGCCTGGGCGCGGGTTTGCGACACCATCAATCGTCATGATCCGCACTGTCGCGGCATCGTCGTGCTCGGTCTCGATTCGACGCCCGAGTTGCTCGAGGCACGGTTTCACGAGGCGGCACTCTTTCCACTCGTCAAGGGATTCGCGGTCGGCCGCACGATATTCGGTCAGAGCGCGCGTCGCTGGATGGCCGGTGAGATTGACGACGCGGTGGCTATCGACGAGATGCAGAGTGCCTATCGCGCACTTTGCGATGCCTGGGACCGGGCACGAGGCGTGGCGGCCTGATGCCTGCTTCCTGACGCCTGCTGCTGCGGAGTTTCAGTCGAGCTGCCCGCTCGTTTCTTCGGCCAGCAGCCATGTCCGGAACGCGTCGATGTTGTGAGCATTTGGCACCTCCTCAGGCTGATGACATAGTCGGCCTGGTCCAGCGGCAGGCGCAGGTCGAAGTGGACGACCAGTCGGTTCGCGATGTGCTGACCGCAGCCGAACGCGAGGCCGTGCGCGAACTGAATCAATTCAGCGACAGGGAACTCACCGACCTTGATCTCTCACGCGCTGGCATCGTCGACGCCGTGCGCTTTGGCCGCCCCGGTATCGACAGGAAAGCAGCGTAGCGCCGCGCTCAGCTCTTGACTCTTGCCACGACCGGCGCAGGTGATGCCGGCGCAGGCTCCGGTGTGTTCAGTGAAATCTGCGGATCACGGCGCCCGCAACCTGACGGGTCTGCCGAAGCACCCGCGTCACTGTCGGAGCCTGCGGCGGTCTTCTTGCCATCGGTATTGCCGGTCTGTGCCCGGTCGCAGTCGTCAGCCCGGACGCCGGTGGCGAGTGCTGCTGTGCTGCCGGCAATCACGAACGCGGCGCTACTGCGAATGAAACGGCGACGGCTTGCCTGATCCTGAACGATGATCGTGTCGAGATCGCTCTTGCTCGTGTCGGGCTCACTCATGTCACGCTCACTCATCTCGGTCTCCACAAGGTATCTACCAACTTTAGTTAACAATCAGCGAGTCGGGTGTCAAGGCGAAAGGTCGAGAAGGTTCTCGCGGACCAGCAATCGGCACAAGGCCAGACGCTGTTCTTCATCGACGTGGGGAATCTCGTCGACGGCAAGCTGTCGAGAAGTATGCAAGGCTTCGACCGCGCGGGCCATTGCGCCTTGGAAGCGCAGGGTCTGACCGGGTGTCTGAAGCAGAAGGGCGTCGTCGTCGATTTCGATCGCGAGCCAGGCGCCTGCCCGACAGGTGACGCGACTCGACGATGTCAGCTGGTCAAGGGCGGCCAGCCGGGACACCAGACCCACACAATCGGGCGTGGCTTGCAGCGTTCGCCGGGCGCGCAGGCGCTGGGCTGCTGCAAGCAGCGATTCAGGCGAGAAGACGCTGGCAAGGGTGCTGCTGATCTCGCTTGGTGACTCGTTGTCGCCGCACGCGCTGTTTGTCGCCGTGTCCGCGCTCGTGGCAAGGCCAGCAGGGGATAGGCCAGCAGGGGATAGGCCCGTCAGGGATCGATCAGTCACGGCACGACGCAAGGCAATCTCATGCGTCGCTGCGGCGCTCAAGGCTTCCTGCACGGTGGCGAGAAGCGTGTCGGGGGTAACACCGAGCGTGATGTGCAAGGAACGCAGGTTGTCTGTGGTGCGCGCGTCGTGCATCACGCCTCTGGGGATATACAGCGTATCGCCAGCCTGCAGGGTGACGCGCTCGGTGGCCGCACCCGGGTGGTGAATCGAGGCATCGAAGGTATCGCCACGCAACGGCAACTCCGGGCCGCCCGCGTAGAACTGAAAAGTCTTGCTGCCTTCGATCTGCAGGATGAAGACATCATGCGCGTCATAGTGTGCGTTGAATCCCTGTTGTGCTGCAGGCGACAGGTAGGCATTTGCCTGGCAGGACATGTCGAGCACCGCCTGCATGCGTCGGCACAGGGTTGCCAGGCTCTCGACCCGCTGATGCAGCTGCGACAGCACCATCGTCGCGCCATCGTGATGGTGTTGCAGAAAGCGAAGCGGCAACACCTTGCCGCTCTCATCGAGATAGTGCTCGGTGGCGATCGGTTCTTCAGCGCGGACCAGCTGCGCATCGGGAAAGCGAAAGGGCAGGGACGACAGGAGGCGTTCGATACGCTCGCTTGACAGCAAGGATGCGAAATACCCTGGCTGCTGCCTGTCGACATGCAGCGGTTGACGCTCCCAGAACGTCTGCATGAAGGTATCCGTCGACACGGGCTCCAGCACGGGGTTATCTGCCGTTTCGTAACGTGTCATCAGTCCTCCTGATTGCTGTCGATCGATCGGAATTCTGTTCGATCGCCCGTCCGGTTGCCAGTCGAGCGGACGGGACAGATCGGTGCTCGTCCCTCGGCAGGCGCAGCAAAGCGCTTGAAACGCGTGCACGGCGCTTCCTTGTCGAGGCGCAAGCGAGTTACGCTCTGCATACTTTCAGCACCTTGAGATTGCCTGCAGATGGATCTAGGAATAGCCGGTCGGCATGCCATTGTCTGTGCGTCCAGCCGTGGTCTCGGCCGCGCCTGTGCACTGTCGCTTGCCGAAGCGGGTGTGCACGTGACCATCAACGGGCGCGACGAGGCGGCCCTGGCTGAAACCTGTGCTGCGGCCAAGGCCTTCGGTGTCGAGGTGAATGTCGTGGCCGCGGATGTGTCGAGCGCTGCCGGGCAGGACGCACTCCTCGCGGCATGCCCGTCACCCGACATTCTGATCAACAACAACGGCGGGCCGCCATTGAAGGATTTTCGTCAGATCGATCGCGAAGCCATGATCGCCGGCGTGACGATGAACATGATCACACCGATCGAGCTCATTCAGCGGGTCGTCGACGGCATGGGTGAGCGTGGTTTTGGTCGAATCGTCAACATCACGTCAGCATCGGTGCGCGCCCCGATCAGTGGACTCGATCTCTCGAGTGGTGCTCGCGCGGGTCTGACATCGTTCCTGGCCGGTGTGTCTCGCTCCGTGGCGAGTCGCGGGGTGACCATCAACCAGATGATGCCCGGAGCTTTCGATACGGATCGCCTGCGCGGGAATTTCGCCGCGGCCAGCGAACGCACCGGCAAACCGGCGAGCGATATCGCGTCGCAACGCGCCGCCGGCATTCCGTCGCGTCGGTTCGGTACGCCCGCGGAATTCGGCGCTACCTGTGCCTTTCTTTGCAGTGTGCATGCGGGCTACGTGACCGGGCAAAGTCTGCTTATCGACGGCGGTGCGTTTGCATCGGCCTTCTGAATGGTTTCATGAACAAAAATTCATGAAATGACCCGGCGAAAACCGCGTTTCGCCTGCCAAGGATAACCAAAGCTACACGGGCAGAGGTTCAGGGCTGTGCAACGATATCGATCCAGGTGATGGTGGTTTGATCGTCACGAGCGGATCACTTCTCGAATCACGTCCAATACACATGCACGACTCATCAGGCACAACGTCAGGCCATGGCCGGAAACGTCTGCACACAAGGCACGGCGCTGTTGACGCGGACGTCGGTACGCCCGGCCTGACGGGGCAGGCGGCCGATGCGCCGCGAGGCAATCCGGCGGATCGGCAAGATGCCCTGAGTCGCCGAGTCTTCCAGGTAACGGCCATTGTGCTCGGCGTACTGGGAATATTCGGCGTCGGGATTCATTTTGCCCAGGCGAAATACTGGCCATACAAGCCGATCGCCGACGCATGGAAGATCCTGGAAGAAGCCGTCGAATATCGCACCTTTGCACCGGATAATGCATTGGGCGATGCGCCTTCGAACGCCTCCCGCGAGCCTTTCGTCGCGCACGTTCCCGAGGCTGTCGCACCCGGCTACCGAGCGGTGATGGGTTATCTGTCGTCGCGGCAGGACTTCGGCATCTGGCTCTTTGATTCGGCCGGTAATCGGGTACACGAGCGTCTGCTCAACTACCGCATTCAGGACCCGGACGGCCCCAGCGGTGGTTCAGAAGCGCCTCACGCGTTTCATTTTCTGAGCGATGGTTCCGTTGTCGTCAATACCGACAAGGGTGATGTGATGACACGCTATGACACCTGCGGGGAGCCGGTCTGGACGCGCGATGGTGCTTTCCACCATTCGTTTGCACCCGATCCGCGCGGTGGCCTGTGGACGTGGCGTGGCGAGATGTCGGCGTTCGATCAGTACCAGTTTCTCGTACGCATCGATCCTGTGACCGGCGAGACGCTGGAGGAGATCAGTCTTGTCGACGACATCATCATGGCTTCTGCGGGGAATCAGGCGATTTTTACCGTGGTGTCAGGCTACGAACTCAAGCATGCCGAACGCTATCGTGCGATCAACGACCTGTTTCACCCCAACGATCTGGAAGTGTTGCAACCCGGGATGGCGGCGGCCTTCCCCGAGTTCGATGCCGGGGATCTGTTGATGAGCTTCCGCAACATCGATCTGGTGATCGTTGTCGATGCCGAGTCGTTCGAGATCAAGTGGTGGAGTCATGGGCCGTGGATTCAGCAGCACGATCCCGACTTCAATGCGAACGGTGAGATCACGGTGTTCAACAACAATGGCTGGCGCTCGCTATCGAACATCGTCGGCATCGATCCGTCGACGCGCGAGCTGCGTGAAGTGCCGGTCGACCCGGCGCACCGGTTCTATACGCAATACATGGGAAAGCACAACCTGCTCGACGACGGCACCTTGCAGGTTGTCGTGCCATTCGAGGGTCGCGTGCTCGAATTCGATTCAGCCGGCGAACTGATTCTGGAAATCAACAATCTGCATTCGACGCGACACAATGCTTTCGTTGCCGACCTGGCGTTGTTGCGAGAAGATTTCTTTGACATACCCCCCGAGAATTTCGGCTGTGCGAGCGTTAGTCATTCCGGGGCAGCTGAGGATAAAAGAGCATGAACACGTATCGACATCGACGCTATGCCATGTGCGTTATCGGGCTGGCAGGCCTGTTCGCGACCCCCGCCTTCGCTTACGTCGGGCCAGGTGCCGGGCTTGGTTTCATCGGCACGGTGTTCGGCCTTGTCGCGGCAATCCTGCTCGCCATGGTCGGATTGTTCTGGTATCCGTTGAAGCGCATGCTGGGCAAGAAGCGGACGGCTCCCGACGGCGGCCAGAAGGACCCGGAGGACGACGACCGGACGTGAATATCGTCAGCGTGTTCCTGTTTGCCATCATGGGTATCGTCTTTCAGGAATTGTTTTTTCGCCTGTCGGTGATGCCGGATGTCAGGCGGGTGTTTCGAGTTGCGCCCGAGGCCGCTTCGATCATGCGCTCGTCGTCAATGAATGACGATGAGAAAGAGCGCCGGATTCGACAGATGAGTCTCGAGGTGCTGAAGACCACCCTTCGGTTCAGCGCAAAACTCGCCCTTGTTCTCATCGCCGTCATCGGTATCGCAGCGATCGTGCAGTGGGCCCTGCAGCCGTCGCCCGACGGGCTGGTGGGCTTGCTGACATCCTGGCAGGCTTTGCTGGTCATGCTGATCGTGGTGCCGGTCTATGCCCGTTGGCGCCATGGCTGAGGCATCGACGGCTGACTACGGGATACTCGATCGCCTGTTGCACCGGGTTGCGTTCGCGCACCCGCGAGTGCAACGTGCGCTTGCTGACCTCGAGAACGATCTATTCAAGCGACAGATGAAGACCGTGGCGGTCGAGCGGCCCGTGTTCGTCACGGGTCTGCCGCGAGCAGGCACTACCTTGCTGCTGGAATGGCTCTACGGCACGGGAGAATTCGCCACCTTCACGTATCGACAGATGCCGTTCGTGCTCAGCCCGCTGCTCTGGCACCGGCTCAGTGCCGGCTCGCGCCGCACGGAAGATCTTCGGGCACGCGCGCATGGCGACGACATGCTGATCGGCCATGACAGTCCCGAGGCGTTCGAGGAGGTGCTCTGGATCAACTACCTCTCGTCAATGCTATTCAACGACGGCGGCATGAATACCCTCGACGGGAGTGATCTGAACGCCGAATTCAGGGATGCGTACCGGCGGCTGGCGAGAAAGATCGTTTGCCTCGCGACGATAGAGCGAGCCCAACACCCGACACCGCGTTACCTCTCGAAGAACAATGCGAACATCGGCCGGTTTCCTGCCGTTTTCTCGGTTTTCGCTGATGCGATGGTCCTGTGCTGTGTACGCGATCCCATCGCGCAAGCCGCTTCGTTGCATCGGCAACACGGTCGATTCAATGCGCTGCATGACGGTGACGTCTTTGCAGAGCGTTACATGGCCTGGGTCGGTCATCATGACTTCGGGCGTAATTTCCGACCGATCAGGTTTACCCGCAAGGCGGAAACCGCTTCCCCGGATGAACTCTCGTTCTGGTTGCAATACTGGATAGACGGGTATCGACATGCGCTTGCCAATGCGACGAGCCAGGTGCACTTCGTGTGTTTCGACTCACTCTTGCGAGAGGGTGCCGATGGGCTTGCCAGGGTAGCGTCCTGTGTCGGGCTGCAAGCGCCGTCACGGCTGACCGACGCGGCCGACCAGCTGCGCGCACCGACGACAGCCGACGTCGATATCGATCCGTTGCCAGAATCGATGGTTATCGAGGCAAGAGCGCTGTATCACGATCTCGAGACGCGCGCCGTGTAAGGCAAGCGCTCGTGGCCAGGCAACGCGAGATTGACCGCCCTTCAGGATCACGTTGACTGACCAATTGGAACGAGTGCCTGGACCGCGTGCGGTTGTCGATACTGGCGGTAATGGCTTGTCGCGTTATGCTGATCCTGACGCCCGCCTGAAAACAGGTGTCTCCCAAGGCAGCAGCGATGGATGAGACGACAATCATGAGCAAGAAGATCTCGAACGGACGCTACGAAGCCGAGCTTGCCAGGCAACAGATCGAACTGGTCAAGTTGCAGGAATGGGTCAAGCACAGCGGGCACCGGGTGGTCATCGTTTTCGAGGGGCGTGATGCAGCCGGGAAGGGTGGGACGATCAAGCGCATCACCGAACCCTTGAGTCCGCGCATCTGCCAGGTTGTCGCGTTGCCGGCGCCGACCGAGCGGGAGAAGACACAATGGTATTTTCAGCGTTACGCCGAGCATCTGCCGGCCGCCGGCGAGATCGTCATCTTCGATCGCTCCTGGTACAACCGCGCGGGCGTCGAGCGCGTCATGGGCTTCTGTACCGATGAAGAACTCGACGACTTCATGCGCAGCTGCCCCGAATTCGAACGCATGTTGGTGCGTTCCGGTATCCAGCTGATCAAGTACTGGTTTTCGGTCAGTGACGAGGAGCAGGAGCGACGATTTCAGAAACGCCTCACCGACCCGACGAAGCGCTGGAAACTCAGCCCGATGGATCTCGAGAGTCGCAAGCGCTGGGTAGACTATTCACGGGCCAAGGATGACATGTTCACGCATACGGATATCCCGGAAGCTCCCTGGTATGTCGTTGCGTCAGATGTGAAGAAGCATGCGCGACTCAACTGCATCAGCCATCTGCTGTCATTGATTCCCTATGAGGACATGACGCCGGAAGCGATCGTGCTCGATGAACGTCCCGCGCAGGATGACTATCAGCGCCCACCGATGGCCCAACAGACTTTTGTCCCTGAAATTCACGACAAGGTTTAGGGCGCCACTGGCCGGTTCGATGAACCGCGGCAGGCCATACCTTCGAAGCTTGGCTGTGTGCGGCCCGGCTTCAGGCCGCACGTAGCAGAATTTCAGGTTCTGCACTGTCGAGCTCCACGACGATGCGTGTACCGTTCGTGTAGTCGGTATCGAGCCTGACCGTGCCGCCGTGGGCCTGCACGATCGCGCGCACGAGTGACAGCCCGATACCCGTACCGTCATACTCGCTGGTATTTGCGTGAAGGCGCTCACAGGGCTCGAATATTCGCTCTGAAAATTGCGGATCGACCCCGATGCCGTTGTCGCTGAACATCAGCACGAGCCGATCTCCTGCCTGCGTCGATGTCACGTCGATGTGGGGTGCGCGATCAGCGTGTACATATTTCAGGCTGTTGCCCAGGAGGTTGTGCAGAACGCGCTGAAGCAGCTCGCGGTCGCCGAGCAGCCGGCCATCGAGATCGAGTTCCACCGTGGCATCGGCCGCCTCGATCATCGGTTGCAGATCGGCAACGATGGATTCGACCAGCTCACGGATATCGATGGGCGCAAGCGTTGGCGTCTTGAAGCCCGACTTCGTGAATTCGAGCAGACTGGCCATCAGGCGATCCATGCGCTCCACGGCGCCGCTGATCACGGCTACGTGCGCACGGACCTCGCCGGGTTCTTCCAGATCCTCGGCAATCAGTTCGCTGTAGAAACCGATGTGACGTAGCGGTGCACGCAGGTCGTGTGAAACCATGCCTGCAAACTGTTGTAACGCGCCGTTGGCCGACGTCAGTGCGGCATTGCTGTGTTCGAGGCGATCGTTCATCCGCCGGACCGTCTCTAGGTGCCGTCGCTTGTGACCTTGACTCAGCAACAAAGCCAGCGTCAAGCCGCAGAGTGCCAGCGTGACCGTCATGCTGATACCACGGAACAGCAGCGCGTCCTCTTCCAGGCGCTCGACTTTGCTGGTGACCGACGACAGCAGCTCGTCGAGCAGTGCGTCGATCTCGCGAATGGCGGAGTCATCGTCGAATCGAACGGCGCTATCGATGCTTTGCGTACCCTGGCCCTGCCCGTGCAGTATCAAGACCTTGTCGAGTCGGGAGCGGTAGGCGTCAATCATGGCGCGCGTGCGGACCAGTGTGAACTCGACCTCGAGACCGGCGGCGATCGCTTCCAGATCATCGATCAACATGTCGGCGTGGGCCGCGTTCAGGTGCGCGCCATCGTAGTGATGGGCTTCGGCTGGACGAAGGACAAGATTCTTGAAGTTGTGGATGAGCCCGCCGTAGCCGATCCGCCTTGTCAGGTGCAAGGCGCGTGTCTGCGTATCCGCGAGCTGCGCGTGCAGCTCGGCTGTGCGACTCTCGACAACCCGAGCGGATTGATACTGGACAATAAGCAGCGCGGCGATGCAGATTGCAGCGAACAACCACCAGTATTGTCTCAGGTGCTGCATGCGGGTGGTGGATTCAGCTGTTGGCGCATGGGCTGTGTCAGAGGAAAGTCACGCAGACAGGAGAGGCGTGCCAGAGATGTGTGAAGTGTCTCAGGCTGCCAGCGACTCGAAGAACGTAGCGTATTCCCGGGGGTTGAAGGGCTTGACGAGATAGCCGCTGACGCCGGTCTCGAATGCTCGCTGCTTGTCTTTCGTGTCCGTCGAACTCGTCAGCATGGCGACGACCGGTACGTCGGAAAAGTAGTCATCCTCGCGCATGTTCTTGACGGCCTCGAAGCCGTTCATGCGCGGCATGTTGATGTCCATGAGAACGAGAACCGGCAGGAGATTTTCTCCCCGCTTGACGGTTTCGAGGTATTCCAGAAAGGCGATGCCATCCTCGAAGCGCACGAACGGGTTGACCAACCCTGATCGCTTGTAGAACCGGTTGGCACTCACGAAGTCGAGCTCTTCATCGTCTACCATGACGATGGGGCTGTTCGGATCCGACAGGTCGATCGGTGTGTCCAGACTCATTGAGTTGGTCATGAGAGCAGCTCCGCAGCAGGGTAGTCGGGCAACGTGAAAAAGACGCTTGTCCCGCCTGTATCGGCCGATGCTATCCAGATCTTTCCCTGGTGTCGCTCCACGAGCTTCCTGACAATGGCGAGGCCGACACCGGTGCCTTCGTGCTTGGTATCGAGGCGATTGAACGGGCGGAAGACGCGCTCTCGATGGACGGACTCGATACCACAGCCGTTGTCGCTCACGACGAATTGCCACGACTGCGTATCGGCAGGCCGACTGGCCTCGATACCGACGTGCGGAAATTCGTTCTGTAACGAGAACTTCATGGCGTTGTCGAGCAGGTTACCGATGATGAGTACGAATTTTTGGCGATCTGCCAATACCCTCGTGGGCAGATTGCCCACGCTGACTTCGGAATGTCGATAATCCTTTTTGGTCTTCAACTGCACGATCACGTTGTCGATCAGCTCCTGCGGGTTGATCGGCACGACATCCATCTCATCCTGACCTGCTCGGCAGAATGCGAGCAGATCGAGCATCAGTTCGTGCATGCGGCCGCCTTGCGCGATGATGTGCTCGACGTTCGCCCGCAGATCGGGACGATCAAGCTCCTCGATATCCATTTCGAGCAAGTGCGCTTGATTCACCATGAATCTGAGGGGTGCCTGCAAGTCATGGGCCGCCATGGTCGCGAACTGATCAAGATCCTGATTCTGCTGTTCCAGCCTTGCCAGCAGGAGCGCCAGTTGGCGGTTCTGCAAGTCCAGTCGCCTGTTCCGTACGAGCGACCGGTAAACAGACCAGCAGATCAAGCCGCAGAGCAACGCGGTGCCTGCCATCACGATGAACGGGTTTTCGGTAACGCCGACGCGCGGATTCGTTGCATGCGGGCGCGAGACGATATTCCACACGGTGCCGTTGGTCTTGAACTGGACGTGCTCGTCCGCGTCTTGCGAAAGTGGCTGCGCCGTGTCGCTTGATGCGAAGAAACCTTCGTCACACGCCACCTGCAGGGATGTCTCCACGACAATGAGGAACAGGCAGAGGTCGCTGGTGAAACCGGCCGCCCGCTCGCGCCGCGGACGAAAACTGTCGAGTAGCACCGTCCTGTCCAGTTCGTAGACGATCGCGTGCGTCGCCGAAAGCGGAACCTCGATGGCCAGCGACATGATCTGCCCCGATTCGTGCGAACCCGAAGGTGCAGCCGCTATCGCCTGACCGTGAGCGCCGACGTCGATATTCCTGGAGACAAGCAGATCGATCTGTCGGACGTCGCCGCTTGCCGGTGTGTCCAGGCTCACCGGCAGTCGCTCGTCCTTCTCGCAATCGCTGCGTGGACGTCCGTCATGCTCGGGATGCAGCACCGTCGTCTCGTTGCCGATGCGTTCGCAGATCAGGCTTGCCAGTGGTAATAGATCGGCAACCGCCAGCCAGGCCACCGGAGATATACGCGAGAATTCGAGTCGGGGTGAAACGGCGGTGTATTCGACGATGTGGTCGAAGAAGCGCTCTGCGTAGGAAGCTCCGTTGGCCGCTGCTTCGACCGCAGCACTGGCAAATTCGGCATGTATCCGCGCCTGGTCGATCTTCAGGAATGCGAGAAACGCGGCTGCCGTCACCAACAGGCTGGCAAGCAGAGAGAAGAACAGCGCGCCAGGCCTTTTCAGGCCCGTCAGCAAGTGAGTCCTGCCTTGGTCGAGCCGTCACTCGAGCGAAGTCTGGTGAAGTCCATGCGTGCGCCCGAATCGCTTGCGTTCCCGGACGACTCCGATCAGCCGTCTGTTCGCTTCCGTTCCGGGGTTTGCAAGAGTCGCGCCGGTTAGCGCTGACGGAATAGGCGCGCGCTGCTCGCGATACTTCCCGCTGTTGCTGTCGCGATGTTTTCTCTAGCGCTGCTTGCGCGGCGGTAGACCTGTGTGCTGAGTCGCAATCTGGCCTTCGACAGGCTGGCGCGCCGCGCGCCCGCGGGGCTTGCCCGCACCGCGCCCGACGCGCTTCCCCGCCGTCGCGTCGTGCTTGTCGGCGCGTGTGCCGTTCTTGCCGCGCGGACTCCGGTAACCCGCTTTCGGCTGGTAGGTCGGGATCAGGTGTTGCTTGCCGTTGCCGATCAGGTCGCTTCGGCCCATGGCCTTGAGAGTGTCGCGCAACAACGGCCAGTTGGCGGGATCGTGGTAGCGGAGGAAGGCCTTGTGCAGGGTGCGCTGCCGACCGCTCTTGGCGATACTGACGACTTCCGAATCCGGGCGGATGCGCTTCAGCGGATTCTTGCCGGTGTGGTACATCGCCGTGGCCGTGGCCATCGGCGACGGGTAGAAATTCTGCACCTGATCGGCTCTGAAACCGTTCTTCTTGAGCCACAGGGCAAGGTTCAGCATGTCCTCGTCTGTGGTGCCGGGATGCGCGGCGATGAAGTAGGGGATCAGGAACTGCTTCTTGCCGGCCTGCCGGGTGAACTTCTCGAACAGTGCCTTGAACTCGTCGTAGGCGCCGATTCCCGGCTTCATCATCTTGTCGAGCGGCCCGCGCTCGGTGTGTTCGGGCGCGATCTTCAGGTAACCGCCGACGTGGTGGGTTACCAGCTCCTCGACATATTCGGGAGATTTTACCGCCAGGTCATAGCGCAGGCCCGAGGCAATCAGCACCTTCTTGATGCCGGGCAGGGTACGCGCTCGTTTGTAGAGCTGGATCAGCGACGAGTGGTCGGTATCGAGGTTCGTGCAGATATCCGGATAGACGCACGACGGCAACCGACAGCTCTTCTCGATTTCCCGGCTCTTGCAAGCGATTCGATACATGTTGGCGGTGGGTCCGCCGAGATCCGAGATCACGCCGGTGAAGCCCGGCACGTCGTCGCGAATGGTCTCGATCTCCTTGATGATCGAATCTTCCGAGCGGTTCTGGATGACGCGCCCTTCGTGCTCGGTGATGGAGCAGAACGTGCAGCCCCCGAAACACCCGCGCATGATGTTGACCGAGAACCGAATCATCTCGTAGGCCGGAATGCGTGCCTTGCCGTAGCGCGGGTGCGGTACGCGCGCGTATTCGCGATCGAAGACGTAGTCCATCTCCGCCGTCGTCAGCGGTATCGGTGGCGGGTTGAGCCAGAGCTTCCTGCCACCCCCCTGGTTCTGCACCAGGGCGCGTGCGTTGCCAGGATTGGTCTCGAGGTGCAGGACCCGGTTGGCATGGGCGTACAGCGCCTTGTCATGACTGACGACATCGAAACTCGGCAACCTTAGTACGGTGCGGCCGCGTTCCTGATTCCTGAGCTCTCCCCGTTCTTCGCGCGACATGAAGCGCAAGACCTGAGCGTTGTCGGTGCGAGGCTGGTCGGGCACGGCGCCAGACTCGCGCCTGGTTTCGGACAGGGACTCGGGCTCGGACTCAGGCTTGGACTCAGGCTTGGACTCAGGCTTGGACTCAGGCTTGGGCCCAGTCTCGGACTCGGGCGAGCAGCCACCCGCGCCGGCCGGATTGCCACTCTCATCCGGCACGATGTATGGATTGAGGGGTTCCTCGATACGCCCTGGTCGGTCGATGCGCGTGGAATCGATGACGCGCCAGGCAGGATCGATCTCGTCGATCAGGAAAGCGGTGCCGCGCACGTCACGAATCTCCGCGATGGATTCACCCTTCGCCAGTCGATGAGCGATGTCGACAATGGCACGCTCGCCATTGCCATAGATCAACAGGTCGGCCTTGGCGTCGGCGAGGATGGAGCGGCGAACCTTGTCTTGCCAGTAGTCGTAGTGTGCGATGCGCCGCAGTGAGGCCTCGATACCGCCGATGACGATGGGGGCGTCGCCATGGGCTTCGCGACAGCGTTGTGCATAGACGATCGACGCTCGATCCGGTCGCAGGCCGCCGATATCGTCGGGCGAATACGCGTCGTCGCAGCGAATCTTGCGATCAGCCGTATAGCGGTTGATCATCGAGTCCATGTTACCGGCAGTGATGCCGAAGAACAGGTTGGGTGCACCGAGTGCGCTGAAATCGGCTGCATCCTGCCAACGCGGCTGCGCGATGATGCCAACCCGGAAACCCTGTGCCTCGAGCAATCTTCCGATGATCGCCATGCCGAAGCTCGGATGATCGACGTAGGCGTCTCCGGTCACGATGATGATGTCGCAGCTGTCCCAGCCGAGTTCATCCATCTCCGTGCGCGACATCGGCAGAAACGGCGCGCGTCCGTAGCACTCGGCCCAATAGGGCCGGTAGTCGAACAGCGGACGTGCCGAGGCGGGGCTGGCGGGCATGGGAAACCGATCTCTGATCAAGTGCGTATGGTAACGGTTTGGGCAGAGGCATCGTTGATCGGGTGTGTGACGTGCTTGGCTTGCAACGATGACGCGCGAATGAGGTCAGCTGAGGCATGAGATCAGGTTTGCGTGTTCTCCTGCCGTTGCTCGTCCTGTCGATCTCGGCTGCCGCCGCCTGGTTGATTTTCGGTAGCCGGCCGGAGGCGTCTTTCCGCCCGGAGCGTGCCACCCGACCGAGCGTCGAGGCACAAAGACTTGTGCGGACCGACTATCCCGTTGTCATTCGGAGTCAGGGGGTGGTGCGCCCCACCCGATCGAGCACCCTCGTCAGCGAGGTTGCCGGGAGCGTGGTCGAACTGTCTGCCGTGTTCGTCGTCGGCGGCGCTTTCGAGGCCGGTGACGTACTGGCCAGGCTCGACCGTCGCGACTACGAGATTGCGCTCACGCGCGCGCGGGCGACCCTTGCTCAGGCCGAGGCGAACCTGGAGGAGCAGGCGGCGCTTGCGGATCAGGCGCAGGTCGAATGGCGACAGCTGGGGCGACGCGGCGAGCCGTCACCGCTGACCCTTCGAGAACCGCAGCTGGCCGCCGCGCGAGCGGAACGCGACGCCGCAGCGGCCGAGATCGAACGGGCCGAACTCGATCTCGAGCGCACGCGCATCGTTGCCCCCTATGCCGGGCGGGTGCTTGCACGGTCAGTCGATGACGGGCAGTTCGTCAATCGCGGCACGGCCATCGGGCGCATACACGGAATCGAATCGGTGGATATCGCCTTGCCGCTCGGGACACGCCAGCAGACCTGGCTGCAATTGCCGACCGAGTCCTCGTCGCCCAATGTGGAAATCGCGACCGAACGCGGTGGCCGTACATTACGCTGGACCGGCAAGCTGACTCGCATCGAGGGCATTGACGAGGCAACGCGACAATTGATGGTGGTGGCGCGCATCGATGCGCCCTGGGCAGACGCCGCGGCACCGCTTCGCGTCGGCGAGTTCGTCGAGGCGCTGATTGCCGGTCAGGTACTCGAGCAGGTCTTCGTCATCCCGCGAGTCGCGCTGCGTGAGGAAAACGAAGTGCTGATCGTCGATGATGCCGATGAACTGCATCGGCGAGAGGTTGTCGTTGCCTGGTCGGACGATGACGTTGTTGCCGTCACAGACGGACTTCAGGATGGCGACATACTTGTATTGACACCGTTGGCGACGGTCGTCGACGGCACACCCGTGCGCGCCACCATCGACGGTGTAGCACCGCCGCCGCTGGAACCCGACGCATGATCGCCTGGTTCGCGCGGAACTCTGTCGCCGCCAACCTGCTGATGATCTTCATCATTGCCTGGGGTCTGTCGACCCTGTTCGGTCGCTTGCCACTCGAAGTGTTCCCGGCCTTCGAACTCGATCGTGTAACCGTCTCGGTCAATTTCCGGGGAGCGTCGCCAGCCGAAGTCGAGGAGGGTGTGACCATTCCGGTCGAAGAGGCCATTCAGGGTCTTGCCGGTATCAAGAGAATCACCTCGGTGGCCCGGGAGGGCAGCGGCACGGTCACGGTCGAGGTCGAGAACGGGACGTCGCCCGATGTGCTGATCGACGATATCGAACAGCGTGTTCGAGGGCTTCAGAGCTTCCCGGCCGAAGCCGATCTGCCGGTCGTGTCGGTGCCGGCGATCGATCGTGAAGTCATCAGCGTGGTGGTGTCCGGCGCACTGCCTGAAAAGGAGCTGCGTGTGCTGGCGACGCGAGTGCGCGACGATATCGAGGCGCTACCGACGGTTTCGTCGGTAGCGATCGGCGGCACCCGACGCTATGAGCTCGCGATCGAGATTCCCGATGCAATGCTTACCCGATACGGACTGACGCTCGCCGGTGTCGCTCAATCGATCGAGGCGAACTCGCTGGATCTCGCGGCGGGTGCCGTGCGCACGGCCGGTGGCGAAGTCCTGCTGCGAACGCGCGGCCAGGCCAGGGACGTCATCGACTATGCCGAGGTGGTGGTGCTGGCGCGGCCGGATGGTACGCGCATTACTCTCGGTGACATTGCCGAGATCCGCGACGGATTCGAGGAGGCGCCGCTGGAGCAACGCTTCGACGGTCAACGCAGCATCGAGATCGAGGTCTATCGCCGTGGTCTGCAGAGTGCCATCGTCGTTGCCGATGAGGTCAAGGACTGGATCGTGGCTACTGCGCCCACCTTGCCTGACGGCGTCGAACTCGGCTATTGGCGCGACAGCTCACGGGCCGTCAAGGCGCGACTCGACACACTCTTGTCGAGCGCGCTGCAGGGTGGCGTGCTGATCCTGATCCTGCTGACGCTGTTCCTGCGCTTCTGGGTTGCCGCCTGGGTGTTTGTCGGCGTGCCCGTCTCCATCCTCGGTGGCATCGCCCTGATGCCCTTGTTCGGCGTTTCGTTGAACATGCTCAGCCTGTTTGCCTTCATTCTCGTGCTCGGGATCGTGGTCGACGATGCGATCGTGACCGGCGAGAACATCTATACCCATATGCGACGCGTTCGCGGCAATGCTGCCGACGATCGGGTTGACGCCGCCATTGCCGGTACCCGTGAGGTCGCGGTTCCGGTGACCTTCGGCGTGTTGACAACTGTCGCTGCCTTCACGCCGCTGTTGATGATCGACGGAGTACGAGGTGCGCTCTTCGCACAGATTCCGCTGATCGTCATTCCGGTGCTCCTGTTCTCCATCGTGGAGTCCAAGCTCGTGCTGCCGTCGCACATGAGCCACCTCGACTTCAACCGACCGGGGCAACCCAACCCGCTTGCCCGGCTTCAGCATCGTGTTGCCGACAGCTTCGAGTGGGCTATCGCTCATCTGTACCAGCCGATGTTGGCCTCGGCGCTGCGTAATCGCTATCTCGTGCTGTCGATATTCATCGGCGGAGCGATTGTCGTCTTCAGCCTGGTCTCGGCCGGGCACGTACGCTTCATCTTCTTTCCCAGGGTGCAGAGCGAAGTGGCGCGAGCCAGTCTGGAGATGCCCGAGGGGACGTCCTTCGAGACAACGCAGGCGCATGTCGCCCGTATGGTGGCGGCTGCGCAGACATTGCAGGCACGGCACATCGACCCGGAAAGTAACGACAGTGTCATCGAGAGTATTCTCTCGACCGCCGGAAGCGCAGGCTTCAGTGGACAGGGAGCCCATCTCGGTCGTGTGCTGTTCGAGATCGTGCCGCCGGAGGAGCGCACGCTCGACATCTCGAGTCGCGAGCTTGTCGCCGAATGGCGTCGAGAGATCGGCGAGATCGTCGGCGCAAAGAACGTGAGCTATCGCGCGGAATTCGGACGTGGCGGCAGTCCGATCGATGTGGAGATCTCGGGTTTCAACTTTGACGACATGCGTGAGGTGGCTGCGCTCGTCAGTGAAGAGCTTCGTCGGTTTTCAGGTGTAACCGACATCACCGATACCTTCGAAGGCGGCAAGCAGGAAATCCGGCTCGGTCTCTTGCCTGCGGCCGAACAGCTCGGCCTCACCCTGGCCGACGTGACCCGCCAGGTACGGGTCGCCTTCCTCGGTACAGAGGTGCAGACCATTCAGCGAAACCGCGACGAAGTGCAAGTCGTGGTGCGCTATCCGAAGTCCGAACGAGCCTCGCTCGCCAGTCTTGAACGCCTCACGGTGCGAACCGCTTCGGGTGCCGAGCTGCCACTGGCAAGCATTGCCACGTTCGAGTCCGGAAGAGGGTTTTCAGCCATCCGCAGAATCGACCGACGTCGCACCGTCAACGTCGAGGCGGATGTCGACAAGGAGACCGCCGACGTCGAGGCCATCAAGGCCGACCTCGAGTCGCTCGGCGAATCGCTTGAGGCGAGCTACCCGGACGTTCGTATCGACCTCGAGGGCGAAGCGCGCGAACAGCGCGAATCCTTCAGCAGTCTGAAGACCGGGCTGGTCTTCGTCCTGCTGGTCATCTATACGCTGCTTGCGATACCGTTTCGAAGCTACCTGCAGCCCTTGATCGTCATGGTGGTGATCCCTTTCGGCATCGTCGGCGGCATTCTCGGCCACCTGGTGATGGGCATGACGCTCAGCATCATGAGCTACATGGGCATGCTGGCGCTTTGCGGCGTGGTCGTGAACGATTCGCTGGTGCTCGTCGACTGGGTCAATCGGCAGCGCCGACAGGGCGTCGAGTTGTTCGACGCCGTACGCTCGGCGGGCGTCGCTCGCTTCCGCGCGGTTATCCTGACGTCCCTCACGACCTTTTTCGGACTGATACCGTTGATTACCGAATCGAGTACCCAGGCCCAGTTCCTCATACCGATGGCAGTCTCGCTCGGCTTCGGCATCCTCTTCGCGACCCTCGTGACCTTGGTGCTGGTGCCGATCAACTACCTGGTGCTGGAGGACGTGCGTCGTGTCGGTCGCCGGGCCGGCCGCCGCGCCTGGCGGGTGGCCCGCGGATGAGAAGCGACGCTGAGCAGGCCCGACTGGTCGGTGCGATCACCGAGCTCTTCGAGAAACGCATCACCTTCAACGGGTTTCTCGGCTTCCGCATCCTCGATCTGGCAAGCGAGCGTGTTCGCATCGGATTCGAGATGCGTCCCGAACTGATCGGCCACTACCTGCATGGCCGCTTGCATGGTGGGGTCATCTCTTCGGTACTGGATGTGTCAGGCGGTCTGGCGGTGATGCGCGATATCGCGATGTTCCACGAAGACGAGATGGCACCGGTAGTGCTGAAGCGCTTCGCCTCTCTCGGTACGATCGACATGCGTGTGGACTACCTCAGGCAGGGCATCGGCGAGCATTTCGTGGCCGAAGCCGAGGTCGTCAGGCTCGGTCGGCGGATAGCGGCGACGGCCATGCGATTGCACAACGAAAAAGGTACCTTGATCGCGACCGGGAACGCGAATTACATCGTCAGTTGACCCGGTGCCACAGCAGGGTACTGTGCCGCCGCGGGAAGTTCAGCCGCGGCCAGATGTCTTGCGGCTAGACGTCTTTCGGTGCGAACTCCTTGAAGCACCAGTGTCGCCAGACCATGCGCTCTGTGCGCTCCTTCGGCAGTCCGTCGGTGTTTGTTCGAAACTTGATGAACCGGACCTGTAGTGTTGCCAGTTGCGTATCGCGTGCACGCGTCTGCCCGTTCCAGCTTCGGCAAAGGTAGTCGCCAAAGGCACGTCGCACCACATTGTTCTTGTGACTGTCGACGCGCCCGAGATACTTGCGCCACCGATAGCCCTCAAACAGCGGATAGAAGTGTTCGCCAGGATCCCATTCGGCGGTGCTCCTGGTCAGTGGATAGAGTTCGACCGTCTCGCCATTCCTGAGCTTGCCGGGTGCCGAGGGATAGGAGGACAAGGTTAGTGGAAAGGGCGCAAACATGTCCCAGCGCTGATCGATACGTGCCGCTCGCGCGACATGGTCGACGTGCTTCGGCATCTTGCCGCGAAGGCCTGGCATGCCGTACACGTTGAAGGCCGATACGATGTAGAAGAAGAACAGTGCGAGAATCGAGCCTGCAAGGGTAGGGCGAAGACGCACGGGTACCCACGGCAACGTGCGCGACGTGAACGCGCCCATTGCGATGCGGTTGTTGCCTGTCCAGCGGTAGAGAATATTGCCGAGCATCATGAAGGGTGGAAATTCCATGACCCAGCCAATGGGCTTGAGCAGGGGACTTTGTCGAAACAGGAACGCCATCGCATGCCAGTGCACGTGAGTCTTGCCATCGGCATCGGTCACGACCCACGAATTCTCGCGCTCGAGAATCTCCTGGATGCGCGGATCGCTCTGGGCGGTGACGATGCGCACACGCGGTGGTAGCAGGAGTTCGCGCAGGATGAGGCAGGTCTTCAGACAGAAGGTACAGCCTTCGTCGTAGTGGATGATAATGCGTTCGCGGCGCGTTGGAATGCGGTTGCCATTTTCATCGGTGCGCATGCGGCGCGCTGCCAGCCAGGCCCAGAGGGCGCCGGGCAGCAACAGTGACAAGGACGTGAGATCGATGAGCGGAAAAAGACCGATGTGCAGCATCAGGCCGAAGGCCACGTGCAAGGATGCGAGCAGGAGTAGCCCGATAATACGAAGTCTCGGCCACAGGAAAGGCAGCAGGACAAGCACCGGACCGACGAATTCGACGAACAGGACAAACAACGTGGCAAGTTTCAGCACGCCTTCGAACTGACTGAACCAGTGACCGATCGGTGTGGCGAAATGCTGCAGGCTGACGGCGTAGTAGGCCGCGTCGAAGCGGCTCGTCCAGGCGTCTCCGGTCTTCAGGAAGGCTGTGAAGGTGTACAGGTACAGAACCTGGAAGATGACCGCGATGGTGGCGACGGAAAAATATGGCTGCGCGTCATCGGGTGCGTGCCGCAGCCTGTTCGGATCGTCACGGCGGAAGGGTTGGATGGCAGCATCGATCGAGCGGCGTGCACCGAGTGGCAGGAACATCGCCCAGAAGCAGATGACCGCGAGCAGCTGATCGCCCCCTTGCAGGAGCAAGGGGTTTCTGTTCATCAACGACGCCAGCAGTACAAAGGAGCCTACCGTCGCGAGGCGTGTGCGATACCCGACGAGCAGGCAGAGCGCGAAGATCGCCGCAATCACGAACAGCAGCGCTTGCCACCACCACTCCCCGTTGGCGTGGTGAAGCGACCAGTAGGCACTCCCCGATATCGACAGCACATCGCGCCGCGGTAGCACACCCGTATCGGTATAGAAGACGGTGAGGTCGGCACTGCGCAACGCCAGATCGGCGAGAATCACGAGCGCCAGCATGACGCGAAACACGACCAGCGAACGAAGGTCGATGGAGAAGACTGAACGGAGGTCGATCAAGGAGACCTTGGGTATTTTGGGCAACCACGTGTCGAGATTCATCGGGGATGTTCTGGTATGTCGAGACCGACGCCAATGCGCCGCGGCCACTACCCTAGCGCAGGACAGGCTGCGTGTGCACGCCTCAGTCGTCCGGGTCCGCGTGACCGACGCGTCTGAAGGGTACCCAGCGAGCGGGCTCGGACGGATCAAACCGGATCAGGACGCGACTCTCGATGTAGTCGGCATCCTCGATCACACCCTCCTGACCGGCCCATTCCCCCCGCAATACGCGGACGGTGGCGCCGCGACTCAATACAGGCCGGCGCAGGCGACTCGCTCGGGCCATACGCGCCTCGGAGGCGAGCAGCATGCTCTTCAAGGCGTCTCGGCGAAAGTCACCAGGGCTTCGTATCGTGGGTTGCGCATCGGGTGAGTCCGTCGCTTGATCTGCACGGTTCGCCTGACTCGTCTCGTCACCGATCGGCAGGGTCACCTCGTCGACTACAAACGATTCTCCGTCGCCGGTGTCGTCAGCCAGGGGGACGGGAGGGTCTACGCGACGGCGCTGGTACTTGCGTCGATCATTATGGAGGTTTCGCCAGAACCGATCTTCCTCGTCGTCGCCTTTCCTCGCGCGACGTCGGTCGAGTTTCCGCCTCTCCTTCATGGCACGTCGGGTCACGGTCCGGACTATCAGCCGCTGACGGTTTCACCGGCGAGGAACATCCACGTCTCGACCAGGGTGTCGGGGTTGAGCGACACACTCGAGATACCTTGTTCCATCAACCAGCGCGCAAGCTCAGGATGATCGGACGGACCTTGACCACAGATGCCGACGTACTTGTCGGCCTTGCGGGCCGCACCGATGGCAGTCCCGAGGATCTTCATGACAGCGGGGTCACGCTCGTCGAAGAGGTGGGCGACCAGCCCGGAATCGCGATCCAGCCCGAGCGTCAGCTGTGTCAGGTCGTTGGAACCGATGGAGAAACCGTCGAATCGCTCGAGAAACTCCTCGGCGAGGATCGCATTGCTCGGCACTTCGCACATCATGACGATACGCAGCCCGTTTTCACCCCGAACGAGACCGTGCTCGCCCATCAGGTCCAGTACCTGGTCAGCTTCCTCGAGCGTACGCACGAACGGCACCATGAGCTCGACGTTGTCGAATCCCATGGTTTCGCGAACCCGCTTCAAGGCCCGGCACTCGAGTTCGAAGCAGTCGGCGAACGAGGATGAAAGGTATCGGGAAGCGCCCCGAAAGCCGATCATCGGATTTTCCTCGACAGGCTCGAACAACGGACCACCGATCATGTTGTGATATTCGTTCGACTTGAAGTCCGACAGCCTGACGATGACGGGGTGCGGTGCGAAGGCAGCGGCGAGCGTCGCGACTCCTTCGACGATCTTGTCGACATAGAAATCGATGGGCCCCGCGTATCCGGCCGTCCTTTCGTCAATCGCCTTGCGCACATCATCCGGCATCGAGACGTATTCGAGCAGTGCCTTGGGGTGGACGCCGATGGTGTTGCTGATGATGAATTCAAGGCGTGCCAGCCCGACGCCATGATGCGGCAAGCGGCTGAAGCCGAAGGCGCGCTCCGGATTGCCGACGTTCATGGTCAACTTGAAAGGTAGCTCGGGCAGACTGTCGAGTTTCGTCTCGACCACGTCGAACGGAAGCTTGTCGTCGTAGACCAGCCCGGTATCGCCTTCGGCGCAGCTCACCGTCACCGACTGGCCATCCCGCAGTTTCGTCGTCGCGTCACCGCAACCGACAACCGCCGGTACGCCAAGTTCGCGCGCAATGATGGCGGCGTGGCAGGTACGTCCGCCGCGATTGGTCACTATCGCTGCCGCACGCTTCATCACCGGCTCCCAGTCCGGGTCGGTCATGTCGGTCACGAGCACGTCGCCCGCTTCCACGCGGCTGATGCCCGAAATGTTCTCGATGACCTTGACCGTGCCCGCGCCGATGCGCTGGCCGATGCTCCTACCGGTGGCGATGACGTGCGCGGCGTGATCGTTCAACTGATACCGGCGAATCACGTTCGCTTCACTGCGAGACTCTACCGTTTCGGGACGTGCTTGCAATATGTAGAGCTTGCCGTCGGTCCCGTCCTTGCCCCACTCGATATCCATCGGGCGCTCGTAGTGACGTTCGATCGTGACCGCCATGCGTGCCAGAGACTGAACATCCTCGTCGCTCAGCGAGAAACGACAACGTTCATGGGCCGTCGTGTCAACGGTCGCAACGGCAGCTGCATCGCCATAGATCATCTTGATGGCCTTCGAGCCGCAGCTGCGGCGCAGGATCGCGGGTCGGCCGGCATCGAGTGTCGGCTTGTGCACGTAGAATTCATCGGGATTGACCGATCCCTGCACCACACATTCGCCCAGTCCCCAGCTACTCGTGATGAAGACAGCTTCGGAAAATCCGGTTTCGGTGTCCACCGAGAACATCACGCCGCTTGACCCGATATCCGCACGCACCATCCGCTGGATACCGGCCGACAGTGCGACGTCGGCGTGGGCAAAGCCCTGGTGCACTCGATAGGAGATGGCGCGATCGTTGTACAGGGAGGCGAAGACTTCGCGAACGCGAACCAGCACCTCATCGAGGGTGGTGACGTTGAGAAACGTCTCCTGCTGACCTGCAAAGGATGCTTCCGGGAGATCTTCTGCCGTGGCCGATGAGCGTACCGCCACGGAAATCTCACCAGCCGAGTCGGCAACGAGCGCACTCCAGCCGCTCGAGATGGCAGCAAGCAATGCCGGTGGCAATGGGGTCTCGATGATCATCTGTCGGATGCGCTTGCCGACGAATGCCAATGCCTTGACGTCATCTGTGTCAAGGCCTTCCAGTTCGGCTGCGATGCGCTGCTCCAGGCCGCTTGCCTGCAGATGTTCCCGAAACGCATCGGCGGTTGTCGCGAATCCATCCGGAACGGTTATCCCGAGAGACGCCAGATTGGCGACCATCTCGCCGAGTGAGGCATTCTTGCCGCCGACACTGGCAACATCACCCATCCCGAGCTCGGCGAACTTGCGCGTGTACTGGACCATTCATTTGCTCCGTCCGATGGTGACTGTCGGATGCAGTTGTCGTCAGGAACTAACGGCGCGTATCGTCGGTGCTTGATGATGCGCGAAAGATGATGCTGCAGGGATGTTCGTGCAAGTGTTCGCCGACATGACCATATCAGCCGACAGGAGAACATTGGATGAGCAAGGTACAGCGGCGTGCGTTCATTGTCTCCGATCGGACCGGACTGACGGCGTCGGCCATGGCGCAGAGCCTGATGGCGCAATTTCCCGACGTCGATTTCCAGATCGAGTCGTACACGTTTGTCGACTCGGCCCTGAAGGCGCGTGGCATCGTCGAGTTATGTCGCACGGCGACACTCCGGGACGGTTATGCTCCACTCGTGTTCGTCACCCTGGTGGATGACACCATTCGCGAAGGATTCAGGATGGCGGGCATCGAGATGTTCGATCTGTTCGAGTCCTTCATCGGCCCGATGGAGAGCCGACTCGGCGTGGAGTCGTCGCACACGGTGGGCCGTTCACATGGCGTGGTCGATGAGCAAGCCTATTCGTCCCGAATCGCCGCTGTGCACTTCACGTTACAGACGGACGACGGTCTTTCGATAGAACAGTACGGCCGCGCTGAATTGATCATCGTTGGTGTTTCACGTTGTGGAAAGACGCCCCTCTCGCTCTACCTGTCGCTGCACTACGGCATTTTCGTTGCCAATTACCCGTTGACGGGCGAGGAACTCGGCCGTCGTACCTTGCCAGAGGCACTCGCGCCCTATCGCGAGAAGATGTTTGCCCTCACCATCGATCCGACTCGCCTGTTGCAGATACGCCATGAGCGGCTGCCGGGAACGAACTACGCAGACGCCGCGACGTGTCAGCGCGAAATAGCGCAAGCCGAAAGCCTGTTCCGGTCGAATCGAGTGCCGTTTCTGAACAGCACCCGCATGTCGGTCGAGGAGCTCGGTGCGATGATCGTGAACAAGCTGCCGCGTCTCGCGAATCGCTGATACCCCGACCGCAGAAACCACGATGACATCTTCCCCGTCGCGCCAATCCGCTGGGGTAGCGACCGAGTGTTCAGCCGTCAATTGCATCGACGCTCACTGGCGAAAGTCCGTTTGGGTCTTGAAATGGGGCAAAAGTGTAACCCGCGACGGACTTGATTGGCCCGGAGTGTGAAATTGCTCACGAATGCGATACGAATCTGTCGAATGGTCGTCCGTTGTGGTCAAACCCGGCCATTGCCCGCCGATAGCCGGCAATGGCTAGCTTTCTCAATCGCCGCGAAGCGGTCGCCCGCCGTTGCGCGCTCGCGGGTGTCATCATGGTGGTGTCGACCGGGTGGGGTCAGGCTTCGACCACAACGCTCGGTTCGGCCGATCCGGCCTATCCGCAGGCTGCAGACCCGCTGACTGCCGGCAGCCCCGCTGCAGAAGAATCCGACACAAGCCGCTTGAAAGTCATCGAGGGTGACATCCTCGTCGGACCGCGACTCGCAATGCGCGCGGTTGGCCTCGACGGGCAGTCGGGTCTCTGGCGGCATGGCGAGGTCCCTTACGTCCTCGACGGTTCGCTCTCGGCGTGGGCGGAACGAGCGATCGAGGATGCCGTGCTCGTCTGGAACACGGTTTCCACGATCACGTTGACGCGGGTCGAGCCGGCAGTGGCACCGACGGACCATCTCATCTTTCAGACCGGCCCCGGCTGCGCGTCGTGGGTCGGGCGACAGGGCGGCAGGCAGGAAGTCTGGATTGGTGATCATTGCACCGGCGGCAGCGTCATGCATGAAATCGGGCATGCGCTCGGTCTCGAGCACGAGCACACCCGAGCCGATCGCGATCAGCACATCCGCATCAACTGGGATCGCATCCTGGCGGAGAAGCAACATAACTTTGCCGTGGCACCGCCCGATACACGGCTGATCGGCCCTTACGATCTCGATTCGATCATGCACTACGGCCCAAGCAACTTCTCGCGCGATGGTCATCCGACGATAGAACCCATAGCGTCGAGTCAAGGATCGAACATGGGTCAGCGCGATGCGCCGAGCATGGGCGATATCAGCGCGATCGCGCGGCTCTATGCCAGTGACATCGCTCTGGACATTCAGGCCGACAATGCGGAAGCCGCGTCCGAAGCGACTCTGTATGTGACCAACGAGCATTCGCAGGGTGCACACGCTATCGTTCTGAGCCTCGCTGGCGATGGACTGAATGCAAGCGTTACCGATGACGGCGAATGGCAATGCGACAGCGAGTCAGAGTCGATCATCTGTTGGCTTCCGCGCCTCGACGGCAATGCCTCTGTACAACTGACAGTCGCATTTGATACGCCGATGAAACTTCGCGACCTGCAGGCGGATGTCCGCTCGAAGACGCACGATGTCGATAGCGCGGACAACCTCGGTGGCGTCACTGGCAAGCCCACGCTTGCCGCAGCCTCGGGTGATGTCGTGCAGCGGGGTAGCGCGCGCGAACAACGCTTTCTCGACACGCCGCAGGCCGATGCGACAGGGGGGACGCAAGCCGGCAGCGTTTCCGAAGGAAGCGTCCTATTGCTATTGGCCGTGATCCTCGGTCGGCGCTCGCGCCAACAGGAAGTCGTCGTGTAGCGACGTGATCTTGCGTTCTACTGGGCCTGCAGGTCACCGGCTTCCTGCCCGTCAAGTGGCAGACCTTCGGGCTGGACAGGCAGACCGTCCGGGCCGATTGGCTGGCCGTTGGCATCGAAGCCGATCTGCTCGCCTTCGTCCGCGGCGCCCTCGACCTTGAGATCGTCACCCTGGCCCTCGGGATTCATCAGCTGATCGTCGGCGATCACTTCCTCGGCCGGCGCACCGCTCGGCAGGAACCCGCCGTCGCTTCCCGAGCTGGTGCTGGCGGCATCATCGAGCATCAAGACCACCTCGATGACCTCGGCATCCTCGCCGCTGCCGTCGCGCACGACCATGTAGTTGGGCGTGAGCTGGGTGACGGCACGGTCCACTGGCTCGTCGAGAATGTCGGCCGTGACCGTCTGATCGGTATTTCCGGTAATGACGAACCTGACACCGGTCTCGTCACTGATGGCCTCGGTCAGTTCGAGCAGCGACGCGTTGTTGGCGCGAATGGAGAGGAGTCCTTCCCGTAACGCGACGTCGAAGGGCTGCTGGGCCTGGGCGCCGCTAGCCATCGCCACAAGCGCTACCACGAATCCTGTGCAAAGCGAGGCGCGCATGCCACCAGGAGTAACCCGGCTTCGTGCTCTCATTCGTTTATCTGCTACGGCACCGACTCGACGCGACAAGGTCATGAGGCCCTCCATGAGTACGCAATCTTTGCGAGGAGTGTATGCCGGACGGGCGCGTGTTGCAGTCACATTTGTTCCGGGATGTCGGGTATGCAGAAAAAGAGCAAACTTGCTGTGCTGCGGTTCGCGCTTCGGCAGGCGTCAATCCGGCCTGCGGACGGAAACATGTGGTGCGTCAACGCGATGTTGACGAGCCTGTCGAAATCACGTTGTGGCATCACTACGCTGGCTCTTTGATCTGACCACGGTTTGCCTGTTCGAAATCATCATCGAGGTAGACCTTAATGATGTCATCGAAGCTGGTTTCGGCAGCGAAGCCGAGTTCGATTGCTCTTGCTGCATCGAAGGCTTCCGGCCAGTTCGCGACGATGCCGGCGATGATCGGGTCCGGTTCCTGTCGGATGAGCTTGACCGCATCGGCGCCGACAACGCGTCGAAGCGCATCGATCTGTTCGGCAACCGTCGCCGACAGGCCCGGCATCGAAAGTGTCCGTCGCGGACCGATTCGAGTGCCATCGATGGTGGCCGCGTGCAAGAGATACGAAATGGCGGTTCGCGGGCTGGCAAACCAGTGGCGAACCGTGTCCTTGACCGGAAGAACCGCGGTGCTTCCGTGGATCGGTTCGCGGAGAATATTCGAAAAGAACCCTGAAGCGGCAAGGTTCGGCTTGCCCGGTCGTATGCAGACCGTGGGCAGCCTGAGCCCGACGCCGTCGAAGTGGCCTCGACGGGTGTAGTCGGCAAGCAGTAATTCGCCCATGGCCTTCTGTGTACCGTAGCTGGTCATTGGCGTGGTGTGAAAGTCATCGGCCACCTCGGTCGGGAAGGGGGCTCCGAAGACCGCAATGGACGAACTGAAAACGACCCGCGGGCAGTAGTCGTCACCCACCTGGCGGATGGCTTCGAACAATTCGCGCGTGCCATCCAGGTTGATGCGATATCCCTTGTCGAAGTCCTGTTCGGCTTCGCCTGACACGACGGCGGCCAGATGAAAGATGACGTCCGGTCGCTGCGCAACCAGTCGTGCGGCGACGCCCGGAGCCGACAGATCGGCGATGTCAGCGCTGGCCGCACCCTTCCAGGCCGTTGGTACCGTCGGCGCAACGACATCCGACAGTGCAAGGCGCATGATCTCCTTGCCACCCAGTGCTCCCTCATTGGCCAGCTGTTCGCCCAGGCGACGGCCCAGCATGCCGGCGGCGCCGATGATCAACAAGTTCATGTCGTGCACTCGCTCATGCTCCTTCCCCCATGTTGACTCGCTCTCCCGAGCGCCGCGTCGCCCTCTACTATGCCTGTTCCTTCGCGGCGATCGGCAGCATTGCACCTTTTCTCGTGCTGTGGCTCGATGCTCGCGCCGTTTCACCCGGCATGATCGGCATCATCGTCGCTGCGCCCTCGCTGGTCATGATCCTGACGACGGTCGCCATCGGCCGCCTGCTCGACATGCTCGGGGATCGTCGCCGCGGCCTCGTCATCCTGAACGTCAGCGTGCTCGGGCTGCACGTGCTCATGCTCGTTGCCGATACGACCGCATCGATTCTCGTGCTCTGGACCCTGGCTGGCCTCTTGATGCACGCGCTGATGCCTGCGACCGACGCGCTCGCACTGGGAGTCGCCCGCCGTCAGGGTACCGACTGGGCACGTCTGCGTCTGTTCGGCTCGGTCGGCTTCGTCATCGCGATCATGCTCGCCGGCCTGCTCTACGAACATCTCGGCATTCGCGCATTCCTGGCGGTGCTGATCGGTGGGAGCGTCTTGCGGCTGGTCACGGCGCGCGGCTTGCCGGTCGTCCCGAACGAAGCGGAAATTCCTCTCGATGCGCTGCAGCAGCCCACTTCCGGTGCTGGCCAGGCGGCGGCCGCACCGTCGTCCGTGGCGCCTTCGCCTGCCGCGACTTCGCTGTACAGACCGCAAATCCTGCTGACGCTCGGTGGTGCCGCACTCATCAATGCGTCACATGCATTCTTCTACACATTCGGTCTGCTCGTCTGGACGCAGGCAGGCATCGGCGAGACGCTCGGCAGCGTCCTCTGGAGCGTCGGTGTCATTGCCGAGATCGCGTTGATGTGGGCGTTCGCATCGATCGGTTCGCGCTACTCCGCCCGCGCCTGTCTGATGGTTGCGGGCGCTGCCGGAGTCGTCCGCTGGGCGGTGACGGCGACCACGACGGCGTTGCCGCTGCTCATTGCCGCTCAGTGCCTGCACGCACTGACCTTCGGCTTGATGTATGTCGCAACGGCAACCTTCATCTCGCGACATGTCGCGGAGGTCGACGCCGCTCGCGGTCACTCACTGGGTGCGACCTTCGGTGCGGGTGCGATGGCGGTCGCCACCGCCTTGTCGGGTGTCCTGTTCGAGTCTGTGGGAACCGCAGGCTACGTGGCCATGGGTCTGGCCTGCCTCATCGGTACCGGACTGGTGTTGGCAAGCTATCGGACCCGCTGATTTCGGGCACGTCTCCGCCAGGCACGTGGCGAGAACCCGAAATGTCGGGCAAAGGAGCGACTGAAGGGCGCCGTATCGGCGAACCCGCAGGCATCTGCCACTTCGGCAATGCTGCGCCCGCCAGCGTTGAGGAGTTCTGCCGCTCGCTGCAGCCTCAGATCGAGATAGTGCCGGGCCGGGCTCACGCCGAGGCCGTGATTGAACAAGCGTTCGAGCGAGCGTGCCGACAGCCCGACATGAAAGGCGAGATCTTTGCGCGACAAGGGTTCATCGAGGTTGTTGCGCATGAGCTCGAGTGCCGAGGACAGTGCCGGAGGCAGCGAGCGTTCATCGTACTCGGCAAAGGCTGCATCGCCGTTTCCCTGAGCATCGGCCACCAGGATGTCGCGCACCGCACGGGAGGTCGCCGGGTCGTCACGGCGCGTGATCAATGCCAGCATCAGTTCGAGCGCGCTGCCGGGTCCGGCGGCCGAGAACCGGTTCCGATCAACCACCACGGCGCGACGACGAATACGCAGCTTCGGGCACTGCCTGCCGAGCGAGGCGCGATCTCCCGGGTGCACGGTGCAGTCGAAGACGCAAACGAGTGCGGTTGTCGCTTATTCACCTTTAAGTCGCAAATTGACAAGAAACAGGCGCTTGATGTCGGGTTCCTGTTTGCGGCTCGGCGCACAATGTCGTCGGTCCAGCTGCCAGAACGCCAGCACCACGAAGCGTTCACCGATGCGTTGACCACACCTCGCAGAATCAGATCCGCTCCTCGGGAATCACTGCACGACATGAAGCGCTACTCGGCATTCGGCCTCGTCAGGGAGGCACTTCGGCATCAGGAGCATTGGCCCCGCATGTGGCGTAGTGCAAAGCCCCGGTCCCGCTACGACGTGGTGATCGTGGGGGCCGGTGGGCATGGTCTGGCAAGCGCCTACTACCTGGCGAAAGCTCAGCCGCAACTTGCGGTCGCGGTCATCGAGAAGGGCTGGCTCGGCGGCGGCAATACCGGGCGCAACACCACCATCGTGCGCTCCAACTATCTCTGGGATGAAGCCGCACACCTGTATGAACACGCCATGAAGTTGTGGGAAGGGCTCAGTCAGGAACTCAACTACAACGTCATGTTCAGCCAGCGTGGCGTCATGAATCTCGGCCACAACCTGCAGGACATGCGTGACATCGAGCGACGGGTCAACGCCAATCGCCTGAACGGTATCGACGGCCGGGTCATCGACGCTGCAGAGTGCAAGCGGCACTGTCCGCTCCTTGATGTCAGCAAGAATCGCCGTTATCCAGTCTTTGGCGCGTCGTGGCAACCGCGAGCCGGCGTTGCCCGCCACGATGCCGTTGCCTGGGGCTATGCTCGCGGGGCCGATGCGCTGGGAGTCGACATCATCCAGCAGTGCGAAGTCATCGACCTGCTCGTCGAAAAGGGAGTTGCCGTTGGCGTCGAGACCCGCCAGCACGGACGCATCGAGGCGGGTCGGATCGGTTGTGTGACCGCGGGCAACTCCGGCGTGCTGGCCGGCATGGCGGGTTTTCGCCTGCCGATCGAATCGCATCCACTGCAGGCCTATGTGTCGGAGCCGATAAAACCCATTCTCGATACCGTCGTCATGTCGAACGCCGTGCACGGCTACATGTCGCAGTCCGACAAGGGCGATCTGGTGATCGGTGCGGGTATCGACGGCTACGTGGGCTACGGCCAGCGGGGTTCGTTCCCGGTCATCGAGCACACCATGCAGGCCATCGTCGAACTGTTTCCCTTCGTCAGTCGCGTGCACATGAATCGGCAATGGGGTGGCATCGTCGACACCACGCCTGATGCCTGCCCGATCATCTCGAAGACACCGGTCGAGAACCTCTTCTTCAATTGTGGCTGGGGCTCCGGCGGCTTCAAGGCGACCCCGGGTTCTGGCCACGTGTTCGCCGACATGCTCGCGACGGGGCAGGCGAATGATCTGACGCGCCCGTTCGACCTCGAGCGTTTCGCAAGCGGTGCTCTGATCGACGAGCACGGCGCAGCTGGAGTAGCCCACTGATGTTCCTCATCCACTGTCCGTATTGTGATGAATCGCGTGCCGAGGAAGAATTTCATGCCGCCGGCCAGGCGCACATCCTGCGCCCCTCTGATCCCGCTACCTGCAGCGATGCGCAATGGGGAGACTATCTGTACTTCCGCGACAACCCGCGGGGGCTGCACCGTGAACTCTGGGTGCACGCGGCCGGTTGTCGCAAGCACTTCAATATCGCCCGCGACACGGCAAGCTACGAGATCCTGGGTACCTACCGCATCGGTGAGAGCTTCGACCCGGAGCACGGCTCGTGAGTCGGTCGAATCCTCGATCACATTCCCGATCAAGCCCCTTGGGAGTGCGGCAATACAACCGACTCTCTGCGGGTGGGCGAATCGACCGTAGTCAGCCTTGTAATTTCACGTTTGCCGGTCGTCCACTGAGTGGTTTCGCCGGCGATACGCTGGCGTCAGCCCTGCTTGCCAACGGTATCGACATCGTTGGCCGAAGCTTCAAGTACGGGCGACCGCGCGGAATCATGTGCGCCGGTGTTGAAGAGCCCAATGCCATAATGCAAGTCGGCACTCGGATTGGCAAAGAGGCCGCGTCGACCGTACCGAACATCAAGGCAACCGAGCAGTGTCTCTACGACGGGCTCGTGGCCGAGCCGGTAAACGGTTGGCCGAGTGCAGAATTCGACATCATGGGACTGATCGGCAAGCTGGCCGGGCATTTGATGACGCCAGGCTTCTACTACAAGACCTTCATGTTTCCAAAGTCGCGTTGGGAAACCTACGAGCGGTTCATCCGCAAGGCAGCGGGCCTGGGGCGCGCACCTGAAGCGGTCGACCCTGATGCTTACGACCATGTCAATCACCATGTCGACGTACTCGTGGTCGGAGGTGGGCCAGCCGGCCTTGCGGCGACTCACGCGGCGGCCGCAAAAGGGCTTCGCGTCATGCTCGTCGACGAACGTGCCGAGTTCGGTGGATCGCTCCTGCAGGCAGACGAGACGATCGACGGTCAGGCACCGATGGATTGGGTCGCCAGTGTCGTTGCGGAACTCGCGAGCCAGGAAGATGTAACGCTCTTGCCGCGCTCGACAGCCTTCGGTTACCACGATCATGGCTTCGTGACGATACGTGAAAAGCGCGGCGACCATGCCTTGCATGCCGCTGCGGTCGCGGCAACACGTCAACGCATGCATCGTGTCCGAGCCGCATCGGTCGTGCTCGCCAGTGGCGCACACGAGCGACCTTTGGTATTCGCCAACAATGACCTGCCGGGTTGCATGACCGCCTCCTCGGTATCGCACTACATTCGTCGTTTCGCCGTGGTTCCCGGTTCGGCGCTGGTCGTTACCACCGGTAACGATGGCGGTTATCAGTGTGCGTTCGACTGGCATGAATCCGGACGAGAAGTCGTTGCCATCGTCGATGCGCGAGGGGAGCCCGGGCAGGGTGTGCTGGCACGTGCCGAAAGCCTCGGGCTGAAAGTGATCACCGGATCGGTCGTCTGTGAAGCGCTCGGCAGTCGTCGCGTGCGAGCTGCATTAGTGGCACCGGTCGACAAGGCTGCGTCGTTCGTCATCGGCGCGTCGCGCCGCTTGTCCTGCGACACGATTGCCTCGAGCGGCGGCTGGAGCCCGGCGGTTCACCTGTCGTGTCATACCGGTGGCCGACCGGTCTGGCGCGAAGATGTTCTCGGATTCGTGCCGGGTGAGAGTCGCGAAAACCTGGTGGCAGCGGGTAGTGTCGCAGGAGAAGTCTCTCTGGCAGACTGCCTCTCCAGCGGCCGCGAGGCCATCGCCGGACTCATGGCGACATCGAACCGGACAGGAATCAAGGCAGCGACGCCGACGGCACTGCTCGTTACTGACGCGGAAGACGAAGGTACGACTTCGAAGCGAAACATAGCCTATTCGAATGTGCCGGTCGTCACCCCTGATACGGCAGATTTGTCACCCCCGCTTGCGCTGTTCAAGTGTCCGCATCCGAAGACCACAAGCCGGGCACCCAGGCAGTTCGTCGACTTTCAAAACGATGTGACGGCGGCTGCCATCGAGATGAGCGTGCGCGAAGGGTTCGAGTCGATCGAACATGTCAAGCGCTATACCGCGCTCGGCTTCGGCACGGATCAGGGCAAGACGGGTAATGTCAACGGACTCGCAATCGTGGCCAGGGCCCTGGGCCGGAATATTCCGGAGGTCGGCACGACGGTGTTTCGCCCGAACTACACGCCAGTGGCGTTCGGAACGGTAGCCGGCGCGAATGTCGATGCACTGTTCGATCCGGTACGCCATACTCCAATGCAGACATGGCACGAGGAGAGCGGCGCAGTCTTCGAAGATGTTGGTCAGTGGAAGCGGCCCTGGTACTACCCTCGGTCTGGTGAATCGATGCAGGAGGCAATTGCGCGTGAGCAGCGAGCTGTGCGCAATGGCTGCGGCATACTCGACGCGTCGACGCTCGGCAAGATCGACATTCAGGGACCGGATGCACGTGAGCTCCTGAATCGCGTCTACACGAACGCCTGGTCGAAGCTCATGCCGGGTCGCTGCCGCTACGGTCTGATGTGCGGTGAGGATGGCATGATCATGGACGACGGTGTTACCGCCTGCCTTGCCAAGAATCATTTCCACATGACGACGACCAGCGGTGGTGCCGCGCGGGTGCTCGGCTGGCTGGAACTCTGGCTCGAGACTGAATGGCCGGAACTGGACGTACACGTCACGAGTGTCACCGATCACTGGGCGACGATGGCGGTTGCCGGTCCGCAGGCGCGTGCCTTGCTCGAGCCGTTGACCGACATCGATCTCGCGGCCGGGAAATTCGGTTTCATGGAATGGCGCGAGGGGAGCGTCGCGGGTGTTCCCGCGCGCATCTTCCGCATTTCATTCACCGGTGAGCTCAGCTTTGAAGTCAATGTGCCTGCCTATCATGCGCTGCATGTCTGGGAGGCGATCTTCAGTCGCGGCACGGCGTTTGACCTGACGCCCTATGGCACCGAGACCATGCACGTGCTGCGCGCCGAGAAGGGCTACCTGATTGTCGGGCAGGACACCGACGGTTCGATGACTCCTGGTGACATGGATCATGGCTGGGCAGTCAATGATGGCAAGCCCTTCAGTTTTCTGGGGCAACGTGGCATGCAGCGGGCTGATTGCCTGCGTGAAGGTCGCAAGGAGTTCGTCGGACTCAGGACGGTCGATGGCAGCGTCGTGCTCCCCGAAGGTGCGCAGGCCGTACCCGATCCGACCGAGCAGATACCGATGACCATGGTCGGCCATGTGACGTCGAGCTACTACAGTGCGAATCTAGGGCGTTCGATAGCACTTGGGGTCATCAAGGGCGGCCTGTCTCGCAAGGGTGAGTCCGTGTTCTTTCCGCTGGCCGACGGTCGTACCGTCGAGGCGATCGTGACGGATATCGTGTGGATCGATCCTGAGGGGAGTCGGCAGAAGTCATGAACAGTCTTTCCGCGCCACTTCCCGGAGCCGCCCTTGCGGTAGCCGATTTCGACGTCGACCTTGATCGAGAATCAAGTGCAAGTGCAAGTGCAAGCACAGGTACTCGACAGGCGGATGTACACATACACCTCGCAGGCGTACCGGGACTGCTCACGCTACGCTGTGATCCGGATGCGAACGGCATGGGGCCGATGATCCGGTCGACGCTCGGGCTCGACCTACCGGCGCGCTTGTCTTTCACCGCCTCATCGCAGGCGCGACTTCGTTGGCTGTCACCCGATGAGTTCCTGTTTTCCTGCCCGCTGACAGCGTTGGCCGACGTGTCTGCAAGGCTTGCGCAGAGCGCAAGGGCAGGTCTCGCCTGCAGTGATGTTTCGGGAGGGTTCGCCGTGCTGGAACTGTCCGGTCCTGCTGCGCGAACGGTCCTTGCGAAGAGTACCTCGCTCGATGTGCACCCACGCGTGTTTCCGCCAAGCCGCACGGCGAGCACGATCTTCGCCAAGGCGACGGCAACCATCAGTCACCTCGACACAGGCAAGTACGAGCTGATTGTCCGTCGCAGCTTCGCGAAGTACATGGCAGTGTGGCTTTCTGAAGCGGCGCGCGAGCATGGTCTCCGGGTCACGACGGCTGGCTAATGCACGGCTGCGCTGATGTCCATCCAGGCGGCTTCGACTAAAGCACGGTCAGCAGGGCTTTCGCAGCGGTCCTGTATTGGCGCATGCTCGAGACGATTTCCAGGTTTTCTGTGAGGTGGGCATGGACGAGTGCGACCTGATCATGAAAGGTGGCGTGACGTCGGGCGTCGCATATCCCGGAGCAGTAGCGCGTCTGGCAAAGCGTTTCCGATTCAGGAACATCGGCGGTACTTCGGCGGGTGCCATTGCCGCCGTGCTGGCCGGAGCTGCCGAGTATCGACGGCAACGCAGTGAAGGCGCATCGGATAGAGCGGGCTTTGATGCTCTCGAGGCGCTGGCCCCGGAGCTGGGGAGCGATCTCGAAGCGCTCTTCCAGCCTGAACCTGCGTTGCAGCCGCTGTACGAGGTATTGCTGGCAGTGGCGACAACGCGATCCGGCGACTCTCGTTTCCGGGCGGGATTGATTGCCGTCATCAAGACCTTCGCGTTGCTCTTGATCCTGACCGCGTTGCCGGGCGTATTGACCGCCGCCACGGCCTTGAGCCATGGCTCATGGTCTCTCGGAATGCTGGGCGTGCTGCTTGCCTTGCTCATTCCCGCGATCATCCTGGCGGTGCGCATAGGGAGGCTGGTAAGCAAGGACCTCGTTGCCAACGATTTTGGCCTGTGCACCGGACTGACGACCAGGCGTGGCAGGCGAATAGGCCAGCGCGCGTTTACCGACTGGGTGCACGAGCACATCGAATCGGTTGCCGGGCCCGGTGATCCCGGTCAAACACGTGCCGCGCCGCTGACGGTCGGCGACCTTGCCCGCTGCCATATCAAGGTCGCGAGCGTGACCACGGATCTCTCTTCACGCCGTCCGTGGAGGCTGCCGTTACAAGCTGGTGCGCATGCCTTCAGTGTCGCCGAACTCCAGAGACTCCTGCCTGCTGCTGTCCTCGATCACCTGATCGACAAGGGCAGACAGCTCGACCATGCAGACGGTGCCTTACCGGATGACTTGCGGACCTTGCCCGATGGCTGCGACATGCCGTTGGTCCTGTTGGCACGCCTCAGCCTGAGTTTTCCAGGGCTGGTCAGCGCGGTGCCGCTGTATCGACAGGATCATGGCTTGCCTGCGGACGCTGAGGGAAGGTATCCATGGCGAAGGTGCCTGTTTTCGGACGGGGGAATATCCAGCAATTTCCCGATCCATTTCTTCGACGCCTTGCTGCCGTCGCGACCCACCTTCGGCATCGCCTTCGCACGTCTCGATGCTGCTCGCCACGGCAGCGACGAGGCATCGCGCGTCGATCTGCCGGTCGAGCCGCCGTCGACGTTTGATGCACCGGTCTATCCGGCGCGTGGTATCACGGGCTTTCTCGCCTCCATTGTCACCACGGCGAAGGACTGGCAGGACACCCTGCAAAGTCAGGCAGCCGGTTATGCCGAACGGATTGTCGAGATTCGGCTCGATCCTGACAAGGAGGGTGGGCTGCACGTGAACATGGACGAGGCGACGATCACGAAGCTGTCCGGGCTGGGCGTTCGCGCGGCCGCCAAGCTGGATAATATTTTCGACTTCGATGAGCATCGCTATCAACGTGCGTTGACCTTGCTCCCCACACTCGACGCCGCTCTGGAGCGTCTTTCGGAGAACTACAGGAAACGTGGCATCGCATCGAGTGGACTCGATTACGACAACATCTTGACGACCTACGGACCGAAATTCTTCGACAACGAACCGGCCTGGCGAGAGGATCCGCTCGCTCGACTTGCTCGTGCGTTGGTGAGTATCGGCGACGCCTCACGCGAACGCGACGAGGGCGAGAGCGCGAAGAGCTTTGCTCACGGCAATACACCCGATACCGACACCGAGCTCAGGCTCGTAGCGAGCACCGATGCAGGCTCGCAAAACAGGCAAACCTGAGCCAGGCGGACCTTCGCCGGGCAAACGGTGGTGAACCCGGCAGAGACGATTCCTCAGACCAAGGTGCGTCTCACCGTGCATCGAGAAGCACCACTCGACCGCTACTCGTCCGCTGGTGGTGGCTGCGAATACTTGCGGATGGCGGCCTCGAGCAGTTTCACGTCGATCGGCTTGCTGACGTAGGCGTCCATTCCCGCTTCGATGCAACGCTCCCGATCGCCCTTGATCGCGTTGGCCGTGACGGCGATGACGGGTAACCTCGGGCGTCCTGTCTTCGCTTCTATCGCGCGAAGTTTGCGGGTGGCTTCAAAACCATCCATGACCGGCATCTGGCAGTCCATCAGCACCATCTCGATGTCGCCTGCCGATTCGATATGGTCGAGCGCCTCGGCGCCGTTGTCGGCAACCATGACGACGTGGCCCGCCGCGAGCAGTAGTTCCTCGGTAACCATCTGGTTCACCGGATTGTCTTCGACAACCAGAATATTGAGCGAGCGCTCGCCATCGAGGGCCGCTTCCGCGGTGCCACCGGCCTGATCACTGCCCCCCGTGTCAGCCTCCGAAGCTGCCTCGCCAACGCTCCCGGCATCGACATCCCGAGTCTCGTCATGGGTATCGTCCAGTGCCTCGGACGTCATCGCACGGTCGGCTTCCGCTCCATCTTGCGTCGTCTCTGACGTAGCGCTATCCGACGTAGCTGTGCTCGCCGCAGGTGCTTTGTCCGCATCGATCGTGGTCGGCGAATTGTGCTTTACGGGCGGCGTCGTGCTGGACGTCGTGGTCGTCGAAGGCGTTGCGAGGCGCCTGTCGGATGCGCCCATGGAGGTCAGGACAGGGGAAGTCAGCCCGGGCGAGGTCAGGCCTGGCGAGGTCAACCCGGGGCCGGCGGCTTCGGTGCGTGAATTGCCGAGCGCCTCGTCGATGGCGTCGAACAGGCGGCTACGACGCAGCGGCTTGGTTATGCTCGCGAGGATGCGCAAGCGGGCTCGCTCGGGTGCCGGGATGGCCTGGTCAATCGATGTCAGCATGACCAGTAACAGGTCCTTGTAACGTGCGTCGGCGCGAATGGTGCGCGCCAGTTGCTCGCCGTCGACTCCCGGCATCTGGAAGTCCAGCAGAACCAGGCGATACGGCTTGCCCTCGGTATGCGCGCGCCCCAGCTCGTTCATCGCCGACTCGGCGCCGCCGACACAGCCGACGTCGAAGCCTTCGGGCTCTAGCAAACCCTTGAGCAGTTCGAGATTGACGGCGTGATCGTCGACGGCGAGGACCTTGAGGCCCTCTCGACCCGCTACTTCAGCCCGACTGCGGCCGCGGCCATTGGGTGCCGGGTCGATGGGCTCGGCTAGTGGCAGGGGAACATCGACGTGGAATGTCGTGCCTTGTCCGGGTTCACTCTCCACAGTGATGTCGCCGCCCATCAGTCCGACCAGCTGGCGCGTGATGGTAAGTCCCAGGCCGGTCCCGCCATGCTTGCGCGTGGTCGAGCTGTCGGCCTGTGTGAACGGCTGGAACAGCCGATCGAGCTCATTGGGCGGTATGCCAGGGCCGCTGTCCTCGACATCGATTCGGAAGGCGGCTTCGTCCCGGCCTAGTCGCGTGGTACTGCAACGCAGCGTGACCGCGCCCTTTTCGGTGAACTTGATGGCGTTGCCGAGGAGGTTGACCAACACTTGTCGAAGCCGCTCCGGATCGCCTATGACCCGTGCCGGAATGGATCCCGGCACGATGCTCGCGAGCTCGATGCCTTTGGTAGCAGCCTGCGGTGCGAACATGTCGACCACATCGGCAAGAAGCTCCGGCAACGTGAACGCAGTGCGTTCGAGTTCGAGCTTGCCGGCTTCAATCTTGGAGACGTCGAGGATGTCGTTGATGACACTCAACAGCGCATTGGCCGAGGTACCGGCAATATTGACGAAGCGCTGCTGGCGGCCGTCCAGCTCGGTACGACCGAGCAACTCGAGCATGCCGGTCACGCCATTCAACGGGGTGCGAATCTCGTGGCTCATGTTGGCGAGAAACTCGCTCTTCGCGTGGCTCGCTGCAGTCGCCGCATCGCGTTCGACGCGCAGCCGATCGTTGGCCTTGCGCTCACTGATGTCGATGATCGAGCCGATGACGGTCGTCGGCGCACCGTCGCGCCCGGTGACGCGCCGCAGGTCGAGTTGCACATAGGCGGTACGCCCGTCGACCTGACGGGTAAAGGTGAGTTCGATGTCCCGCGCCACGCCACGCGCTTCCAGAGTCTTCAAGGTCTTGACGTGGTTGATCCGGTCGATGTTGTCGAGTCGAGCGAGCCAGCGGCCGGCGCGTTGCACAAGATCAGCGTCTGAGGCGAATCCGAGCAGTGCGGCTGCGGCGGGGTTGGCCTTCAGCACCTGTCCGTCGCGGGCAAACTGCACGATGCCCTCATGGGTGTTCTCGAAGATGAAACGGAACTCGCTTGCTTCCTCCAGCTGACGATAGGCCTCTTCGCGCGTCTCGATCTCGATGCGAACACGTTCGAGAACGCGGTTGTACTCGCTCGCGATCTGACCGACCTCGGTATGCGGCTCGACCGCCACGGGCGCCGTGAAATCGCCATCCTGACCCTGCGAGTTCATCTCGCCGAGGAGTTCGAGCAGGTCTGTCGAGGCGCCGTGTTCCGCGACGTTGAGCCCGGCGACTTCATCTTCGGCCGGGACACGCAGCGGGATGAAGCGGTTCAGCAGCCAGAGCACGATGAATCCACCACCGAAGCCCCAGATCGCGACCGTGACCACGCCCGTTGCCTGCACCAGCAACTGTTCGATGCGACCGTACTCGAGCGGGAAGCCCGCGGTGTCGCCAAGGAGCGCCACGAGCAATGTACCGACGCCGCCCGCAACCGCATGGGCAGGCCAGGCGCCGATGACATCGTCGATACGCAGGCGCACCAGAAGCCGCATCGCAAGACCGCAAGCGGTAGCACAAATGACGCCGACGGCAATGGCATCGGTCGTTTCATAGAGATGGCATCCTGCAGTTACGCCGACCAGACCAGCGACGGTACCGTTGAGTGAGGCAGCCACGTCAGGCTTGCGCTTCTTGGCCCAGGCGAACGATAGCAGAGTCAGTGCGCCCGCTGCCGCTGCGAGGGACGTGTTGACGATGATGTTCGCGACGTTGTCGTCGAAGCGATAGTTGCTGCCGCCGTTGAAGCCGAACCAGCCGAACCACAGCACCAGCACGCCGATGGTGGCCACCGTATAGTTACTGCCGAGCAGAGGCTTGTCAGCGTCGAAGCGACCGATGCGCGGGCCAATGACGATGACGGCCGCGAGCGCCAGCCAGCCACCGGTACCGTGAACCACGGTCGCGCCAGCGAAGTCGACAAAGCCGCGGGCGGCGAGCCAGCCGGGCGCGCCGTTTTCAAGCGTTCCGCCCCAGACCCAGTGGCCCATGAGCGGATAGAACAGGGCCGCCACGAGGGCGCTGATGAGCAGGTAGCTGGTGAGTTTCGTCCGTTCCGCCAGCGCACCGCCGACAATGGTCGCGGCCGTACTGCAAAACACCATCTGAAACACGAAGAAGGCGGTATTGCCGTCAGCGTGCGAATGAAGAAAGAGATCGGTACCCAAGAGGCCATTGGCGCTGCCTGCGCCAAACATAAGACCGTAGCCGATCAGCCAGAAAACCAGGCCCGCGACAACGAAGTCCATCAGGTTCTTGAAGGCGACGTTGATGGAGTTCTTCTGACGAACCAGACCGGACTCGAGCGCGCAAAAGCCGATCTGCATCGTGGTGACGAGGAAGGCGCAGATGAGCAGCCAGCTGGTATCGAGTGGCGTTAGATCGTTCAATTCCTTGCTCCGGAACGAGGGGTACCCGGAAAGACTCCTGGGCTATCCATGCGGTTATTACCTGCTACGCGCGCAGTGTAGACCGGTCTGCGGGTCGATGCGGTCGATAAGGTCGCAGCTTCACCATTCCGGACGCACGTGCGCCGCGCTGCCGTTAGGGCTCGCTCAGGCGGACCAGCAGATCCTTGGCATCTATCTGATCGCCCGCCTTGACCAGGATTTCCCGCACCACACCAGCCGACTCGGCGTGCAAGGCGCTCTCCATCTTCATCGCCTCTATCGAGAGCAGGACGTCACCTGCCTCGATGGTCTGTCCCGCTTCGACGCTGATGCCGGAAATGACGCCGGGCATCGGCGCACCCACTTCGAGCGGATTGTCGGCGGCGGCCTTGGGTCGCAAGCTTGCGTCTGCGGCGCCATGGATCCGGTCGGGAACGGCGATCGATCGAGGCTGACCGTTGAGTTCGAAAAACACGCGAACCATGCCGCGATCGTTGGTGTCACCGATGGCGAGGCAGCGGATGACCAGCGTCTTGCCCTTTTCGATTTCGACGAATATTTCCTGGCCTGCCGTCAGGCCATAGAAATAGACAGGCGTCGGCAGCACGCTCGTCGGCCCGTAGGTGATCTGCGCGGCACAGAAGTCGGTGAAGACCTTGGGATACATCAGCCATGATGCAAGCTCGGTATCGCTCACGTCACGACCGAGATTCTCGGCGAGCGTGACGCGGTCGGCCGCCAGGTCGCGCGCGGCCATCAGCGCGCCCGCGCGTCCGTCGATCGGCGCTTCGCCCTTGAGTACCTTGGACTGGATCGCCTTCGGGAAACCGTCCTCGGGACGACTCAGCTCGCAGCGCATCATCGACACGACTGATTCCGGGAAGGATATGTCATGTTCCGGATCGGCCACATCCTCGATCGTCAGCTCCTGGCTGAGCATCATCAGCGCCATGTCGCCGACCACCTTCGAGGAGGGTGTGACCTTGACGATATCACCGAACAGCGCGTTCACATCGGCGTAGGCACGCGCGACCTCGTGCCAGCGTGATTCGAGGCCGAGTGAGCGCGCCTGTTCCTTGAGGTTGGTGAACTGCCCGCCGGGCATCTCGTGCAGGTAGACCTCCGATGCCGGTGCCTTGACATCGCTTTCGAAGGCCGCGTATTGGTTGCGCACCGCTTCCCAGTAGAAACTGAGTTGTTCAATGGCATCACGATCAAGCGACGGATCGCGTTCACTGTCGGACAGCGCGGCGACGATGGAACCGAGACAGGGCTGCGATGTTCCGCCGGAGAAGGCGTCCATGGCCGCGTCCACCGCGTCGACACCGGCGTCGATCGCTGCCAGTACCGTAGCTGCACTGATGCCTGACGTATCATGGGTATGGAAGTGAACCGGCAGGGCTATCTCGTCACGCAGGGTCGAGAACAATTGCCGCGCAGCGGCAGGTTTCATGAGGCCGCCCATGTCCTTGATGCAGAGAATGTGCGCACCGGCCTTCTCGATCTCCCGAGCGAGATTCAGATAATAGCCAAGGTTGTATTTCGATCGACTGGCGTCAAGCATGTCCCCGGTGTAGCAGATCGCCGCCTCGCACAGCTTGCCTTCCTCGAGCACGGTGTCCATCGAGACACGCATGTTGTCGATCCAGTTGAAGCAGTCGAAGACGCGGAACAGATCGACGCCGTTCGCTGCGGCCTGCTGAATGAAATACTTGACGGCGTTGTCGGGATAATTCTCATAACCCACGCCGTTGGCGCCGCGTACCAGCATCTGCAGCAGCATGTTCGGCGCCTTCTCGCGAACCAGTTGCAAGCGTTCCCAGGGGTCTTCGGTCAGAAAGCGCATGCTGACGTCGAAGGTCGCACCGCCCCAGCATTCGAGAGACAGAAGTTCCGGTAGTGCGCGTGCGTATGCCCCTGCCGCATTGGCAATGTCGATCGTGCGGACCCGTGTTGCGAGCAGTGACTGGTGTGCGTCGCGCATGGTCGTGTCGGTGATCAGAACCCGCTTCTCCTCACGCATCCACGTGGCGAATGCGGCCGCGCCATCGCGCTCCAGTCGCTGTCGATGCCCGTCCGGCACGGGCGTGTCCTTCCAGGGTGGGCGGGGCGCATTGGAGTCCGTCCGTGGACGGACGCGTTCTCGGGTTTCGGGATGTCCGTTGACCGTGACATCGGCGATGTAATGCAAGAGCTTGGTTGCGCGGTCCTTGCGGGAGACCTGCTCGAACAGTTCCGGCGTGGTATCGATGAAGCGCGTGGTGTAGCTACTGTCCAGAAAACTCGAATGCGCGATGATGTTCTCGAGGAACGTCAGGTTCGTCGCGACCCCTCTGATACGGAATTCCCGCAGCGCCCGGTCCATGCGCCGAATGGTTTCCCCGGGCGTTGGCGCCCAGGCGGTGACTTTTTCCAGCAGCGGATCGTAGAAGCGATTGATGACAGCGCCGGAGTAGGCGGTGCCGCCGTCGAGCCGGATACCGAACCCGGCCGCGCCCCGATAGGCCGTGATACGCCCATAGTCCGGAACGAAGTTCTGCTCCGGGTCCTCGGTGGTGATGCGGCACTGCATCGCGTGGCCGTTGAGGCGGATGTCTTCCTGCGCCGGTACACCCGACTCGGGCGTACCGATGACCGCGCCGTCGACAAGATGTATCTGCGCCTTGATGATGTCGATGCCGGTAACCTCTTCGGTCACCGTGTGTTCGACCTGCACGCGCGGGTTCACTTCGATGAAGTAGAACGCGTTCGTGTCCATGTCCATCAGGAATTCGACCGTGCCGGCACCGACGTAGTCGGTCGTGTTGGCGATCTTCAGGGCATAACTTGAGAGTTCGGTCCGTTGTGCGTCGTTGAGGTACGGCGCGGGCGCCCGCTCGACGACCTTCTGGTTTCGACGCTGAACGGTACAGTCACGTTCGAACAGGTGTACCGCGTTGCCATGGGTATCGCCGAGTATCTGCGCCTCGACGTGTCGAGCGCGTTCGACCAGCTTCTCGAGGTAGATCTCGTCCTTGCCGAAGGCCGCTCGCGCTTCACGGCGCGCCTCGTCTGCCTCGCGATCCAGATCCTCTTCGCTGCGAATGGTGCGCATGCCCCGGCCGCCACCGCCCCAGGAGGCCTTGAGCATGATCGGATAGCCGATCTCGGCCGCCATCGAACGAATCGTCGCTGGGTCGTCGGGCAAGGGCTCCGTAGCCGGTACGACCGGCACACCGGCCTCGAGCGCAAGATTGCGCGCGGCGACCTTGTTGCCGAGCCGCCGCATGGTGTCGGCCCGCGGACCGATGAAGGTTATGCCGGCCGCGTCGCAGGCATCGACGAATTCCGGGCTCTCCGAGAGCAAGCCGTAGCCCGGGTGGATGGCATCAGCGCCGGATTCCCTGGCAACGCGCAGCACCTCGTCGATCGAGAGATAGGCTTCGATCGGGCCCATATCTCGCTCCAGGTGCGGTCCGCGACCGATCTCGTAGGCTTCATCAGCCTTGAAGCGGTGCAGGGCCAGCTTGTCTTCCTCTGACCAGATGGCAACCGTGCCGATGCCGAGTTCATTGGCAGCCCGGAACACCCGTATGGCGATCTCGGAGCGGTTGGCGACGAGAATCTTGCGGATCGGCATGAACGGCGCTTTCCGGGGTGGCGGTAGACGCGCAAAAGTCTACCAGCCCGCCATTCCCGGCTGTATATCGAATGCGCCCGTCAGCTACCCACTGCGGCTATGTCGAAGCGAAATCGGATGACGACCGGAAAGCCGACGTATGCGTCGGTCGCCTGACTGTCGAGCCCGAGGTTGAAGTCCCGGCGATCGACCGTGAATTCGCCACGCGCTACCTGTTTGTCTGCCGCGTCTGTCAGCATCATCGGAAAAGCGACGTCGACGGCCTGACCCTTGATGGTCAGTGTGCCTTGAACGTCGAGAGTCGCGTCGTCGCGCCGCTCGATAGTGGTCGAGACGAAGGTCGCTTCCGGATGCGCTGCCGAGTCGAACCAGTCCGCATTCGGCAGGGATGCCGCCATCTGCGAATTCTCGCTGGTCACGCCGCCGGTTTCGACCCGTGCTTCGATCACGCTGCCCGCAGGGTCACTTTCGTCGATAGAGGCGTGCACTTCGCTGACCGGGAAGACGCCGGGCGTATCCGCCCCGGTGATGTCAGCGAGAAAGCTCACCTCGCTATTGCCAGCGGCAAGGATGGCGGCCTGGTTGCCGGACTTTGCCACCCAGGCAAGGCCGCCACCGGCGACACTCGCGAGCACGGCAAACACGGCGAGCTTGCCGTACCAACGCCGTGAACCGTCGGGCAACATGCGGACAAGAATCGAATCCTTGTCGATGAAGTGATGCTTGAGCGCGGCCCCTGCATGAGCAAGCAGCAGCAGGATCAGGAGATTGCCGGCAAGTTCGTGATATCCGGCGAAATCGTGTTCCAGTGCCTCGCGATTCGGCAGATAGGGGAAGGGTGGCAGGTGCGGCCAGGGGATGACGTTGAACAGCAAGGTATCCACGTCGAGTGGTGAGACCGACACGAGTATCCAGCCGGTGATCGGTATACCGAGCATGAGCACATACAACACGATGTGCGTGCCATGGGCGGCAAGCTTTTGCCAGCGAGGTATCGAGTCCGGTTCAGGCGGCGGCCGGTGCGCCACTCGCCAAAGGAGACGCAACACCGAGAGCAACAGCACGGTGATGCCGAATGTCTTGTGCCACTGCGTGAGGGCGAAGCGCAATGGATCGTCTGCCTCGAGCCCCGTCATGAACTTGCCGACCGCCAGCAGGCCCAGGATCAAGATTGCGATGAGCCAGTGAAGACCGATCGCGATGTCGTCGTAGCGAGGGAAGGTGGTGCGCATGCAGAGGAATCAGGGCCTGGCAATCAGTGCAAGGTGGAAACGACAGCAGTGCGGCGGACGCGGCCGAGCATCTGCCCGCATCCGCCTGCCTGAACATCCGGATCCGGCCACTCTTGCCAGGCTCGGAGTGACCGACCTCGGACCGAGCGACCTTGAAGTTGCGAACCTACTTCGCCTTGACCAGCTCGGCGGTCACGTTGATCGTGACTTCATCGCTTACGTTAGGCGCGAACTTGCCCATGCCGAATTCCGATCGCAGAATTTCCGATGAAGCGCCGATGCCGACGACCGGGTCGCCGCTCATCGGATGGTTCATGGCCGCGTTGATGGCAACAGTCAGCGTCATCGGCCTCGTCTCGCCCTTGATCGTCATGTCGCCGGAGACCCTATACGCACCATCGCCGGCACCCTCGACACTCGTCGACTGGAAGGTGATGTCAGGATGATTGGCGATATCGAAGAAATCTGCACCGGTGAGGTGTTCCCGCCAGATGTCCGAGCCGGCAACCACGCTTGCCGGATCGATCGTCACGCTGATCATCGACTTCGTCGGATCGGCACTGTCGAGGTTCATGTCGACAGTAAAATCATCGAAGGCTATGACCGGATTCGAGAGACCGAGGTGGCTGTAGCTGAAGGTGATGTAGGAATGCGTCGGGTCAGCGTTGTAGGTGCCTGAGGGCACGGCCGAAAGGTCTGCGGCGTGGGCGGAACCAACGGCGGCAAGAAGGATTACGGCGACAGTGTTGCGTGTGGCGTTCGCGATCATGAGAGTGTTCGATGCTCCTGGGGCAAATGAGAGAAGGGGGTAAGCGAAAGAAGGGGGTGTGCGACGTATTGGAATTACAAAAGCAGGGTGATGGGACGACACGATCAGGATGCACACGCTCGGTGCAAAACCGGTTCCCGGACAGGAACGGCCTATGACAGTCGGGAGCGCAATGAGGTTCCGTTCGGTCGGGTTCGAACATCGGCAGACTTTTCAGCGAGCGGTTGGGGCATGCGCAATCATTGCACTCACTCGGGTTGCTGGAGATCGGCGCGTGTCAACAGGCTGTCGGCTCAACGCTTCGCTGCGTAGTAGGACACGCGCCGTTCCAGATACGCAAGCAATTCGGATATGGCGAATGCCATGGCGAACAGCACCAGCAGTACTGCCCAGAAATGGCTCATCAGAAAGTTGGCGGAGTAGAGCTCGAAGAGGGCTCCGAACCCTGCGATCGAGATCAACAGCTGTCCGATGATCACGCCCTTGACCGCACGGATGACGCCGATCCGCACACCGCCCAGGATCTCCGGCAGGGCGGCCCAGATGTAGATCTTGGTGAAGGCCGCCCAGGGCGTGGCACCGAAACTCGTCGCCATCTCGATGAGCGATCGATTGATCTGCATGACGCCGGCACGCGCATTCAGGATGATGATCCAGATCGCGAACAGGGTGGTCGTGATGATGATGGATTTCATGCCGAAGCCGAACAGCACCATGAGCACAGGCACCAGTGCCGTCAGCGGTGCACTCAGGAAGATGTTCACCCAGGGCAGCAACAATTCATCGGTCAATCGACTCTTGCCCATGAGGATTCCTGTCGGGATGCCAATCACGATGGCACAGGAGACGCCGACGAAAAACGCATAGGCCGTCTCGTACAGGGCCTTCTGGAAAGCCGCTGTACCGAAGATCTCGAACAGTGTTGCGAAGACGTCGGAAAGTGGCGGCACAAAGAAGGACATGCCAGACCTGCCGAACAATTCCCAGAGTAGTCCCCACAGGAGCAGAGACGACATTGCAGGCAGGCGAATACCGAAGACTTTCATCGGCTACTCCACGTAGGCACGCAAGGAAGCCCAGATATCGTCGACGATGTCGAGGTATTCCGGGTCGCGCCGGATGGTCAGGAGATCCTTTTCGCGCAGGCCCGTGGGCCTGATGATCTCCGAAACCCGGCTCGGGCGCGGCAGCAGGATCGCGATCTGATCCGAGACGTAGACGGCTTCCTCGATCGAATGCGTGACGAAGATGAACGTCTTGTTCTCGTTGGCAACCAGCGCCAGCAGGTCCTCCTGGAACTTGCGTCGCGTCTGCTCGTCCACCGCCGAGAAGGGCTCGTCCATCAGCAATACGTCCGCGTCGACCGAGAGCGCGCGCGCGAGTCCCACGCGCTGACGCATGCCGCCCGACAGTTCGTGCGGAAAGCTCTTCTCGAAGCCGGCGAGACCAACCTCCTTGATGTACTTCTCGGCAATGTCGTGCCGTTCCGATTCCGGCACACCGCGCAACTCGAGTCCGAAGGCAACGTTCCTGAGCACAGAGGCCCACGGCAACAAGGCGAAATCCTGGAAGACGAAGGCGCGATCCGGACCGGGACTGGTCACCGCCTTTCCGTCTATCTCGATCTCGCCGGTTGTCGGCTTCAACAAGCCTGCGATGATTTTCAGGAGGGTGGTCTTGCCGCACCCTGACGGCCCCAGCAGGGACGTCAGCTGGCCGCGAGGAAATTCGAGCGAAAGGTCCTTGAGCGCTTCGACCTCGCCGTAGTTCTTCGACACATTACGTGCCGAGACGGCCATCTGTATCGAGGTGTCTACCTGGCTAGTCTGAGGCATATCCACGCACGTTCCCCTCGAAGAGATAGCGTTCCAGCTTTTCCAGCAGATTCAGGAACAGCACTGCCAGTGCGATGATCGAGAAGATCGCGGCGTACATGCTCGCGTAGTCGGCAATGGAGCGGCTGAAGGTGATGATGTCGCCGACGCCGGTTGGGGTGATCTTGAGTTCCGCGAGGATGGCGCCGATGAAGCCCGCGGAGATTCCCAGGCGAAGTCCGGAGAAGATGACGGGCGATGCTGCCGGAATGATGATCTTCAGGATGACCTCCCAGCGGCTCGCCTGAAACGACTGCCCCATCTCTATGAGCGATGAGGGTGTATTGCGCACCGCGCCTGCCGTATTCAACACGATCACCGGCATCGCCATGATGCACACGACAAAGACCTTGGAGGTCAGGCCGATGCCGTAGATCATGACGAGCATCGGTATCAGCGCTGCGAGTGGCGCGGCCTGCATCACGATGAAGATGGGCGAGAACAGCCAGTCGAACCAATCGTTCAGACCGGTCCACAGACCAACTGATATGCCGATGAACGCGGAAATGAGTACGCCGATGGCGAGTGGTCTCAGCGTCTCGACATAGGCTTCGAACAACCTGCCGTCAAACGCCATGGTCGCGAGCGCCTGCATCGATTCGATGAAGGTCGGGAACGCGTAGCTGACCGGAATGCGGCCAGCGATCTCCCAGGCGCCGAAAACGATGGCGGCGGACAGCAGTTTCAACAGCAGGGGACGGTTCTGCATTGTCTGATTTCGGCGGGTGAATGAGGCCATCAGCCCGATCTTGCGGGCCGATGGCACTGTTCCTCTATTTAGAGGTCGCAGCGTCCAGTGGCGCGAGATACCAGAAGTCATCGATGTTCAACGAGGCGGCATCGCCCTCGAGCTGGCCCGCCGAGCTGTACCACTCCATGTCGGCCATGGCACCGTCACGGCCGCCACCTTCGGGATCGTAAAGCCCGCCGTCGACGGCATCGGTATAGAAGCCGTCCAGCTCATCGAGAATTTCCTTCGGCAGCTGTCCGATCGGACCATCGGGATCAGTTTCGCGACTGATGATCGTCGGGTCCTCGTTCATGTCCTTCCAGGTGCTCGCGAGCGCGTCCACGAAGATCTGCACCGCATCCTCGTTTTCCTTGATCCAGTCGAGGTTGGCGAACAGGGCCTCGTCACTCGCCTCCACGTCGAACATCGGCAGCACGTTGAACTTGTCGCCGTGCTGTCGCATGACCTTGTTCTTGTTCGACAGATCGATGATGGTCGCGTCGGCCTGGCCTGCGATCAGTGCCACCACGCGGTTCGACGAACCGGGAACGTAGGAGCGATCACCGAACTTGATACCTTCCTTGTCCTCGATCACGTTGGCGATCGAATCGGTACCGCCACCGCGCGAATGCAGCAGAATCGGCTGACCTTCGAGATCTGCAAGCTTCTCGTATTTCTTGCTGGTGACCGGAAAGAACTTGAGCTTCGAGAGTTGGAAGACGATACGCAACGGGGCCTTCGAACGCTGCATCGCGGCGTAGGGTGTGCCGAAGCCGATATCCATCTGGCCGCTGAGCACGGCCTGGATGGCGAGTTCCTCGTCTGAAAATGCGGTCCACTCGTAGTCGAGTCCGTTCGCCTTTGCCCGATCAAGCGCAACGAAGAACGCAGCCAGTTCGTCCGACGGTGTTTCTGCCAGCGCGATGCGGATAGTGTCGGCGTTGGCCGACGCCCCGAGCAGGCCGATGGCGATCGGTATGGCGGTAGCCGCAGCTGCCAGTCGTTTCATGATGCGTCGCATGCAATATCTCCTCTCGAACGTTTCTCGTGAACTGCCGATCTCTCCCTTGCGGGAGTGCTTTGCGCCGATTCGACGCGGTTGTCCGGCCAGTCTCGTCGGGCTGGTCCGGTGTCAGTCTTCTCCAAACAGACGGGCGGATACGGAATTCAGGTGATTGCGCATGCTTGAGTGCGCGGCAACCGGGTCGCGTGCCTCGATGGCTTCGAGAATCCGGTCATGCTCGGCAAAGCTCGTATGTTCGCGTGGGGGCGCTTCTGTCTTGCGGACGACCTGCCGCCACGCCACCGCCCGGTGTACCTGGTTGAGGTGCTCGTACAAGGAGCGCAGCAGCACATTGCCTGTTGCTTCGGCCACTGCGCGATGCAAGGCATCGTCGGCCGCTTCGTACGCTTTCCAGGTGGTCGCGGAAACCGCGCGGTCGCGCGCCTCGCGAATGCCGGATACGGCCTCGGCCGATGCATTGGCGGCGGCCTCCCGTGCAATCGCGGGCTCGAGCGAAAGACGTGCCCGCATCATCTGCACCGGCGTGATCTGCTGGCTGAGTTTCTCGAGTCCGGGCAACGTCTGATCCGCTTCCGTGCCGGAAACAAAGGTACCCTTGCCAACGTGGCGCCAGATCGCCCCTTCACGCTCGAGCGCGTCGAGACCCTTGCGCAGGCTCGAACGACTCACCCCGAGGCTCTTGATGAGTTCCCGTTCGGCAGGCAACTTGTCGCCAGGTGCGTAGCAACCCGCATCGATGAAGCTCTTCAGCTGCTGCTGAGCGTCGTTTCGCTCCAGCTTGAAAGAATCGATTCCCACGATATTCCCGGATTGGTTGATCAATACAGCGAATTGAGCCGACTTAATCACAACCAATCAAGCAGATCAAGTCGGGTTGTCGAGTTAACCGGATTGGTTCAGAATGGTCCGTCAGATCAACGTTCATTCCAGAGGCAGATATTTGATGGCCAAATTTGCGATCGAGCCGCCACCCGTGGTCGCCCTGCCCATCGTGGGTTCCGACGCGACGTTCCCGGTCAGGCGGGTGTATTGCATCGGGCGAAACTACGCCGCTCACGCGATCGAGATGGGTCACGACCCCGATCGCGAAGCGCCGTTCTTCTTCCAGAAGAATCCAGACAACCTCGACCCTTCCGGTGACTTTCCGTATCCGCCGGAGAGTTCCGACGTTCACCACGAAATCGAAATGGCGGTCATGCTGAAGTCCGGGGGCGACAATATCCCCGTCGAGCAAGCGCTCGAGCACGTCTTCGGCTACGCCCTGTCGCTCGACATGACGCGAAGGGATCTGCAGGGTGCACAGAAGAAGATGGGCCGGCCGTGGGAGATCGGCAAGGCGTTCGAGCGCTCGGCGCCCGTTGGCGCGATACACACGATGGCGGACGTCGGGCATCCCAAGGCAGGGCGTGTGGAACTCAAGGTCAACGATGCGGTACGTCAAGAGGGCGACCTGAACCAGATGATCTGGAAAGTTCCGGAAATGATCTCCTACCTCTCGGATTACTTCAGGCTGGCCGCAGGAGACGTCATACTCTCCGGCACACCCGCCGGAGTTGGCCCTGTCGAGCGAGGCGACGTCATGCAAGTGAGCATTGACGGTCTCGGCAGCATGGAAGTCAAGGTAGTCTGATACGGTCGAGACTCCCGGTCTCGCACATTCATCCCGTCACGGAACTCGATCAAGACAATGTCAGATTCGAAGCAACGGATCATCTATACCGCTACCGACGAGGCGCCACTCCTCGCCACGGCGTCACTGCTGCCCATCATTCGTACCTTCGCCTCGGCAGCAGGTATCGAGGTTCAACTGAGCGACATCTCGGTGGCCGCACGGGTACTCGCCGAATTTCCGGAGCACCTGAGTGAAGAGCAGCGAATACCGGACAACCTCGCGGAACTGGGCCGTCTGACACAGGACCCCGACGCCAACATCATCAAGCTGCCGAACATCAGTGCATCGGTGCAACAACTCAAGCTTTGCATCAAGGAATTGCAGGACAAGGGTTACGGTGTGCCGGATTACCCTGACGATCCGCAGAGCGACGAAGAGCAACTTTTGCAGCGTCGCTACGGCAAGATTCTCGGCAGCGCGGTCAATCCTGTCTTGCGTGAAGGGAATTCCGATCGCCGTGCGCCGAAGGCGGTCAAGGAATACGCCAGAAAGCACCCACACTCGATGGCCGAGTGGAAGCAGTGGTCGCGCACGCATGTGTCGCATATGCACGGTGGCGATTTCTATCACGGGGAACAGTCCGTCACGCTGGACCGGGCGCGCCGCGTGCGCATGGAGCTGGTCGACGACAACGGCGACAGTGAAGTGCTGAAGGCCGAGATAGCGCTTCAGGATCGGGAAGTCGTCGATCTCATGTTCATGAGCAAGCAGGCGCTGTGTGAATTCTACGAGCGCGAGATGGAAGATTGCCGTGAATCCGGCATCCTGTTCTCGTTGCACGTCAAGGCGACGATGATGAAGGTGTCGCACCCGATCGTGTTCGGGCACGCGGTAAAGATCTTCTACAAGGATGCCTTCGACAAGCACGGCGCCTATTTCGAAGAACTCGGCATCAATGTCAATAACGGCATGGCAACGCTGTACGACAAGATCGCCGAGTTGCCCACGTCGAAGCGCGAGGAGATCGAGCGCGACCTGCTTGCCTGTCAGGTGCATCGACCCCGACTCGCCATGGTCGACTCCGCCAGAGGAATCACCAACTTCCATTCGCCGAGCGATGTCATCGTCGACGCGTCCATGCCGGCCATGATTCGTTCCGGCGGGCAGATGTGGGGAGGTGATGGCAAGCTCTATGACTGCAAGGCGGTCATTCCGGAATCGACCTTTGCCCGTATCTACCAGGAGATCATCAACTTCTGCAAATGGCACGGCAACTTCGATCCGGCCACGATGGGCACGGTGCCGAACGTCGGGCTGATGGCCCAGAAGGCCGAAGAATACGGTTCGCACGACAAGACCTTCGAAGCCGCCAGCGCAGGTCTGGCGCGTATAACCGATATCGATTCCGGCGAAGTGCTGCTGGAACAACGCGTGGAGGAAGGTGACATCTGGCGCATGTGCCAAGTCAAGGATGCACCGATCCGAGAGTGGGTAAAACTTGCAGTTCGACGCGCACGAGCGTCACAGACACCCGTCGTGTTCTGGCTCGACCCCTACCGTCCTCACGAGAACGAACTGATCGGCAAGGTCATGACCTACCTTGAAGAGGACGATACCGACGGGCTCGACATCCAGATCATGTCGCAGGTGCGCGCCATGCGGTATACGCTGGAGCGCGTCGCCCGCGGCCTCGACACCATTTCCGCGACGGGCAACATCCTGCGCGACTACCTGACCGATCTCTTCCCGATTCTCGAACTCGGCACCAGTGCCAAGATGCTCTCGCTTGTCCCCCTCATGGCGGGTGGCGGCCTGTTCGAGACCGGTGCCGGCGGCTCGGCACCGAAACACGTGCAGCAACTTGTGGAAGAGAACCACCTGCGTTGGGATTCGCTCGGCGAGTTTCTTGCCCTGGCGGCTTCCATCGAGGAACTTGGCCTCAAGCAGGACAATGCCCGCGCAGGAATCCTGGCGACAACGCTTGATGTCGCGACCGGTCGTCTGCTCGAGAACGAGAAGTCGCCGTCACGCAGGGTCGGCGAACTGGACAACCGGGGTAGTCATTTCTATCTGGCCCTTTATTGGGCTGAGGAACTCACCCGACAAGCCGACGATGCCGAGCTGGCAGCGCAGTTCAAGCCCTTGTTCGCGAAGCTTGCCGACAAGGAAGAAGTGATCGTCGAGGAGCTGAACGCGGCTCAGGGAAGGCCCGCCGATGTGGGCGGGCATTTCTCTCCCGATCCTGATCTGTGCAAGGCAATCATGCGGCCAAGCGAGACCTTCAACGGGATACTGGAGGGAGCAGGGGGGTAGGCCAGGGCCGTGGCAAGTGCGCAAGGTGTGCACGGCCTGCGCGGCCCGCTGTAGACTCAGGTGGTTCCCGAGAAGCCCTGTAACGACGATTCCACGGCATACGCTACACTCGAAGCGTGGGTATCCCGGCACGCGAGCGTACGCTTTACGAGATCCTGGAGTCTCTGCCCGACGGTTGCACGGGCGAGATCCTGGCGGGTACGCTACACGTCAATCCGCGACCCGCGGCGCGGCACATCCGTGTTGGCTCGAAGCTCGGCGCCAGGCTCGATTCGCCGTTTGACAGCGGTGACGACGGACCCGGCGGCTGGTGGATTCTCGACGAGCCCGAGGTGCATTTCGTTGTAGATGTGGAGCTTTCCGTGCCGGATCTCGCTGGCTGGCGCCGAGAGCGCATGCCGAAGCTGCCCGAAGATCACCGGTTTCACGTCGTTCCGGACTGGATCTGCGAGATCGCCTCCCCGTCCACCGCCAGTGTGGACCGGACGGTAAAGCTGCCGATCTACGCTGCCTACGGCGTGCGACACCTCTGGTTGGTCGATCCCGTGAAACGCATCATCGAGGCGCTGGAAAACGTCGACGGCGCGTGGCATGCGGTGGGCATCGCGGAAGGCAGGATCGTGCTTCGATTGCCGCCATTCGACGCGGTTGCGGTTGCGTCACCGTGGGATTGATCGTGCCGAAGCTGTAGCTTGCGCTGTACGCCGGTCTCACTGTCGAGTCGCGACGAACGGTTTGTGGACAGCAATTTTGGGGCGCCCTGTTGCGCAACCCTGAACTCTTGACCGAGTATAGAATTGGCAGTATTCTGATTCGATGATGGATTCTGATAACAGTCAGCGTCGAGATCCTGTCGAAATTTCCGGCAGGCTCAAGGCGGCGGGCCTGCAGGTTACTGCTCAACGCCTGGCGGTGTACCAGGCCGTCTGCTCATCACCTCACGCCAATGCCGATGATATTTGCAAGGCGGTGCGGCTGGAGCTCGGGGTCATCTCGCGGCAGGCCGTCTACGATGCTTTGAACGTCATGTCGGAGCGCGAGATCATTCGACGCATTCAGCCTGCCGGGTCCTCTGCGCGCTACGAGCATCGTGTCGACAACCATCATCATCTGGCCTGCCGCCGTTGTGGAAACCTGATTGATATCGACTGTGCCGTCGGAGAGGCACCCTGCCTGACAGCCGAGCATGATCACGGCTACAAGATCGACGAGGCAGAGGTGACCTATTGGGGCGTCTGTCCGGCATGTCAGAAAAGCTCGGCCAGCAAGACTTGAACAGCAAGCGCAATTCACCTTTTACCTCGACAACCACACTCATCCCAGGAGACTCTTTATGAATGCTGAAGCTGACGGGGGATGCCCCTTTGCACACGGCGGCAACACGTCAACCAAGAATCCGGTCACCAAGTGGTGGCCCAATGCGCTGAACCTGGACATCCTGCATCAGCACGGCGCCCGTGTTGATCCGATGGACCTCGACTACAATCATCGCGAGGCGGTCAAGGCACTTGATCACGCGGCGGTCAAGGCAGACGTCAAGGCACTCCTGGAAGAAAGTCAGGAGTGGTGGCCGGCCGATTGGGGTCACTACGGCGGCCTGATGATCCGACTGGCGTGGCATTCGGCCGGAACGTACCGCATGGGTGATGGCCGTGGCGGCGCAGGCTCGGGCAACATACGCTTCGCGCCGCTGAACTCCTGGCCGGACAACGCCAGTCTCGACAAGGCCCGGCGTCTGCTTTGGCCGGCGAAGAAGAAATACGGAAATGCGCTGTCCTGGGCCGATCTGATCATCCTGGCAGGCAACATGTCTTACGAATCCATGGGGCTGAAGACCTTCGGGTTCGGGTTTGGACGCGAAGATATCTGGGGCCCTGAGAAAGACGTTAACTGGGGTCCCGAAGACGAATGGCTGGCTGATAGTGCCAACCGGTATGAAAACCTTGACGATCCTTCAACCATGTACAACCCGCTGGCAGCGGTTCACATGGGCTTGATCTACGTGAATCCGGAAGGTGTGAACGGCAATCCCGACCCCGCCCGCACGGCCCTGCATGTGCGCGAAACCTTCGCACGCATGGCCATGAACGATGAGGAAACCGCGGCGTTGACCTGTGGTGGGCACACGGTGGGCAAGGCGCACGGTATGGGAGACGTTCAGAACGTCGGCTCGGCACCGGAAGGTGGGGGTGTTGACGCGCAGGGCTTCGGCTGGGCGAACGCGCAACACGATGCCAAGGCGGCCAATGCGTTCACGTCGGGCATTGAAGGGGCATGGACGCAACACCCGACTCAGTGGGATATGGGTTATTTCGACTATCTGTTCAACTACGAGTGGGAATTGACGAAGTCCGCCGCCGGTGCGAATCAGTGGAAGCCGGTCGACATGCCCGAGGAAAAAAAGCCGATCAACGCGACCGACCCTTCGGTTCGCCAGGAACCCATGATGACTGACGCCGACATGGCCATGAAGGTTGATCCGATTTATAACAAGATCTGCCAGAAGTTCATGGCCGATCCGGACTACTTTGCCGACACCTTCGCCCGCGCCTGGTTCAAGCTCACTCACCGTGACATGGGGCCGAAAGTCAACTACCTCGGGCCCGATGTTCCCGGAGAAGATCTGCTCTGGCAGGATCCGGTTCCGGCGGGTTCGACTTCGTATGACGTGGATGCAGTCAAGTCGAAAATTGCCGACTGCGGCTTGTCGGCCAAAGACATGCTCGCGACGGCGTGGGACAGCGCCCGAACCTATCGCGGTTCTGACATGCGTGGCGGTGCAAACGGTGCACGGATTCGACTGGCCCCGCAGAAAGACTGGGTGGGCAACGAGCCTGCGCGCCTTGGCAAAGTGCTTGAAGTACTTCAGAGGATAGCGGCTGACTCGGGTGCGTCACTGGCCGACGTGATCGTGCTTGCCGGCAATGTCGGACTCGAGCAATCGATCAAGGCAGCTGGTCAGCACGTTGCCGTGCCCTTTGCCCCAGGGCGTGGGGACGCTACCGATGAATCTACCGACGCCGAGAGCTTTTCTGTCCTTGAACCTCTGGCTGACGGATTTCGAAACTTTCAGAAGGAAGCGTATGCCGTCGGCCCTGAGGAATTGTTGCTCGATAGAGCGCAACTCCTGGGTTTGACCGCAGCCGAGCTGACCGTGTTGTTGGGTGGCATGCGAGTGCTCGGACTCAACCATGGTGACTCGAAACACGGTGTACTCACCGATCGTGAAGGTCAGCTGACCAATGACTTCTTCGTCAATCTGACCGACATGGGTAACAGCTGGCATCACGTTGAATCCGATGACACGTACGAGATTCGTGATCGCAGCAGCGGCAGTGTCAAATGGACTGCTACCAGCGCTGATCTGGTGTTTGGTTCCAACTCGGTGCTTCGTGCTTATGCCGAGGTGTACGCTCAGGACGACAATGCCGAGAAATTCGTACGGGATTTCGTCGCTGCATGGACCAAGGTGATGAACGCAGACAGGTTTGATCTGCTGGCCTGACTCGAAGTCTGAGGGCCGCCCTGAAAGGGGCGGCTCATGGTTCGTGTCGGCAGGTGGCTGCGAGTCTGGTTATCATTGCCAGAGCGTTGATATCGGAGCTGCAGACAATTTGTTTCCAAAGGGCACGTAGTCCTTGCCTGCGCTCGTCTCCTGCAAGCGCGCGCATTCACTTTGGAGGCCAGCGTCCGATGATCCACGCATGCGCAATACTGACGAGCCAGATGACGAGTAACGCAAGCCCTGGACTGGTTGACGGCCCGACGGCTTGTTCGACGGCGAGCTGCACGTCGCGGATGAAATCCGGTCCGAGGACCAGTTCACCGGACTCGAGACGTCCGAGGATCTGTTGCGTGGCGGTCACCGCGGGTATGACCAACATCACCAGTGCGACGGTTGCCGCACCCATCAACAGTGCCGCCGCAAGATAGCGTTTCAGCAGCAACTGCCCGCTGCCTGGATATACGAGTGCAGACAACAGCACGGCCTTGGTGGACGTTTTCACGTGTAGATTCGGCGTATCGGTTTCGGCAACAGAGCGTAGTGCGTGTCTGAGGTGCGTGCTCTGGCCTGCACCCCATCCGTTCATGCGTCACCGAATCCGACCGCCGATCTCCAACGCCTTGAGCCGTGAATAAAGCGTGGTAGGTCGCATGCCGAGGAGGGCGGCGGCCCCGCGTTCGCCCGCTACCCGTCCGCCACAAGCATCCAGTGCGCGCTGCAGGTTGTGCCGCTCCAGCTGTCGCAGCTCGTCGGCGGTCAGTATTGGCGGAGGCGCGCTGGCGGCCGCGTCGCTCGCTGTCCGAGGTTTTGCTCCGTTGTTCGCCGTGTGAGGTAACTCGAACCGAAGCTTGCCATCGCCTGCGACGATCAGTGCTCGCTCGATCACGTTCTGCAACTCCCGCGCGTTGCCGGGCCAGTGGTAGGCCATGAGCTCGGCGATGTTGGCTCGGGTAAGGGTGCGCTGTTCGCGCTTCAGGTTCCTGCAAGACGTTTCCATGAAGCGCGTGGCCAATGGCGGTATGTCATCAGTGCGTTCGCGCAAGGGTAAGCATTCGATCGGAAACACGTTCAGCCGAAAGTACAGGTCCTCCCGGAACCTGCCCTGGCTGACCTCATTCTTCAGATCGCGATTCGTCGCCGCGATCACTCGCACATCGACATGACGGGTTCGCTCGTCGCCGACCCGTTCGAAGCGCCGGTCCTGTAGTACACGCAGAAGCTTCGACTGCAGGTCGAGCGGAATCTCACCGACTTCATCCAGAAAAAGTGTACCGCCGTCGGCAAGTTCAAAGCGTCCTATGCGGTCGCGCATGGCGCCCGAGAACGCCCCCTTGACGTGCCCGAAGAACTCGCTTTCGAAGAGTTCTCTCGCGACCGCTGCGCAGTTGACCCGGATAAGCGGTCGTTCGCGACGCGACGAGGCATCGTGAATCGCACGGGCAACCAACTCCTTGCCGGTGCCGGATTCGCCTGTAATCAAGACACTCGCATCAGTATCCGCCACCAGCTCGATCTGTTGCAGGAGGCCTGCGATTGCCTGAGAGCTACCGTGGATGTGCTCATGCTTGCTGTGAGTGCGGATTTCTTCCAGCAGGTAGGCGTTCTCCTGTTCGAGCCGTTCGCGAAGTAGTGCGTTTTCCTGCCAGGCTCGCTGCAAGGTCTCCTCGGCCTTCTTGCGCTCGGTGATATCCCGAAAGCTCACGACAGCCCCGACCACCGTCTCGTTGTCGAGGATCGGTGTAGATACATACTCGACACGCAGCGCCGTGCCATCCTTGCGCCAGAACACTTCGTCGTCGACGGTTTGCACGGCACCGCGACGGAATGCCGCGTAGATCGGACAATCCAGATTCGCGTAGACGGTGCCATCCGGCTTGTGGTGGTGGATAATCGAATGCAGTTCCTGACCGACCAGCTCGTCTGCGCTGTATCCCAGCATTCGCTCGGCTGCAGGATTGACGAACGAGGCAACGCCGTCGGCATTGACGCCGTAGATTCCGTCGCCTGCCGCGGCCAGTATCATTTGATTGTCGCGCTCCAGTTCGCGAAAGTAGTGCTCGGCCTTGCGCCATTCGGTGACGCCCTTGCGATAGAAGAGTTCGGCATCGTCCTGGATGGCACGATATTCAAGTTGATCGAGATCGACGATCGAGAGCATCAACAGCCGTTGTTCGGCAATGTCTATGCGGCTGGCACGATGTTCGAGCCGCCGCTGCGCACCGTCTGGCCGCAACAGTGACAGATTGCGAGCGATGGCCGTTCCCTGTTCGAGCGCTTCCTGGGTCAGGACCAGAAGCTTGCCGCGTGCGTCGGGATAGAGATGCAGGGCCAGCCGCCCGATGACCGAGCCGTATGGCTTGTCGAAAAGCCTGTCGGCAGCTTCGTTGGAATACAGCACGAGGCCTTCGAAGGGCTCGATCAGCAACTGCGCGTCGGTGGCACGTTCCAGGGCTAGTTTCCATGTATCGCGCGGTACATGAGTGCCGCTCAGCGCATCGATCGACGAACGTACGGGGGGGCTGACACTCGAGACGGCGTTGGCGTGCGCCGGTGCTTTCTTTGACATGCTCCGATCTTACGACATTTCATATCCGAGGTTCACGACAACTCGTTTATTACGAAAATACGTAACCGTATTTCGGATGAAATATTCCACAAGTGATTGATAATTATACATATAAAGTTAACACTTAGCATGGCATGACTTGTGGAATAGAGGTATTTGAAAGCGCGACTGGAAATCGCGCCTCATGATCTTCATTCCTGCCTAAGGAGCATCGCAATGACCCACAAGAGCCTTGGTGATCCCTTCGATCCTGATACTGATTTGCGGCATGGCAAAGGCTGCCGTTGCCAAGGGTGCGCGCCAGCCGGCAGGGCGGCGTCCGAGACGCTCACGGCGCCCGAGGACACGACGCCCTCGACTTCCGAGGCCATGCTGGAACGTGCTGTCGAGAGTGCCGTGGTTCGCTCGGTTTTCGGGCACAACGATTTTGAGCGTCGTCAGTTCATGAAGCTTTTGGGTGGTGGCTCGTTGGCTGCGCTGCTCGGTTCGGTCTTCCCGCTCGATCAGGCGAAGGCAGCCATACTCGATACGCTCGGCAAGCCCGAGAAGGCCAAGTTGAATGTCGGCTTCGTGCCGATCACTTGTGCGACGCCGATCATCATGGCCAAGCCCATGGGCTTTTATGAGAAATACGGCCTCGACGTCGACGTGATCAAGACTGCTGGATGGGCGGTCGCGCGCGACAAGTCGCTCAATGGCGAATACGATGCTGCGCACATGCTGACCCCCATGCCCCTTGCGATCACTATGGGTGCGGGCTCGACGGCCAAGCCCTTTCTGATGCCTGCGGTCGAGAACATCAACGGCCAGGCTATCGTGCTGCACGTCGACCACATCGACAAGAACGATCCGAAGGACTGGAAGGGTTTCAAGTTCGGCGTTCCGTTCGAATATTCGATGCACAACTTTCTGCTGCGCTATTACGTCGCTGAAGCAGGTCTCGATCCTGATGTCGACATTCAGATCCGCGTGGTGCCGCCACCGGAGATGGTTGCGAACCTGCGTGCCGGTAACCTCGACGGTTATCTCTCACCGGATCCGTTCAACCAGCGAGCGGTATGGGAGAAGGTCGGATTCATTCACAAGCTGACCAAAGACATATGGGACGGCCATCCCTGCTGTGCGTTCGCCTGCAGTCAGGAATTTGCCGACACCCTGCCAAACACCTACGGCAATCTGCTGAAGGCACTGATCGACGCGACACAATTCGCGAGTGCTGCGGAAAACCGGAAGGACATTTCGGCAGCCATCGCACCAACGAATTATCTGAACCAACCCGTCGGCGTCATCGAGCAAGTCCTGACCGGACGCTTCGCTGACGGGCTCGGCAACATCCAGGATGTTCCTGATCGCATCGATTTCGACCCCTTCCCATGGCACTCGATGGGTGTGTGGATCCTGACGCAGATGAAGCGCTGGGGGTACATCGAGGGAGATGTCGACTACAAGGGCATCGCCGAGCAGGTCTACGTCGCAGGAGACGCCGCCAAGATCATGAAGGACCTCGGTATGGAAGTGCCGAGCAAGACGTACCAGAGCTACGAGATCATGGGCAAGACCTTCGATCCGGAGCAACCGGAAGCGTATATCGATAGCTTCCCGATACGTAGAAGTTGAGAGCCATGCTGAGTTCTTTGCAGGTCAAGGCAGCACTCCTGTCGCTCTTGCTGCTGGCGGTCTTGCTGGGTGTCTGGGAAGGCACGACACCGGATGTCGCTGCCAGTGGCGAGATGACCGAGTACGAGATGCTGATGGGCGGTGCCGATCAGGAGGCCCGGGTGCCTCCGCCATCGGCTGTTGCCGCCAAGGCCTGGGAGGAACTGTCCAACCCCTTTTACGACAACGGCCCCAATGACAAGGGGATCGGGATACAGATTGCCTATTCCCTGTTTCGGGTCCTGGCGGGCTACTTTCTCGCGGCATTGATCGCCATTCCGCTCGGCTTCGTGATCGGCATGTCGCCGCTCGCCTACAAGGCGCTCGATCCCTTCATTCAGCTGCTGCGTCCGATTTCGCCGCTTGCCTGGATGCCGCTGGCGCTGTTCGTGATCAAGGACAGTCAGGCGTCGGCGATCTTCGTGATCTTCATCTGTTCCATCTGGCCGATGCTGATCAACACCGCTTTTGGCGTTGCAAGCGTGCGGGGCGACTGGCTGAATGTTGCGCGAACTCACGAGCTCGGCCTGTTCAAGACCGCTTGGCAGGTCATCCTGCCGGCAGCGGCGCCGACGATCCTGACCGGTATGCGCATCTCGATCGGTATCGCTTGGCTGGTTATCGTCGCGGCAGAGATGCTCGTTGGTGGTACGGGTATCGGCTATTACGTGTGGAATGAGTGGAACAATCTCGATCTGACGAGTGTGATCTTCTCGATCCTGATGATCGGGGTCGTTGGCATGTTGCTCGACGCTGCCTTTGCCGGCGTGCAGCGCGCCGTCCAGTACCAGGAGTAGATACGCATGATGAACACTCCCATTCTGGAAATCGACGGACTTGCAAAACGCTTCCCGGGTCGCAGCGGTAGCGACGAGCTGACGGTCTTCGACAACGTCAGCTTCGACATCGCGCGCGGTGAATTCGTGTGCATCATCGGCCACTCGGGTTGCGGAAAGTCCACGATCATGAACGTGCTGGCCGGCCTTGATGAAGCCAGCGGCGGTGTCGTGACCATGGACGGTCGTGAGGTCTCCGGACCGAGCCTGGATCGAGGCGTGGTGTTCCAGAACTACTCGCTACTTCCGTGGCTGAGTTCTCTGAAGAATGTCGAGTTTGGCGTTCGCGCGCGGCACAAGGACTGGAGCCGTCAGCAGGTGACAGCGCATGCCCTCAAGTATCTGCATATGGTGGGCCTCTCGGGCGGGGCGGAAAATCGCAGGCCGTCGGAGCTTTCAGGTGGCATGCGGCAACGCGTGTCCATTGCTCGTGCGTTTGCCATCCAGCCAAAACTGTTGCTGCTCGATGAACCCTTCGGTGCGCTCGATGCCCTGACGCGCGGCACCATTCAGGATGAACTGACGCGAATCTGGTCCGATACCGAACAGACAGTCTTCATGATCACGCATGACGTTGACGAGGCGGTTCTTCTGGCTGACCGTATCTTGCTCATGAGCAACGGTCCGAACGCCCGTCTTGCGGAGAGCGTGGTGGTCGATATACCGCGCCCTCGACAGCGCGCCGACATCGTGCACGCTCCCGGCTACTACGCCATCCGCAACCATCTGGTCGATTTTCTGACGCACATCGGCGATGCCGATCGGGACGGTCCGAAGGGCCCGGATGACGGAAAACCCTTGACGGTGAACCCGGCGCTCGACGCCAGAATCGCTGGAACGAAGCCAGAGCAGTCCATGTCAGCAAGAACCCGTAGTGATTCTGGCGAACACCGAATGGACAGTGCACTCGTCGAGGGATTGACTGTCGCAAGCTAGACGGGTGTCATCGGCGGCATTCTGGTAACGCATGCCCGACACCATCTCCGAAGATTCAATAACCAACCGCAACCGAGGACTGATCATGGATCGCAGTGAAGTCACCCAGCTGATCATGGAACGCAAGAACGCCAGTGAGCTCTCGTGGGCATCGATTGCCGAAGGGATCGGCATGTCCGAGGTGTTCACGACCTCAGCGTGCCTCGGCATGAACACGCTGCCGCCCGAGAAAGCCGAGAAGCTTGTGGAGAACCTGCAATTGCCCGCCGAAGTCGCGACGGCGTTGGCGCGTTATCCCACCAAGGTCTTCTCCCAGCTTGTGCCGACCGATCCGTGCATCTACCGTTTCTACGAAATCATGGGTGTCTACGGTGACACGCTGAAGGAGCTCATCCAGGAGAAGGGCGGCGACGGCATCATGAGCGCGATCGATTTCGACATGAGCGTCGAGCTGATTCCCAACCCCAAGGGCGATCGAATCGAAGTAAAGATGAGCGGCAAGTTCTTGCCGTATAACACCTGGTAGTCGGACGCGAGCGAGAGATGTTCGAACGAGAGACGGTCGAACCTGTGCGACGGCCGCTTCCACCCTTCGATGTGGAGTCGGCAATCATCAAGGTACGCGTGGCCGAGGATGCCTGGAACAGTCGCGACCCTGATCGGGTTTCGGGTGTGTACACCATCGACACCCGCTGGCGTAATCGTGTCGCGTTTCCGGTCGGCCGCGAAGAGGTCAAGGCATTTCTCGCGGCCAAATGGTCGCGTGAACTGGACTATCGCCTGATAAAGGAGTTGTGGGCGTGTGCTGACGATCGTATCGCCGTGCGCTTTGCCTACGAGTGGCACGACGCGGACGGCCAGTTCTATCGCTCCTATGGCAACGAGAACTGGCGTTTCGACGAGCGGGGCTACATGATCGAACGTTTCGCGAGTATCAACGATCTTGCCATTGCAGAGACTGACCGGCTGTTCCTCTGGCCACTCGGATCGCGGCCAGGGGATCATCCGGGACTCAGTGACCTGGGCCTGTAGGCCTCGGGAAGCAGGTCCGTTCCGGGCGGCCGTTGTCTGCTGGTCACGGCCGACCGGAGAACGGATTCAGGCCGTAATCAGGCAGTACTGAAGCCCAGGAATCTCTTCCAGCGCGGTATCGGCGCTGTCTCGGGCTCGTCCTCGCCATACCCGGCACCGTCAATCATGACGGAAGACAACGTGGTGTAGGTCGATGTCCAGGCGCTGGCGACGTCCGGTGTGTACGCTTCGCCCAATCCTTGTTCAAGCGTCCACAGCAGTGCGGTGGCAACCTTGGCATAGTCGGCTTCAGCGACGCCGTAGTCCTTGTGTGCCTTTCCAGCCTGCTTCAGCGGATCGACGAGCCGGTCCAGGTCGTCGAGCGAGCCGACCGCCAGATCGAGCATCTTCATGAGCTTCACGCCTTGCTCCTGCATGTCGCCCTTGAACATCGGACGTACCTCGGGATTCTGCTCGAACAGCCGGCCATAGAACAGACTGGCTGCGGTCTCCTGAATCGGCAGCACCCGCGCCCAGCTCTCGCGCACCAGCTCTTTTTCGTCGGGAGTCATTGTTCGTTCTCCTTGGTTGTGTCGTTCTGCTGAAGATGGAATCGTGCAAGTTCGGTCATGTAGTCAACGGCGGCTCGAACCTCGTCATCATCGAGATCGGCGTTGCCGCCGCGAGGTGGCATCCAGGCATCGTCTTCGCCGTAGAACCCGAGGAGCGCATGGCTGTAGAGCACTTCGCGGGGCTTCTCGAGTCGTAGGCGCCAATCGTCAGGTCGCATCGGTATCGGTGCGCCGGCTATGCCGTAGCCGTGGCAGGTTTCGCAGTTAGCCAACCAGATCGATCGTCCCGCGTCGGTACTGCCTGTACCTGCCGGTTCATAGCGGCCGGGCTCCGACGCGAGACTTGCTTCGGTCTGGATCATCCAGAGCAGCAGAAAAGCTGCCGACGTCAGCAAGCGCGCGAACGAGCCCGGCAGCATCGATCAGCCCTCGACAGGAATTCGAATCACGACACCACCCATGACGTCTCCGATCTTGAAGTCGCTCCGGGGTGAGTCGAGATGGTCGTTGTGACAGGAGGCGCAAACCGGCGCCACAGCCGTATCGGCGTACACAGCGGTAAAGAAATTCTGCCCGCCAAGCTCCTCGGTGGCGTAGTAGTTTTCGCCCTTGTTCTCTGCTACAAAGGCAAGGCCTTCTTTCTCGGCGTCTGTCTGTGGTGCATTCTGCTTGTTGATCGGCCACTGGGACTGCAACGAGTAGCTGAAATTGACGTCCGGTCGCTCGGCAGCTCGTTCAGCCACCATTTCGGCGCCGAAGCGAAACATCTGCGCGGGCAGCACCAAGGCCTTTTCGTCTTCGAAATGCTCGGAGGCAGTGATGACCTTTTCCTTGGCAGCGAGGCGATTGACAATACGTCGCGTGTACACGGCTCTGTCCGAGTCCATGACCATGTGAAGCGCGTCAGCCATGACGCGCGGTGAGATCGACGGTACGTCGCCGGCATCGTTCGCGAATGCTCCAGCCATCAAAACAAGTCCAGTGCATCCGGCAGAAGCTGCCAGGCGGTTGAGGTTTCGTCGTTTCATTGCGCTGAATCTCCTGAAATCACTGTGTGTGACTGGTAAATGAGCGACGTCTTGTCGCTCTGTAAGTTACGGCTGTGAATAGCCGATTCGAAATGCCCGGGCCACCAGCGAATCACTGGGCTGCCTCCAACTTGCGCCGTCGCGCCTCATCACGCCAGGTGACAGCCATCTCGATGCTGGGTACAGAGATTGTCGGCGAACCGCTGTAGTTGGATTTCGAGAGTGTCGGATCAGCGAGTGCATCGAGCGAGAAGCCGAGCCCGTGACACTCGAGGCAAACTGGTCGCAGCATCTTGCTCGAAGGCGACAGGGTGTCGCTCTGGTTGTGGTCGACGACGGTGCGGCTGTTCCAGTCGTCCACGTCCATCGACACGCGTGGCATGTGACAAGTCGCGCAGGAGACCCCGGAACCTGCGGCCGCATCGCCTGCGACTTCGGCGTCCCAGGCTTGAAAGTGCGGCGAACCCCGGTAGGCAAGTGTGTGATCGTCTGCATGGCAGGACTCGCAGGCCTCGACGGCCGCGAAAATCACGTCCACTTTGTGTGGGTCGTGACAACTCCCGCAATCAACGCTTGTATGCGCAGGCTCAGCATGCATCGGTAGCCGCGCGTCTGTGACCGCCATGGCCGATAGTCCCGCGGCGCTGCGCATGCCGTGTTTTCCGTCGGCAAACCGTTGCAGTTCGATGTCATGGCATCCAGCGCAACCCTCAGCGCCGGGACGGACTTGCCATTCCACACCGTCGCCCGGCGAATGGCAGCCTGTGCAGTTCACTCCAGACGAGGCGTGCGGTGAGCCGTGCCAGTTATCGATGATGTCCGCGTCGGCCATGGCCTCTGACGGTGCGTCGGCCGCGTCGCTTGCAAGGGGGCTAGCGGGGAAGCGGTCGTGCGGGTATTGCAGGAGATTCGGAAAGACCTCGCCGAAATCGCGCAAGTCAACGACCGGCTGGTCCAGTAGCGCAGGTGCGTCGGCATGCTTGATCAGGAAGTCGGTGTAGAGCGCGCGGTTGTCGTGGTAGTTGTGGCAGCCGGAAGTTGTACAGTCGACGAATTCCATGTCGATGTGCGACGGTCGTTCTTCACTGATGTCGAGATGGCAGTACACACAAAAGTCACCTGGCTGAGTCAGGCCATCGGTGAGCGTGTGCTCAGGCTGATGCTCGACATGACAGGTGACGCAGGTACGCGCATCGATCATCTCGAGGCGCGCGGCGTTTCGTGGGTCGTCAAACTTCGCTTTCGGGTGAGAATCGAAGGGCTTGACCCGAGCATCGCCGTGGCAGGATTCACAGGCTTCCTGCAATGCAACGTCGCCACCGAAACCATTGGTGTGGCAACTTGTGCAGTCGCCGCTTAGCTGGTGATGGCCATCGCTCAGCGGGCCGGGCATGAAAACCGTTTGATCCTCGGTCTCGAGTAGCATATAGGCGAACACAGCGCTAGCCGCCAGGCTCGACAGGATCCACAACGCCCACAGACTGGTGAGCAAGCCTCGCGCGCGATCGACTGCCCTCATCAATACCAATAACTCTTCAGCACGTGCCAGACCAGCAATACGGGGAGCGGCCAAATCAGCAAGATGTGCCAGAAAATCGCCTGCGTGCGCGCTTGACGTGCGATTGGAGCGCTCAGGCGATGTTCGATTCCAATGGCGGCTGATGCCAACCCACCAACGGCCAGTAGTGACAGAAAGCAGAGCATCAGCCACAAGTTCAGGCCGTGGCCGAGTCGCATGCCAGTGTGAACAATGAGAGCAGAGACAGACAACGCGCCGAGCGTCACGTGCAGCGTGCGCCATCCGACAAAGCTCCCCAGCCGGTTGATCCAGGCGGTTCTCTTCCTCAGCGACAGCAGGGTGGCGACAGCAGCGATTCCCAGCATCAGGAAGCCGCTGACCTGCTTCAGCAGACCGTCGCGCCAGAGTTGATCGAGCCGGAAGGGTAGTGTCGTGCCTAGAAGCGTCGTGTCCGCGACCGAACGTGAGTAGGGGATGGCGCGAAGCAGAAGAATCAGTGAAACACCTGACAATGCAAGCACGCCCAACGCTGTCATGGTCCTGCCAAAACGTGGCGCCCTCACATCGGTGGGAGCACCGATCAATTGGCCCAGTAAGGGCTGACAGGAACCGCAGACGGTACCTGCGCCGGTCGCTCTGCCCAACGACTCGACCGAGAGTGCGCCGCAGGCGATTGCGTCTCCCAGGCGTCCCCGCGTTATACCGGTGCACTGGCATACCGTTGTGCTGGCAGGCCATGCAGCGACTTCGCTTTCGTGCGGCTCAGGCCACAGTCGGCCGGTCAGCTTGAAGCGCCACACATTCCAGGGATAGATCCGTCTGGCCTGCCCAATGCACGTTTGCAAGCGAACGGTCTCGGTCCAGTCACCGATACCGATGGCGCCGATCAACCGGTGTCTGCGCACCACGATCTTTCTGTAGTGTTGTGCAACGGCGTCGCGGTGTATCAGGGATCGACCGTCAGTCGGGTTCGCTGCCTCTCCGACCGGGCCGATACTGAACACGCTGGTACCGACGACCTTGAGGCGAGTCGCAAGCACAGAGCCCTGGTAGCGCACGGGCTCGCCCGCGACCTGTGCGGCCAATATCGCGGCCTGCTCGAAACCGGGCGCGACGAGGCCATATACCTCACCGCGGTGCTCCGCACACTCACCGATAGCGAAAATGCAGGGGTCGGATGTCGTCATATGGTCGTCAACCGTGATGCCGCGGCCAAAGGCCAGGCCGGCTTTACGAGCGAGCTCGATTTCCGAACGTATGCCGGTAGCGACAACGACCGTATCGCAGTCGATCACCCGTCCCGAATGCAAGCGCACACCAGTGACACGAGGTGTACCGATCAATGCCTCGATCCCGTCGCGGAGCATGATCTCGATACCGAGTGCTCGCACGTTTGACTCGAGCAGTAGTGAAGCGTCGCTATCGAGTTGTTGCCCCATCAGTCGGTCCCCGTGCTCGATCAGCGTGACCCGAGTATTCCCCGGCTGCATGCCTCTCGCTGCCTCCAGTCCCAGGAGGCCCCCTCCGATCACGACACAGCGGTGTGAACGGGCGCGCCGCGACATGAGACGGATGGCATCGTCCATGTCGCGAAGTGTGTAGACGCCATCAAGCTCGACACCGGGTATGGGTGGTACGTAAGCGCGAGAGCCTGTGGCTAGTACGAGGCGATCGAAAGGTTGCTCGCGACCGACGCTGTCGGTGATGGTTCGGGCGTTGCGATCAATCGATACGACGCGGTATCCGATACGTTGCTCGAGTGCCGTACCGAAGGCGCGCGTCAACGGCTGGAATAGCTCAGCTACGCCGATATCACCTGCGAGCCAGGAAGAGAGCCTCACCCGGTCATACGATTCACAAGGTTCCTCCCCGTAGATAACGATCGAGCAACCCGGTACACGCCGCATCAATTCAGAGGCCGCACGCGAGCCCACCGGTCCGTTACCGACGATGACGATTGGCGCGCTGCGTGCCACGAGTGGAACATTTGTAGCGGCGCCATCTACGGAATGATGATCGGAGCCCGGAATGACGTCCTGCAAAACCAGGCCAAGGGTCGAATTCGATACGATTTTTGCGCGTTGTGCATCAGCATCAACGCGTGGAGTCAGGCTTGTCATGTATCCCTTTTCTATCGAAGCGACTTGGAACAGGAGTCACGCTAAGGGATTTTGGTGGTTTCAAGTTGTGCGTTTTTTTCAGCATCCTGCAGCAGAAAATGACATGCCACGCTGGCTGAACTGTCTCGTGGAGGTTGCACTGTGAGTGTGCGAAAGCGTTCACCGCGAGGCAGGCGCAGAGCTTTGCTGATGAGCTCCATGGAGTTATCAGGCGACGGGCAATCGACGGGCATGCGAAGCGATGCCGTGTTCGGCTCCATGACGGTGCGTCGGTTACCTGGCCTGGCCTCTTTTGAGCTGATGCCGTGCTGAACCAGCTCTACGGAAATCAGTTGAGCCAGACAGTTGTTCCAAGAGCGCAAGGTCGTAAGTTTGGCTAGCCGGGAACTTCAGGCGCTCGTGTTCCTGCATGAAGCGGCACATGCGTTCGTCGGCGTGTTGCATCCCGGGTGAGACGCGCCCGAAGACAGGTGGAATCTGGAAGCAAGTGACAGAGCTGTAAAAATAATAGATGAATTACGCTTTATCTCTGTGCGGCAGAGAACGGCATTGAGGGAAAGCGCTGCTGCTTTGGGTCTAATGGATATCAACGTTCGTGTAGCCGCATGACGCCGTGCGGGAGCGAGCCAAGGCCGACTGACCGGGTTCGAGTCAGATGTACACCCTTGCGCTCGATCTCGTGCAGACGTCCTGCGGCAACTGCCTGGAATGAACATCGAGTACGTGCACAATTGCCGAATGTTGCTGAGTGCAGGTCTTGCTCGCCCGTCAACATGCAAGCTCGGAACTGAGGCGTCCAGCACGAGTGGACGGTGAATTCTCTCCATTCTGTATGGTTCTCAGGGCATGAGAGTAGTGGCGTTTGTCATTTGACGCGGGCAGGCTCTATGACTCAGGCCATGGAGGTCTCCAACGGTAGATCCTGACTAAATGCCCTTCGACAGATCCTCGTTCTTCGCCCGCGTCGCCGGCCTCGTTCTTCTTCTCGCAGCCGTTGCCGCCCAACACGCCGTGGCGGCATCTGCTCCGCTCGAGGAGCAGCTGAATCAGTCAGGTACACCCATCTACGGCAGTCTCGCGCAAGCGAATCATGTGTTCGGCTATCGGTTTCGCGTGCTCGAGCCAGGACGGATCGAGGCACTGGGAGGTCACTTCTCGGGCAGCAAGGACGTCGTGCTGGTCGATCAAGCGGACGCTATCGTCGGATCAACTCGGGTCGCTGGAAACGGGTCTGGTTTCCGCTGGTCGTCATTGTCAGTGCCGGTTGATGTAGTAGCGGGCGATGAATTGCGGGTGCTGGTGCGCGCCGGCACTGACGCATCGACAGCCGCCGTCTGGTCCTTGCCGATGCCATTTTCACGCGGCGGTATAGAAGTGCTGTCACTCGAGCAAGGCTGGTCATCGAACGCTGATCCTCTGGAATGGCTTGGCTCGGCGCAAACGTTGCCCGAACAACAGGGCCGGGGTCTTGTCGACATTCGGTTCAGTGCAAGCAGCGAGCCCGAAGTGCCGCCGATTGGTCCGGCGCCGACGCCCCCCACGCCTACGCCGACACCTCCCACACCGCCGGTTGCAGGCGATCCCTTCCCACAGACCGCGGGCGTGATCGACTCGTTCGGGCAGGTCGCACCGAGTGGCTCGACGGGCATGGGCTTCATGGCGGTCCGCGCGTACTACCGAGACTATCCGCGCCGCCCGGGTGAGTGCTCACGCGAGATCCATGATCGCTATTGGGTGCGCGACGCCGCCGGGGTCTCCCACCCCACCTGGCACCCGCCAGTCGATCCGGTGACGGGCTGTCGATTCGCCCACGAGCATGGCGATGATCCTAGATCTTCGCCCGTCTACGCCTTCGCGCAGGGCGTGCCGTTCGGCATGACCCACGGCGACGCGTCCGGGGTCATGCGACATGAGGACCACGTCGGTCACAAGGTGGTCGTACAGACCAATTGGGGCCTTGTCGACGGGAATCCGCAGAATGGCAGACAGCCTGATTCAGACCCGATCCGGCGTACCGGAATTCAATGTGACTGGCTGTCGAAACTGCATCAGGGGAGCTGGTCGCGTGACGCGCTGGCGAACAATGCGCACGAGTATTTCCTGAATCTCAGATGCACCGATGGTGTCGAGCTTCGACTGAAACAACTGGTGACCTTCGGGCCGCCAGAGCTTGTGACCAATCTGTGTAATGGACCGGTGGTCGGTCAGGCCGAAGCATTGACCCGGTTCACGCAGACCAGCGAGGCCTTTCCGAGTGGTGTCACCGCCAACTCCGGAGTTCCCGTCACACGTGCACTCGACGGCAAGCGAGAGTTTGTCTGCCTCGACAATCTCGTTTGGAAGGATCAGCTTGAAGAGCTGTGGAAGAGCGATGGCGTGATCGAGTTGCCGGCAGGCGGCTTCATCAATTTCAGTCCGTACTACGTCGTGCGTAATCCAGCGCGCTACATCGATCACCGCTGGGCGGCGCAGAACGCGGCAGATGCGTATGTGTCCTCGATCGATGTGTGCTTCGACGACAATCCGTCGTATCGCGGGCAGCCCTTCGGTTTCTGTTCGAGCGTGCCGGCGTCGTTCGGCCAACTGTCGAGTAATGCCCGACAACAGGACAGTCGCAACCCGATGAACGGCACCGCGCGCGTCATTCATCCCAAGAACATCGTGGTCTACTCGGCGAACGAAGAAGGTGGTGCGGAGCAGATACTGTTCTGTACCGATCGATTGGGCCGAAACGCTCGCATCCCTGGCACGGGCAGCTGCAATACCAGTGAAATCGAGCAGCTCGTCTCGCGCTCAGACCGTCGGCAATGGGGCTGGAGCGGGTCTGACGTCAACGCCATCGTCGTCGGGGGGCAGCTACGCGGCGCGGGCTACCTCGCCGAGTGGGTGCGCGACTTTGCCGCACCCGGGATTCGGTATCCGAACTGAACACGCTGTCGCAACGCCCGGCCGTCTGGGCACTCGAGGCGGTGGGTCTCAGCCTCTGGGGTTTCAGACCAAACCTCATGGCGCACTTCGTCGAGCAACGTGGCGGTTGGGCCGCGTTAGCGTGGTTTGCCAGCAACATGCCGAAGTACGAGCGCATCCTGAAGACATGGGGACCGCTTCGAACTCACCTCGTTGCCACCGTGATTTCGTCGATCAACGGTTGCCCGTACTGCACCTATGGCCATGCCTACGCCTTTGGACTTCACTTCCTGAAGGAAACCGTTACCGTGTCTTCGATGGATGAAGCGGCGTTCATCAACATGGGCAAGCAACCGGATGACGACGTGCTGACTGATCTGCCCCACGCGCTCGACCAGGCGGGCCTCACGGAGGACATCGTGTTTCTCGAGCGCCTGATGGTGCTTCGCAAGAATCCGGCAGCTGTCGAATCGATAGACGATGAGCGTCTGCTGCATCTGATCGAGATGTTCGCCGCCCTCAATACCTGCGGCATCAACGGGGATGTGAGTCCCGGTCAGGCGCACGATCCCATCAATCGGGACAAGGCGATTCGTGAGCGCTACACGGCACTGCGAGCCGCGTGAACGGGCTGACACACAAGGCAACGAGTAGACCGACAAGGCAAGTGGATGATGACGTTTAAGACTTTTATGCGACGCGAAGACCGATAAGCGTCGAATAAAGCACGTTTTATGTCGCGTAAATTGCTTTAGCGACATATTATCGAGTTCATGCGAGTATCAGGTATGGCGACATGGCTGGGTTTGAACGATCACCGGATGGATCGTTCGACGTCGATCGATCCTTCTTGTCGAGCTACTGCGTCACGACGATCGACTGATCGGCTGCGACGTCCGCGAGAGTGTTCTCGGTGCCGTCCGGCCAGAGTACCCGCACATCGACCTGATCGTGATCGCCGAGTCCGATCTGCAGGGGTGAGCATCCGAAAGAACGCAGGCCCGCTACAGCGCCGTGGTATTCGCGAAACGCGATCAGTTCATCGTTGACGGTAACCCAGATCTTGTTGCCGAAACCCAGCGTGTCGCTGGCAACTCCCCTGAAAACGAGACGCAGCCAGTGGCCGGCGCTGGCGCTCGTGTTGCGGAAAAGTTTGTAGCCTTCCGGATCGTCGCTCGCGATATCGAGCAATCCGTCGTTGTCATAGTCGGCAATGGCGATGTCGCCGTGCCGGTAGTCGTTCTGTGCGACCACGCGTGGCGAGATTGTCTCAAGGAGATAGCGCATGCCGCCTGCGTTCGTGTGTATCTGTATGCCGTCTGCCGTGTTCGACACCAGGTCGATATCGCCGTCGTTGTCGATGTCGGCCGGTGCAATACCGTTCACCCGTCGCCCATCAGGTACCGCGAACGGAGTATTCGTGAGTCGTTCGAAGTGATCTCCACGGTTAAAGAAGGCCTGCACCGGCAGACTTTGCGCGCTGATGATGAAGTCCTGGTCGCCATCGCCGTCGAGATCTGCCCAGGCGAGGCCATAAGCGAAAGTGTCTTCCTCGATTCTCAAACGGCGAGTGACATCCTCGAACTCGCCGTTGCCGTTGTTCTGAAACAACCTGAGTGGTGAGGCGAGCAGCACGTCGACGTCGCCATCCTGATCGAAGTCCGACCAGGAGGCGCGGAACCCCTCGACGCCGAGACCACTCGATGCCGTCACGTCCGTGAAGCCACCGTCGCCATTGTTTCGGTACAGCACGTTCGTTGACTGGAAGTTCGTCACATAGAGATCCAGCCAGCCATCGTTATCGACATCGGCCCAGCTCCCCTGGCGTCCGCGACCGAAGGTATTCAATGATCCGGCGCGTCGCGATACATCGTTGAAGGTGAAGTCACCGTTGCCGATCAGCAGTTCGTCGTACTTGATGCCGAGCGTCTCGCCGCGCAGTGCACCGTGAGTGATGAACAGGTCGCTGAATCCGTCCTTGTCGACGTCCGCGCAGGACCCACCGTGGCGGTCGCGCTGCTGAGGGTATTCCCAGTCTCCCGACTTCAGCCCGCTCGAGGCCGACACGTCGAGGAATTCTTCATCGTCTTGTTGACGCAACATCAGCGGAGGATTTCCATGGCCCATGAAAACCAGATCCACGCGGTCGTCGTTGTCGAAGTCAGCCCAGAATGCGCCGTAGTCACCCTGATCGACCGGCAGTGGCAAGCTTGAACTGACATTCTCGAAGCGTGGCGGAAACGCGTCATCGGGCGCCGCGACGGAGTCAGTCTCGCCGCAACCGACAATCGCGACGGCGGCGGACAAAGAGGTAACAAAGGCGCGAACGAGACGCGAAATGTTGCCTTGTCCAAAAGTCATCGATCGATAGTGAGTCGGCGGGGCCGGTTGCTTGAGTCGCGGTTCGACAATCGAGATGACACAGCAGTTATCAGACCATGCAGGTGTCGCGGTAGAACTTGACGAGGAATACTACGGCGTCGGCACGTGCAGTCGGTTGCGATGCACGCCCTAGCGGTAGCACCGAAGATCGACACCTGAAGAGCGATTGTTCGCCCATGCTCCGCGAGACATCAGCTGACCTGTCCGACGCGACATTCAAGGCAACAGCAGTGGGCGATGCCGACGCCGACATGTTGCTTGTTTCGGGTCGAGCCTTCGCGCTCTGTACGCCGTCGTCCGCCGCTCGCGACAACTGGAAACGCTGTCCTGACGTACTCTACGAGCGACGTCCAACCGGGGGAGATGCGGACCGATGCCAAACCGCTACGCTGTCGACGTCATTGACGGTACGTTTGTGGACGCCGAAGTATCCGTACCGATGGAGCCGAGATTCGACAACGATCCGCATCTGTCTGACGTAGTCGAGGCGCTGCGGCGGCGCGAGCCTGTCTTTCATCGTGAAGCAGCTGGCGTCTCGCACGAGAATCGTCTTCAGGGGACGGCATCGGATTTCTGGGAGGTTGGGGCGAGCGGTCGACGCTACAGCCGGGACTACGTCCTCGAGACGTTGGAGCTGCGCTATCGAGAGCCGGTTCGGGATGTCTGGTACGTGGAGGACTTCCAGGTTTGGGAAGTCGCTGAAATCACCTACCTCGTTACCTACACGTTACTTCAGGGCGAACGTGTGACGCGTCGATCGACCTTGTGGAAGCGTTCGGAAAACGACTGGGTGATTCTCTACCATCAGGGAACCCCGGTTCCATGACGAGCGGAAGACGTGGCGGTGGGTTGGGATGGAAGGAGGCGGTTTCCACGTGGAAACGATTGGGCGTGTGTCACACTTTTCAGTTCTGCGTTTCCACGTGGAAACGATTGGGCGTGTGTCACACTTTTCAGTGCTGCATGCATACGTGGAAACGGCCGGGCATTTATCGCACTTTCCAGTGCTGCGTTTCCACGTGGAAACGCATGGGCGTGTGTCACACTTTCCAGAGGCTACTCATGGGCAGGGAAACGTTGCGCTCCGCACTTCAATTATCGGCAGCAAGTCTTGCAATGCTTGATACGTTGGTGGGCCGACACTGCGATGCACGAAGCTCATCGCGGACAAGCCGGCCCTGATTCTTGACTCCTGGTGGCGGCGAGTCGATGAATTGTTCTCGCCTTCCGATCGTGCGGCGCTGGATGAAACGCATGGCGTGGTCTGGAGTCGGGATGGGGTCGAATTCGAGGCGCGTGCTTCTCATGTGAGAAACGGGAGCTGTATTTCAACTTGCATTCATGGCTGACATAGGCTGTGCTGACGAATTCGATGGACAAGGGAGTGTCGTCAACAGTGTCGCCATCAGATTCGATATCGAGCAAGTTGGCAATTCACACAGGTGCGTTTCTGATCGTCTTGTCGGCGGCCGGGTCGACCACCGGGTCGACCGCCGGGGCGACTTTGGCTACTGGAGTGGCCGGGGCTGCCGGGGCTACCGGAGCTGCCGGGGCTACCGGAGTTGCCGAAGTGACCGGAAAGGACGTGGCGCGAGGACCTGTCGAAAGCGGCGCCGACATCGCTCGGGCGTTGCCGAGCGTCTCCGCGCAGCATGTCCGGTCGCATGAGCCGAGTGGCAGGGAGATGTTGAAGGCAGGGATCGATCTGTCCTCTGACGGTTTGCGAGTGCGCCAGAGCGCCAGCAACGGGTCGCTCGAAATTGTTCAGGACTTTAACGCCGGGAGAGCCTGGCTGATCGATAGCGGAAGAAGAGTTGCGCACGAAGTTCCCTTGAGCCCGGGATCAGAGCTCGAACTGCAGAGCGCTCCTGTTACTGGCACTTTCCTCGGCCAGAGACCTTGTGCCATTGGCCTGCCTCATCACACAGCCAATGGGCGTTGGCGAGGCAGACGAGTCGAGATACACCACTGTCTGGATGCAGATCGCAGTGTCCTTGCGATCGAGTTTCTGGACACTGAATTCGGTCTGATTTCCTACCGGAAAACAGCGGCCGGATTTGTCGACGAACTCCGGAACCTGAAGGCTCGAGTCCATTCGATCGGGAACTTCAGGCCTCCATCACATTTTCGTCTCGTCGATAAACGTGAGCTGTTTCACGGCGCGCCGGCATTGGGTGTATTCAAAGACAGTAAGCCAGACTGACACGCCGCACAGTTTTCGCTAACTTTGTGTTGCAGTCGATGTAACTGAACTTTGCCGCTTCGATTGTGAATCACGTTGCTGTAGTTTGCCAACTCCGGCACAGTGATGCCGGGTAACCGATCGAGAGCCATTGGTCAAGGAAACGGCCAGGCTTTTAATTTAATGGGGTATGAAGCCCCTGAGCATGGAGCATCATGATGGAACATGTAGTAGCGAGGGAAGTGAATATTACCGGTGGCGCGACACGTAACCGTGTTACCGGACAGGGCATGACGGAGTACATCATCATCGTCGCGCTCATTGCACTCGGCTCAGTCGTTGCTGTCGGGTTCTTCGGCAATGCCGTAAAGGCTCAGTTTGTTGCCATGGCGGCGGAGCTTACCGATGGCGAGGGTGGCGAAGCACTGACAGCCGTCCGCGATGAAGTTGAGAGCCAGCAGGGCACGGCCGCCGCAACGCTCGGTAGCTACACCGGGAACTGACGGTAGCCCGTACGCAGGCTTGTATCGACCGATCGACTCGGGAAGAGTCGGTCGGTTTCCGGCACGACCAGTTCACTTCACTCAACTGCTGTTTCTTTGCATGGAGGCAAGGGATGCATGGCACACAGAGCGGTCAGGCTCTACCGTTCGGACTCGCCCTCTTGTTGATCGGGGCACTCGGCGCACTCGTCCTCTACAACACGGGACAGGTGGCCACAGAGAAGTCCAGACTTGCAAATGCCGCCGATGCGGCCGCCTATAGCGGTCTGGTCTGGCAAGCGCGAGCACTCAATTTTCAGGCGTATACGAACAGGGCGATGGTCGCGAACCAGGTAACCATGGCCCAGGCCGTGAGCCTGACCTCGTGGACAGCCTACGGCGCCATGACCTCAGAGCGGCTCGCCTTGATCACCAGTAGCATTCCGGGGGTGAACGTTCTGACCCACGGGCTCAGTGTCGGCATGCAAAGCGCTGCCCGTGTCATGGAGCCTTTGAGTAGCGTGGTCGTGACGATCGTCGACAAAGTCAACAAGGTGCTCTCGGGCTCGCAAGTGGCGATGTACACGAGCGGCTTTATCGCCACTCCGGAGATCGTCAGAACCGTCGCTGCGGCAAGCGATCCTGATTTCACGGCGGACACTCAATACGCCATCGCGGGTCTGGTGCGGAACTTCGACGATTGGCAAGCATTTACCGATTCGGTCGAGGAGGAAGATCTCGATCTGTTACGAGAGCGCGGCGATGTCGTGATGCGTTCTCGCGATGAGTTCACCGAGGAGCGTTCCTGGGAATTCTTCGAGAACTTCTGGATGTACGTAACGCCGTTGTCGAGGCACAAGATCTATCGCGAAGGAGACACTCGGTTGGTCGCGCTCGAGGTCGACGGTGAGCTGCGCTGGGAGTGGCGCGCTGTCGACACGATTGCACTTCAGTCGCGATTCTTCCGGTTCTTGAGAAGCGAGAAGAAGGAAGAGGTGCCGATCGGTTGGGCGAGCGCCTACGCAAACGATGACCAGAGGCGCGCCAGCACACTCGAAAGTTACTGCAATCGCGCTGACAATCGTCGCTCTCCTGACTGCGACTATTGGACAAACAAGAATCACCGAACCGAGCGGAAAGCCAATCGCGCATCGACCGTCGTGACCGGGTACTCCGGGGTGCAAGCGTATCGAACATTGAGTTCGGGTGCCCTCACAAAGGAGGGGCACGATCCGGTCATTCGACTACGCACGGAAATTGCCGTGAATCTCCCAGATGTTCGGTCAAGTGACGATCTGACATCCGACGGGGTCTTCGACACTGACATCAGTTCGCCTGGTGACAAGCTCTCTTCGATCAGTGTTGCGGAGGTTTACTACCGAAGGCCGGAGTCGGCGACCCGCTCTGGTTCAGCCGAGCAAGTCGAGTCACTAAGCATGGAAGCGGCTAACGGCTACAATCCTTACTGGACAGTGCGGCTTGCGCCGATCGAGCTTGAGGAGCGGCTTCTGGCAGTCGGTCTGCGCCTGGCAGAAGCTGGAGGCAGTCGAGCCTCGGGTGTTGGTGCGTCGACCTTGCCGGCTGCCTTCGACGGGAGTCGTCCCGGTACAAATACGAGTTCCGATACACCACAAGAGCTGACCGGTCAGACAGCCGATTTACCGACCTACACCGTGCCGGTATCCGTGTCCGATGACGGCATCGTTCAAGCTGCAGGTGCTGTCATTGCGGACGGCCTGTCGAATGGTCTGTCAGATGGCCTCTCTAACGACCTCTCGGACGGCCTTGCGAATGGCGCCGTGGAATTTACGCAGTTGGCGACGGCGTTCGGCGCTAATGCATCGAGTCTGCGAGATGAACTTGGTGAGAGAACCGGCCTTGAATTGCCCGCTATCGAGGGACTTGAGATTCTCGATGATCCTGTCGGCTTCGTGACCGACCGATTGGAAGATGAACTGGAAAGTGCCGCCCGCGAGATCATTTCCGGACTGGGTGCGAGTGTGACAGGCAGTCTCGAAGATGTTCAGGAACAAATCCAGAGTGAGGTTCCAGGGGCTGAAGAGCTGGCTACTGCAGTTGCGCAAGCGGAGGTGGTTGCGGGCCAGATGCGCGAGCTACGAGACGAAGTCTCCGAGGCTTTCGAGCCGGTTTTGACAGGGCGGCTTGCTCGCTATGGCGACTCCATCCGTAGCATCAACGCGCGGCTTGTAATACTTCGGGCCGACCTCCTCTCTGCGTCGGGCGATCTGGACGTCCCCATTCAAGGCACTATCGATCGCCTGCAGGTTGATCTCTTCGACGCGAGAGTCGAATTGCTCGATGACTTGACCGATTCTCTGATGGGCATCATCCGCACCCGAGCGCCCGAGGAGCTTGGTGATTTTTTCAATCGTGCATCCACGCGCGGCATGGTCGACGCCTTGCTCGATGCGCTCGATGACGGTCGGGATCTCGATATAGGGGATGTATTTCCATGGGCACCCTGAATTTCACGGCAGGCAAGGCGAGGAGATGCACGGGCGGCGCATTGACGGAATTTGTCATCGTCATGACCGCGTTCATTCCGCTCATCTTCGGGCTACCCATGATCGGCAAGATGATCGACCTTGGCCAGACAGCTGTACAGGGAAGTCGGTATGCCGCGTGGGAGTCTACCGTTCGCAGCGACGGCATTGTCCCGGATGACCTGCGTTCTCGGTTCTTCAATGAAGTCGGGACTTTACAGTCTGACGCGAACGGTAACGCTGGCTCACCGCAGGCGAGTGAATCGCCAGAATCAGCGGACGCAGCGTCGGCTTCCGGTAGTCCCTTCGCTCGCGTCTCGATCGACGCCAGCAGCGTCTCGGCGATCCCCTACTACTCGGCTCGTTTGAACCGCGGTGACGGCGAAGTACCGGTCACCGGAACGAACCTAGCTCGGGAGATGGGCGCAGCTGTATCGAATGTCGCCGAAACAATGGCGGATCTGACCGGTGGGGACTGGGGCTTCGAAAGCGACGGGCTGCTGCGCAGTGGCGTTCGCTTCGACGTCGAGGCCAACGGGCTCATCGGCCGATCCACCTTCGAGGAAACCGCTGTCATCATGAACGATGCCTGGGGCGTCCACGATGATGCTGCCGCAGCCAAGCGTGCCAAGGTCTTTGTACCCGCCGGCGCTCTGGACAAGCTGGGTGTAGACAATATCATCGCGGCCGTCGGCTACATCCCGGTCTACAAGGAGCTCCGATCGATAGACGGTGCATTCGGTCATGTCGACATGTCACCGTTGCCCGCGAGCGAAGAGGCCTCGCGGCTACGACGTCGCGAAACCGAGTCACCATGATGTCGGCGTCGAGAGGGCGAGTCCTGCTATGGGCTTCGTACCTGCTAGCTTCATCCGCGTTGGGTGCCGAGCGCCTTGCCATCGAGCAGATACCTGTACCGAGTGATGCCGAGGTCAGGGTTGTTGCCAGAGACTTGGTCCAGCATGGACTTCCCGTCGATATCGCAAGCCTGACGACATCACAATCACTCGACGCGACGCTGGATTTCTATCGCGAGATCTGGCCCGAACGCAGTGACGGCCCGGGGCATATGGAAAGCAGAGTCGATGATTGGACGATCATCAGTCACCTGAGCGGGGATCAGAATGTCGTCGTGCAGCTTCGTGACGATTCGAATGGCACGACGGGTCTGATTTCGATCATGAGCTTGCAGGTCGTGGCGACGCCGAGCGCTGCCAGTCAACTTCTGCCTCCTGGTGGCGAACAACTCTCGACGACGACGACGAAGGATATCGGTACCTCGGCAACGACGTCCGTTGTCGAATCGCCCGACCGACCGGGTGTCGTCTCAGCTCACTACAAGGATACGTTGCAACGAGCAGGCTGGTCGCTCGTTTCCGAGAGAGTCGTCTCGGGACAGATCGTTCTCATGCTTCAGCAGACCGGCGCCTGGATCGAGTTGATCGTGTCCGATGAAGAGTCGGCCGGAAGTCTCGTGGTACTGAACGAGGTGCGGCTCGATGCGTAGCAGGTTTTGCGACAAGAATTGCACCAAGTGGCAACGACTGAAAGGGCGTTCACTTTCGCGCGGATCGGCCAGCGTCGAATATGTGGTGGTAACCGGCGCCGTGGTCGCTCTCCTGTTTCTTCCACTGGTGGAACTTGGAAATACCTCTCTCGTCGAGCACGTGCTCAACGCCTTGAAGGCATTTCAGCGGCATACGACCTACTTGTTGTCCTTGCCCTGACGGGCCATTTTCAGGAACTCGAACGATGGCTGGTGGCAGGGCGGTAGTAAAGCCGCGACCGCGGAAAACACTGATGATGTTTGTCCTCTCGCTGATACTTGGAGGCGTCGGTGTCTACTACGCGAAGTACTACATCGAAGAGCAGATCGCGTTCTACAAGAATCAGCTCGACCAGACGCCGGATATGGTCGAGTTGATCGTGCCGAGCAGGGGATTGTTGCGTGGCGAGGTTGTTACTCCCGAGATGCTTTCGCTACGCGAGATACCTATCCAGTACGCCGACAGCAATGCCGTCAGCGCGTCGAACTACGATGTCGCGCTGGGCCAGAGAATCGACTTCGACATCGACGAAGGTCGGCCGCTGCTGTGGGCTCACCTGGAGGGTGGGCTCTCGCCGACCTTCAGTGGGCGTGTACCAGAGGGTTTGCGAGCGCTGACAGTGCGTGTAGACGAGATCAACTCGATATCCGGCTTCCTGCAGCCGAAGGATCGAGTCGATCTGTTGATGAGTCACGGGAGTGGCCTGGATCAGGAGATTCTGGCCTTGATGGACAGGGTCGAAGTTATCGCAACGGGTGTTCAGACTCTTGTGGACAAGAATGTCAGCGGAGGCAAGCGAAGCTTTTCGACCATCACGGTTCAGGTCACTCCGGAGGAAGCACAGCGCATCACGCTGGCCCAGCAAGTAGGAAAAGTGACCGCCGTCCTGCGCAATCCCGACGACGACGCACCCTTGGGCGCGCCACCTATGAGCATGGCGAGACTACTTGGTATCGAGCCGAAGACTCTCGATATCATTGCAGCTCCGGAACCTGCAAGGAAGGTGATCAGGAAGACGGCGCCCGAACCGCCCGGGATCGAATACATCATCGGCGGTTCGTGATGACCGTCAACGCTCGTCACCGCCTGCCTTGCCGCAAGCGCGTCGTCATCGCGCTGCTTTCACTTGCCGCAGCCATGACTACGACAGCGGATACCACCGATGACGGCTGGTTCGAGATCGAGACGAATCTCGCCATACCGGTCGCTGCTTCATGGAAAGATGCCGGTCGCGACTACAACCCATCGAGCATCGGTCGGTCCGGTGATCGCCTCTGGATCGTGGGTGAAACGGATTCGTTTTCGGAAATCGCCCGCGTGACGACCGGATCTGTCCTGCATGCCGAGGCGATCGCGCACTACAACCAGCTCGATTCAGCAGGTACGCCGCAGGCAGGTACGACACTGTTCATACCCGAGCGACTCCTGCTTTCGAATGTCGATGAGAGCAATCGAAGGTCCGAGATTCGAGAATTTCCAGTTACCGATGTGGACGAGCCAGCGCAGGAATCAGATCTTGCACCAGCACCAGCACCAGCACCAGCACCAGCGTCTGCATCGGCAACGGCAACGGCACGAGAGGGCGTAACCGTCTCGCCTGTTGGAAAGGAAGTGGTGGTCGTTGATCAACTCGAGGGTGACAGCAAAGTCGAACGTAGTCAGCCGGTCGACATGTTTGCCGGTGAAGTCAGGGTGCTTGGCGAGGTAGACGTTACACGCGTAGCCATCGGTAACGGTGCCATCGTCAGAGCCGAAGTGCTGGCTACCGGCGAGTTGCTGGTCATCGCTCAGGCGGCTGGCAGTACATCGCTCAGGCTCTGGAACACGAACGGCAGCCAGGACGATTTCAATATCCGTGTCAGCGAGTCTGATCCGGAGACTCGCGTACGCATGGAACGGATGGTGAAAATGCGTGTACGCCTGGTGGAATTTCGAAAGAGCGCACTGGGTCGGCTGGGCATCGACTGGAGTGACGGCGCAGCCGGGCCGGGATTCGCCGCCGCAGGCGATGCGATCGGTAACAACCTCTTTCGCCCTGCAACAGAGGGCTTCGACAGTTTGCCCAACAGCGTGGCGCCGTTCTCCACGTACTTTGGAATAGCATCGAACATTACATCGCGCATCAACTTCCTCGCATCCAATGGCGATGCCGTGACGTTGGCGGAACCTGTGCTCAGTGCGATGAACGGTGGTACGGCGAGTTTTCTTGCCGGAGGCGAAGTGCCTTATCCGACAGTCAATTCGAACGGAGGGACGACGGTAGAGTTCAAGGAGTACGGCATAAAGCTCAAGGTCACACCACGAATCGACAGTGCTGGAAACGTACGGGCTGGAATCGAGACGGAGATAAGTCAGCTCGATCCGGCAGTCAGTGTGCAAGGAGCGCCAGGCTTGCTGACTCGACGGGCGCAGACCGAGATCAATGTGCGCTCGGGCGAGACCATCGTGATCTCGGGACTTCTCAGTTCGGAGCACAGCAAGGATATCGACCGAATTCCGGGCCTCGGTCGTTTGCCCGTCATCGGTCAACTGTTTCGTTCGAAGAGCACTCGAAATGCAGTGACCGAGCTCGTCGTTTTCGTCACGCCAGAGGTTGTCGAGCCTGAATCGATGGCCCTCGGGGCGCGTGAAAAGCAAATAGAGGTGGAGTCGACGGCCAGAGTCGCCAAGGCGCGTGATCAACTTCCGTTGATGGACTAGCGGCATGTTCAATTTTCACTATCAGCACGGATCCGGACGTCGGCGACTGCACCGGGTGACAGGGGACGTCTGCTCGATCGGCAGTGCGCGCAGCAATGACCTTGTCATCGAAACGCGGATGATGGCCAAGCGACATGCCGAGCTGAAGCTGCAGTCAGACGGAATTCACCTCCGCGATCTCGGCAGCCTGCACGGTTGCTGGGTCAACCGGGAGCGCATCGTCGACCACGGTCCTTTGAACGAACTCGACGAGATCGACATAGGTGATCTGAGCATCGTTCTGGCCACGCAGTCTTCGGGGAGCAGAGGTGTCGTCGAGGTCAAGAGCGTACCGCGCCCCGATGCGGTGCTTCAGCCACTGCCGGATATCGATACGGATCGCGAGGAGCGCCTGGCTTACTGGGGAGCGATCATCCATGAGCAACTGCTCGAGCAGATGGATCTGAGGAGAAAAGATGTCAACCGCATGTCCGACGAGGAGTTGCGTGCCGAATCTGTGGAGTTGATCCGTCGAATCGTCGAGTCGCTTCACGAGCAGATTCCAGACTCCTTGGACCTTGAGGTTCTGGAGCGAAACGTTCTCAACGAGTCGGTCGGACTCGGCCCGCTCGAGCAGTTTCTCGATGACCCGGACATTTCCGAGATCATGGTCAATAATCATCGGGAGATCTTTGTCGAGAAGCACGGACGCCTCGAACGCTCGCGCTTCCGATTCAGTAGCGATCAGACAGTCTATTCGGTCATTGAGAGAATCATCACCCCCCTGGGGCGACGCATCGATGAAAGCAGCCCGATCGTCGATGCTCGGCTCAAGGACGGCTCGCGCGTCAACGCGATCATTCCGCCGCTGGCTCTCAAGGGCCCCAGCCTGACGATCAGGAAGTTTCCGAAGCACACGCTTGATTTCGCCGACCTTGTCGCGTCGGGTTCGATCGATAAAAGCATGGTCGACTTTCTTGCCGTGTGTGTGCGCATGCGCAAGAACATCATCGTCTCGGGAGGGACCGGATCGGGAAAGACGACTTTGCTCAACGTTCTCTCGAACTTCATCCCGGAGACCGATCGAATCGTGACCATCGAGGATGCCGCAGAGCTCAAGCTGATTCAACCGAACCTCGTCGCGCTCGAATCCCGCCCGCCCAACCTGGAGGGCAAGGGCTCTGTACCTATCAGGGACCTGGTAAGGAACGCGCTGCGGATGCGTCCTGATCGGATCATCGTTGGTGAGTGCCGCGGCGGTGAAGCGCTCGACATGCTCCAGGCGATGAACACTGGACACGATGGGTCCTTGACGACGATTCATGCAAACAACCCACGTGACGTCGTGTCACGACTGGAAGTCCTCGTCCTGATGGCGGGCATGGAGCTGCCCGTCTCGGCCATTCGGGAGCAACTGGCGTCGGCTGTCGATCTGATCATCCAGCAGACGCGGTACCACTGCGGTTCCCGAAAAGTATCCCGGATCACCGAGGTGGTTGGCGTCGAGTCCGGAACGGTACAGCTGCAGGACATCTTCCTGTTCGACCAGAACGGCGTCGACGCCGACGGCCGCGTCAAGGGCAGGTTCAGGCCCAGCGGTTCCATTCCGACGTTCTACGAATCCCTCCGTGATATCGGTATCGATGTCGATCTCGAGCCGTTCGCGCCTGTCGGGCTTCCTGCATGAACGTCCTGTTGGTCCTCGGGCTTCTCTTCTGCAGTCTGACGCTGATCGGCTATGTCGCCATCAGTAGTGGCAAGGTCGCCTTCGACACGCAGTCGGAGCGAATGGCCGATACGACCGAAGCGCGTCTGAAGGGGCTCTTTCTCTTCGCTGACACGCGTCGTCTGCTGGTGCTGTACTTCATCGGTCTGATCGTTGCGCCGGCTGCTTGCCTGGTCATGCTCCAGTCACTGCCGCTTGCAGTTGGTGCTCTGCTTGTCGCGATGGTGTTGCCTCGCCTTGTGCTTGCGCGACTGGCCACTCGTAGGCGAGAAGTCATCGCTGCTGGACTACCAGATGCGTTGGCGCAGATTGCCGGTTCCATGCGTGCGGGTGCGACCTTCATCACGGCCATACAGGCGATGGTCGATGAACAGAAGGGTCCGCTCGGTCAGGAGTTCGGTCTGTTACTTCGGGAACATCGGGTCGGCGCCCGCCTGGACGAGGCACTCGACAATCTGGGCGAACGCGTGCAAAGCGAGGATATGGATCTGGTCATATCGGCAGCGTTGATTGCTCAGGAGGTGGGAGGCAATCTTGCGGAAATTCTGCAGCGACTCTCCGAGAGCTTGCGTCGGAAACTGGAGATGGAAGGCAAGATACGAGCACTGACGTCGCAGGGCATCTTGCAGGGACGAGTTGTCACCGCTCTGCCGTTCATGATTCTTCTGGCTCTCCTGTTCATCGAGCCGACGGCGACCCGGCCGATCTTCAGTAGTCTGCTCGGATGGTGCTTTCTGGCTGTAATCATCGTCATGCAGATTCTCGGCGGATTGATGATTCGCAAGATCGTCAGGATCGATATCTGACATGGCCTTGACCCTGATCAGCATCGCACTCGGTGGTTTTGTTGCGCTCGTTTTCTGTCAGGCGTGGCTGGTAGTGCAAGCCGTACCAGCAGAGGATCGTCTGTATCTCGATCGACCTGCCCTGGGTTATCGTCTCGTCTGGCCGATGATCAAGATTCTCGTTCATCATGCCGGTCATCTTGTTAGCGAGGTGCGGCGCGACGCGACGGCACTGCGCTTGAAGCGCGCGGGGGTCGAATACAGTGTTCAGGCTGACCAGTTCATTGCCGCGAAGTGGGTATCTGCCATCGGCTTCGGTCTGTGTGGCGCTGTCGCTGGAGCCGCGTTAGGGCAGGGTGTGGCGGCCCTTGCATTGTTGCTTGCGCTCGGTGGATATCTCTATCCTGAACTGTGGTTACGTGAAGCAACTACCTCGCGACGCGACGCCATCATCAGGACGCTGCCGTTCTTTCTCGACATCATCACGCTGTCGGTCGAGGCGGGAAGCAACTTGACTGGCGGCATGACGCAGGCAGTTCAGAAGTCGGCAGATTCTCCGTTGCGACGCGAATTCGGGCGCATTCTGCGTGATATACGCGCAGGTCGAACGCGTGCCGATGCGCTGCGTGATTTTGCCGAACGTGCAGACACACAAGCGGTTCGCAATGTTGTCAACGGCCTCGTGCAGGCCGAGCGGACCGGATCGAGCCTTGGGCCAATGCTCCGTGCCCAGGCTGAGCAACTCCGCAGTGAGCGCTTCAATCGCGCCGAGAAGCTCGCCATGGAAGCTCCGGTCAAGCTGCTCTTTCCGTTGGTGGTCTTCATCTTTCCTACCACTTTTCTCGTGTTGATATTTCTTGTCCTGAGCAAGGTTTTACTCGAGGGCATCGTTACCTGGGGCCCGATCGTCTGGGCATACAACTGGCCAGGATGAGTGGCGCTGAACATCCTGGATTTCCCCGTGATCAAGGAAGAGGAACTGTGCTCGATGAAGGAACCCACGCTCTACCTGCAACGTGCGCTTGCCTGCTGTTGTCTCGTGTCGGGAGGCATTGCCGGTTGTAGTTCCGGACAGGTACCAGGCGATGCAAGCTTGTCCATATCTCCCGAAGAACGGGTCATCAGTGTCATGGAGAACCTCGACAGCGAGGGTCGCTGCCGATTCGATCCGAACAGGCATGTCGATATTCCCATGGTGTTGAATCTTCGCGACGGGCAAGGCTCGCCGATCGGCAACGCGGAAATCAGTGTCTACGTGAATTTTGCGGCGAACACGTTTTCCGGCTATCCGGCTCTTGCGCTATACGACGACACAAACAGCAACGGGGTTGTCGATGACGATGAATTGATCAGTGGTGTCGATGATGACATCGCCAGGGTCGTGACCAAGGAGTATGCGGGGGATCACATGCTGCTTTTACGGGTCAATCTTTCTTGTGCGTACCGCGGCACTGTGTTCGCGTTTGTCGACGGTGCGAACGCCAGCGCGTTTGTCGAAATACGTGCAGAACAGGATGCATCGCCTCCCTCTGATGACGGGCTGGCACGCACATGAGGGCGCTTTCTCTGAATCGCCTGTGGCGAATGTCTCGAAAGGGCATGTTCAAGCTTTCGGTCGCTCGACCGTCCTTGCCCAGAGTGACACTCACCCGGCTTGGCGCGCCGTTGCTCGAGGCGCAGGATGCCAGCAGTTTCATCAGCCGATGGCGTGGCTTGCACGGCTTGCCTCGCCTGTGTGGCAATGAAGCACTTGTCATCCGTCCCTGCAAGTCGATTCACACGTTCGGCATGAAGTATTCTATCGACGTTGCCTTCATGAGTACGGAGGGACGCGTGCTGAAGCTCGCGACACTAGCTCCCGGTGCCGTTGCCTGGTGCGCAGGTGCTCAGCAAGTCGTCGAGATGTCGGCTGGTACGGTTGGTCGCCTGCAGCTGGAGCCGGGACACGTACTTGTCTCGTCGCCGGAAGTGTCGACGTGAGCGCCGTTCGCTACCCTCTGCGGTTCATTTCCGGACTGGTTGTCTTCTTGTTGCTCAACGGTTGCGCCTCTAAGCTGCCAATCGGTGCAAGTGAGCCCGCCGATGTTGATGTTGCGCAACTGTCCGGGAACCTACCGTCCGATGCACTGTTCGCGCTTTCCAGCCGTGCAGATACAGCCTATGCCGAAAGTCGGTGGATAGATGCAGTACAAAGTTACCAGCGTGTCGTCGAGCAGGTGCCTCAGGATGCAACGGCATGGTTTCGCCTCGGCAATACTTACGCACAGCAGGGGGCCTACGATCGTGCGATTCACGCTTATGAGACGTCGATCCTGCACGACGCGAATCAGCCGAAGCCGTGGTTCAACCTGTCCACGACCTACTTGCTGAAGGCACAGAATTCGATGCGGCGGGCGCACGATCGGTTGCGTGCAGGTGATCCGGCGCGAGACTTGATCGACAAGCGTCTGGAGCATCTGGGACTGTTGGTTCACGGCCGTTTCGAAGACAGCGCGACGACGGCCGTTTCACGTTGATATCGGGTGGATGATTTCAGGGAGCGGTCGTCATGGATGCCGGCCATCAAGCGTATTTGAAGGGAGACAATGGATGTCGCACAAATTCAGGATGGAACGGCCCGCAGTGGGTGAGTATTCTGCAGTGCGGATATGGCCTGCAGTGAAGACGCGCTCCTGTCGGAAAAGGCAGCGAGGCGCGTCGCTGGTCGAATTCGGTATCGTCGCGATACCGCTGCTCCTGACTGGCCTCGGAACCGTTCAGGCAGGCCTTGTCTATCACGCGAAGACGACGCTGAACTACGCAACCTTCGAGGCGGCGCGGGCCGGTGCTACACGGCATGCACTGCCCGGACCGATGCGCGCGGAACTGGGCGCTCGACTGGCCCCCCTGATCGGTGGTGATGGTAGTACCGAAAAGGCTGCGACTGCCATCGCGCGCTCCATGGCCGAGATAGACATGCCCGTTTCGGTGAACGGGCGTCTGGCACCCGTGACTCGCTTGTCGATCCTGAACCCGACGCTTGCGGCCTTCGATGCGTGGGGACAGGAAAGCCTGGAGCACGAGAACCGATTTGCTATCCCGAACAGCCACCTGCGTTTTCGAGCCGACATTCCGTCTCCCGGGGATGACGGCATCACGCTCCGGGATGCCAACCTGTTGAAGATCGAGGTAACGCATGCCTATCCGCTTGACGTGCCCTTTGTCGGCACGGTACTCGCCACGGCGCTCGCGGCGCTTGATCCAGCGAACGCCTATTACGCCGCCCGGACGATTCCACTGACGTCAGTCGCGACGGTGCACATGCAATCGGAGGCATGGCGAAGCGCCGTTGTCGAAGCCAATGCCGAGCCTGATACTACAAGTGCGCCAGATGGTGAGGCCGGCCTAAACGATGCGTCGGTACCGCAAGACGGCGATTCGAGTGACGGCAGTGCGGGTGAAGACCCTGCGGGTGAAGGCGATGTGGGTGAGGATGGAATCAGTGATACAGACGAAGACACTCGTGACGAATGTGGCGCGGACGGACTTCCCCTCGATACACTTTTGTCTGCAACCGACTACGCAGACGGTACCTGTAGCGTGGCAGACACGGGCTACGACTCGCCGGGCTCGGGCATTTTCGACAATGATGACGGCGCGGAAGACATATCACGTGACTCCTCGCCGCTGTGCTGACCGACAGCCGACTGACCAGACCCTTCGGCTGAGAGTCTGCACGAGCCCGCCTGGCAAACCCGTCAAAGCAGGCGCACCGTCGAGCGCAAGCGCGGGTCAAGCGTATCGCGAAGCGCTTCGCCCAGCAGGTTGAATCCGAACGACAGGAACAGAATCGCGAGTCCGGAGAATGCGGCGGGCCAAGGCGACAACAGCATGAAATTCCGTCCCTCCGACAGTGCCAGTCCGAGTGAGGGCACCGGCGGCACCGTATGCGCCCGGCCCGATGATGGCGATCACACCGATGGCGAGCAGCAATATCGGAAAGGCGAAGAAGATGTCCATGAGACGCATGGCGATACGCTCGAACCACCCTCGATAGAAGGCCGCGAGCAGGCCGATCGATCCGCCGATCATGAGCGCGAGGCTGACCGCCACCGTGCTCGTCAAGAGCGAGGTGCGGTAGCCATGGGCAATGCGCGCCAGCACGTCTCGACCAAGATGATCGGTATCGAGCAGATGATTCAGGCTCGGGCCCTGCATGCGATCCACGATCACTTGCTGATACGGATCCTGAAAACCGAGCCAGGGTGCAAACGCCGCCAGCCCTGTTTGCAGCGTGACCAGGACAATCGCGAAGCTCGTCAGTCGGTGGCGCTCGAGCAAGTCGATCATGACCGACTCACCCGCGGATCGATGATCGCGTACCACAGATCGACGGCAAAATTGACCAGCACGAACGCTGTCGTCAAGACCAGTATCGATGCTTGCACCAGGGGGTAGTTGCGTTCCGAAATCGCGCCGAGCACCAGACGCCCGAGCCCCGGTATGGCGAACACCTGCTCGATCACGATGGACCCACCGAGCAGATAACCGATGGATACGCCGACGCTGGTGATGAACGGAATGAGGGCATTGCGTAACGCATGTACATACAGCACGCGACGTTGCGCTGCCCCTTTGGCCCGCGCGGTGCGGATGTAGTCCTGTCCGAGCGCGTCCAGCATCGCGGAGCGAACCAGTCGCGACAGATTGGCGAGCATGGGCAAGGACAACGCGACGACGGGCAGGAACATGCGCTGCAGGTTCCCCATGGGTCTTCGGTAAAGGGGACATAGCCGAGTGTGGAGAAACCCGGAAACAGCTTCGCGAACAGGATGATCAACACGATCCCGAGCCAGAATGACGGAATGGTCAAACCGGCAATCGCGCCGAGTGCGCTCTGCAGGCCTGGCACAGTCCGTTCCCGAGTCGCGCGCTATGCGCAACGACACCTGGTTCGATCTCGCGTCGTTGACGAAGGTCGTGTTCACCGCGCCCCGTATTCTCGATTGGCGGAGTCGGGCGCTATCGATTTCGACGCGCCGCTGATCAGTGTGCTGCCCGATCTCCGCCAGTACACGCCGGAGAGCTGGATCCGACGGGTCACGTTTCGCGAATGCCTTGCTCATCAGACACCGTTCCCTGCTGTCGAACCGATATACACCTATGGTTCCGACGCGGAGCTGCTCCGTGCCTTCGTGTTGCAGCGCGATTCGACCATTGTTCGCCACCGTTGTCGGCACAGACGTGACTGGCTCCATCTATCTGCCTGGCGGTCGATCAGCCGCCTGCGTCTAGCTTGTCGAGTGCGGCGTCCAGCTGGATTCCCAACGACTCGACACCCTTGCGCGTGAGCTTTTCGCCCCATCCCTTGATCTCGACCACGTGGTCTGAAACCACGGCACCACTGGTCGCGTCGACCAGTTGCGCCTTCAGATAGACGAACAAGTGACTGGCCTTGTGCAATTGCCCATTCACCGCCCATGCAGCGCCTGCCTCGCGCGCCAAGCGGGCGACGATCTCCGGTCGCTCGAACAGGTAGCCTTGCCCCTTGTCGGCCTCGACCGAGGCGGCTGCCGGTACATCGGTCACGCGCCGATCATGGCGCACGTCCAGCTCCTCGATCAGGTACGGCTGCAACACCGCCACCCGAGCCTGCTCCTGCTCGATGTTCGGGTACAGCGTCAGGTCATTGAGCTCGAACGGCAGCACCAGTACCGCACCGGCGGTGGTGTCCGCCGCCGCGTGTGGCAGGAACGAGATGATCAGCAAAACCGCCGTGGTGAGGTGCACGGCACAATTGGTCTTTGCAGTGATCATCGGGGTCCTGACGCCAGAGATCTGCAGAGCCCATCCTGACTGACGGGTCGGCCAGAACCTGATCCGGCACACCATATTGCGGGACGAATTTATCTGACGACCATTCTTCCGTTTCATGTGCTGATTGTCCGCGATGGCCTTGCCCGCGTTCGTGCGGATAGGAAGTTGTGTCGCTCGGGTGCGTGACGCTTTAGACGAGTGCCCGCCCAGCCGTTCTTGCCACCAAGGCATGAGCGACGATTTCGGCCACCTGCGCGAGGCCCCCGCGCTTCTGAGACCGGAGCTGGCGAAGGTCACCATCAGCGTCTCCCCGACGTTTGCCTTACGCTGGCAAATCCCGAATCTTTCTGACTTCGCGAACCAACATCCGGAGATCATGTCGGCGCGATGGGGTTCAGCTATTCCGTCAAGCAGGTTGCGAAGGCAAAGTAGATCTGGGAGGTCGGTTCCTGCCAAATGCAACGGCCGCCCACATTGACAACCAAGAAGTTCCCGCCGCTTTCAGTCGCGTCGAGGACGTCGCACTGCGTCGCGATCACGTTTGATCCCGCGGGGCAACTAGCACTGCAGCGAAGCGAGCGCATCTCGTCGGTCGTGTCGATTTCGCTTTCGTCGCATTCCTGGCTGGTAGTCACTATGTTGGCGGCGCCGGACGGCCGTTCGTTTCCGATCTCGACCCGCGAAGAGCGGCCTAGCCACTGCGGAGTGTAGGTGACGAGCCGATAGAAACCTGGCTCAACGTCGCAATCACCATCGTCAACCCAGGTCGCGCAAAGCAAAGACCCGCCGTTCTCGGGCTGCAGCTGAGCGAAGGGCTCAGCATCGCTCGTTGGGAGCGTGTACGGCACGGCATGAGCGCCGATGGATGTAAGCAGTGCCGCCGCGGCAACGGCCGCGCGAAGGTTAGTGGTCATGGTGAACTCCGATCGGTTGTGAAGCTGCGTCGACTGTCATCGAAAATGCCGCAGGGGTCGGGGAAATCCCGGCCGTCGTCAAGTGTGACGAGGCCGCGCGTCAAAGTGTCGGCAATACATAGAACCTATTCCTTTGACCAGTAACCGAGGAGGCACGAAATGTATCTCGATCAGCTGCTCGACCCGATCGTCCTATCGTTGCTGGCGATTGGCCTGTTCGCCATGCTCGCGCACCAGGTGAATCGGAGGGGGGTCTATCCCGGGACACGATGACGTTCCGCGCTTGCGTGACCTCGTATGGCGGGAATTCGGTTGCAGTGGTGATTGCTCGTCCGTAATCCAAGCGTGGTAACGCGGGGAGCACGATCGCTGTATGCGACGCGCCTGCTTTTGGCCGAGCACCGTGAGAAGTATCCAGCCTGTGCACTGGCAGGTCGGACGAATGGTGTACACGTGCACCACATCCACCCGTGTGCGATCGCTCCCGAGCGTGCTGCGGATCCGATGAACCTCATCTCCTTGCATGCCCGCGTTTGCGCGAGGCGGCGCTCGCGCTGCTTCGTGGCGAGGTGGGTGAGGGAGTCGCGATCGACGGACTCGACCGAGAAGACGTCGATCCGCAGACGCTTCGCCTGAAGGATCGGAAAGACCCCGACCTTATAGGCTAGCGGCCTTGCAGAAGTGATCGTAAGTCATTGAAAAATGGCGCGCCCGGAAGGATTCGAACCTCCGACCACCTGGTTCGAAGCCAGGTACTCTATCCAGCTGAGCTACGGGCGCACAGTTCCCGACAAGCGTGAGCGTACACGGCGCTCGACCTGTGGAATGATAGCGCGGCTGCGCTCCGGCGTCGAGTCTGTGAGACTGCGCTGATCCAGGCAGCTGTTCACCGGTAACAGGACCGCTGTCCTGTGCCTGCGCGCGGGCATCATGCGCGAGGGCGTCACCTTGATGGAGCAAGTCTGCACCGATGCAACCTGAACACGCCCAAGCCCACACGCACGCCCGCAACCACGCTCATGCCAATGTCCATGCCCTCGCTCAATCTCGCGCGGCCGTACCTGTTGCCAATCGCCAAATGAACCTTTCACACCACCTGAACGCGGCGGCTGTCGGTCTGTTCCGACGGTCCGATACAGCCGGGAGGCGAAGCAGGGCGCTGTGTCTTCTCATGGCTCTCTTCACGGGCCTTGCTGCCGGCTGTTCGAGTGAGGGCGATGACCGGGTCGTGATTATCGGTGGCGGGGTCGAGATTCGGGGAAATGTGGCGGGTGACCGTGTTCTCCTGGGCCGCGAGGTGGAAATCCGGGCCACGAGTGGCGAACTGTCAACGATGACGCTTGGCAGTACGGGGTTTTTCGCCAACGAGGACGTTGCCGGTTCGGGTCCATGGCTGTTGCGCGTGCGGCTGCGTGACGGTGGCGCCTGGTACGCGATCGCCCATGAAGATGCCGACAGCCGGGTGATGACGCGTAACGTGAATGCGTTTTCAGACCTGGCCGTCCGCAACGTGTTCGGCTCCGCTGGTCAGTCCCTGGACGATCTGTTCGGTGTTGGCGACGCCATCGATCCGGGTGCCTTGCCGACGGCGACAGAGGTGATGCTCGGCAACACAGCTGTTCGGCGACTTGTCGGCGAATCTCTCGCCGCGTATGACCTCGAGGAGCTGAATCTGACCAGCGGCGATCACCGCAACATCGAGCCTGCCGTCACGCGCTTCCTGTCGGGTCATTCGGTCTTCCTCCAGGACGATCTTGTCACGGTATTCGCGACCGATCCTGACCCGAATGCAGCGACGCGCACGGTCATCGTCGATGGTATCGGTGTGCTGGATGACCTTTCCGCGGTCGATACGCTGCCGCCGTCGTCACCGACCGCTCTCCGCGCATTGGCAGCGGCATCGAACGAGATACTGGTCGTCTGGGAGCCTGCGCGCGACAACCGCTCTGTTGCTAGCTACGAGATCAGCCGTAACGATGCGGTCATCGCGACGACGCCGTATCCGCTCTACCACGACTTGCCGCTGACTCTGGGTACCGAGTACCGCTACCGCGTGGTAGCCATCGACTCTGCTGGCAACCGTTCCAGCGCCACGCCCGTTCAGGTCGCGACACCGCTGGCAGCGCCGGACACGACGTCGCCGCTGCCCCCGACCAATCTGTCGGCCGTCAGCGGCCCGGGCCATGTTCGACTCAGCTGGACCGGCAGTGCCGATGACACGGCGAGCTATCAGGTACTCCGCTCAGTCGCCGGTGGCATGCTCGACGTACAGGCTCGGCTGACATCGACAGCCACTGTCGACACGGGTCTGACCGGTGGGCTCCGCTACTGTTATCGCGTGGTCGCAGTTGACGCTTCGGACAACCCTTCAGCGGAAAGCGACTCGGCGTGTACGACTCCCCCGGCTGGGAACGACCTTGGGGATCCGGTCGATACCGGCACCCCGACGCCCGGCCCGGCCGGAACCGGGCTTGCCGAGGTAGATGTGAGCGCTATCGTTTGCGACGAGGAGTTCACGGAAGCAGTGATCTCGAGCGCAATAACACTCGACGCAGCATGCTATCGGGTCGTAGGCAATATTCTTGTCGCTGATGGTGGTGTCCTGACCGTCAGTGCCGGCACGGTACTGAAATTCGGCGAAGGCGCAGCCTTGGTCGTGTCGAACGGCGGCGCCCTGAATGCGTCGGGAACGGCCGATTTTCCCATCGTTTTCAGCGGAACCAGGACGCAAGCGGGTCATTGGACTGGAATACGCTTCGAGAATACCGACAGCGAACTCAACCGCCTCGAGCAAGTGATCATCGAGTATGCGGGTCTTGCCGAGCGTGAGGGCGTCGCCCTGGCACTCGTCTCGTCCGAGTCCGACGCAACGCGACTGTCGGTGAACAGCCTGCTGGTGCGCCGCAGCGCGGGGCTGGGCTTCGCCATCGATGCGCTTACCCAGCTCGACAGGTTTGACGCCGTCATCGTCACTGATTCGGCGCTCCCCGGCCGGTTGCCTGCGATGCTCGCGGGACGCATTGGCGCAGGATCGAGTTTTCGCGGGAACCGTACTGACCTGATGGAGGTACAACCGGCGAAGATTGAGCGCATGACAACCTGGCCGCAAATCGATGTGCCCTGGGATGTCGTACAGATGACGGTGGACGCACCTTTTTTCATTCCGCCAGGGTCCGAGCTGCAGTTTGGTATCAGCCGTGGCATATACGTTGGTGTCTCGGGTAGCTTTCGAGCGGTCGGCACCGCGGCGGCCCCGATCGTCATTACGGGAACCCTGAAAGAGCCTGGTTATTGGGACGGTATTTCCTTTGCCTACAGCACCTCTCCCGACAATCGGCTGGAACACGTGATCATCGAATACGCCGGCAACAATGAAGAGTCGGCCGGTTTGAGCACCCTATCCTCCGGCAGTCGAGGCTCGTATCTGTCGCTCGATTCGGTGAGTTTGCGTTTCAACGAGGGCGGCGGCTTCCGCTTCGAGTCGCTGACGCAGCTCGGTGACTTCGACAATGTCACGAGTACCGCAAATGACTATACGGGTACGCTCTCGCCCGACCTGCTGCCTGCCATCGGCAGTGGCTTCATGGGCACGGGTAATGCGGAAGATGTCATCGTGCTGAACGACGCGACTGTGCGCGAATCGTCCAATTGGCCCGATCCAGGCGTACCGTATGTGTTCCAGCAGATCGAGCTTGCCGCTCCCGTCACGATCGCCGCGGGAACCCGGCTGATGGGGTCCGCCGATGCGGAATTCCGAATCACTCCGACGGGCGCTTTGTCGGCCGTCGGCACGCCATCGGCGCCCATCAGCTTCATTGGCACGGTGGCGAGTCCCGGGCACTGGCAGGGGCTCAGCTTCGACTCGAGCAACGCCACCACGAATCGACTCGAGCACGTGAGCGTATTGCACGGCGGAGGCGGCGTAGCTCCTGCAACCAGCGGCAACATCGAGCTGTCCTGTTCCGCCTCTCGCGGGGCGGTGTTGAGCATCGAAGACGCGCGCATCGGGGACAGTGGCGGATGGGGCGTATACCGTCAGGGATCGACGTGTCAGCTGACGCTCGAGTCAGGCGTGAGCTTCGAAGGAAACGCCTTGGGTGACGTCAGCCCGCCCTGAAACGGGCTTGCCGCATACGCATCTCAGGCCGACGTCACACTCAAGAGGGCCGCTGCGATCAGTTGCGCGACGGCGCGGCAGTCGTCCTCGCTGAAAGTAAGCGGAATACGTATGTCGTAGAGGCGCGACAGTACAGCGTCGGTCTTCGGAAGCGCCCTGGTCGCGATGTAACGCCAGCTGTCATGGCGACTGGTGTAGGCCTGAGGTTCCGCTCGCCCGAACCATTTGACGGTAACGCCCCGTTCCGTGCAAGCCTCCAGAAAGCGCTCGTTCTGATGGCCGTCCAGCGAGTCTGCGAAGAACTGTAGCGAACTTCGTACTTCCTTCGCCTTCGCATGCGCCTCAGGCAAGCGCAGCCCTGGCACGCTTGACAGGACCGTCGCCATGATCTCGTGCCGCTCGTTCCAACGGCGTGCATTGTCGTCGAGCCCGGCAAGTTGCGGCCTGAGAATGGTCGCGCGAAGTTCGTCCATGCGACCACTGCAGTTGGGAGTCTCTAGCCGCAGAGTCTCGAATGCAGCGGGCGGTGGCGCCGCGCCATGACGTTCGTACAGCATGTAGGAGCCGGAAAACAGGATGGCGCGCGCGGCGAGTCTTTCGTTGTCGGTGGTAAGCAAGCCACCTTCACCCGAGTTGATGTGCTTGTAGGTCTGGGTACTGAAACAGGCGACGGTGCCATGACTACCGGATTTTCGCCCGCCGAAAGTCGCCCCCATGGTGTGAGCACAGTCTTCCACAAGTTGCACGCCGTGCTCGCGCGATAGCGCAAGGATGGCGTCCATGTCGGCGATGTGGCCGCGCATGTGAGACAACAAAAGGACTTTCGCTCCGCTCTCCAGGATGCTCGCCTGCAGGTGCTCGAGGTCGATGGTCAGTTCACTGTCGCTTTCCACGAGAATGGGTCGCCCACCGACGGCCGTGATTGCGCCAGGTACGGGCGACAGGGTGAAAGCATTGGTCAGTACCGGGTCGCCGGAGGCGACTCCGATAGCGCGAAGGGCGAGCTGCAACGCGTATCCCCCGGAGGCACAGGCGAGGCAGTAGGCCTGCTCCTGATAGCGCGCGAACTCCGCTTCGAGAAGTGATGTTTCCCCCGGACCACCGTCTGTCGTCAAGTCGTACCGATGCAGGCGACCGCTCTGCATGATGTCGACCGCCTGTCGAATCGATGCTTCCGGAAGCGCTTCCTGGCGGGTGAAACTCTTGCTGAAGTGCTCAAGAGTTTCCGGTGACGGGGTCATGTCGATGCTCGTGCCAATGCGCGTTTGCAAGCCTTGGTCGTGCCACCCATCCTGGTCATGCTACCCAGGGTAATCGTGACGCGACGAGCGTTGCCGTTCAGGGTGTGCCCTTTCATGATGTTCCCTGCCGGGCCTTGAGCTCGCGCGACCCCAGTAGAGCAACCAGAGCGCCTGCCAGGGCTCCAAACAGGTGCCCGTCCCAGGATACGCCTGGCTGCAGGGGCAGAACGCCCTGAAACAGGGTCGAGGCGTACATGAAGCCGACGATCACCGCGATCATGACCGATTGTCGGCGTCGCTCGAAGATGCCGGCGAAGATATGAAAGGCGATCAGCCCGAAGACGAGCCCGCTGGCGCCGATATGCAGCGCAGTACGCCCGAAGAGCCAGAGCCCGAGGCCGCCCAGGAGTGCGATCAACACCACGATGACGGCGCTGTTGGCACGTGAACCTGCCAGCAGGAGCAGCGTGACGAGCAGGGGCACGCTGTTGGAAATCAAGTGTGCCAGATCGCCGTGCAGGAACGGCATCGCGACAATGCCCACCAGGCCATCGAGCGTTCGCGGTACCAGCCCGAGAAGCTCCAGCGGCAAGACGCGGTCGATCAGGAACACGACCCAGATAACGGCGAGGAAAATCGCTATTCGGCTGAAATCACGCCTGACCGTATGAACATTCCGTGCATCGACGAGCGCGCTCATGGCTCCGCTCGGAGTGCTCCAGCACGCCTTTGCGAAGACGCCTCGCTTCTGCAGTGGACAGGCTCGCCGAGCCCGTCGATATCACGTTGAAGCACCACTGAGGCTCTAGCCGAGCATGCGTTGCAGACGATCAGTCACCTCGTCAACGAGGCCTGCGTCGGCGGAAGCGTCACCCTTCCACAGACGGTTGAAGTCGTCTTTCGAGATACCGAGTCGTGACGCGTCAGTGTCCCGCAGGTTGAGGATCTTCATCATCTCCCGCACGTTGCCGTGCTTGTCGCCGCCGGCCAGTTGCGTGGCATCGTTCGTCGCCCCGGTCGAGTGGCTGCCGGTCGAGACGCGTGCCGTGGCTCCTGATGTGGCCCCTGATGTGCCGCCTGCCTGGGCTCCTGCTGCGACGGCCGCTGCCGCAGCACCTGCGGCAAGGGTTCCGGCGGCGGCTGCTGCGCCGCCTTTCGAGGCGGCGCCCGTCGACGAACTGTCAGCTGCCGTGCTCTGCCCTTCGGCGTGGCGGGCGGCAGCGTCTGCTCCCATCGTGCCTTCGGCGTGGCTCGTCGCGCCAGGTCGACCATCAGTCAGCTCGCCGTGAGGCTGTGCGCTGTTCCCGAGAGAGTGAGTGGTCGATCGCTTCTTCTTCATGTACTGAATCAGGAAGAAGGCGGCGATGGCCAGGACGATCAAGGTGACGACGAACATGGTTCCGGTCCCTCTCTGATGACGTCCGGAGTGGACGTCTGCGGTGATTACGTGCGCCGGGTGGCGTTGCGCGAGCCTCGGGACTGATAGACTGCCGTCCCTTTCCGAGGCCTGCGGACTGATGGTCAGACCCGAGAAATCGATTGTCAAACGTTTCGAGAGCCTGAAGTCCCATCTCGAGCGCGAAAACCCTATCCTGGTGGATGCCATAGGCGGATTCCGCAAGCTCGATTCGGTCGGCTATGCCACCGGTCTGATGGCCACGGACGACTCCTACGCCATGCAGATTTCCTGGTGGCCGCTGGTATCCATCCTCGGCGTCTTTTCTGCCGGCAAGAGCTCGTTCATCAACAGCTACCTTGGTCGCACCTTGCAGAAGACCGGGAATCAGGCAGTCGACGACAAGTTCACGGTTGTTTGCTATGGCGAGAAGAATGCCGGCCAGGTACTGCCCGGGCTTGCGCTCGACGCCGACATGCGGTTCCCGTTCTACCGGATCAGCGACGAGATCGAGAAGGTGACCGAGGGCGAGGGCAGGCGCATCGATGCCTACCTGCAGCTCAAGGTGACCGATTCGGAAGTCGTGCGCGGCAAGATACTCGTCGATTCCCCGGGATTCGATGCCGATGCGCAGCGTACCTCGACGCTGAAGCTCACCAATCACATCATGGACATCTCGGATCTGGTGCTCGTGTTCTTCGACGCGCGGCACCCGGAACCCGGTGCCATGCAGGACACCCTCACGCACCTGGTCGAGAACACGATCGGCCGTAACGACAGCAACAAGTTCGTATTCATCCTCAACCAGATCGATACTGCCGCCCGTGAAGACAATACCGAGGAGATCGTCGGTGCCTGGCAGCGAGCGCTGTCACAGAAGGGCCTGACGGCCGGGCGTTTCTACACGATCTTCAACAAGGATGTGGCCTTGCCGATCGAGGACGAAACGCGACGCCGGCGCTTCGTGGAGAAGCGTGATGCCGACATGGCCGAGATTGAAGAGCGCATCCAGCAGGTCGAGGTCGAGCGTGCGTACCGGATCGTCGGTGCGATGGAGAAGCAGGCCTATCGAATTCGCGACACCGCTGTGCCGGCGATCGCAAAGCTGCGCCAGTCCTGGGCGAAGCGTGTGCTGCGTATCGATGCCATCATCTTCGCGCTGATTGCCGCGGGCGTTGTCGTGGGCGGCTTCATGACCGGAACGCTCGGTAGCATCGGCGCTCTGTTCCTGTCGATGTTTGCTGATCCGGTATCGATGATTGGCCTGATCGTGGCTCTCCTTGTGCTCGTGCTATTGATCCATTTCGGAGTGCGGCGAGTCGTGGCGGCGTGGATGCAGCGCAATATCGAGGATCAGGACGGCCTGGACCTCGCAAGCGCCTTCCGGACCAATACACGGTTCTACCGATCGGTCTTCGGAAAGCACCCAGTAGGCTGGAACGGGCGTGCCAGAAGCATTGTCGATGACGTCATCGAGCAGGCGGCCGATTTCGTCGAGAAGCTCAACGACACATTCGCGAACCCGTCGGGCGAATCGCGTTAGTCAACCGTCACTTGGAGGTGCGTCAACGTGTTTTTCCCGGGCTCAGCGTCAAAACCCCATTGACGCGCCACTGGCGGGAGGCCCACGGGCGATGATTGCATTTCGATTCTCGCCCGCCTGGGCGATCTTCGGCGTATTTTTCCTCGAGTCTGTCGTCCTCGGTAACTGGATACCACGCATACCCGAATTCAAGGCGGCCCTCGGCCTGAGCGACGCAGAACTGGGTCTGTGTCTGCTCGCGATGCCGTTGGGTACCTTTCTCGGCTTGATGGTCGCCGGGCGACTCACCGAACGTCTGGGGCTCAGGCAATCCTGCCGGATAACGCTGCCGCTCTGGGCGCTTGCCTTCGTGTTGCCGGCTTTCGCCACGTCCGGCGTCTGGCTCGGGGCGAGTCTCGCGCTGGCAGGCTTCGTCGTTGGTCTCGTCGAAGTGGCCATGAATACCAAGGCCGATGTCATCGAGAAAGCGTCGCGGCAGCGCTTGATGTCACGCTGCCACGGCTTCTGGAGTCTCGGCTCGATGGCCGGTGCCTTGCTCGGCAGTGTACTTGCGCACGTCGGCGTGTCGGTACAGGCGCACTTTGTCGCCGTCATGCCGCTGGTGGGGTTGCTGGGTTGGTGGACGGCGTCGCAGTTGCCGCTTGATGAACCTGTCCATGAACCGGTCGAGTCTGAAGATCCGCTTATCCGGCTGCCGTCGCGCGGCATCCTGTTGCTCTGTGCCATGCCGCTTGGCATCATGGTGGTCGAGGGCGCTTACATCGACTGGTCGGCCGTCTTCATGCGCTCGGTACTCGAGGCCTCACCCTTGGTCATCGGCACCGCCTACGCGTTTTTCTCAGTTGTCATGGCGGCCACCCGCTTGTCTGGCGATCGTATCGCCGACCGTTTCGGCGATCTTGCCGTCGTGCGCTGTTCCGGGCTGGCGGCCGCCTGCGGAATCGCGTTGTTCGCACTGGCGCCGACGGTGCCGATGGCCTTTGCAGGAGCCGCGCTGTCGGGGGCCGGGGTCGCGATCGTCTACCCGCTGGCTATTTCTGCTGCGGCGCGGCGACCAGGACGCTCGGCCGCCGACAATGTCGCTGCCATGACCATGATCTCGTTTTGTGCCTTCCTGCTGGCCCCACCACTGATCGGCTTCGTGTCCGACGCCATTGGCCTCCGGTGGGCGCTCGGCTTGCTCACCCCCATCGCGTTCGCCACGTTCCTGCTTGCCGGCGAAGTGGCGCGCGAGCATAGCGCTGCATGAGCGTCTCGTCGCTGATTGCAGATCATCGCGTGATGATCAGTCTCGGCATCCTCGTGCTGATGCTGATTGCGTTTACGCGCGAGCGGCTGCCGCCATCCGGTGTCGGCGTCATCGGCGCCGCCGTCTTCATTCTGCTGGGCTATGTCACCGAGTCGGAACTGCTTGCCGTCTTCTCGAACAGCGCGGCAATCGCCATCGGCGGCATGCTGGTTCTTTCGGCCGCACTGGTGCGCACCGGCACGCTCGAGGCATTGGCCGGCCAGGTTCTCGAACTGGCGCGAACGAAGCCTGTACTGGCGGTCGTGCTGGTGCTTGGCGTTGCCATGGTGGCATCGGCGTTTGTCAACAGCACACCGGTTGTCGTCATCCTGATACCGCTGGTCGGATCATTGGCTGCCGCCGTCGGCATGGGTGCCAAGAAATTGCTCATTCCCTTGTCGTACGTGGCAATTCTCGGTGGAAGCTGCACCTTGATCGGTACATCGACGAACCTCCTGGTCGATAGCATTGCGCAGGAGCAGGGCCTCGAGGGCTTCGGAATTTTCGATATCACCGTCGTCGGCCTGATCGCTGCCGTCGCGGGTTGTGGGTTCCTTGCGTTGTTCGGGCGAATACTGCTGCCTTCCGGTTCCGGCACCGGTACGCTTGCGGACGAGAACATCGATGTGCTGACCGAGTTGCGCCTGGGCGACGACTTTGCAGAGCTGGGCAAACCCTGGGCAAAAGCGTCTTTCCTTTCGCACCGCGGTGTAAAGCTGGTCCGAGCCAGTCGCGGCAGTCAACGCATCGATGTCGATGACGAAGACGTGTTGATGCAGCCCAAGGATCGTGTGGTGTTGCGGGTCACCTCGCCGGAACTCGCGACGCTCGCGACTTTACCCGGCATCGTGCTCGGCTTGCGTGTCCGCCGACCGAGCGAGGAAGCGGAGACAATCGGGCGCATCACGGTGGCCACGGAAAGCGCGATCGTGGGCAGGCGCTTGCGCGAAGCGCATTTCATGTCACGCTTCGCGGTGTCGGTCATTGGTGTACGGCGGCGGCGAAACCTCGCCGGGCCGGAGCTTGCATCACTGGTCGTCAAAGGCGGAGATCGACTTTATGTGCGGGGGCCGGACGAACAGCTGGCGGGTATAGCGAGCGACCCGTGGTTGATTCCGTCGACCGTACCGCCCGCCAAGCCGTTTCTGCGTGATCGCGCCCTGGCCGCCGTCCTGACCTTGGCGCTGGTTATTGCCTGTGCGGCCTTGGGACTGGTGCCGCTGGCCGCAGGCGTCGTCGTTGGCGTCGGCTTTCTGCTGGCCATAAACAGCATCGATACGGCTGATGCCTGGTCGGCCCTGAATGCCGATGTGCTCGTCTTGATCTATGCGATGCTGGTGGTTGGCACAGGCTTGCAGAACACTGGTGCTGTCGATGCGGTGATCACGGCATCCTTGCCCTTGCTCGACTCGATGACGCCGCTCGGCATCATCGTGGTCGTGTATGTATTGACGTCGGTGCTGACCGAAACCGTCACCAACAATGCGGTAGCTGTGATCATGACACCGCTGGTCATCGGACTTGCGGCGCAACTCGATGTGCCGCCCTTGCCACTGGTAGTCAGTGTGATGTTCGCCGCGAGTGGCAGCTTTGCAACGCCGATCGGCTATCAGACCAACACACTCGTGCACATTGCCGGCAACTACCGCTTTATCGAATTTCTGAAGATCGGCATTCCGATGAAACTGCTGGTCGGTGCGGTGACTTGCGTCGGCATCGATATCTGGTTCTAGTGGCCTTGCAGCTTGGTATTGACCTTCATCGGGTGCGATATCGTGGAGTAGGCCTGTCGGTTGAACGATGAGCCGACAGCGAACGGGAGAACAGCATGAATCAGGAGAACGGCATGAATGATGTCCTCGAATTCTGGTTCGAGACCCTCGAGCCGAAACAGTGGTACCGAAAATCGGATGAGCTGGACGCCCGCATCACCGAGCGTTTCGAGGCGACATACCACGCTGTCGTTACGGGTGAAAAGGCAAGCTGGCGCGACACGCCAGAAGGGCGTCTGGCTGAAATCATCGTGCTCGATCAGTTTGCGCGCAACATGTTTCGCGGCACCCCGCAAAGCTTCTCGGCCGATCCGCTGGCGCTGGCACTGGCGCAGGAAGGCATCCGTAACGGCGCCGACAAGGCTCTGGTCGATGGGCGTCGGGAGTTCATGTACATGCCGTTCATGCACAGTGAGTCACGACTCATTCACGAGCAGGCAATGTTGTTGTTCGCTGATTCTCCCAACCTCGATTTCGAGATCAGGCACAAGGCGCAGATCGATCGCTTTGGCCGATATCCGCATCGGAACGCCGTCCTCGGTCGAGCGTCGACCCCGGAGGAGATCGACTGGCTCAAGGAGAACTCGGGGTTCTGATCGAACGCGAGCATCTGATCGACATTGCTATGCGCAGACTTCAGACGGTGAAGGGTCGCTGAGCAGCGAACCCTGCGTGAGGAGCGCCTTCCAGCTTGTGGTTCGGCGTCTGTGTTTCCGGCATCCGCTTTCTGATCGCGTCGAGGAAGGGTTCATAGGATTGTGTGTACGCACCAGTGGACCAGACCTTGAGCAATTGCGTGGTGAAGGCGCCGTTGGACGGGCCATCCAGTGATTGCTGGTGATCCTGGCAGCCCGAAAGCAGCCTGACGCTTGCGCCGAGATCACGATCTGTCGCCTGCGAGCCGGTTTGCGAAAGGCGGTCGTCGTAGAAGGCGCGATGACTGTGCGCGATGACTGTGATAGACACGGCTCGCGAGCCTGGCGGGCATGACTCGCGGGCGAGGCTTCTCCGGATCGGCGGCTTGCGTAGAGTTCGTCATCGATGAGCTGGCCGTCGTGCAGACACCATGTCTCGTCGGTTCCGTCGTCGAATTGCCGTTTCATCTGCGATTGGCCAGATCGGCCACGTTGTCGCCTTCCGCAGGATGTTTTGACGAAAGCCTCTGAAGCTTCTGCATCTGCTCCAGCAAGCAGCCGTGATTGGCAACCGGAAAGGCGAAGTAAATGTGATTGACGTGGCGGAGCAGTGAGGTTGCGCCTGTGTCGGCCTGGCGGAGCAGCTCCAACATCACCAGGGCACCCGCACCCTCGACGACCAGTTCGATGCGTCTGGCCGGCAGATCGGTGCGCTGATCCATCCCTGCGAGTGCCTGGCGTCGGTCGAGCGTTTCGTCGAGGCACAAAAGCGTTCTTGCCAACGGGCCCGCCCGGGTCGGATCACTTGCGCTCGCGCCAGCGACGGCGCGAGCCTCCAGCTTGAGCTGATTCCACAGGGGGCGGCCAAGGGGGCGGATCAGGGCTTCAATCTGATCGTTGCGATCGTCTGCGGGCCGACGGTGTAGTCGAAGGCCTCCGGCGTCGGCACGCCGAGCCGCAAGATCCAGGCATCCATGATGGATTCGGCCCAGTCCTTGTAGGACCAGTGAGCAATGCCCGGAACCCGCCCGTCATCGTCGAATCGGCCGCCCCACGAACGACCCCAACTGTTGAGTACGTAGAAGCCGGTCTTGTTGTAACCGACGATGACGAACGCGTGTGCACCACCGTCCTGGAAGTTCTCCGGCGATACGATGCGCCCTTCTCGACGCACATTTTCCGGGCAGACAGACCCCGTTGTGATAGAAATCCTTGATAGCCGAACGGATCGAATAGCGACGCTGTTCGGTGCCGTTGATCTCGGCGCTGACCAGCACGCCCATTTCGAACAGCATGCGAGCACTGACGGCAGGGAGGGTGCTGTTCGATTCGGGTGTCTGCCTTGCTGGCGTCTCCGCTTGCCTGTCGTCAGTAGAGTCGTCATCGCCGAGCACGTCGGCAATACGCTGAATGTCGATCAATGACGCGAGCGCGAAGCCCGTACACCGGAGTTCCCGGACACCTGGGAAGATCCTGATCATCGATCAACGACGGTGCCGCTGGAAAAAGGGCTAGCCAGGCCGAAGGGATCAAGGCGAAGGTGCTGCCTTGGGCGTGCCGCTGGCCAGCCAGGCCGCGGTGAGCATGCCGATAGTGTTGCCGTGTGCACAACGGGGTCTTCTGGACCACCCGGAAACTCGATTCGTTCGCACTACGATCCGGCGAATCGTCGGCAAGTTCCGGATTCGGCGAGCAGGCTTTGCGAAGGTCCACATCCGGTCGTCGACAGACGACGTCATGTGCTCCGCAACCGCCATGCGACACCTCGCTGAATCGCTCCATCCACTCTTTTCGCGACTTGTCCTGACCTCGTTCCTCGCCTTGTCCGCCAGCAGCGAAGCAGCTAGCTGGGAGTCACTCCACCCGGCGACTGTCGCACGGGGTGAGGGCGTCATCGTCGAACACGACGGTGGGCTCTTTCACTTCAACGGCTTCGACAAGAACGTCAACATCGAGAATTCGGTCGAGCGCTACGATATTGCCAGCGACAGCTGGCAGTTTGTCAGCACGACCAGTACGTCCGGAAACGCACCGACGGCAGTAACGCACAATGGTCTCGTGGTCATCGACGACGAAGCCTGGTTCATTGGAGGTCGTATCGGCGACAGCCCGGGCAGGGTCAGCGACCGCGTCGTCATCTTCGATCTCGAACGCTACAGCTGGCGAGAAGGGCCTCAGCTGCCTGTGCCGTTTGCCGCCGGTGGCGCTGCCATTGTCGACAATCGCCTGCACGTGTTCGGAGGTGTCGACAGCCAGACACGTTGTGATGTCTCGACGCATATAGTCTATGACTTCGACGATCGAGATGCAGGTTGGCAGGACCTGGGCCGTACCTCCGCGTTTCCGAAGCCTCGAAATCACTTTGCCACGGTCGTCATGAACGACCTCATCTATGCGATCGGTGGTCAGCATGGTCACGATCATTGCGCGCGTCTGGCCAAGCAGCGCGAGCAGACCCGTTATGTCCACGTCTATGATTCGTCCTTTGAGCGCTGGACCCGGTTGCAGGACCTGCCTTGGGCACAGTCACATGCAGAGCCATCGACGTTTGCCCATGCCGGGCGCTTGTGGTCTGTCGGTGGCTTGAAACAAGGCAAGCGTGTACTCACCTACGACCCGGTTGCGAACAAATGGACCTATCGGCGTGATCTTGATTTGCCTACGGCGCTGTTCGCGCCGGGCGCACGCATCTTCCAGGGCAATCGCCTCCATGTCTTTGGTGGTGGCGCGCCGAATGTCAGGAATCCGCGCAAGGAGACCTGGGTCACGACGGTGCCAGGGCTGGATCATCGTGCGCATGTCATGGGTAGTGATGCCAACGACACACCACTTGACGACGCATCGCCCAGCGAGACGCCGATCAGCAATACACCGATCAGCGATACAGCGCAGCCGGTCGCGGCGCGTGCAGCTTACCGGATCAACATCGGTGGTCCGGCACTGAGGGATGCATCGAACCGGCAGTGGTCAGCGGACGACGCAGCAGAGTCGACCTTCGGCATAGCGGATTCTCGGCGCTGGTCGACTGCGGCGACTGCCGAAGTCGCCATCACCGACAATGCACCGCCGGCCGAGTTGTTCAAGACTTCGCGAACGTCGTTCGACCGGCAGCAGGGTCTGGCCTGGCAACTACCGGTGGTTCCGGGTGACTATGAAGTGCGTATCCATGCCGCAGAAATGTGGTCGGGCGCCTTTGCAGCAGGTGTTCGACGTTTCGGCATCGAGATCGAGGGTGCAGAGCAGGATGCCGACGTCGATCTCTACGCGCGCCACGGTGCTCGACAGGGCAAGGTGCTGCGCTATCGAGTGCGCAGTGACGCGCTGCTCGACATCTCGCTCTTTCACGTGAAGCAGAACCCGGCAATACAGGGGCTCGAGATCGTAGCGCTCGGCAATTCGACCAGCGACGAGCCGGACGCGGTTCTGGATGACGGTGGGCACAGCGGTAGCGACGGCCTGGCCATGGGTACGCTCACCAGTATCTGGCGAATAAACGTCGGTGGTGCGGGTGTCCTCGGAAGTGACGGAATGCTCTGGATCGACGACACCACTGACGAGACAGCGGGCTATGAGCGAGCTGCCTCACGTCGCTATTCGACAGCGTCGGCTGTCGTGGCCGATGCTTCGGTCACGGGGCGTGTGCCGCTCGAAGTCTTCAGTAGCGAACGATGGAATGCGGATCGCCGGAGTGGCCTGGCGTGGCATCTTCCGGTCGTGCCCGGGCAGCATGAAGTGCGACTTTATTTTGCTGAAATCTATGCAGGGGCCTTCCGGGAAGGTGCCCGCGTGTTCGATATCCTGCTGGAAGGCGACACCGTGGCCGAGGCCCTCGATGTCTATGCGGAAGCCGGCGCGCGGACCGGCATCGTCAAGCGCTTCTTGATCGACAGTGATGACACCCTCGACATCGTGCTGTCGCACGTCACGCAGAATCCGGCACTCAAGGCAATCGAAGTGCTCGAATGCACGGTTACCTGCGAGACGTTCTGAATCAGTGCCTGGGTTTCGCCCGCAAGGGATGCGGGCGAAGCTCACTGTCAGTCAACATCTTGCGTTGCCGCCGGTACCACCGGCGGTGGTACATCCGCAGGTGTCTTCACGTCAGCCTTTTTCTTCGACGCGAACGACATCGCTTCTCCGTCGTCGTCACTATCCCGTGTCGCGAGTGATCGGACGGAGCTCTTGAGCTCACTCGGCTGTCGTCGCGAGACCGGGCTTGCACCATTCGATTCGCCAGACATGTCGTCCGCTGGCGGCATGTCCGTAGCGGAGGCGGCCGAAACGCCGTTATCGGCCCGGGCCTCCGCCCGGGCCCCCATGGCCTCGTCGACGGGCGTATTGTCGTCGTCGTTACCGTCGTTGCGGTCGTCGTCGACGTGTTGCTGTTGTTCGCGTGCCTGCGCCTTGTTGGCCACGCGCTCTCGTCGACGACCACCGCCGCGTCGCTTCGGGCGCTTCTTGAGCGTGCTGTGCTCACTGTCAGAGTCACACTCGGAGTCGTCGTCCGCAGGTACATCGGGGGTTTGCAGGTCTTCTCCGGGAACGGCCGCCGTTACCGGCATGTCGGTCGGAATCCTTTCGACGGACGTGTCAGGCTGATCCGATCGAGTTTGTCTGGAGGGCGTTGTTCCGGTTTCATTATCGGCATGATTCATACCGGCAGCGTCCTCCTGGCCAACCTCCTGGCCAGCGTTCTGGCTTGCTTCTACCTTGTCTTCGGCTGCGGGCTGATCGGCTGACGCTATGCCGGCCTCCGGATCCGTTCTCTTGTCAGCCGGCCTTCCGTCAGTCGCGCTTTCGTCAGCCTCATTCTCGCCGGCGTGGACTTTGTCAATCTGCCGTTCGTCAGCCTGGCTTTCTTCAACCTGGCTGCCCCGGCTGGCTTCTTCCAGCGAAACCGTTGCCGCACCGGCTGCCCACGCTGACACCGACGCGCGATGCGCCCCGGGTTCTGCACGACTCTCAGGGTCGGAGGTCGTTTCGCCGGATTGGTCCATGGGGCCCGCGTCTGCGGTCAGCGTGTGGTCATCCGCCGGACCACCGTCGTTCTGCCCGGATTCGTCTTCGCTCGAGACCTCACCCGCGTCGCGCTTGCCGGCTCGCCGTCCGCGTCCCCCACGACCACCACGCCGTCTGCGCCGACCGCCTTCGCGCGGTGCAGCGTCGGCTGCATCGTTCCCGCTTTCCGCGCTTACGTCCGCATCAGCTGTCGTGGCTGTTTCTACATCGGCCACGCTGCTGGCCTCCGATGTCTTGTTCTCGTCAGTTGAACCGTCGGCAGCCTCCTTGCGGCCACGTCCGCGCCCGCGTCCACGCCCACCACGCCCGCCTTCCTTGCGTTCGCCTGTCGTCGTTTCCGACTTGTCGCGACCATCCGCGTTGCCACGCTCGCTCTTGCCTTCGCCGTCGGCTCGCTGCTTGTCGCCCTCTTCACGCCCGCCGCCGCGTGCCTTGCGGCCGCCACTGCGCTTGGAGCGTCGCTTGCCATTGGCATCCTCTTTATCCTGGCGCTTGCCGCCACGGCCGCGACGTGATTTCTTGTCCTTGTCCGTCTCGCCTTCTTTCGTGGCGGTGTCTGATCCCTCTTGTCGGTCAGGCTCGGCTCTGCTGTCGGCCGAGCCGCCGAACAGTGACGTGACGGCACCGAATATCTTGTGAAATGCACCGACCGGTGCCTCGGCCGTGGCCATGGGCGCTTCAACCGGCATCGCTTGCTTCGGCTGCGGCGCCGGAGCGGGCATCAGTGGCGCCAGTGCGCCGACGGCGGCCTGTTCGCCCGGAGGCTGATCTTGCGGATCAGAAGGTGCCCAGACCTCGGCCGTGTCGGTCGCGAGTTCGTAGCTTTTCTTGCTATTGGCTTCGTGCTCAGCCTCGTTTGCACGAATACGCTCGATCTTGTAGTTCGGGGTATCGATCGACGGGTTGGCGACTATCATCAGAACGACGTTGTTGCGCTCCTCGATCTCACCGATGACCTTGCGCTTCTCGTTCAGGAGGTAGGTGGCGACTTCGACCGGTACCTCGGCCAACACCCGGCCGGTGTTGTCCTTCATGGACTCCTCTTCGACCAGTCGCAGGATAGAGAGGGCCGTGGATTCCGTGCCACGCACGGTGCCGTGGCCGTGGCAGCGCGGGCAGACATTCTCGGAAGACTCGCCGAGCGAAGGTCGGAGCCGCTGTCGGGACATTTCGAGCAGGCCGAACTTCGAGATGCGGCCAATCTGGACGCGCGCGCGATCCTGCTTCAAGGCCTCTCGGAGCCGGTTCTCTACTGCACGCTGGTGTCGCGACGACATCATGTCGATGAAATCGATGACGACCAGTCCGCCGAGGTCGCGCAGACGAAGCTGCCGGGCGATTTCATCGGCAGCCTCGAGATTCGTATTGCTGGCCGTCTCCTCGATGTCGCTGCCTTTGGTGGCGCGCGCTGAGTTTATGTCGATCGACACCAGAGCTTCGGTGTGATCGATGACCAGGGCGCCGCCGGAAGGAAGACGCACTTCGCGCTGGAACGCCGACTCGATCTGCGACTCGATCTGGTAGCGATTGAAGAGCGGCACATCGTCCTGATAGAGCTTGAGTTTCCGCTCGTTCTGCGGCATGTACAAACGAATGAACTCGGCCGCCTGGTCGTGGGTTGTCTGCTCGTCGGCAAGTATCTCGCCGATGTCTCCACGGAAATAGTCGCGCAGACCGCGGACGATGATGTTGCTTTCCTGATAGATCAGGAAGGGTGCCCTTCGACCGTCTGCGGCGTCACTGATCGCGTTCCAGATGGCGGCCTGATAGTCGAGGTCCCATTGCAGCTCCTCAGTGCTACGGCCTATGCCCGCCGTACGCACGATGGTACCCATCCCGTCCGGCACCAGGACGTCCTGCATGGCAGCCTTCAGTTCCGCACGTTCGTCACCTTCGATGCGGCGCGACACGCCGCCGGCACGCGGGTTGTTGGGCATGAGGACCAGAAACCGCCCGGCCAGACTGATGAAGGTGGTTAGCGCAGCGCCCTTGTTGCCGCGCTCCTCTTTCTCGATCTGCACGACGATCTCGAGGCCATTGCGAATGCCGTCCTTGACGGTGGGCCGACCTTCTCCGCCACGTGCGGACTCGGGCAGGAACTCGCGCGAGATCTCCTTGAACGGCAGAAACCCGTGACGCTCACCGCCATAGTCGACGAAGGCCGCCTCGAGGCTTGGCTCGACCCGGGTGATCGTCGCCTTGTAGATATTCGACTTACGCTGTTCTCGTGACTTGTGCTCTATATCGAGATCGACGAGCTTCTGCCCGTCGACGATGGCGACCCGCAACTCCTCTTCGTGAGTAGCGTTGATCAGCATTCTTTTCATGGGGCGAGTGGTCCTTTCCGGACCCTCCCGCGGCCGCGGCGCGAACCTCTCCTGGCCATGTCATCGCGCACTCGGTCGAGCGCGGCGTGATCGGCGAAAAATGGAGCTTAGGGATGGCGCTCAGCATGAATGGCCGAGTGGGCGGATCCTTGGTTTGAGTGGTGAGTGAGACCCGTCGGCGATGCTTCGCCCACGATATCCTTTCGTTCTGAATCGCGGCGCCCGTCCAGACAGCCTCGACCGAAATATTCTTACGGAGGTAACAGCGGAACCGAGTGACGACGGGATCGGCCGAGCCACAAGGTTTGTGCCGGTTCAGGAAGCCTTGACCTCGTACAGTTCGAAGATGCGGTAGCACTCCGGTTGCTGTAGCCAGGCCTACCTGCCTTCACTTGATTATTATTCGGCCAATGGATATCCGTTTCGCGACCGACTCTCTAATATAGCAGTGGTGACGAGATCGAGCAATCCTCCAGAGCCGCCTGCGCGCGTGCCGCCGCGCCATGAGCGTGTCGGCGCCGGCGAGGACGGCCAACGAATCGACAACTTCCTGATCCGACGTGCACCGGGCGTGCCGAAAAGCCATCTCTATCGGCTTATCCGCAAAGGCGATGTTCGCGTCGACGGTAAGCGCATCAAGCAGACACGCCGGTTGCGCGAGGGCGAACAGGTGCGTATTCCGTCGCTGGTCGTTACCGAGCCGAGTATTGCACGTGTTCCGGACAAGCTCGCCAGCGAGCTTGCGACGTCGATCGTGTACGAGAACGATGACTTCCTAGTTGTCGCCAAACCTCCGGGAATCGCCGTTCACGGCGGCAGTGGTCTGGCCTTCGGGGCCATCGACGCACTGCGTCAGGTACTCGATCAGCCCAGCCTCGAACTGGTACACCGGCTTGACCGCGGCACCAGTGGCGCTCTGCTGATAGCCCGTGACAATGCGCAGAATCGATTGTTGCAGGATCTCTTTCGACAACGCCGTGTCACCAAACGCTATCAGGCACTCGTGGCCGGGCGGTGGCCGGACCATGTCGAGGAAGTCAACGCACCGTTGGCGAAGAATGTCGAGCACGCAGGGGAACGTCGGGTGGTGGTCGATGTGGCGGGGCAGCGTGCGCTCAGTCGATTCGCGATTCTCGAACGCCTTGCCGAGGCGACAATCGCGGAAGCAAGCTGGCTCGATGTGACGATCGAGACAGGTCGCACCCATCAGATCCGGGTACATGCCTGTCACGCGGGCCACGCGATCGTCGGCGACACGCGCTACGGAGACAATGCGACCAACACCGCTTTCCGGCAAAAAGGATTGAACAGGCTATTCCTGCATTCGACACACCTGGGGTTCGAGTGGTGTGGTCAACGCATCGCGATCGACGTGCCGACCGATGCCGCCTGGGATCGCGCGCTCGACTCGCTTCGTGCCACGGGCAACCCACGAGCAACCCATGAGCAGCCCATGAGCAGCCCATGAGCGAGCAACTGCGAGTCGAGAGCGAAGCAGCCATGCAGGTGCTTGGTCAGCACCTCGCCGTTACACTGCCCGCCCGGGCGGTCATCACGCTCTCAGGCGATCTTGGTACGGGAAAGAGTGTTCTCGCACGCGCCATCATCGGCGCACTCGGACATGACGGGCCTGTGCCGAGCCCGACCTATACGATCATCGAGAGCTATACCGCGGCCGGGCGGCGCATTGCCCATCTTGATCTCTACAGGCTGGCTGACCCGGGCGAGCTCTACGACATCGGCTTTGACGATATCGTCGCCGAGCACGACATGCTCCTCATCGAATGGCCCGAACAGGGCAGCGGCCACTTGCCGGTAGCCGATCTTGCCGTGCGCATCGAGCACGGCGGCGGTGATCTCAGGCTGGTTTCACTCGAGCGCGTGTCCAGAACCTGAACCAGCCGACATTCCTGACTGGAATTTGTGTTCAGGTCACCTAGGCTCGGGTGTGCGCACGCGACGAGCGTGAGGGGTTCTTTGGTGCATCGACGACAATCAGGCAATCGCCAGTCAAGTATGGAAATGTCCGCCCGTCGGAGGCGCCTGCTTGGCTGGGCGGGCGCCGTGCTGGCAGGTGGTGGCGCGGCATCCCTCTCGAGCCATGTTTTCGGGGCCACCACTCGACTGACCGCGTTCCGCCGGGTACAGCAGGACACGGTGGTACTGCATTTCGACTTCGACAACTCCCCGGGCGGCCTGGGCGACGCGAACCTGTTCTGGCTGGACGATCCCATCCGACTGGTGGTCGATCTGCCGGCGACGATGCTGACGCAAGCCACCGGGAATCGTGAATTTGCCGACGGCGTCGTTAGCTCGGTACGTTTCGGCGAGAAAGCCGACGGTTCGCTCAGGATAGTGGTCGATCTGCGTCGGTCGGTCGATGCCACGCATCGATTCGTGCCGCGCAGGGATGGCACGCGGCTGTTGATCGATCTGGGGGTCAGGGGGGATCCGACACGTGCGTCGGTTGATCTGGTCGAGCCTCCGCCTGCGCCGTTGCGCGACATCATCGTGGCGATCGATGCGGGCCACGGTGGCAAGGATCCGGGTGCACTCGGTCAGCGACAGACGCGCGAGAAGGACATCACCCTGAGCGTTGCCCGGCGGCTTGCCTCGCGCCTGTCCGAGACCCGTGGCATTCGTCCCGTACTCATCCGGAATGACGACACCTTCATCGGCCTCAGGACCCGAATCGCTCTGGCACGAGCGGCCCGCGCCGACCTCTTCGTCTCGATCCATGCCGATGCGGTACCGCGGGTCGAGGCAAAGGGGAGCTCCGTCTACACGCTGTCTATCGACGGTGCGTCGTCCGAGGCTGCGGCCTGGCTCGCGAAGAGCGAGAACGCATCGGCAGCCTTGTATGGTGATCTCTCGCTGGGTGGGCTCGAAAAGGGGCTCCGGCAGACCTTGCTCGATCTTGCTCAGAGCAGCACGCTCGAAGCGAGCTTTGACGTGGGTGCGGCCATCATCGATGAACTTGGCGAGATCGGTTCTGTACACCGTGACACCGTCGAGCAGGCCAACTTCGCGGTACTGAAATCGCCGGACATTCCCTCGGTGCTGGTCGAAACGGCGTTCATCTCCAATCGCGAGGAAGAGCGGAAACTGAACGACCCGCGGTTCCAGGAGAAGCTGGCCGAGGCGATCCACAACGGCATCGTCAGTTACTTTTCTCGCCGTGCGCCGGCAGGCACCACGGTGCGTGAGGAGCACGAACGCTCTGGTCTTGAGGTGCGCTCGACGCTTATCGGCAATTTGGACCCGGGCTGACGAGCCCTGAAGCGCTCGGTCGACGAAACACGGATAATGCGAGCTCGATGAACCAGCGCCGCTCTGCTCCGTGCCGATCCAGCAACTCCCCGACCACCTGATCAATCAGATTGCCGCTGGCGAAGTCGTCGAGCGGCCGGCATCGATCGTCAAGGAACTGGTCGAGAACAGTCTCGATGCCGGTGCGACACGGATCGACGTGTTGCTCGAGCAGGGCGGACTGGAGCGCATTCGCGTGCGTGACGACGGCGCTGGCATTCCAGCAGGCGAATTTTCGCTGGCGCTCGGCCGTCATGCGACCAGCAAGATCGACTCGATGAGCGACTTGCAGACGGTCGCCACGATGGGGTTCCGGGGCGAAGCGCTGGCGAGCATCGCCTCTGTTTCTCGCCTGGCGCTAAGCTCCCGAGTGGCATCCGCAGCACACGGTGCAAGGCTGCGCCACCGCCACGACGGGTCGGCAGAAGCATCACCGGCACCGCACCCGGTCGGCACCACCATCGAGGTCGAGGGCCTGTTTCACAACGTCCCGGCGAGGCGGAAATTCATGCGCACGCCGCGCACCGAATTCGCGCGTGCCGAAGGCGTCGTTCGCAGTCTGGCCATCGCCCATCCGCATTGCGCGTTCAGCGTGACGCACGACGGCAAGGAAACCTTCGCCTGTGCGGTAGCGCCGGACGCAGCGGCGCGCGACGCCCGGATCACACGTATTCTGGGCAAGCCGTTCGGGGCCGCCGCCCGGGCTATCGATGTGACCGGCACGGGTGTGCACTTGAGCGGCTGGGTGGCCGACCCGACCTTCACGCGAAGTTCTCCCGACATGCAGTATTTCTACGTGAACCGGCGTAGCGTTCGCGACAAGACGGTCAGCCACGCGGTCCGCCAAGCCTATCGTGACCTTGTCTATCACCAGCGTCACCCGGCCTATGTGCTGTTTCTGGATATCGAGCCCGCGTCGGTCGACGTCAATGTCCATCCGGGCAAGCAGGAAGTCCGCTTCCGCGACAGCCAGCTCGTGCACGGCTTCGTGCGGCATGCGCTGAAATCGTATCTGGCGGCGATCTCGCCGGAAGCGGACACCGGCGATGCGGCGGTAACCGCCGCAGGCGACACATCTGCCGGTCAACCCCGTGTTCGACCCGATGCTCAATCTGGCGGCTCGTTCGGCAGTACGTCCGGCGGCTCGACGGGTGGTTCGCGCCCACGGCAAGCGGCAATACCGTTCGACTCGCAAGACGGACTCCGACAGTTCGATGCGCTGCGGCGGCTTGCGGCGCCAGGCGGTGGCGCTCGACGGCCGATCGATCCCTATGGTCGCGAACCCGCCGGAACGCCCGACCCACTGAACCCGGATGGCGTGGGAGAAGCGCCGCTGGTCGGTGACGCCAGGGCCAGTGACGACGGCGCAGGCGAGGTGCCGCCACTCGGCTACGCGCTGGCCCACCTTCACGGCGTCTACATACTCGCGCAGAACGCCAATGGTCTCGTCGTCATCGACGCTCATGCCGCGCACGAACGCATTACCTATGAGCGCCTGAAGGCGGCTTTTTCCGAAGGCGGTGTGCGTACCCAGGCCCTGTTGATGCCGATTTCGCTGGATGTCAGCGAGGCTGAAGCTGCACGACTGGAAGAGGTCACTGACTGGCTTCGCGAACTCGGTCTCAGCGTCGATCGGCAAGGCCCGTCGTCGCTCGTCATTCGCGAGGTCCCGGCGATTCTCGGGCGAACGGACGCCGCGAAGCTTTTGCGTGACGTGTTGAGCGAACTGCTCGAACACGACACCAGCGAGCAAGTCCAGGCGGCGGTCGATGCGGTGCTCTCGTCCATGGCCTGCCACGGCTCGGTACGAGCCAACCGGATACTGACGGTGGGTGAAATGAACACCTTGCTACGGCAGATGGAAGCCACTCCGAACAGCGGACAGTGCAATCACGGTCGCCCGACCTGGACGGCGTTGCCGATGAACGCACTCGACGGGCTGTTTCTGCGTGGTCGCTGACGATGCCCGGGTCATCGTCCTGACCGGTCCGACGGCTGGTGGCAAGACCGCCTTGTCGGTCGCGCTCGCCCGCGAGATTGACGCAGAGATCGTCAGCATGGACTCGGCGCTGGTCTATCGCGGGTTCGATATCGGTACCGCCAAGCCGACAGCAGACGAGCGCGGCGGCGTGGCACACCACCTCATCGATATCAGGGAGGCCTGGGAACCCTATTCGGCGGCGGCATTTGTGGACGATGCGGTAGCCACGATCGAGACCGTGCGGGCGCGCGGCAAGCGCGTCCTGATCGTCGGTGGAACCCTGCTGTATCTGAAGGCGCTCGAGACAGGGCTGGCAGACTTGCCGCCGGCCGACGCGACGCTGCGCGCCGAACTGATGGCGGCGGGCAAGGAACGGGGCTGGCCGGCATTGCACGAGGAACTCGCGCGAGTCGATCCAATCGCGGCGGCGCGTATCCACCCGAACGATCCGCAGCGCCTGCAGCGAGCGCTCGAGGTCTATCGCCTGACCGGCCGTGCCCTGGGCGAGTGGCAGCGCACTACGGCACCGGTATTTCAGGAACCCTTGCTCAAGTTCGCGCTCGTACCGGCATCGCGAGCGTGGTTGCATGAACGCATTGCACGTCGCCTCGAGGAGATGATCGACGCCGGGTTTCTCAATGAGGTCCGCCGCCTGATGTGCGACGAACGGGTAGTCGAGTCGCTGCCGGCCATGCGCAGTGTCGGTTACCGCCAGGCATGGGAACATTTGTCTGGCATAGCCATGAGGTCCACTGCAGAACAAGACTGGCGCGCTCGCGCTCGCGCGGCAACGCGGCGACTGGCGAAGCGGCAACTGACCTGGCTTCGTGGCATGAACAGTATCCAGGTGCTGGCCTGCGATACCCTGAGCGTGGATGCACAGCTCGAATCCCTGCTCGAGACGATGACGACCGCAAGGCAACGACGGTAGCGACGATGACAACCCGAACGATCGGTAGCACTACCGCTTCAATGCCCGACGATTCAATGCCCGGGGGCTTGCTGGATGTTCCGCCGATGATCCAGCAGATCGGCAACACGCGGCTTGTTCCGTTTTCACGCATACCGTCCGGTGCGCGGGGCAATCGCATCTACGGCAAACTCGAAGGGGACAATCCCGCAGGTTCGGTCAAGGACAGGCCTGCAGCCAACATGATTCGCCGTGCCGAGGAGCGCGGCACGATCCGCCCGGGCGATACGCTGATCGAGGCGACCAGCGGCAACACGGGCATTGCCCTCGCGATGGTCGCGGCAGCGATGGGGTATCGCATGCGTTTGCTGATGCCAGATAACATGACCGAGGAACGCAAGGCCTCGATGCGCGCCTACGGTGCCGAACTTGTGCTTGTGACCGAAGAGCAGGGCATGGAATTCGCACGTGACGAAGCTGCGGCGATGGGCGCAAGAGGTGAAGGCCTGGTGCTGGACCAGTTCGCCAACCCAGATAACTGGGATGCGCATTATCACAGCACCGGCCCGGAAATATGGAAGGCGACAGCGGGCCGGATAACGCATTTCGTGAGTTCGATGGGGACTACCGGCACCATCATGGGCGTGTCGCGGTTTCTGAAGGAGAAAAGCCCGGATATACAGATCATCGGGGTTCAACCCGAAGACGGCTCGAGCATTCCGGGCATTCGTCGCTGGCCGGTCGAGTATCTGCCGAAGATCTACGAGGCAGAGCGCGTCGACCGCATCATCGACGTCAGTGCGGCCGAAAGCGAGGAGATGGCCCGGCGCCTGGCACGGGAAGAGGGACTTCTCTCCGGCGTATCCTCGGGAGGCGCCTTGTGCGCCGCACTCGAACTCGATCAGGAGCTCTCCGAGGCCGTGATCGTGACGATTGTCTGTGATCGCGGCGATCGTTACCTGTCGAGCGGGTTGTTTCCAGCCTGAGTTCGCCTGCCTGCGTTAGCGTTCGCCCGGACAACTGCCACTCAAGACAGCACGAACTCCACGTCGATGCCGGCAACGTTCAGTTCATCGCCGCTGTGCAGCATTACGGGTTCATCGCCAATGTTGCTCTGATTGAGCATGGGGCGGCTGCTGGCGTCTTCGCTTTCGAGGTGCAGCAGAAAATAGCCATCCGGCTTGCGCATGATGGCCGCGATCTGGATTCCAGGCCTTCCCAAAGTGGTGACAGGCTTGTCTATCGGCAGGATCTGGCCCGATTTCTTGCCGTTCTTGATCTCGATCACGGCACCGCGCGATGTCTTGTCGGGTGTATCGAGCTCGTGCATCGGTTGCCTGGAGAGTTCGTCATCCAGACCGTCGAGCGGATGGGCTTCCTTCGATGCCGGAGATACGGAAGCGGAACCGTCGGACAAGTCCACCTCTGCTACCGGACTGTCAGCCATCTCATTGCTGTGCATCGCGCCGGGCGCACTGCTCGAGCCACTCTCGTCGAGAGATTCTGCCGATGCTGAATACGCGGCACCGGCACCGGCACCGGCGGCGTTGGCGTTGGCGGTGGTCGCGGAATCGGCAGTATCGCCAGCTAGCAACGTACTGGCGGCCGTCTGGGCTTCGCCGAGTACGCGGATGCGAACCTTGCCGAGTATGACTTCGTCACCTTCGTCCAGCTGCCGCCGCGAAATGAGCTGGCCGTTGACGTAGGTACCGTTGGTGCTGTTGAGATCCTCGATCCAGAGCGTCCCCACGTCGACGGAGACGCGCGCGTGTGCCGCACTGACTGACCGATCAGGGATACAGACTTCGTTGCTCGCGCGCCTGCCAAGACCGATGGTATGCGTTTCGCGCTCGAAGACGAACTCATCGATCTCGCCGTCATCCAGCGTCACGACAATGGTGGTCATGGCATTTCTCCGTCGAACGCGAAGCGTTCGGACTGCGTGATTATTCAAGTGCGTGCCGCGACCGTCAACACTGCATGAGCCGTGCACACTCAGGGAGCGACAAGAGCGTGACGGTCAATCGTCACAGTTCGATACATCAACAATCCCTGGCGTGCGCCGTTCAGCCGGATTCGTCCACCTGGTGCGGAACGAGAAGCTTGTCACCCGGAAACAGGACATCATTTTCCGGGCGGCTGCCGTCGGCACGCACGATCGCATCGACGGGCACATCGTACCGGCTTGCGATGGTCGAAAGTGTATCTCCTTGCGTCACGACGTACTCGACGGTGGCCGCAGGAGGTTCGTCCTTCTCGATCACCGCCAGGTTCTGACCGATGAGAATGGTCTCACCCCGCAAGCTATTCAAGGTGCGCAAGCGCGCCTCACTCACGCCGTAGCGATAGGCGATATGTGACAGGGTGTCACCGGCGACGACCGTATGCGTCGTCGGGTGCGACTGCAGCTCACGGTCTGCTGCACTTTCCAGTCGTTCCAGCATGAGGTCGGCGGCGTCGCTCGGTACGTAGAGTGTGTGCGGGCCGTCCGGGGGTGTCACGTCGTGAATGAGCCCGGCGTTGAGTTGCCGCAGGGCTTTCAACGAGACGCCGCCCAGGCGCGCCGCGCGTTCGAGATTCAGCCGGCGGCCGAAGTCGATGGCGCTGAAGTTCGAGCGCGCAGCAGCCGATGGCAACTCCAGCGTCTTCGGATCGCCGTTTCGCAAGAGATTGATCAATGCATACAACTTTGGCACATACTCTCGAGTCTCGCGCGGAAGACGCAGCGACCAGTAGTCGGTGGCCAGTCCGTCGGCGAGGTTCCGCTTGATCGCGGTGCGCACGCGCCCAAGCCCTGCGTTGTAGGCGGCCAGCGTGAGCTCCCAGTCGCCGTGAAATGTGGCATTGAGGTAGCCAAGGTAGTCTATCGCGGCCGTGGTGGATGCCACGACGTCGGCGCGACCGTCGAACCACTCCGTGCGCGTGATACCGATATCGTCGGCGGTCTCGGGAACGAACTGCCACAGGCCTGTGGCCTCGTCACCGCTACGCGCACGAGGCCGGAAGCCGCTCTCGACAGCGGGCAGCAAAGCCAGTTCGATGGGCAGATACCGCTCGTCGAGCGCTTCGACGATATGGCCGATGTACGGTTCGCCACGTTTCAGGATCTTGCTGATCCAGAGTCGCTCATCGGCTACTTTGCGCGCTTGCTCGGCAACGCGCTCGTTTTCAGGAATGGCGAAGCGTCTCGATTCGCGTATCCGCGCCCAGGCGTCAGCCGAAGCGGTTTCCGTGACCTGTGTCCGGACGATCGGCAGATCCTCACCGGCGTGCACATGGTCGTCGCCGATTTCCTCGAGCAGCGGGCGATCCCCGGCGGTCGTGTTGCCGAGTGTCGGCAAGTTGGCAATGGGCCGCGATTCATCGACAACGACGGTGTCAGCGAGGCTGGCCCGCTCGATAGCGCCGCTTGTGCCGTCGTCGGGCCCGGCATCGACCTGAACCGAGACGCTCAGGATAACTGCCGTCGCCACAGCCAATACCCGTCGCCGGGTGTTTGCGGCGAACGCTATACTCGAAGGCTGGACGAGGCAGAGGGTCACGGGGAGTGAGAACCATGAACGCGAAGAGGCAATCGCGACGGTCGCCAGTCTGGCTGGACGCACAGCAGCCGCTGGCAGAATGGTACGCAACCGGTCTCGGTGCGTCCATCGCGAGCCAACTAGAATCGCTCCTCGCAGAGCGCCTCGGTGACGTGTTCGGTTACCAGGGTCTGCAAGTCGGAAATCTGGCAAACGGGCGCAACCTGCTTGCAGCAGCGGGACTGCACCGACGGCTCATGCTCGATGCCCCCGGCAATACGGCCGATATACAGGCAGACGTCAATGCACTGCCGATTGCCGGCGGGTCGATGAAGGCGGTGCTGTTCTTCCACACCCTCGACTTCTGTCGGTATCCCCACCAGGCACTTCGCGAAGCCGATCGTATCCTTACCGATGATGGGCAGCTCGTCATCGTCGGCTTCAACCCGTTCAGTGCCTTCGGTGCGCGGCATCTGCTAAGTGGCTGGCGGCGGCGTGAGCCGTGGAACGGTCGCTTCTACTCGCGGGGTCGCGTTGCCGACTGGTTGTCGGTACTCGACTACCGCGTCCTCGACAGCCGGGCACTCTTCCTGCGCCCGCCGATCAACAGCCCGCGAATTCTCGACAAGCTAGGTGGTATCGAGAAGCTGGAACGCTGGATGAGTGGCGTCGGCGGTTTGTACGTGCTCCGCGCGCGCAAGCAGACCGTGCCGATGACGCCCGCCCGTCGACAGCGGCTGCTGGTGCGCCCCGGCATGACGGCGGCCGGGCTTGCGCGGGCGGGTCGCTCGGGCGGCAGCAGGGCGGTGGCGCTGCCGTCGAACGTAGCACGTGTGGATTTCCGCAATCGTTGAATTCCGTGAGCGTGGTCGAAATCTTTACTGACGGTGCCTGCCGCGGCAATCCCGGACCGGGAGGCTGGGGGGCGCTGCTGCGCGCCGGCAAGCATGAGCGCGAACTGTGGGGCGGCGAGTCGATGACGACCAACAACCGCATGGAGATGACGGCGGTCATCGAGGCCCTGCAAGCCCTCAAGAGGCCCAGCGAGGTGGTGCTGACGACAGACTCCCAGTACGTGCGCAAGGGCATCACCGAATGGATCGACAACTGGAAGCGTCGTCAGTGGCGGACTGCTCAGCGGAAGCCCGTCAAGAACGTTGAACTCTGGCAGGCCATGGACGCCGCCGCGGCGCGTCACTCGGTCGACTGGCGCTGGGTAAAGGGCCATAGCGGACATGCCGAGAACGAGCGCGTCGATGCATTGGCCAATCTCGGCATCGATAAGCTTATCGAAGTCCGGCTTCGCGAGGCCGATCGGTGAGACGCATCGACCGCGTGGCGTCTGCACCTGAAGCGGGGAGAAGCGGGTGAGCCGGCAGATCGTTCTCGATACGGAAACCACCGGTATCGATCCGAAGAGCGGGCATCGCATCATCGAGCTGGGCTGTGTCGAGATGCGCGAGCGGCGCTTGAGCGGCAACAACCTGCATCTGTATTTCCGACCCGAGCGTGAGATCGACGCGGGTGCGCTGGCCGTGCACGGCATCAGTAACGAATTCCTCGCCGACAAGCCCCTCTTCGCCGAAAAGGCCGAAGAAGTGCTGGACTACCTCCGCGGCGCCGAGCTGATCATTCACAACGCTGACTTCGATGTGGGGTTTCTCGAGCACGAGCTTGCCTTGTGCGGAGCAACGACATTGCTCAGCGAAATCTGTACCGTGACCGACACCCTCGGCATGGCGCGCAAGCAGTTTCCCGGTCAGCGAAACAGTCTCGACGCCTTGTGCAAGCGTCTCGGCGTCTCCAACGCGCATCGCACTCTCCACGGTGCGTTGCTCGATTCGGAAATACTGGCCGACGTCTATCTGGTCATGACCGGTGGCCAGACCGCGCTGTTGCTCGACGATGACGAGGGCGAGCAGAGCGGGGGAAGTGGTGGCGCCGGCGGCTCGATCGACGTCTCGCGCCTCCGGCTGGTGCGCGCCGATGCCAGCGAACTTGCCGCCCATGAGCGTTGGCTGGAACGCCTGGACGAGCTGTCGGCAAGTGGTTGTGTCTGGCGGCAGTCGAGCCCCGGAGACGGCAGTCACTGAGCCGCATGCCGGTGCTAGTCAGTCGGTGCGGCTAGTCAGCCGGGCAGCTACCGCTCAGTGGGTGCGCACGACGCGCGCCTTGTCGCGCTGCCAGTCTCTGTCCTTGATGGTCGCGCGCTTGTCGTATTCCTTCTTGCCCTTGCCGATACCGATCTCGAGCTTGACGCGACCGTTCTTCCAGTAGAGCGACATCGCGACGATCGTGTATCCCTTGCGTTCGACCGAACCGATCAGGCGCGCCAGCTCCCGGCGGTTCAACAGGAGTTTTCGCCGTCGCTGTGCCTCTGCCACGACGTGGCTGGAGGCGTTGACCAGTGGCGTGATGGAGCAGCCGTAGAGCCACGCCTCGCCGCGGACGATCTGCACATAGCCATCGACCAGCTGCACCTTGCCCTCGCGGAGGCTCTTGACCTCCCATCCCTGCAGCATCAGCCCGGCCTCGAAACGTTCGTCGACGGCAAAGTCGAACGTCGCGCGCTTGTTGCGAACGATCAGGGCGCCCGCGGCAACGGCAGGGCTTTTCTTCTTCTTGGCCATGTCGGGCATTATACGGGTGTGCCCCGCGATAACCTCCGCCTCCATGCCCCGTATCGTTCGTTCTGCCATCGCCCCGTACTCGGCATCCGACATGTATCGGATGGTCAAGGACATCGAGGCTTACCCGGAATTCCTGCCGTGGTGCAGCGCGGCGCACGTGCAGGAGGAGAGCGACACGCATCAGGTTGCGTCCGTAGTCATTGCCAAGAGCATCAAGCAGTCGCGCTTCACCACTCGCAACCGTCTGGAGCCTGACAAGGCGATCCACCTCTCGCTGGTTGATGGACCGTTTCGCCGATTGGATGGCCACTGGGTCTTTACCGATATCGCGGGGCAGGGTTGTCGGGCGGAACTCGAGGTGGAGTTCTCGTTCGCCAGCCGCCTGCTTGGTGCCATGATCGGGCCGGCGTTCACACGCGTCTGTGACTCCTTGGTCGACGCCTTCCTGCGCCGTGCGACCGCGCTGTACGGAAGGCCGGCAGTCTCGCCGACGACCTGACCACGGGGAATCGTGAAATGGACTCGGGAGCGTCTTGCCAGATCGAAGTAATCGTGGCGACGCCGGAAAGACAGCAATGCCTGTCACTGTCCGTACCCGCGGATTGCACGGCGCGGCAGGCCGTGCATCTTGCCTGCACCGCTGGCCTCGACACCGGGGCGGCGGGACTGAACGCGAACGACTGCGCCATCGGGATATTCGGCCAACAGGTGGACGATGGGCGGACGCTTGCGACGGGCGATCGATTAGAGCTATACCGGCCGCTGTTGCAGGATCCGAAGGAGTGGCGTCGCCGTCGCGCCGAGCGTGACCGCAGGGACGCGTGACGCCCTCGTCGGTTCTCGTGAACTGATCTCAGGGGTAGTCTGTCAAGGGTCGTCGGCGAGCGGATCGTCGATCAGAGGGTCGTCGATGAGGGGATCATTCGGCCGGCGATCATCGATCACGGGGTCATCCAGACCACGATCATCGATGACCGGGGCATCCGGGACGGGACTGTCATCGAGCTGGCCGTCGTCGAGTGCACCGTCCTCTATACGTGAAGAACCCCGTCTGGCAGCTTCGAGTTCGTCGTCCGACTGGCTCGCGAATTCCCACCAGCGGGACTTCTGCTGAACCTCGCCACTGACCGAATCGCGATTGCTTTCCAGTCGAGTAACGCTGTCACCCTCGAAGAATATGGAGACACGTCGCGCCTCGATGTCTGTCCCGGCAGGGCCGCGAGTGTAAAGGTAGTCCCATCGATCGCCGTGGAAGGGTGTTCTCGTCACTGGCGTGCCGATGAGGTTACGGACCGAGGAGCGCGGCATGCCAGGCTCGATGCGGGCCAGTTGCGCCTCGCTCAGGAGGTTGCCCTGCTGGATACCGATGCGATGCGCACGTGGCAGCCAGAACGGATCGCCTCCGCAGGCGGCGATCAGCAAGACCGGAATGAGCAGTAGCAGGGTCGGAATTCGTAGGCGCACGTGACGGGTCGACGCATGGGAAACGGCTTCCATTGTCGTACAGTCGAGGTCTGTCGTCACGTCTCTTGCACAGACTCGAGCATTTCGCGCGCATGCTGGCGGGTGCGGCGGGTGATTTTTGTGCCACCGAGCATGCGGGCTATCTCCTCGCGCGTATGTTCGTCGTCCAGTCGCTGGAGTTGCGTGCGCGTCCGGCCCTCGAAGACGTCCTTGGTCACGCGCAAGTGATTGTGTGCCTGGGCAGCCACCTGGGGAAGGTGGGTGACACAGAGTACCTGAGTCTGCTCACCGACCTGCCTGAGCAGGCGCCCGACCGTTTCGGCGACAGCGCCCCCGATACCGGCATCGACTTCATCGAAGATCAGTGTGGGAACGCTCTGTGCGCCGATCGTCGCGAGTTGCAGGGCCAGCCCGATTCGCGAAAGCTCACCTCCCGAGGCAACCCGCCCGAGAGGTGCCGGATCGACACCGGCATTCGGGCTGACCCGAAAGCCGATCCGGTCGATGCCGTGCGGGCTGCGTTGAGTCTCGTCCGGCGTGACGTCAACGCTGAAGGTGCCACCTTCCATGGCGAGCGTCTGTAATGCCTCCGTAACCTGAGAGGAGAGTGCGCGGGCATCGTCGCCGCGACACTTGCTGAGCTTGTGGGCAATCTCGAGATAACGTTCCAGCGACGTATCGCGCCTGCTCTCGAGCCCTTCCATGGCGCTCTCGGGATTGTCGAGCGTATCAAGCTCGTCGCGCAAACGTTGTTCCACCGCTGGCAGTGCCGCGGCGTCGACGCGATGCTTCTTGGCCAGCCCGTGCAGCTGCCCGAGTTTCGTGTTCAACCAGGCAAGGCGTGTCTCGTCGTGCTCGAGTGCGCTGAGGGATGTGCGCAGCAGGCTGCTGGCTTCGACGATCTGTATGTCGGCGGACTCGAGCAGATCGAGCGCTTCACGCAGGCGTTCATCGATCGCGACAAGTTCGCCGAGTGGCTTCAGGGCGCGTGCGTGTTCGCTTGCGTCCAGCGCGTCGAGGGCATCGTTGCCGAGTGTGCGCAGGCGCTCGACGTTGGCGAGCCAGCGATGTTCGGACTCGATATCGTCGACGGACATGACACCGATGTCGAGATCGTCGAATTCCTGCAGTTGAAAGCGCAGCAGATCGATTCTCTGCAGGCGAACGGCTGCGTCGTCACTGGCATTTCGGCAAGCTTCGTCCGCAGCGCTCCAGGCGGCATGCGCCTCGCTGACCTGCTGCAGCAGATCTCGGGTGACGGACGAATCGCGAGCCCGGGCAGAAGGCTGGTCGGCCTTCGATCGCTTGTCCGCGGTGCCGGAGCTGACTTTCCTGCTGACTTTTTTCTTGCTCTTTCGCGGTGCTGCTGCAGGTCGATCAATGCCAAAGGCGTCGAGCAGACGACGCTGTTCGCTGGCACGGCCTAGCATCTGGTGTGCGTTTTGACCATGGATGCCGACGAGCAGAGCCCCCAACTCGCCGAGCATGCGAAGCGCTACCGGGGTTCCATTGATCGTTGCCCGGGACTTGCCCGCCGCACTCAAGGTCTTGCGCAAGACGCACTCGTCGTCGTCGTCATCGAGCTCGTGTCGCACCAGCCAGTCTCGGGCTGCGGGTGCATCGTCGAGTCGGAAGCTGGCGGTGATCTCGGCGCGCGTCTGCCCCTGCTGCACGCTCAGACTATCGGCGCGGCCCCCGAGCACCTGGCCGAGTGCGTCCAGCAGAATGGACTTTCCGGCCCCGGTCTCGCCCGTCAGTGCCGTCATGCCGTTACCGATCTCGAGCTCGCTGTCGTCGATGATCGCGAAATGGCGGATGTGCAAGTGGCTCAGCATGTGCAGCCCACGAGTCGATGGACAACGAATGGTGCGTCAAATCCGGGTTGGCGCGCTACTAGCCCCAATTCAGTTTCTCGCGCAGGATGCGGTGATAGTCATAGGTTTCCGGATGCAGCAAGCGCACGCGGCGATCTTTCCTGCTGACTTCGATCATGTCACCAAGCGATGCGTCCATGTAGACTTGGCCATCGCAGACCACTTGCGCGCGAACGACGTCGTCATCCCAGAGATGGACCCGTATCCGGCTGCTGGCATCGACCATCAGCGAGCGACTGGTGAGCGTATGCGGGCAGATCGGCTGCAGCACCACCGCATCGATCGTCGGGCCGACGATCGGCCCGCCGTTGGACAATGAGTAGGCGGTCGAGCCAGAGGGTGTGGCGATGATGATGCCGTCGGCACGTTGGTGGGTGACCAGGACATCGTCGATGATGACGTCGAAGTCCATCAGCTGCAGGAGATCCCGTACACGAATGACGCAATCGTTGAATGCGTAGGACGAGGCGACGCGCTCGCCGTCCCGCAGGATGCTCGTTTCGAGTAGGGTGCGTTCCTCCGCAAGGTAGCGCCCTTCGATGATGCCGCGGAGTTCTTCCAGCGCGCCATCCGGCGGTACATCGACGAGGAAGCCGAGCCGGCCTCGGTTGACGCCGACGATCGGCACACCGTCGTCGACGAGGGAGCGTGCAGCGTTCAGGAGGGTGCCGTCTCCACCGATGACCACGGCGACATCACAGGATGAGGCGACCTCTGCGCGAGACAGGAGATCCGTCCTGTCGACCAACCCACGCGTGCTTTCGTCGAGCACAGGCTCGACACCGTAGGATTCGAGACAGCCGATGACCTCGGCAAGCGTGGAGGCGACGCTATCGTCTTCGAACTTGACGATTAGCCCCGCGCGGGTGAATTCTGTCATCAGCCTAAAGTATCACGCGCATCCGGGGCCAGAGCATTCGTGGATCGCAGAACGTTCATGTTCTCATCGAGGCCAATTCGATCAGTTCGTACAGGTGAGACAGAGCGTCACGGGGTGTCAATGCGTCCGGATCGAGGCCTTCCAGGTAGTTCACGAGGTGTTGCTCGTCGGCGAACAGCTCCAGCTGAGGGGGCTGCGATGGGATCCGAGTCGTGCTTCGCGCCGCACCGGGGGCGGTGCCGGATGCTGGTTCAGCAGCAACCTCATCGCCGGGCGGCGTCGGATCCGTGCCCGTCGGGGAACAGGTCGCACTTTCGCCCTCTTCGAGCTGCGCGAGTCTTTCGCGTGCGCTGTCAAGCGCCGCTTGCGGCAAACCGGCAAGCTCGGCCACTTGCAAGCCGTAGCTCCGATTGGTTGCCCCGGTCTTGATGGCATGCATGAAGACGATCCGGCCGCCGTGTTCCACAGCATCGAGGTGCACGTTGGCGACGCCCGCATATCGGTCCGCCATGGCGGTGAGCTCGAAGTAGTGCGTGGCGAACAGGCACATGGCCTTGTTGCGGATGGCCAGGTGTTCGGCGCAGGCCCATGCCAATGCAAGTCCGTCCCACGTGCTGGTGCCACGGCCGACCTCGTCCATGAGCACCAGGCTCGAAGGTGTGGCGTTACGCAGGATATTTGCCGACTCCGTCATCTCTACCATGAACGTCGACTGGCCACGAGCGAGGTCATCGGCAGCGCCGATTCGCGTGAAGATGCGATCGACGGGGCCAATTGTCGCGCTGTCTGCCGGGACCGGGCAACCGGTGTGGGCGAGCAGCGCGATCAGGGCGCACTGGCGCATGAAGGTGGACTTGCCGCCCATGTTCGGACCGGTCACGAGCAACATCCGCTGCTGCTCATCAAGGTGCAACGGGTTGGCAACGAAGGGGTCGTCGAGCAGTGACTCGACGACAGGGTGACGTCCGCCCTCGATGGTCATGCCGATCGTGTCGACGAGCGTCGGGCGGCACCATCCTGGTGTCATCGCTCGCAGGGCGAAACTGTTCATGACATCGAATTCAGCCACCGCATCGGCAAGCGTTCGCAGATCCGGCAACAGCGGCAGGAGGGACGCCAGCAGATCGCTGTAGAGCTGACGTTCGCGGGCAAGGGATTTTTCCCGCGCACCAAGAACCTTGTCCTCGTGTTCCTTCAGCTGCGGAGTGATATACCGCTCGGTGCTCTTCAGTGTCTGCCGTCTGATCCAGTGTGGGGGGGCATCGTGACGCCGAGAGGTCTCGATGTAGAAACCGTGCACGCGGTTGTAACCGACCTTCAGCGAGGCGATGCCACTGCTTTCACGCTCGCGGCTCTCGAGTTCGGTCAGAAAGGCGCTGGCGTCGCCCGAAAGCGAGCGCAGTTCGTCGAGTGTTTCGTCGTGACCATCGGCGATGACGCCACCGTCGCGCAACACGGTCGGCGGATTTTCCCGGATTGCGTGGACCAGAAGATCGATTGCCGGTGAAGGTTCGTGAAGTCCCGTGGCAAGGTCGTCCAGTGCCGGATTCGTTGCCTCGGCAGCAAGAACAAGCTCTGCAATGGATGGCAGTACCGCAAGGCTCAGTCGCAGTCTTTCCAGTTCACGCGGTTGCACGCTGCCTAGCTGTACACGCGTCAGAATGCGCTCGATATCATGGACACGTGACAACCCGGTCTGTAGCTCCTCGGCCAGGGCCTTGTCGAGAATGGCTGTAACTCGAGCCTGGCGGGTGGCAATGACCTCGCGATCCCTGACAGGTCTCTGCAGCCATGCCCGCAAGCGACGTGCGCCCATCGGACAGGCGGTTCGGTCGATGACGCCGAGCAGCGTGTGGCCGCGCTCGCCGCTGGCACTCTCGACGATCTCGAGATGACGACGGGTGCCAGGATCGAGCTGGATGGCCTCGTCGGAGCGTTCCACCCGGAGGCTCGCGACCTGCTGCATGCGATTGACCTGGGTCTCACGCGCATAGCCGAGCGCGACTGCCGCAGCGGCGACGGCGAGTGGCAGGGCATCACAACCGAAGGCCTCGAGATGGCGCACGCCGAAATGCTCGAGCAAGAGCTCGCGCGTGGCGTCAGGATCGAACAGCCAGGGCGGACGCTCGCGCGTGGCAATGTTCGGGAAGAAGCGCACCAGAATGCTGCCTTCCACCAGCAACAACTCGGCAGGTGCCAGTCTCGCTATCTCCGCTTCCAGCGCTTCCCGACTGTCGACCTCGTTGACGATGAGTTCGCCGGCCGCAACATCGAGCGCCGCAATACCGAACCCGGTGGTCGACTCGCTGACCGCGACGAGTCGCGCGACATCGCTCGCCGCAAGCAGGGATTCTTCAGTCAGGGTGCCGGCCGTGACCACCCGGACGACCTCGCGCTTGACCGGTCCCTTGCCACCATCGACGGTGCCGGTCTGCTCGCAGATCGCTACCGGGACGCCCTTGCCGACCAGGCGCGCCAGATGCGACTCTAGTGCATGGTAGGGTACGCCCGCCATGGGTATCGGATCACCGCCACTCTTGCCCCGTGCGGTCAGTGTGATGTCGAGCAGTTCCGCGGCCCGTTTCGCATCGTCGTAGAAGAGTTCGTAGAAGTCACCCATCCGATACAGGAGCAGGGTGTCCGGATGCTCGGCCTTGATGCCGAGGTACTGCTGCATCATCGGGGTGTGGGTGGTGCTCGCCATGGGCGCGAGTGTACCGGGGCCAGGAGAGGAAGAACTGCATGGATAAGCTTGAGGGGTCGGGTGAACGGCGAATGGGCAAGAGCCCGACGGGTGCCTCGCAGGAAGAGCTTCCTGCCACGACAGACACTTGCATGCAGCTGGCAGGCTCCCTGGTCGCGCGACTGGCCGAGCTTGGCAAGGTCGTCAGCACGGCAGAATCCTGCACTGGCGGTCTCGTCGCGGCGGCCATCACCTCTGTTCCGGGCAGTTCGAACGCCTTCCACTCAGGTTTCGTGACCTACTCGAACGAGAGCAAGCAGCGTCTGCTCGGGGTCGACGCAGAAACGCTGGCGCGCCACGGCGCGGTCAGTGAAGCCGTGGTTCGTGAGATGGCCAACGGGGTCTGCGCAAGCAGTGATGCGGATGTCGGCATCGCCGTCAGCGGGGTTGCCGGGCCCGATGGCGGTAGCCCGGAGAAACCGGTAGGCACGGTGTGGCTGGCATGGGCATTGCCTCACGGGGCTACGACAACGGCCTGCCATCTTTTTTCCGGTAATCGAGAGGCGGTCCGCACGCAAGCGGTCGTCGAAGCTTTGCGTGGTACCGTTTCCGCGCTTGTGAATCAGCCATGAGAACTGCCTTGAACGCACTTTTCTACCGAATCCAGCTGGCCCCGTCGTCGATGCAAGATGCAGCGCCCGGGTCTCCACGGCCACGCTCCTGTCGAGTCTCGAAGGCTTATCTTGTCGTCGCGCCGCTGCTGCTCCTGTCGCTGGGGCATGCCGGCAGCTTGCAGGCGCAGAGCGAAGGTGCCGGTACGGACGCCAATGCCCTCGAAAGCGTCGAGGCGATGGAGGGTGCCACACAGAACATGACGCTCGAGGAGTTGGAGGCGTTCGTCGAGGCACAGAAAGAGGCCCTCGACAAAGTCCGTTCGAGTCGGGATGTCACCGCCGAGAAGGAAGAAAAAGCCCGTGAAGCGAAGGTCGAGGAGGACGCACGTCGTGCCGAGGCAAAAGCCGAAGTCGAGAAACTCTGTGAAGAACTCGAGGCTCTCGAGTCGGGTTCGCTCGACGAGTGCATGAAGACTGTCGAGGACGACTGAACCCGGTATAGCCGCCAGGGCTTGGCGGTCCGCCTGCATGCGACAGCGACCTGCGTCACCGGCTGATATTAATTACAGTATTTTTACGGTTGTTCGCCCGAATTTCCTGATCCTTGTGTGATAATCCGTTGTGCCGTCGGAGCCCCGTCAGGAGGATGCCGGCACCGCGGTATGCCTGTCATCGAGAGGGCGCACACTCAGCCGGCCAACGGGCCAGCGAAATCTCAGTCAGGGAGAAAATGCGTGGACGACAATCGTAAGAAGGCGCTTGCTGCGGCACTCGGGCAAATCGAGAAGCAGTTCGGCAAGGGCGCGATCATGCGCATGGGCGATTCCACGGCCGTGGATATCGACGTCATCTCGAGTGGCTGTCTCGGGCTCGATATCGCTCTCGGTATCGGTGGGCTGCCGCGCGGGCGCGTTTGTGAAATCTACGGGCCGGAATCTTCCGGCAAGACCACGATGATGTTGCAGGTTATTGCCGAGTGCCAGAAGGGCGGCGGCACGGCGGCCTTCGTCGATGCCGAGCACGCACTCGATCCGGTGTATGCCGCGAAGCTCGGGGTCGATGTCGACAACCTCCTGATCTCCCAGCCCGATACCGGTGACCAGGCACTCGAGATCGTGGACATGCTGGTGCGCTCCAGCGCCGTCGACGTCATCGTCGTCGATTCTGTCGCGGCACTGACGCCCAAGGCAGAGATCGAGGGTGACATGGGTGACTCGCACGTCGGCCTGCATGCACGGCTCATGTCGCAGGCGCTTCGAAAACTCACCGGCAACATCAAGCGCACCAACACCCTGGTGGTGTTCATCAATCAGATTCGCATGAAGATCGGCGTCATGTTCGGCAGCCCCGAAACGACGACCGGTGGCAATGCCCTGAAGTTCTATTCATCCGTCCGGCTCGATATCCGCCGCATCGGCGCCATCAAGCGGGGCGACGAGATCATCGGCAACGAAACCCGGGTCAAGGTCGTCAAGAACAAGATGGCGCCGCCGTTCCGTCAGACCGAGTTCGAGATCCTGTATGGCGAAGGCAGTTCACGCGAGGGAGAACTGATCGACCTTGGGGTGCAGCATGATCTTGTCGACAAGTCCGGTGCCTGGTACAGCTACAACGGCGATCGTATTGGCCAGGGCAAGGACAACGTGCGCAACTGGTTGAAGGAAAATCCCGACGTGGCAGATGAGATCGATGATGCCTTGCGGGCCAAATTGCTGGTCAAGGCCAAGCCAAGTGCTGAAGCGGAAGCCGATGACGAGCGGGTCGAGGATGTTGCCGAGGCGTGATGGGCGTGGCCAGGCCTGATGGGCTTGGCCAGGCCTGATACTCACGCCCGATATCGACTTCTTACCGTGACCGGATTCTCATCTCCTGACCCGCAGGCGGAGGCTAACCGAGCCTACGCAGCAGCAATCCGTCTTCTCGGCAACCGTGATCACTCCTCGGCGGAACTGACGCGAAAGCTCGGCCAGCGGGGGTTCGACGAAGAGGTCATCGACGCTACCCTTGGTACTCTTTGCGATGCCAACTATGTCGACGATCGGCGCTATGCCTGCACGCTTGCAGAGCAGATGGCCGGCAAGCGGCGTGGGCCACTGGCCATTCGTGCCAAGTTGCGGGAGCGGGGTATCGATGGTGAAGCTGCCGAGGCGGCCCTTGACGCGCTCGATGTGGACTGGGTCGAGCGGGCGGCCAGTGCACTCAGAACCCGATTCGATGTCGCGTCGATCACGGTAAGTGACCAGAAGATGCGCGCGAAGGTCGCCCGGTTTCTGCAGGGGAGAGGGTTCTCGTCGAGCGATTCGCTCAAGGCGCTGCAGTCGGTGACTCGAGATGCAGTCGATTGATTGCACGTTGCCGGCTTCGTCGCCCACGACTCGCCCGTCTGTAATTTGCTTAGCAGGTCTTTGACGATGGATTGAGGCAGTACGCGATCTGTTGGACTCGATTTGGGTGGTCTGGTTTGTGCCCATTACTGTCCTTCCGCCTTGCGGAATTGTAGTTTGGCGACAGTCCGCTCCGTCCTCTATGGCGGAACTCGACGAATAACATCGCGCATGAGCCGCAGTTGAGGCAGCTACATGTTCTGGCGAAGCCAGGTTATGGGGCTGGCTCAACTGTCCGCTCCATGCGCCCCGTTAGGGGGGTCGTTCAACAGGCGCTATATCAATTTGACGAATTGACTCATACGTTTTTGTTGAATTCGGAAATCACTTCCGCCAGCGCGGACTTGGCCCATTGATTTAGTCGGTACTGTAGAGACTTCTTTGGCATGTCTTCCATCTCACTCAATCGTGAATATAATACTTTGCGGTTAGTTGGGGGTTGAACTTGGGTTAGGATAATCTCTGCATTATCGGCATTTACAGTTGGCACCAAAAAATCGTAGACGAAATACTTTTGAAAGGGTATCGCTGGGTTCTTTGATGCAATTGTTATGTTCAGAGAAGTGTCGCGTCGCATTGTGTTGCGAAAACCCTCGATCGGTTTCGCTCTATACACGTCACCACCAGAAATAGATCCAAACGCCAAAGTCATAAACTCTGAAAGATCAGCAAGATATAAATCTTGTTTCGATTTTTCTCTATTGAGCGCGTCTTTACATAGATTAAAAAGAATAAAGACCTTTCTCTCTAATTGAGAATCGAAATCTGAATCTTTGGTTAGCAATTTAGCCCTTAGTTCAGCAGTATTCGTTTCTAGGCCATTTTCTGATTTAGGGGTAATATTGTCTTCTAAGACACCAATAGCTTCCCATAATCTGTCATAAACGAAATTCACTAATTCGTCAGTTTTGCCAGAATCGGCTTCTTCCAATGCGTCATAATACAAATCTCTCTGATCCGAAAAAATCAATAACGGAATGCCAAAATCTCTTATTAGAAATACAGAGGCCAAGGCGCGTGATACTCGGCCGTTGCCGTCTGCGAAGGGGTGTATTAGAGTTAAACAATGATGGATATATGCGGCCTTTACAATACCATTGCATGACTCAAATATGTCAGTATTTAATTCGTCTAATAATCGCTGCATTTCTGTGGCAACCTGCTCTACCGGGCAGTAGTGATGCTCTGATCCATCGACCTTCGTGACCGTATTCGGCTCTGCCTTATACTGACCCTTAATTAGAGGTCTTGCGAGTAATTGATTATTTACGCGAACGGTATACGTTTCTTGATTGGCGCAGATCATAGAATGTAATTGTCTTACAAATGCCTGAACCAATGGACTAGTTTCAGTTGCAAAATCAACTATCATTTCATGAGCATTCATTTGATCTTGAAAGTGTGTTGCAAAGTCATCGCCTCGACGACTTTGAATAAAGTCGATCGCGTTTATTTGGGCAGCAACGGCGTATGTAAATCCTCGGTCTGTTTCATACAACCTTTCGATAGCTCCAGTATCTACGGCTGCTGCTTTTGCAACGAACACCACCGCAGCATCGAATCGTGTTTTAGATTCGTTCTGAAGTTTTTTGATTCGTCCTGATATCGAATCTAAATCCAATGTATTTCCCGAATACCATGCTGAAAAGTCAGGGAACGGGGAATAATTTGCAGAATGGGTTCTCACTGACGCTCCGTAATAATATGTTAATGTCGATGTTTCACCAATTGGAAATTGTCAAAATATTATCTGAAAAAATTTAGCTATCGAAACGTACTTTGTGTTAGATATTTTTAATACTCACTCGCTGAGATGGCTTCCATGAGTATAACCGGGAGCGTAGCAAGTGAATTAGAGCTACAGATTCTTTTCAACTTCGGGATTAAACTGAGAAAGCAAATATTCCATTGTGTAGGCGGTGCTCTGTTCAAGGCCTGAGCGGGGCGTCGATGGCATGTTGTGATCTGGACTTGTACTTCCGCTTCTGGCCGGAAGCTGACCTACAGAGTGTGTCTATAGACCGGCATGGTGTCCATCTCTTTGCTCAGGGTCTGGGCCATCAGCCTGGCGCCCTTTGAGAACGCCACGGTTCCGGAGTAAGAAGCATGGTCGCACAGTTTGCAGTTGCATTAACAGATTGGAGGCGACCGAATATAGTGGGACGCCCGTGACTACAATGTGGAATGTCGGAAATGAGTTACCGACTGTTGCACCCATGTTTCGACATCTATCCAAACATTCTGTGGCTGGCGACAAACGTGAGATTGCCGCGCTCATGCCGAAGCTGCAGGTCTTGACCTCACAGGTATAGGGAGAAGGTTCGCGTGCACATGATTCTCGGTCTGCTGACCACGATCGTCACCCTCCTGATCCTGTTGAATCGGCTCGCCTAAGCCGGCATTTCACTCGGCGGGCTGAACCCGTTCCTCTGGCATCGACGATGCGCGTGGAAACACCAGTTGACCGGCAATCCGATCTTTCACATCGACGGGCCGATGGACACGAGGGGCAAGTGGGATCGACAAGATAAGCGATCGTTCAGCTCATTGATGTACCCCGGACTCCAGCGACACTCGCCGCAGCACCTCGGCGAAGCGTCGGCCTTGTTCGCGGTAGGCCTTTGCTCCGAAGTGTACGCACGAGCTTTGGCCACACGGGTAGGTTGGCGGCACGAGATCATCATTGTCGACGAAACCCGCGTGCGGTACGAGGCTCTCGATCGAACGATGGACGGCGTCGACGAGCTGCTTGTTCGTGCTGAAGTTCGAGAAGTCACCTCGCTCGTCCGATCCCATGGATTGCGTGGCGACGATGAACGGGATTGGTGCTTCCTCACCGCGCGCTGCCGGACCGCGGATATCGACCCTTGCCTCGCTCCGCAACCGACGAACCAGCGCCACAAGATTGCTCTCGTGGGTCTCTGCACAGCGCGGGTCGTTCGAGTCCGCCCCGCCCTGATGCCAGAGGATGCCGCGCAGTACGCCGCCCGTCTCCCGAAGCGTCATGTTCAATCGGAGCAAAGCCCGTTCGACAAGCCAGGTTCCGCCAAGTCCCGGTGCTGAGGGAGCGCTCGCGTTCCAGGCGACGTCACCCATTGAATTCGCGCAGAATCCGGTTGCTCCCCATGCGGCCGGTACGAGGAAAATCGTCCGCGTGGTGTGGGCGAGCGCGCTCTTCGCGAAGGTCAGACCGGGACCGATGAAAGTGCCGGACTTCCGTTCGAGCCCCGGCCAACGCTGATCGTGGAGCGGGTCCTCGGCCGTGATGAATCGCGGAGTGGCAAAGTTGGTTGCCTCGTCGGTGAAGTGTTCGAGTGTGCTGAAGATCGCCGGATTGTTCGCGCGCACATTCGGCTGCTTGACGCGTTCGACCGGTTCGTCCATCTGCCCGGCTCCTGCTCGCTTCGCGTCGTGTTCGCTGAAGCCTTCCATGTTGCTCTGCCCGATCAGCAGGTAAACGTCGTCCGCCGCCGTCGGCTCGATGTCGATGGCGAACAAGGTCTCGCCGATCGACTGCCCGTCGTCGATGCGGACGCGGAAGCGACGTTCATGCGGCAGGCGAGGCGCCATGCTGATGGGTAAACGCAGTGTCAGCGTCGCCGCCGACACGTCGACCCCGAGAACGGACGGTTCGAAGGCGTGGATCAGCCCGGCCTGATCATCGGGCGATTCGGGAAGCAGAACGAGGGTTGCCGGTCGCAACGCGGAAGTGTCGCGCTGGATCTCGAGCGCGATGTCGATGCCATCCGGGGTGCCCTCGAGCAGTGACGTGCTCGCGGGCGTTGCCACGATCGACAAGCTGCCCGACGGCGGCGTGCCGTCTCCCTCGAGAACGAAGCGCGCAGGCTCGCTGCGGTTGTCATCAGCGTCGACGGCCACGATCTCGTACTCGTATGAGCGCCCGGGTACAAGCTCCGGTTCGAACTGGCTACGTCCCTTGTGAAAGGCGATGCGCTCACCGTCTCGACGTATTTCGTAGCCCGCGAGCTGGACGTGATCGGGCGAGACTGTCCAGAAGATCTCGGCCACCCCGGGCGAATGGAACTCGCCGCGCACGCTGCCCGGTGGCCCGGGTTGCTCGTTGCCGCCCGGCGGCAAGGTCGTCTCGCCAACCACACCGGCATCGAGCGTGATCCGTGCCGGCGCGCTCTCCTCGCCGTCGTTGTCGATGGCAACGACGGCGTAACGGTAGATACGATCACGTTCGAGCATGGGCTCGAAGTGACTCCGACCGTCGCCCTCCATGACCTCCGTGCCATCGCGCTCGAGTCGGTAGGCGACGACCCTTCCGTCGTCGGATGCGGGATCCCAGAAAACTTCGGCGACACCGGGCGAATAGACGGTCCCGCGAAACCTTGGCGGCGGGGTTGGTGGACCTGCCCCGAGCCTTCGCGTATTCGCCGCTCGCGCTGTTGCCGCCGGCGGGACCGTGAAAGTAACGCTGCAGACGCTGTGGCGCGTGACGTCAGCCACGGTCACGAAGGCGACGACGCAATAGTCGCCCGAGGCGCCGTCGACATCGAAGTTCGAAGCACCGTCCGGCAGCGTGATGCTCTCGAGGAGCATGCCCTCGCGGTAGACGTCGTAACCCGAAGCGGGTGCGGTGTCCTCCGCGAGCGTGACGCGAACGCGACCGTCGTCCGTACGCACGATCTCGACCCGCGGTGGATCGACGGCAAGCGAGGGAGTCGACACGGCGAGGAAAAATGGCAACAGGAAAGTCAGCGGTCGCATGGTGTCCTCCGTTTCACCATCGACATGTCGTTGGCGCATTCGCGAGCGCGGTTGCTCGTCCCTGGTTCAGAGTGCCCACGTGACCCTTCGAACACAACCGCGCCAACCCTGTACTTACGTCGCATTGGAGACTTGGAGCCGGCGTACGGTCAAATATGGATTTCGGCCCGATTCCATCGACTTCGCCGACTGCATCCCACCCGTGGATACTCCAGAAAGATCGACAGTATCAACAGCATCAGGGCACTCGGTGCGCCTCCACCTCTTCGGCTTGTGCTTTCACCAGACGGCGTTGCTGCCGTGGTCGAACCGTCTGATCCATCATTGGTGTCGGCGTTCGTATTTGCCGGATCGGTCACACGCCAGGTAAACGAGGATTCGGCCAGACTCTGGCCGTCGTCCACGCGAAGGGTCACCTCGAAGTCGCCGGCGGAATCGAAGGTTCCGGCAAGCACACCCGTCGGGCTGAGGTTCAGGCCGTCGGGCAGATCGACGGCTTCGAACCAGAGGCTGTCACCGTCTGCATCGCTGGCTTGAAGCTGTTCGCTCGAAAGTGTTTCACCCAGCGCGCCCGTTCGCGTGGTGAGCGGGACGAGCGATGGGGGCGAGTTGGTCGTGTCGGCCGTCCCCGGCGTACGGGCATGCAGGCCGACGGGCTCCATGACAAACCCGTCCCAGTGAGCATGCATATGCCGTTGATCCTCATTACGCGGCACGTGATGGAAGCCGACACGATGCCAGAGCACGATGTCCTCGTTGGCCAGTGATTCTGCATTGGCAAACTCGAGCACGTCGTTCGGGCACTCGGGATTGAAGCGAGCGTTCTGGCTGGCAAAGCGTTCACAGTCGCGAGCGCGGGTCACGAAGATATCGAAAGCGGTATACGGCTCTATCTCCGTGCGTTCGAAATGATGGCCGTTGCGAAGTGGCTCGATGCGATAGCCTAGCGTCGACCCTGCCTCTTCGGCGATGTGCCACGATTGCAGTAAAGCAGGCTCTATCAAGCGTGCAGCCTCTGTCTCGAACGATTCGAGTTCCGGTGTTCGTCGCCCGTTCGCAGCCTGCGGAAATCGGGTTTCGATCACGACGTCATCATCCGCGAATCGACCGATGTCGAAGTCCAGACGCCAGTAGTAGTTGTGTGTATGGGACAACCAGAGGTTCTCGGTGTCGCCCGCCAGTACCCGTCCAAAAGGCTGTGTCGTTTCGGCGCTTGCTCGTTGCAGGGCGCCGGTAGCACCGATGCCCGGTTCGATGGCGCCGTCGTCATGGAACGCCCAGCTCTGTATGTAGGCGTAGGCTCCGATCTGCGATACGGAAAAGAGGTTCAGGCTTTCGGTTTCGACCGCTCGGGTGGCGCTCCGATAGCCTTCACCGCCGGCATGACGCCAGCGACAGAGGGTCGGTATGCCCTGCATGTCGACAATCGTTCCATAGGGACAATCCGATTCATCGAGTTGAATCAGAGAGCCCGCACCGAGTCCGTATTCGGTGACGTCGTTGTAGGTAATGTCACTGTCATCGTAGGCTACATGGAGTTGCGCCAGGCTCGCCGAGGCGAGAACCGGAACAGCGTCGCCAGCCGGTGTGATGTAGGTGACATGCTTGAGCACGAGGTTCTCGAGTCCCCGGGATTCAAGACACATTTCCCAGCGTGCGCCGTTACTGAATGTCTCGATTATCCGCGACGTCGTCGCGCAGTCGGCCTCGGACGCGGTGATGCTCGCCATAGGCGAACCGGATGCGCCGGATGCGCCGGATGCGCCGGATGCGCCGGATGCGCCGGATGCGCCGGAAGCATTGGATGCGTCGGATGCTACAGATGCCTCAGATGCCACGAGTCCCTCAGGCGTCACCGTGAAGCTGTCTTCGGCCGAGCCTGCCGATGCATGCATCATGAAGAAGGGTAGCGCCAGAGCGAAGTAGAGCACGTGCCCTGCGGTCGATGGCCTCACGGTGCTTCCTCGAACGGCGAAGATGTTGTCCAGTCGAACGGCAACAGCTCCATCGCGATCCGTACGCTGGAAATGAATGGCTGGTCTTCCGGGCGAGGTAGCCAGTTGCGTGTTCTCGAGAACCAGATGACCTCTGGCGCATCGTTCAGGGATTCGCCATTCACGAATTCATCAAGGGTGGTCCCACAATCGGCGGTGGCGGTGGCGGCATCGTTATCGGTCGCGTCGATCGTGCCTGCTGCACCGGACGCGTCTGGCGCACCAGTAGTCATATCGTGCGAGTCACCCGGAGAGGTGAGGGTGCCCGGGTTGGCATCGGCAAGTCGTTCACAGGCGTTGGCTCGGGTGACCGCAAGGTCGAACCGGGCCCAGTCTCGTGTCTGATCGGTCCAGGACTGGCTGCTGTCGAGCGGGTCGAGGTAGTAGCCTGCGCGAGACGAGAGATCACTGATGCGCCAGCCTCGAAAGCGCTCCCGGTTCACTTGGCGAAAGCTCTCGACGAGCAGGGGTCTCGTGCTCATCGGGCGGCGATTGCCGAGGGTCTCGTCCAGCCTGAATTCGAATTCCTCGAACCTGTCGTCGGCGTCCCCGTCAAGCGTGAATGCCATCCGCCACGTCGCCAGTAGCGTCGCGCCCGATTCGCGTTCGCTGTGACCGGACAGCTCGATCGACGGCTCGAGCCTGCCGTCCTCGCCGAAGGTCATCCCGAGTCGCCAGGTGAGCAGTCCCTGGCGCGCGACGGCAAACACTTCCCAGGCTTCACCCTGTATTGCCGGTCGACCCACATGCCGTGCGAGGAGGCCGGTCGGTCTTTCGCGAGTGCAGACAAAGCTGTTCGCCGCGGTGTCGTTTGCAGCATTCGCCGATGTATTGTCTGGTCTGTCGGGCGGTGAGCTGACCGACGCCAGAGTGCCGTTGCACGTGTCGTCCGTCAACGCGACAGCGGCAGAACCACCGAGTCCGCGTGTCGTGTCGGTTTGCCCCCCCATGCGCAGCTCGGGAAGGTTCTCGTCATGCCAGTGCATCAACAGTTGGCCCAGCCCGATGGACGTCAGCACGGAGCGCTCACGATCGCCTGGCGCTCGATAGCGAACGTCGCGGAGGGTCAGTCCGGCGAGCGGATCGATGTGCGCACAGGCCGACCAGCTCGCGCCAGAGTCGAACGTGTGTGCAAGCGATCCGGAGGAGCCGCACTCTGTGTCGGCCGGTTGAGCTCGCGGTGCCGTCAGAAAGAGCACAAGGCTTGCGAACGCCAACAGTCGGAGGCTAGCGATCACCGGCAAGCTCCCCCGGTGCCTGTTCATCCAGTGCCCCGAGTGTACTGACCTTGCCGCTTGCGAAGCGGACGACGGGCTCCAGTGCGAAGACAGTCCGGCTGGCATCGAAGAGTGCCAGCAACGCGCAACGCTCCTGTGCACAGGGATGGGTCGGATCTGCGGGCAAGAAGACGCTGGCCTTGAGGTCGAGTTCGTCCAGCGACTCGAATGCAAGTCGTCCAAGACGCTGTTGTTCGGCGCGCATGCGCGCCAGGAGCCGCGGAGCGGCAGCGAGCCTTGACAGGGCCCAGCGGCGTTCCACGTCGTTCAAGGGCAGATGATGCCCTTGCACAGACACGCTATCGAGGGGCCTGCCACTGTTCAGTTCGACACGGACGCGACGAGCAATTCTGTGGCGGTGATCGTATTGATACACTCGCGCATGGCGCAGACCGGCCGCTGCCCCCTTGCGCGACTCCTGTTCGATCACCACGCTTTGCACACCGAGTTCGTGTGGCTGGGCCGAGCGCCGGTCAAGCGACACGTTCCACGGCAAGGTGCGGGCCAGGGAATCGGCGCGCCTTGTTTCGAGTACGTCGAGCGGTGGCGCGGGCAGGGCGGGTGGCGGCAGCAGCAATCCGGTCAGCAGCAGGGCAAGGATGGACAGACGAGCGAAGGGTGCGGTATCGGGGCGCAACATGACTGACGCGAGCTTCCAGGCTGGCACGGACGCTGCGACTATACGGGGGCGACCCGCGCAGGTGTGCGAGCCAGCCTCGAAAGCCGGAAGAAAGCGGCGACACCGGTCATGTAGCCACCTTGAAGTGAGCCCGGAATCAGATTGAACAGCGAGTAGCAGTGAACGAACACACGATATTCTATTTTGGCTACGGATCTTTGGTGAATCGTGACACACGACCGCCCGAAGAGCCTTCCGCGCGTGCGCGCCTGCGTGGTTGGCATCGAATCTGGGGACATCGGGTGTCGGCCAGCCACTCGCGCGAACCGAGCTGTTCTTTGTCGATCGCGCGTGACTCGACCAGAACGGAGGTGGATGGCCCGGGGCTGCATGAGGGCGCTGCCGCGAGCGAAGGTTCGAAGGCGGTTCCACACGAGCACCCGGGCACAGGACCTGACTCAGGCATCGATGGGGTTGTCGTGCCGTTGCCGATCGAGGCGTTGCCGGTGCTCGATGCGCGCGAAGAGGGCTATGAACGATTGACACTGCCGGCGTCGGATTTCGAGCTGCCGGAGGGGCTAGCGGTCGATGAAGTCCATGTCTATCGATCGCTCACGGAACACCGCATGAGCGCGACCGACGAGCACCCGATCCTGCAGACCTATGTGGATTGCTGTATGGCGGGATTCCTGAATGTCTACGGCGAGGGCGGGCTCGACAATTTTCTGCACGCTACGCGTGGCTGGCATGGCCAGATCGAGAACGATCGGACACAACCGCGCTACCCGCGGGCTGTCGCAATACCGGGTGAATTGCTGGCACGTTTCGACCGACTCGTGAACGCACATCGCGAAGGCTGTCTTTTGATCCAGTAGTCTGGTGACATCCGCGGCGAAAGTGCGTTGACCTACGGGTGACGTGCGGCGAGGTATCTGCGACCATCGTGCACCTGATCACGGGTCATTCTCGATGGACGTTAACGACTACTGCACATTGACGCCGACCTCGGTTCGCTTCGAGGAAGCCGGTGCGAGCGCATTTGCCAAAGGCATCGCCGGGGATTTCAACCCGATTCACGATCCCGGCAGCAAGCGCTTCTGCGTACCGGGAGACCTGTTGTTCAGTGTGCTGCTGAATCGCTACGGCGTGCATGCCGATACCGGCGTGCGGTTTGCCGGCATGCTCGACGCCGGCGTCGAACTCGAATTGCCACCAACGCTCGATGAGAGCCTGCACCTTGCCGATGCGCGGGAACGCGAGGTATTGACCTTCTTCGGTAGCGGCCCCTGTCACGACGAGCCCGAGTTCGTGGCGGGCTTGTCGCGTGCTTATGTGCAGTTCTCGGGCGCCACGTTTCCCGACATTCTGGTCGAATTGATGCGCGCCGCCGGCGTCATGATCAATCCGGCCAGACCCTTGGTCATCTACAAGGACATGGCGCTTCGCGTTGCCCAGGCCGTCACCGCCGGGCAAGCGAGTGAGCTGCGCCTGACGCTCACCGAAAGCGATCTCAGCGTCACCGGCAAGAAAGGCGTAGCGCGGCTCGGATTTCGTATCGATGCCGGCGATGTTCACGTCGGTGACGGCGAGAAGAATCTGGTCCTGAGCGGTCTGCGCCCGTTTGACGAGGAGGCCATGGGCACGCTCGTCGCGGACTATGAAGCGCTACGACGGAACTATGGTGGTGAACCCTATGTGGTCACGGTAGCAAACTGATGCGCTGTGACGAAGAGCTCGGTGTCGTCATCACCGGCGGGGCATCCGGTCTTGGCGCCGGGGCGGCACGAGCGTTGACAGCGCTCGGATGTCGGGTTTCGATCATCGACCGCGCGAACCCGGACACAGGCGTCGACGGTGTCTATGCCTTGTCCTGCGACATTACCGACACGAGTGCTGTCGAGAACGCCGTCGATCAGGTGGTCAAAGATCGAGGCGCCCCGCGGGTTGTCGTCAATTGCGCGGGTATCGCACCGGCGGCACGTACGGTGTCGCGAGACGGTGCGCACGACGCGTCGCTGTTCGAGCAGGTGATCGCCGTCAACCTGACCGGATCCTTTGTGGTCGCGAGTCGTTTCGCTGCCCGCATGGCGGCGCTCGACCCGCTCGAGGACGGCGAGCGCGGCCTGATTGTCAATACGGCGTCGGTCGCGGCCTACGACGGTCAAGTGGGGCAATGTGCCTATGCAGCATCGAAGGCAGGCGTTGTCGGGCTGACCTTGCCGATGGCTCGTGATCTCGCCTCGCTCGGTATTCGCGTCTGTGCCATTGCCCCGGGCATCTTCGAGACACCCATGGTCACGAACATGCCGGCGGACGTGCAGCAGAGTCTCGCCGCGCAAGTACCGTTCCCCAAGCGCCTGGGACGTCCTTCGGACTTCGCTGCTCTGGTTCGTCAGATGATCGAGAATCCGATGCTGAACGGTGAGGTCGTGCGACTCGACGGTGCGATACGCATGGGTGCACGATGAGAATGGACGGCGGATGAGCACGGCACTCGAACTCTTGCAATCGATCTACGGCTACGACTGCTTTCGTGGTCAGCAAGCCGACATCGTGGACAGTGTCGTCGCGGGCGAAGATGCGTTGGTGCTGATGCCGACCGGTGGTGGCAAGAGCCTGTGCTACCAGATTCCGTCACTGGTCCGCGACGGTACCGGCATCATCGTCTCACCGCTCATCGCGTTGATGCAGGATCAGGTGGACGCGTTGTGTGCCCTTGACCTGAAGGCGGCCTATATCAATTCATCGCTTGATGCGCGCGAGATCGAACGCACCGAACAGGCACTGCTCGAAGGCGAACTCGACATGCTCTACGTGGCTCCCGAGCGCCTGCTGATGCCGGGTATGCTGGCCTTGCTCGATCGTTCACGCATCGCGCTTTTCGCGATTGACGAGGCGCATTGCGTGTCGCAGTGGGGACATGATTTTCGCAAGGAATACCTCGGTCTGTCGCTGCTGACCGAGCGCTATCCCAAAGTGCCGAGAATCGCCCTGACGGCGACGGCAGACGCCCGGACGCGCGAGGAGATTGCCACCAACCTCGGTCTCACCGACGCACGCCGGTTCGTATCGAGTTTCGATCGTCCGAACATTCGCTATGCCATTTCCGATCCCGAGAACGGCCGCGAATCGCTGCTTCGTTTTCTCGATGCGCATCATCGAGGTGACGCTGGCATTGTCTATTGCCTGTCGCGAAAGAAAGTCGATCAGACAGCCGAATGGCTTGTGCAGCAAGGCTTCACGGCCCTGCCTTACCATGCGGGGCTCGAGGCCTCCGTGCGTCAGCATAATCAGAGTCGTTTCCTGCGTGAGGACGGGCTGATCATTGTCGCCACGATCGCTTTCGGCATGGGCATCGACAAACCCGATGTGCGCTTTGTCGCACACCTGAACCTGCCCAAGAGCGTTGAGGCCTATTACCAGGAAACGGGTCGGGCGGGCCGTGATGGCCTGGCGTCGAACGCCTGGATGGCCTACGGGCTACAGGACGTCGTCAACCTCAGATCGATGATGGCCAAGTCAGAGGCGAACGAATCGCACAAGCGGCTGGAACACCAGAAGCTCGAAGGGATGCTCGGACTCGCCGAGTTGACGGGTTGCCGACGTCAGGCCTTGTTGAGCTACTTCGGAGACGTGTTGCCCGCGCCGTGCGGGAATTGTGACAATTGCATCGAGCCGCCAGTCACCTGGGACGCGACCGAAGCATCGCGCAAGGCCATATCCTGTGCCTATCGCACCGGACAGAGGTTCGGTGTCAACTATCTGGTCGACGTGTTGCTTGGCAAGCTCAACGATCGAGTGCAGCGCTTCGCGCACGATGAACTGCCGGTCTTCGGGGTCGGCAAGGAACACACTGCAGACGAGTGGCGTAGTCTCTTCCGCCAGTTGATTGCGCGAGGCGTGCTCGCGGTGGACGTCGACGGGCACGGGTCGGTCATGTTGACGGAGGCCGCTCGGCCGGTGTTGCGAAACGAACAGCGCCTGGCACTGCGCCCGGCGCCGACCCGGCTTGGCCGAACATCGCGGCGCAGTGGTGGTGGGCGCAAGGCCGCTATCGAGGTCAACGAGGCCGACCGACCCTTGTGGGAGGCCTTGCGTGCGCTCCGCAAACATCTCAGCGAGATGGCTGGCGTGCCAGCCTATGTCGTCTTCAATGACAGCACCCTTGCAGACATGATCGCGCTGAAGCCGCGGACCTCGAACGAAATGGCTCAGGTATCGGGTGTCGGCGCACACAAGCTGGAGCAGTATGGTGATGCATTTCTCGACGTCGTTCGCGAGCACGCATCGGTCACGGTCTGATGTTTCAGGAGAAAACTCGCCTGACTCACTTGAGCACAAGGAAGCTGTCCGGGTGCGGTCAGTGCAGACCTGCCTTGCTCGACTTTGTCGAATAGCGCACCTCGCGGTCGAGCAAGTGTCCTTCCAGCGACCAGCGCTCCCAACCGAACTGAAAACGCGCAGGCATCAGCGAGAGTTGTCGTGTCCAGGTGCGATAGCGAGCCACGAGCTTTCCGGCGGCATCGCGCTCATCCAGCCAACGGGTCTGGTCTGGCTCTTCGTCATGGCGCACGCGGGCGTGACGTGAGGCATGCAGCGTGTGCGTCGAGTGGACGCCGAATAGCGCCTTGTAGTCGGCAATGTCCAGGGTACGCCAGCCTCAGGCACGACGTTCGCGAGCCGTCAGCGTGTCTTCCTCAGGTCTTTTAAAGCGCTCCAGTCTTTCTATCCTCAGCAACCAGTTGTCGATGACGACATGAACCACGATGCTCGCGATGATGCAGACCACGAGTGATATTGCCACGAAGCTCCACGCCGCCACGGGACCTTCACCGAGTAGCGGCGGGAGGATCACACGCAGGGCGCCGAGGACGAAGAGGTGGCAGAGGTAGAGCGAGTAGGACGCGTCGCCAAGCAGCACGCCAAGCCGGTTTTCGGGAAGCTTGATGTAGAGTGCGCCGGTGACCACCATCAGTGCCGGCAAGCCAAACGCCAGGGCGCGCAGGGTGGGTATTCGCACAAGCAGGAGCGCCATGCCGACGACCACCAACGTGATGGCGAGTCCAGGGGGTATCCTGAACCCGCGTCGCCACGCCACGGCCAGTGCCATGCCGAACACGAATTCGAAAACGACGTCGTGGCCGTAGAAGAGCGCGACCGCCGAGTCCGATGCGGACGCCTTGGCGATCACGACGATGGCGATCAGCAGGCCGATGACGATGGGCACCCGGAGACGCGGTGCGAAGAACAGCGACAGCGCGAACAGCACGTAGAAATACATCTCGTAGTTCAACGACCAGCCTGGCGCCACGATGGGCCACAGTTGTCCCGGGTAGGCAATGCTCTCGTACGGAATGAAGGCGAGCGACAGGGCGAAGGCCTGCCAATCGAATACCGATCGCTTGAACAGCATCGGCAGGAATAGAAGGATGCACGCCATTGCCAGCGTGAAGAACCAGTACAAGGGCACGACCCGCCGCACGCGGTTGATGATGAAGGCGCGCGGTGTATCGGTGGGCTTCGAGATGAAGACCATGATGAAGCCGGAGATCACGAAGAAGATGTCCACACCGAAGCCACCGAATTCGAGCAGCAGCGGGGCGTAGCTCTCTACCTGAATGACGGTGTGGCTGTAGACCACAGCCAGGGCCGCGACAGCGCGCAGGTACTGCAGTGCATGCAGTCTCATCGACTGACGGCGATGCCTGTCTCGTTGGACGAATCGTTCGTCATGAAGGGTATCGCGTCATCCGTGGAACTTCCTGTCGTTTGCTACATGGGCGTCAACATCGCCGCTTACGTGACTCGGACGTGGCGAGTGCAGCGAGTCATGCAAGCTTTTTTCATGGCAAGGAATGCGCCCGCCGTGCCCGATCGTGTCACAAAGTCGGCGAAGTTGCTGAAACCGGGACGAGAATGGTCGTGGCACCGACAGACGTGTCGAGCCTGGCCGCCGTCAGCGAACCTTGCAGAGCTCGATAGTAGCGCTGGCCCATTTCGCGCAGCGCCTCGGGACCGAAGTGAATACAGTCGCCATTGCCGCAGGGATAGCCATTAGCGGGCGTCAGATCATCATGAATTGAGACGCCCGAATGCGGAATACGCGTCGAAACGGTGCGGTGAACCTGGTCGATGAGGGCCTTGGCAGAATTGAAATCCGAGTAATCGCCGCGCTCGTCGACGCCACGTGACATCGTGCCGACGATGAACGGTATGGGGGCATCGGGTCCGCGCATTTCGGGGCCACGGAGGTCCGGATCGATGCGACTTCTCAATTCGCTCGCCAGCAGCGCCAGATTTTCGCCGTAGACGGTTGCACAGGGCGTGTTGCCGTCAGATTCACCCTGGTGCCACAGGATACCGCGCAGGATGCCGCCGGATTCCGCCAGTGCCTGATTCGCTCTCAGCAACGCACGATCGAACAGGAGTGTATTTCCAAGTACAGGGTTACTTGTCGGTTGGGCGTTCCATTGGCCTCGCGGACCGCCGTCATTGTCGCAGAATGCGCTACCGGACCACGCGGCAGGTACCAGCAAGACCGATCTGGAAGTTGCGTCAAGCGCCGACTTGCCGAAGGTCAGGCCGGGGCCGATGTAGTCGTAGCCAGGTCCGTAGTAGTCATTCGGGTTCGGTTCGATGTGCAGGGGGTCGGTTGCGGTGACAATCGCCGGTGACAGGAAGTTGATCTCCGGAGAGCTGAAAGCGGCATCGCTGTCGAAGATCTCGAATCCGTCGTTCTTCACGATGTTCAATTTCTGCACACGCGGGTCCGCCACATCCGGTTCGCCCGCACCGCGCAAGCGGGTGTTGTTGCCGCTGGAACCGACCATGTTGCTCTGACCCAGCAACAGGTACACATCGGGTGCGTCAACAGGCTCTACATCAATGCGTAGCTCGGTTCGACTGGTCGTCGTGCCATCGGTCGCGACGACGATGAAGTCACGTGTCTGCGGCGGGATCGACTGATTGGAGATTTCCAGACGAAGGGTGGCCTGGGCGCGGTCGGTGTCCGGGCCGAGCACGAGCCGCTCGAAGCTGTTGGTGACGAAAGCGACATCAGCCTGGGTGCGACCCTCGAGACGCAGGGTGACCGGCGCCGTATGCCCGTTGCGGCGTTCCAGCGCGAACGGGATATTCAGACCCCGGGAATCGCCCTCGACAAGGACCAGATTCGGCATCGTGCTTCTGAGCGTGAAGTCGCCCGTTGCCGATGCCGGCTCGCCGCTGGACCCCGCGCCAGGCTCGCCTGCGGGTTCGCCGGCAGGCTCTCCAGATGGCTCTCCAGCAGTCTGCTCGTTGCTCGAGTCTGGTGCCGCGTCAGTTGTGCATCCGCTGATCAGTGCGACAGCAGACGCGCATCCGATGGAAAGCAGAAGCGTCAGGTGGCGGGCCGGGCGGAGCAAGGAGTCGAGGAGCATCGAGGGATATCTTCTACAAACCAGAGGTGGTGAGACGGGTATGGTGTGCCTGCTCAAGCGCACGAATGAAGGTTGACAGCTGGGCAAGACATTCGCATTGACGGGCTTCGCAATTGCGCGCAGGTTATGGTCGAAATCGCCGATTACAGTACGTTCCCCGGCAAAGGACTGTTGTCGGCTGCACGAGTACTTGGCGTGACTCATCCGGTCCATGACCTTCGACCTCTGTGAACCCCGAACGTGCAAACGGTTCCAGAAACGACTCTGACGCATTCCGGTTCAGCTCCCCGAGAACAGATTGACCATTCGCTCGTGGTAGCGCGTGCCCAGTTCCCTGAGCGCCTCCGCACCAAAATGTATGCAGAAACCCTGGCCACAGGGGTAGTCATTGGAAGGAACCAGATCGTCGGCATTGACGAAACTCGACAGGGGTATGTTCTCGGCTATGTTCCGGTGGGCGGCATCGACAATGAGCTTCGCTTCACCAAACGGTGCCAAGGGCTCGGCGCGTTCGTCAGTACCCTTCGACATGGTGCCCGCGATGAACGGAATGTCGGCGGTCGGTCCGCGTGCTGATGCGCCGCGCGCATCAACCGCGATTTTGGACCTCAACGATGCGACCATGGCCGCCAGGTTGTCGGCGTACGCGTTGGCACAGGCGAGCACGTCGGAATCAGCTTCACCCTGGTGCCAGAGAATGCCTCGCAGTATCCCCCCGGTTTCAGAAAGGGTGAGGTTGGTGCGTGCGATCGCCCGATCGTGCAGCAGTGTGCCTGCGAAAAGCGGGGAGTCCGGGGCCTCGCCAAACCAGCCCATGCCTTCGTAGCGGTTCGATTCACGGGTGCAGAATCCCGTGTCGGACCACGCCGCCGGCACCAGCACGATGTTTGCGGTCGTCCTTTGCAGCGCTGCTTTCGCGAACGACAGGCCCAGCCCGATGGTCGTTCCGCTCTTGCCATTCTCACCACGATCGTACGTGTCGTGCAGTGGATCGAGTGCGGTGACAATCCGGTTATCGGGCACGGCTATGCGTTCGATATCCGTAAACGCCTCAGGGGAGGGAAATCGTATCTGGTCGTTGATCGTGACGTCGAGCTGGAAGATGCGCCCGACCGGTGCATCCGGTTGGCCTGCGCCCGCCTCTCGGGCGTCCTCGCCGCTCGAGCCTGCCATGTTGCTCTGCCCGGCGAGCAGATAGACATCAGGGCGGTTCGTGGGCTCGAACGGGATCTCGATCGTGCCACTCTGCTGCCCTTGTGCCGACGTGTCGGTGGCGACGATCGGCAGGCTCCGGCTTCCTGACAGGCGCGGCTGCGAGGCGATGGGCAGACTGACCGTCAGTACTGTCTCGCTCTCGCCGGCATCGAGCACCGAATCGGCAAACGAGAATTCCAGACCGTCGTCGCTTGATCCGGTCGCATCGACCGCGAGCGTCACCGGCAAGGCATGCGACCCGGTGCGCTCAATGCTGATGTCGATCTCTATCGACTCGCCTCCTTCCATCAGCGTCGGAGCTCTGGCTGGCAATTGCAGGGCGTAGTTGCCACCGTTGCCGCTGTTGGGTGGGTTCCCGGCGGAGTCGCTTCCGGTCGTGCTACCGTCACCGGTGGCTGTCCCGGCCCCTGCGTTAATCGTGCCACCCCCGTCGCTGCCTCCAGCGTCGCTGCTGCCGACGTCGGCGCCTGTATTGTTCGAGGTGTCGATCTTGTCAGGGTCGCATGCGCTTGCCAGGAGTGCCGAGAGCAGACAAAGCAACACGGCATCAATATTGCGCGCACTCGAGCGCCCGACCGCGCGAGTCGACCGACAAGTCGTGCTAAGTGCCGTGTTTACCTTGAACAGGACCATCACTTTGTGTTTCAGCGTTTCGAGAGCATCTGCCGGACGTCAGATCACCCTGCTGTTTCTGGCGCGCGAGTCTAGCAGAGCATGTTGGAATAACCGGTGTGACAACTCGGTTAACGCCGACCGGTATGCTAGGTTCCTGTGATGAGTTCGAGAATTCGAATTGTAGTCACCATGACGCTCCTCTGGCTGGGCCTCTCCGGCTTGTTCGGCGCCCAGTTCATCGTGCTGGGCCTCCTGTCGGTCTGGCTGGTTGTCTGGTTAGCGGAACGCATGCGGGTACTCGAACACCGTGGTCAACCGATCTACTTCCGTTTTCTGCATATCCTCGGGTATTGGGGATGGCTCCTGCGGGAGATTGTCCATTCCAACATCGATGTCGTACGACGTGTGCTGACGCCTGGACCAATGCCGATCCGACCAACCTTGCGGCGTGTCGAGGCAACTCCGGACACAGATCTCGGCTGCGTCATCTATGCCAACTCGATCACTCTCACGCCCGGCACCACGGCAATCAACTTCACACCCGATGGCGGCATTCTCGTGCATGCCCTGCACGAGGACAGCCTCATCGAACTCGAGGATGGCGAGATGGCAGCGCATATAAGATCGGTCGAACCACACCTCGCACGACCCGAACACCGGGCTGGGCCTTCCGCGGCCGGCGAACGATGATGTTCGCCGCGGTTCTCGTCGCCTTGCTGGTGACGATGCTGCTCACGCTGGTGCGCGCCCTTCTCGGACCGACCTTGTTCGATCGTCTGCTGGCCATCAACTCGATCGGCACGAAGACCGTCCTGCTGATCTCGGTTCATGGCTTCTACACCGGACGGCCCGAATTTCTCGATATCGCGCTCGCCTACGCATTGATCAACTTTATCGGCACCATCGCCGTTCTCAAGCTTTTTGAAGTCGACGACCTCGGCAGCGGAAGCTACCAGGAGGATGACTACTGATGGTCGAGTCCATCATCAACCTCATCTGCCTGCCGCTGCTAGCGGCCGCTTGTCTGTTCATCGTCGGCGGCGCGGTCGGACTGCTGCGACTTCCCGATTTCTACACTCGGCTGCACGCGACCAGCGTGACCGACACTGGCGGCGCCATCTTCGTCTCGATAGCCCTGTTCATCCAGGCAGTCTTTGTCTACGGCGATGTCATGATCACGATCAAGGTCCTGCTGATTCTCTTCTTTACCCTGTTCACCGCGCCAACGGCATCGCATGCGCTCGCCAAGACCGCCTTGCTCAGCGGACATGTGCCGCTCGGTGCCGATGGCAAGCCGCTGCTCGCGACCAGGGGAGAGGCCGCTCGTCTTGCCCGCTCGCGTCCGGTCAGCGACGACGATCCGCAGCTGGGGGTGGCTGGCGCCATGCAGGATGGTGACGGAGGCGAGCAGCGTTGATGGACCACTTCATCGTCATCTGCCTGTTGAGTTTTCTCGTCGCCATTGCCGTCGGCATCGTGGTACTGCGCGATCTGCTGGCAGGCGTGCTGCTGTCCGGCCTCTACAGTTTCGTGGCGGCAGCAGCATTCGTCGTGATGGACGCGGTCGACGTCGCATTTACCGAAGCCGCGGTTGGCGCCGGGATATCGACGATACTGTTTCTGGGTGCCCTGACGTTCACCCGACACGATCAGAAGCGGCGGGGCCACGATAGTCTTCCCGCATTGGTCTTCGTGGTCGTCACTGGCGGACTGCTGATCTATGGCACGCTAGACATGCCGTACTACGGTAGTGCAACGTCGCCCGCCCAGACCCACCCCGAACTCGCCGTCCGGTTCATCGAGCAATCGGCCGGCGAGGTCGGGCCACCGAATATCGTGACATCGGTATTGGCGAGCTACAGAGGGTACGACACCCTTGGCGAAGTCGTCGTGGTGTTCGCTGCTGGCATCGCCGTTCTGAGTCTGCTGGGCCTGCGTCGGCGCTCACCTGTCGCCGAGGCGCCGGACGACGCCCCTGGAGATGTGCCCGGGAATGCAAACGGGGATGTAGACGGGGATGTAAGCGGGGATTCAAATGGGGATTCGCCTGAACAGCCGGCCGGCAACGATTCCGGAACGCGCACATGAAGATATATCCTCGCCAGCGACATCGCGTACTCCAGGTCATCGCCAAGCTGCTGGTGCCCTTCGTCCTGATGTTCGCGTTGTATGTGCAGTTCCACGGTGACTTCGGCCCAGGGGGTGGATTCCAGGCGGGTGTCATTTTCGCCGCCGCTATCATCCTGCACGGCTTGATCTTTGGCTTGCAGCGGACTCGGCGGGTGGTGACGCCCGGGGCCGTGCGGGTTATGGTTTCCGGGGGGGTGCTGATCTACGCAGGCACCGGTGTGCTCTGCATGCTGATGGGCGGAAACCTGCTCGACTACGATGTTCTCGCGCATGACCCCCTGCATGGCCAGCACTGGGGGATCTTCTTTGTAGAACTCGGCGTCGGCGTGACCGTGACCGGGGTGATGATCAGTCTGTTCTACTGTTTCGCGAGTCGCCGCACGGACGACGCCCGCCGATGAATCAGGTGGTGGGGCTGTTCAACTACTGGGCGGTCATCGTGCTCATGATGACGGGTCTCTATATTCTCATCGCACGCTACAACCTGATCAAGAAGCTGATCGGTCTCGGTGTCTTCCAGACCTCGATCTTCTACCTTTACATCACGATGGGAAAGGTCGACGGCGGTACGGCGCCCATCCTGCTCGGCGGTCATGGTGAGCACGGTGAAGAGGTGCACGAGGCCGAGACCGTAGCCTCAGCCGCAACCACCGAGGCTGTCGGCGCGGCGGCCGAGGTCATCTATTCGAACCCGTTGCCGCATGTCCTGATTCTGACCGCGATCGTTGTCGGCGTGGCGACTACAGCCGTGGGGCTGGCACTCGCGGTCCGAATTCACGAGACCTTCGGAACAATCGAAGAAGACGAGATCAAGGCGATCGAGGCGCAGGAGCCTGATTCATGATGGCCGAGCAGCTCCCGGCGCTGCAGATCGTCGTGACCATGATGGCGGCACCGGTTTGCGTTCTTGTCAGGAATGCGAGGGCAGCCTGGGTCATTGCCGCGGTGGCAAACGTGTTCGCCGCCTTCGTCGCCTGGAATCTGCTCTGGCAAGTGCTCGACGGCGGTACTATCCGATACGCGATCGGCGGCTGGACGGCACCGACCGGTATCGAATTCTACATCGACACACTGAACGCGATGGTGCTTGTACTGGTCGCGAGCATCAGCGCCATCGTCGTCTTCTACGCACGGGCGAGTATCGACAAGTCGGTCGAGACCGAGAAGCACTATCTGTTTTACGCGGCCTGGTTGCTTTGCGTTACGGGCTTGCTGGGCATCGCGATCACGGGCGATGCCTTCAACGTCTTCGTGTTCCTCGAGATCTCGTCGCTTGCCACCTACATGTTGCTGGCATTCGGCGGTGACCGACGCGCATTGACAGCGAGTTTCCGCTACCTCGTTCTCGGCAGTGTCGGCGCGAGTTTCATTCTCATCGGTATCGGCTTCCTGTACGGCGCGACTGGCACGCTCAACATGCAGGACCTTGCCCAGCGTATCCCGGAGAGTGAATCCCAGCGAGCTGTCCTTGTCGCGTTCAGCTTCCTGACCATCGGCCTGATGATCAAGGCTGCTGTCTTTCCGCTGCATGCCTGGCTCGCCAACGCTTATCACTTTGCACCGATTCCGGTCACCGCGTTCCTTGCCGGTACCGCCACCAAGGTGTCCCTGTACGTGCTGCTCAGATTCTTCTTCAGCATCTTCGGGGAGGACTACAGCTTCGGTCAGCTGTTTCTTACCGGGGTGTTGCTACCCGCAGCAATCGCGGCCTTTGTCCTGATGTCGTTGGTCGCCGTCTTCCAGACCGATCTACGACGCATGCTGGCATTCTCAAGTGTGGCGCAGATTGGCTATATCGTCGCGGGCATCAGCCTGGCGAGCGAGGCCGGCCTGACGGCAGCCATCGTGCATATCGTCAATCACGGCGTCATCAAGGCCGCGCTGTTCATGGCGGTCGGGTGCATCCTGTTTCGGGTCGGTCATGCGCATACGCCGAGTCTCGATCAGCTGTTCCGGCAGATGCCCTTGACCTGTTTCGCTTTCATTCTCTCCGGACTTGCATTGGTCGGTGTGCCGTTGACCGCCGGGTTCGTGACCAAGTTCTCGTTGATCGGTGCATTTCTCGAACGCGGCTGGTGGCCGGTCGCGGGGCTTGTCCTGATGAGTTCGCTGATCGCCGTCCTCTACATCGGGCGGGTCGCCGAGGTCATGATATTCCGGCGCTCGAGGGATTCGGCTCCGGCACCCGGCGGCATGCGTGAGGCACCCCTCTCGATGCTCGTGCCCTTGTACCTGATACTTGCCGTCGAGATCTGGCTGGGTCTGTCCGGCGGTTTGACACTTGACGTCAGCGGCGCCGCTGCGCGCGGCCTGCTCGAGGGTCTCCGATGAGCCCGCTGATTGCGCTGGTACCGCCGCTGGCGGTCATTCCGTTCATCTTGTTCTTCGGTGAGCGACGTCGGAATTTCCGCGAAGGTTCAATCATCGCGGCGGGACTGCTGCTGTTGGCCGTCAACAGCAAGATCTACAGTGAAGTCATTGCCGGACGTGTCGTCGAGAGTGGAGAATTTCCGTTGTTGGGTGTCTTCGGTCTGAAGCTGTCGGCGGAACCGATGGGCGTGACTTTTGCCTTGCTCGCCAGTTTCCTCTGGGTGGTCACGACCGTCTACAGCATCGGCTACATGCGCGGGCATGACGAGAAGAATCAGACACGCTTCTATATCTGCTTCGCGATCGCGATCGCGGCAGTCATGGCCGCAGCTTACGCTGACAATCTGTTGACCCTGTTCGTGGCCTACGAAGTGCTGTCGCTGTCGACGGTGCCGCTGGTAGCGCATGCCGGCAACGATGCCTCGAGACGCGCAGCAAGGGTCTACGTCGGTATCTTGATCGGCAGCTCTATAGGTCTCTTTCTGCCCGCCATCGTGTGGACTGCAAGTGCGGCGGGCTCGCTGGATTTCGTCCCGGGCGGCGTGTTGGGTGACGCGGGTCTCAGCCAGGGAGCGCTCGGCGTCCTACTTGCATTGTTCGTGTTCGGGATCGGCAAGGCGGCCGTCATGCCACTGCACCGCTGGTTGCCGGCGGCGATGGTCGCGCCGACGCCGGTCAGTGCCTTGCTGCACGCCGTGGCCGTGGTCAAGACCGGTGTGTTCAGCATCCTGAAGATCGTTACCTATACCTTCGGCATCGATACCGTGTCGGCCAGTGGCGCGGCGGACTTCCTGCTTCCGTTCGCGGCCTTTACCGTCATCGTGGCATCGCTCGTCGCCTTCACGAAGGACAACCTCAAGGCGCGACTGGCCTATTCGACCATCGGACAGCTGTCCTACATCGTGCTTGCGGCGTTGCTCGCGACATCCATGTCGATTACCGGCGGTGCCTTGCATATCGTCATGCACGCCTTCGGCAAGATCACGTTGTTCTTCTGCGCGGGTGCTCTGCTGGTTGCCGCCCACAAGACACTGATCAGTGAGCTCGATGGCATTGGTCGGCGCATGCCGATCACCATGGGCGCATTCTTCATCGGCGCGCTCGGCATCATCGGACTACCGCCCACCGGTGGCGTGTGGAGCAAGCTGCTGATTGCCGGTGGTTCGCTCGACACCGGTACCGCTTTCTGGGCAATTGTCCTGCTCATCAGCACGCTGCTCAACATCGCCTACCTCTTGCCCATACCGATGCGGGCCTTCCTGCGCGCCGATCCGGGTGTAACTCCGGGGGCGCCATCACCGTGGGAAGAAGCGCCATTCGCGAGCTTGTGGGCGATCGTGCTGACGGCGCTCGCGACGGTACTCCTCTTCGTGAACCCGGGGCCTTTGATCGAGCTGCTGGGACTGATTCAATGGCGGACCGACTCATGAGCAACGACGAGCAGGCGGATCCGCACGCGGGTGACCCGAACGCAGGTGACCCGGACGCAGGTGACGATGTGGTTGCCCCGCTTGCTAGGCACCTGCTGTGGCTGGAAGCACCTCTGGGTCTGCATAAACTGATCCGCGTTTTGATGTACCTGTGCGGATTTTTGTTCCTGTTCGACATCTTCTGGCATCGCCATGCCTATGTCCCCGGTGAGGGCTTGTGGGGCTTCCATGCCATCGCCGGTTTCGTTGCCTTTACCTTGATCGTGCTCGGTGCCAAGAAACTGCGTACTTTCATCAAACGCGACGAGACGTACTACGCACCCTATGGCGTCGACGCTGAAGCCTACCCGGAAGCCGGGCTTGAACGCCGAGAGGCCGTTCCGACAGACTACGAAGCCGCTGCGAAGAGGACTCGCTCATGAGTCTTATTCTGATGGCTCCGATTCTCTACCTGCTGGCCGCACTGGTCTGTCCGCTGCTGTCCTCGCGGAACCGGGCAATTCTTCTCCTGGGCGTGCCGATTGCCGGGCTCGTTTCCCTGCTGAGCACGGCGCACGGCCTGCACGGTATCGTCAATGTGGTCGGCTTCGAACTGGTCTTCGTGCGCGTCGACAAGCTGTCGCTGATCTTCGGCATCATCTTTTCGATAGCCGCATTCCTGTCCGGTATCTACGCTTGGCACGTACGCGATACGGTGCAACAGGTGGCAACACTCGGCTACGCGGGGTCTGCCATCGGTGGTGTGCTGGCGGGCGATCTGATCACGCTCTTCCTGTGGTGGGAGGGCACTGCCGTTGCCTCGGTCTTCCTTATCTGGGCGCGGCGCACCCCCGCAGCCTACGCTACCGGCATGCGTTACCTGATCGTGCAGGTACTCTCCGGCATGCTGTTGCTCGTCGGCCTGTTGATGCACTATCACGATACCGGTTCGATCGCTTTCGAGCACCTCGGTATCGTCAGCGCGGGAACCTTGCTCATCTTCCTGGCCTTCGGAATCAAGTGTGCGTTCCCGCTCATGCACAACTGGCTTCAGGACAGCTATCCCGCCGCGACCGTGACCGGCACCGTCGTGTTGTCGGCCTTCACGACCAAGATGGCTGTCTACACGCTGGCGCGTGGTTACGCGGGCACTGAGATCCTCATTTACATCGGCGCGGTCATGACCCTGTTCCCGATCTTCTTCGCCGAGATCGAAAACGATCTCAGGCGCGTACTCGCCTACAGTCTGAACAACCAGCTCGGCTTCATGGTCGTCGGTGTCGGCATCGGCACGGAACTGGCGCTGAACGGCACGGCCGCCCATGCCTTCTGCCACATTCTTTACAAGGCGCTGTTGTTCATGAGCGTCGGGGCGGTGCTCTATAGAACGGGAACCTCGAAGGCGTCGGAACTCGGCGGGCTCTACAAGACCATGCCGGTGACGATGATCTGTTGCCTGGTGGGTGCAGCCTCGATTTCCGCATTTCCGCTGTTCAGCGGATTCGTCTCGAAATCGCTGATCCTGTCAGCCTCGGCGGAAAACGGTTACTACATCGTCTGGGGTGCCTTGCTCGTCGCCTCCGCGGGCGTACTGAGTCACTCCGGCATCAAGATTCCGTATTTCACCTTCTTCGCCCACGATAGTGGCAAGCGGCCGGCGGAGGCGCCGTTGCACATGCGCATTGCCATGATCGCCACCGCCGCGGGTTGCGTCATCATCGGTGTGTTTCCGGGTCTGCTCTACAGCCTCCTGCCGTATGACGTCGAATACCACCCCTACACCGTCGATCATGTGCTGGTGCAGATGCAGCTCCTGTGCTTTGCCTTGCTGGCATTCGTGTTCCTGATGAAGACCGGGCGTCATCCGCCCGAGGTTCGTGCCACCAACATCGACAGTGACGTGGTTTACAGGAAGTTCGTCCCTTCCGCGCTGCCGGGTGTCGTTGCCGGGGTTGCAGAAATCGACAAGGCCATCCGCCGAGGTGCGCTGGCGTCGCTGGGCGGTGTCTGGACGGGTGTTTCCAGACTATCGCGACCGGGGGCCGTGCTTGCCAGAGGCTGGAGCGTCAACAGCATGATGTTCGTCGTGATCGTGATCATGCTGGTCGTGCTACTGCTGAATCTGATTTGAGCGGTAGGGCGTGCGTCACGCCTTTCGGTGTGACGTTTCCACGTAGATGTGAATGGGCTTGCGTCCTCTCATCTCGCGAACATCTCCATCCGAACCAGAGGAGGCCCCATGTCATTGTGCAGAATCGCGCTTGCACAATCGCCTTCTGGCACGTCTTGTCAGCCCTGTTTCGCTCGTTGACGCGAGTGTTCCAGGCTGGCCTGATACTTCTCCTGCAAGGCATGCACTGATCATGCTTTGAAGTCTTGCCGTGCCAAGTCTGCGCATCGTGTGCGGACATGGTCGCGAAAGTAGTGCCTTGCCGTGGCAGGGGCGCTCGAGAGTGGCGAGATACGCAAACCACGTGGTCTGCGGATAGCCTTGGTCGAACAGTTTGTTCCCGAGCGCCTGGGTAGCCTGTCACTGACGAAATCCACGCTTGATGTATTGCCCTCCGAGCGGCATGAGGTAAGCCGATACCGGGTAGATGAGCTGTTGCATCGGCTTGGTTTTTCAGACGCCCAGGCAGAGCTTCCGGTGGCGGCGCTGAGTGGCGGCCAACAGAATCTCGCCTTGCTGGCGCATGCCATTCTGTCGGAACCTGAGCTACTGCTCATGGACGAACCCGGCAACCACATGGACATACTGGCCCTGGCTCAGTTGCAACAACAACTAGAGGCGCAGTTGATCAGCGCCAATGCCACGCTGCTGGTAACCGCGGACATCAATGCCCAACGATGTTGTGTCGGACGAAGCAAGTGCCATGGTTGCGCCACGGGTAACCACCGCAAGTGCATATTCGATGAGCGAAGACCGGATACTCGAGCGTATCGGCGAGCTGGAACGCTTGCTGGCAGCTGACAAGGCCCGCAAACCGAAGTTTCAGAAACCGCGACGTCAGCAGCAATGGCAAGCGGAGCTTGAAGGATTGTGGAGAGAAATGGGTTGAGCGATTGCACCCCGGTTCGAATTTGAAAAATTCTGGTCTCTTTCAAAATCCCCTTTTCAGACCAGTCCGCCCGACTAGCCCTCAGGACTGAGACGCAAGGCCCGTGGTCTCGCGTCACGGTCATCGTTCGCGTCTGCCTCTCGGCCGGTGGGGTCGTTGTCCCGAAATTCGTTTCCGAACAACGCCTGGTGAAAGCCGGATTCATGTCAATCGAAGAGGAGACAGATCATGATCGGCAAGTGGGCAGGTATTGCGGGAATAGTCATTGCGTCGGTGTCGGCAGCAACGCCATTGCACGCGCAGGACGACAATGGGGGGCAGGCGGTTCTGAACGCCGAGATCAAGTCGCAGTTGACGTCGCCTTTCGGTCAGCAGACGATCGGAGGCAGGCTGAGTGCGCTTCTCAGGCTCGATGCGTCCGATATCGACCGGGGGCAAGTTCGAGTGGGTGGACTCAATCTGCTGTTCACAGACGTACCGCAGGCGGCGATCGTCGGCGAGGTGCGTGAAGGCAAGGAAGACGGGGCGCTCGGTTTCGTGATCGATGGTGTCGTCGATGGAAGGTATCAATCACTCGACTACGATCGAAGGTGTTTCTCAGGAAGCGACCGTGAGCATCCGTCTCCGCCTGGAAGAGCCACTTTCGGCATTCAAGGGCAGAGAAGACATCTCGCCCCTGCGCGGTGACGCTGTCTTCTCGATGGATGTCATGCCACTTCGACAGTACGACATTCCGGGTGCGCATTGGTCAGATCAGCTAAATTTCCAACGGCGGGCGTCTCGCCATTCCCCAGCTGTCGGTTCGCTGCGGACAGTGTGCAGAACCCGCTCTTCGTGTTTGGTCTCAAGTTACTGAGTGCGGCGCCGGATTGCCAGAACGACGCGGATTGCGGGGCTTGTTCATAGTCAGACGTCTTTCGTCGGGTGTCTTCCCTCAGGCGTCTTCCAGCACGACATCCACCATCAGCCCTGCGGACACGGTCTGCAGGGCGTCGTCTACCGCATCGATGCTGACTCCGTCGGGCAACGCAAGGGTGGCCTTGGCAACGAACAGCATCTCGCCGGACATCGATCCGCTGCTGCGTTCAGTTTCGAGTGCATCCACACTGATGTCGAGTTCGGCCAGTACTCGCCCGATATCGCGCACGATGCCTGGATGATCGAGGCCGGTCAGTTCCAGCAACAAGGTCTTGCCACGGGCCTTGGCTGAGGAAGAACCGCCGGTCGCATCGTCGGTCTGGCCATCAATCAGGGCGTCAGCGATGGTGATGATGAGCGAATCGTCGCCAATGGCATCGAGGGCGGTAACGAGTGCATCGTGTGAATCGGCGGGCACCTCGACTTGCACGATACCGGCGAACTGGCCGGCGATGTTGGCCATGTGGCTTACGAGCCAGTCGGCGTCGTGGTTCGCAACCACTTCGGCAAGCTTGCTGACGATGCCCGGGCGATCGGGTCCGACGATGCTGATGACGAGTGCCTGGTGCATGGCTTGATGTTTGCGGCGTCGAGATGACGAGTATAGCGTCGATGTCCGGTTCGACGTGTAAGGCCCTGTCCGACGATTTCCGTGGGGTCTTGGCGTCAGGGGCTGTGTCTTGTACGTCTTGCTCATCTTCGGAACCTCGTGGTAGGCCCTGTTGTCATCTTGTGCAAGCGGTATCGAAGGCGACACGGGAATCTGATCATGCACGCACTGCTGTTCGGCTCGATCGGCACACTGGCCGATACGTCCCTTCTTCAGCTCGAGGGCTTCAACACGGCGTTTCGGGAAGCGGGTCTTGATTGGCACTGGGACGTCGAGGCGTACCGGCGAATGCTCCGGCGACCGGGTGGGAAGTCGCGCATTCGCTGTTACGCGGAAGCCTACGGCATGCCCGAAATCAGTGAGAGTCTGATTGATGAACTGCATGTTCGCAAGACGGCGTTCTTCAATGAGGCAATCGCTGCCGGCCGTGCACGGTTTCGCCCGGGTGTCATCAGGATCATCCAGGAGGCCACCGCCGCCCGGCAGCGTGTTCGCGTCGGGTTGGTCACGGGTACGGAACGCGCAACGATCGATAATCTGCTCGCGATGACAGACGGACTACTAAGCAGCAGCGACTTCGACGTCATCATCGACCGCAGCCAGGTCAATGAAGGCAAGCCGGCGCCGGATGTCTACCAACTCGCGCTCGCGCGACTGGCCGTCCGGGCTGAGGCCTGTCTTGCCATCGAAGATACACCGGCCTGTACCGGTGCAGCGCTGGACGCCGGCATTGCCTGTCTGGTCACCCCGAACTCGTTTCATGACGACGGGGACTTCCCGTCAGCGCTTGCCGTGGTTTCCTGTCTAGGTGACATCGAACATGACGCACGGCAGCTGTCGGGGAGACCGGTCATTTCGCATGGGCTGGTAACACTGCAGAAGCTTGCCGAGCAGCTGCATGAAGTCGTGGAGAGTGGCGAAGTCAGGGAAGGTGGTGTGTCGAGTTGATTTCGATGGGCGTGTCGATATCACATTGAGGCACGGCGAGTCGAAGCACCCCGAGTAGTCCACAGCCTGTCGCTTGTGAACGAACAGCGACGACAGACTGGCGTCAACCGCTACAATGACGGGCTTCGTTCCGATGCCGTGCCCCGACACACGCCCCATGGTTACCACTTCCGAGATCCGCGAGCACTTCCTGTCCTATTTTGCCGAACAGGGGCACACGCGTGTGCCGTCCGGCTCGCTCGTGCCAGACAACGACAAGACGCTCTTGTTCACCAACGCCGGCATGGTCCAGTTCAAGGATCTCTTTACCGGTGAGGAGAGCCGTGACTATGTCCGGGCGACAAGTTCCCAACGCTGCGTTCGGGCGGGCGGCAAGCACAACGATCTGGATAACGTCGGCTATACCGCCCGGCATCACACTTTCTTCGAAATGCTCGGCAATTTCAGCTTCGGTGACTACTTCAAGGCCGAGGCGATCGCCTTTGCCTGGGAGTTCCTGACCGATCGGCTCGCGCTGCCGAAGGACAAGCTCTGGGTCACTGTGTTCGAGGAGGATGACGAGGCCGAGCGTATATGGGTCGAAGACATCGGCGTGCCGAAGGAGCGCGTCATCCGTATCGGTGCCAAGGACAATTTCTGGGCGATGGGCGACACGGGTCCCTGCGGACCCTGCTCGGAAATCTTCTACGATCACGGCCCGGAGGTTGCGGGTGGGCCCCCGGGCTCACCGGATGAGGACGGCGATCGCTATATCGAGATCTGGAACCTCGTCTTCATGCAGTTCGAACGTTCGGCCGATGGTGAACTGACTCCGCTGCCGGCTCCCTGTGTCGACACCGGCATGGGGCTGGAGCGCATCGCCGCTGTGCTTCAGCATGTACACAGCAACTACGAGATCGATCTGTTCTCGCGTCTTATCGAGGATGTGGCAAAGGCGGTTGGCGTGGCTGACACCACATCGCCGTCACTACGCGTCATTGCCGATCACATTCGTTCATGCGCCTTCCTGATCGTCGACGGTGTGCAGCCCGGCAATGAGGGGCCGGGCTATGTGCTTCGGCGCATCATCCGTCGGGCCGCCCGGCACGGCAACAAGCTCGGTGCGAACGGCGCGTTCTTCCATACGCTCGTCAAGCCGCTGGTGCGCGAGATGGGCGAAGCCTTTCCAGAACTTGCAAAGGCTTCCGAGCGGGTCGCCGAATCGCTTCGCCTCGAGGAGGAGCGCTTTGCGCTGACCTTGTCCTCAGGCATGAAGATTCTCGAAGAGGAAGTCGACAAGCTTGACGGTACGGTGATTCCGGGTGAGCTCGTATTCCGCCTCTACGATACCTACGGCTTCCCGGCAGATCTGACGGCCGACATCGCGCGCGAGCGGCAGCTTGACGTCGACATGGCGGGATTCGACATGGCCATGGAGCGACAACGGGCCAGGGCGCGCGCTGCCAGTCATTTCGGTGCGGCTGTCGCAACACTCCGGAGCGATGCCGTCACCGAATTCGTCGGTTATTCCACGACGACTGGCGAGGCGAGAATCGTCGAGCTCTATGTCGATGGAAAGCCGGTCGATGCCATCGAGTCCGGGCAGGACGCGATGCTCGTGCTCGATCGCACACCGTTTTATGCAGAGTCGGGCGGGCAGGTGGGTGATACCGGTCGCCTGACGCGTGGCACGACTGTTGGCTCGACGGGTGGCTCGACGGGTGGCCCGGCACATTTCGATGTGTACGACACGCGCAAGGCGAGACAGGCCTTCGTGCATGCCGGCACCTTGTCGTCCGGGCGACTCGCGACAGGTGATGTCGTGATGGCCGTTGTCGATGCCGAGAGGCGTCGTGCCATCCGCAGTCACCACTCTGCAACGCACTTGCTGCATGGCGCATTGCGCGCGGTGCTCGGTGATCACGTCGAACAGCGTGGCTCACTGGTCAACGACGAACACTTGCGCTTCGATTTCTCCCACGAAGGCGCGATCGGCGCTGAGGACCAACGTGCTGTCGAACGCTGGATCGACCGTGAGGTCCGGGCCAATCACCGTTGCGAGACAATCGAGACCGATATGGAGACGGCCCGCGGCATGGGCGCGATGGCATTGTTCGGCGAGAAGTACGGCAACGAGGTGCGCGTCGTGAAACTCGGCGACAACTCGGTCGAACTCTGCGGTGGCACGCACGTGACATCCACCGGCGACATCGGCGCCGTGAGGCTGACCAGCGAAGGTAGCGTGTCGTCAGGCGTTCGCCGGGTCGAAGCGGTCAGTGGGTCGGCCGCACTCGCCCATGCGCAGACGAGCGACAGCACGCTGCAGGAAGTGGCTGAGCTCTTGAAAGCACCACCCACTGATGTCGTAGCCAAGGTGCGGCAGTTGCAGGAACGCGCCCGCGAGCTCGGTCGCGAACTCGAGCAGGCGCAGGCGCGACTGTCGAGCAGCGCTGGCCGTGACCTGGCTGGCAGTGCCGAGAACATCGGCGGCGTAGCGGTGCTGTTGCAGACCGTAGCCGACGGCGATGCGAAATCGCTCCGCGGACTGGTCGATCGATTACGAGTGGAAATGCCGGGTGGCATCGTCGTGCTGGCTGGCGCGAAAGGTGGCAAGGCAGCCTTGCTCGCAAGCGTAGACAAGTCGCTCCACGATCGGGTAACGGCTGGTGAGCTGCTCGGCGAAGTGGCCCGTGCCCTCGGTGGTCGCGGCGGCGGTCGGCCCGATCTTGCGCAGGGTGGTGCCCCCTCGCTCGAGGGTATCGACAGTGCTTTCGAGGCGGCGCGTGACTGGCTTGCCGCCGCATTGAAGGAAGGCTGAGATGGCGCTGATCGTCAAGAAGTTCGGCGGTACTTCAGTCGGTTCGAGTGAACGTATACAAGCGGTTGCGGCCTCCGTGAAGCAGGCACGTGATGCTGGCGATGACATTGTCGTGGTTGTCTCGGCGATGTCGGGCGAAACCAATCGACTCGTTGCACTCGCTCGCGAAATGAACCCGGCGGTGGTCGACGTACGCGAATACGACGTGCTCCTGGCAACAGGCGAACAGGTCACTATCGCACTGCTGTCCATGGCGCTGAAAGCACTCGGCTGCGAAGCGCGCAGTTACACCGGCGCGCAAGTCAGGATCGTGACCGACGACAGTCACAGCAAGGCCCGCATCCTCGATATCGACACGAAACGGCTGCGACGCGATCTCGACGCCGGCATGATTGCCGTCGTCGCCGGGTTTCAGGGTGTCGATGAGGAGGGTGATATCACCACACTCGGGCGCGGCGGCTCGGATACATCCGCCGTTGCACTGGCCGCGGCATTGCAGGCCGATGAATGCCAGATATTCACGGATGTCGATGGTGTCTACACGACAGACCCGCGCGTGGAGCCCCGGGCGCGACGACTGCAACGCATCACCTTCGAGGAGATGATGGAGATGGCCAGTCTGGGTTCGAAGGTCTTGCAGATCAGGGCCGTCGAACTTGCCGGGAAGTACAACGTGCCACTGCGCGTCCTGTCGAGCTTCGAGCCCGGTCCGGGAACATTGATCACGTACGACGACGAGGATGACACGATGGAACAGGCGCTGGTTTCCGGTATCGCTTTCAATCGCGATGAGGCGCAGATCACCGTCACCGGCGTTGCCGACAAGCCGGGTACGGCCTACGCCATACTCGGCCCGATCTCCGACCTGAATATCGAGGTCGACATGATCATCCAGAACATCGGTGCGGACGACACCACCGACTTCACATTCACTGTTCACCGCGACGAATACACGCGCGTGATCGATTTTCTGAAGTCGCGCGGCAACGAACTTGGCGCACGTTCGGTCTCGGGCAACGACCGGATCGTCAAGCTATCGATCGTCGGTGTCGGCATGCGCTCGCACGCCGGCATCGCCAGCCGCATGTTCAAGGCGCTATCCGACAATGGCATCAATCTGCGACTCATCACGACGTCGGAAATCAAGATCTCCGTGGTCATCGACGAGAAGTATCTGGAGCTCGGTGTGCGCGCGTTGCATGAAGAGTTCGAGCTCGGTGAGAGCGAAATTACAGATGACAAGACGGTGAGCTAGATCCCGCGCTTTTGGCACGCTAGACGCGTGCTGTCTGATGATTGACGGTGCGACTCTCGAAAACTCGCGTCAACGAGTGCGTGTGTCAATAAAATCCCGCCTACCTTCGGTTTTCGATATTTTCTGACCCATTCACAGATACTGGAGTCAGTAGCCTGACGGGATGTCACGTACTGTAAATTACCCGTGTCGCACGTCACAAAACGTGGTTCGTCGCTCATTCCCTGCCATACTTTTTTGCATGTCGACGGTGGACATTCGGCCAGCGTTCATGACATGGCATAAGGGAGAACAAATTAAGTGCTGATTTTGACAAGAAGAGTAGGTGAGACGTTGATGGTCGGTGACGAAGTCACCGTGACCGTTCTTGGCGTCAAGGGTAATCAGGTTCGTGTCGGTGTCAACGCGCCGAAGAGTGTCGCTGTTCATCGTGAGGAGATCTACGAACGCATCAAGCGTGAGAAGGCCAGCGAACGGAAGGCAGAGGTAAACTCGGTCGAGGAGGAACTAGAGGACGAGCCTCTGGCTGAAACCGGTACCGCCTGAGAGGGCTCCAGGTCAGGACGCTGTTCGCGTTGGAGATGGAACAACAACGCGAGTTCTGCGTCCCTACGCCGGCATTTCAAGAGCAGTCCAATCGAATCAGAACGCGGTTGACGCAGCCGGGTACACCGACCATAATCCGCGCACGTTGACATCGCTGCGCCCGTAGCTCAGTTGGATAGAGTACCTGGCTACGAACCAGGTGGTCGGAGGTTCGAATCCTTCCGGGCGCGCCATTTGTCGACTTTGCGTCGAAGTTACGATTGGTCGGCGCAAGCGTTCAGTGACACAGGTTCTCTTGAACTTGTGCAGAGAGAACGCGTTTCGAGGCATTACGCGCTGGGAGAGGTGGCCGAGTGGCTGAAGGCGCTCCCCTGCTAAGGGAGTATACGTTTTATCGCGTATCGAGGGTTCGAATCCCTCTCTCTCCGCCATCGCGTCGGCCCGAAATTTTCACTACCGAAGTAAAGTACCGATCAGGGGCGGTGAGTGGCTGTTACAGGCCTGGCCGCCCGACCGGGCAAGAAATAAGTGGCGGAGAGGGAGGGATTCGAACCCTCGATACGGGAGACCCGTATACCGGATTTCGAATCCGGCGCATTCGACCACTCTGCCACCTCTCCACGTGATCGGCGACCGCGCTCCGGAACCTTTCAGGCGCGCAAATTATAGCGGACAATGATGACCCGCGCGTACGAATGACGAACCTTGCGCAATGACCGACAAGCTTTTTCGATCTGTTCGCCTCGTGGGTGATATCGGCGGCACCAATGCGCGCTTCGCCGTACTCGATGAGCACGACGTACCCGTACAGCCATCGAGCTTGCGCGTCGACGCATTCGAAACCCTGTCGGCGGCGATCGATGCCTACCGAGCAGAGACCGGCATCGAATCACTGGCAAGTGCCGCCATCGCGGTCGCCACGCCGGTAACGGGCGATGTCGTCTCGATGACCAACAGCCACTGGTCATTCTCGATCAGCGAGACACGCGAACATCACGAGCTCGATGACTTTCACGTCGTCAACGACTTCACGGCGCTCGCCTTGTCGGTGCCGCGTTTGCCGGCTGAGCAGTTGCTGCAGATCGGCGTCGGCGAGAAGCGAGACGGTCACACCATCGGCGTGATCGGGCCCGGTACCGGACTCGGCGTGTCGGGCCTCGTGCCCTGCGGCGATGGTTGGACGGCGCTGCAAGGCGAGGGTGGGCATGTCACCGTTGGTGTGACGACCGATCGAGAACGCGCGGTGCGTGATCTTCTCGGTAAGCGTCATCAGCATGTGTCGGCCGAACGATTCCTGTCAGGCCCTGGGCTTGTGAACATCGCGACATCGCTTCGGCAACTCGACGGGCTGGATCCCCTGGACCTTTCGCCGGCCGATATCACTCGACTCGGCACTGCCGGCGACGACCCGCTCTGTGAGGAGACTCTTGCCATCTTCTGTCGTCTATTGGGCTCCTGTGCCGGAAACCTTGCGCTGACACTCGGCGCGACAGGCGGTATCTATGTCGGGGGCGGCATTGCGCCGCGTCTGGGTGGCTACCTCGAGAACTCGGATTTCCGACAGGCATTCGAAGCCAAGGGACGCATGCAGACCTACTTGCGCAAGGTGCCGACCATCGTCATTCATTCGCCCTATCCGGCACTCTTCGGTGTAGCGTCCCTGTTGAGCTGACGCGCCTGCCGGCGACAGCGTTCAGAGCAGTACACGATGCTTTCCCACTGGCCACGCGACTGCCATTTGCGACGATTGCTGAAAGGCTTCTCGCACACCGGGCAGATTTTCGTCGCCCCGATGGCGCTGGCCTTGGCTTGTGGCGCTCTGATACTCAAAGACCCACGCTCGGACTGACCTGTTTCCAGAATCGTGTGAAGCTCGGGAAGGGCTTTTCGGGATCGGGATAAAGCCAGGAGCGCGCCTCGATTACTCCGGGCCAGGCGTCGCAGGCGGGATACTCCTGTCGCACGAAAGGGGTTGTCTTCGCCGTCTCGCAAAGCTCGTCGAGTGTGCCGTACACCAAGCTCGCACCAGAGCGATTGCTCCAGTGTTCGATGAACAGCCAGCGGATATCGGCGAGGGGCCATGCAGCAAGCCAGTCGGTGTCGACGAACACGATGTGCTCGTCGATGTCGGGTCGCCAGCGTGGGTCGAGATTCCAGATCGAGCGCAGCGCCACGGTTTCCGTTGACACCGATCGGGAGGTCAGCGGTTCACCGCGAAGCGTGGCCGGTATCACAGCATCTGCACGGGGTATCAGCTTATCGGGCAGGGGAAAGTCGTCGAAGGCCTCGTAGGGCACATCGAGCCAGCTCCCTTCCTGTAACGTTCCGGAGAATCGATTGATGTTCGACTGATTGGCGACGTAGCGCTTGTTCGAGAAGGTACCCGCTACCCATTGCCAGCTGAGCGTATTGCTCGCGAGATCGCCGTCGAGAAGCTGATAATGAAACCAGCGTGCAGCCGGTCGCCAGTCGGTCTGTCCGAAGTTGCAGACAATGGCCGCGGTCCACAGGCGCGCGTGATTGTGCATGACACCCTGCCCGAGAAGATGCGCAAGCGCTGCGTCGATCACCTCGATACCGGTGTCGCCGTCCAGCACGGCCTGTGGCAGACGTGCGTTTCTCTGACGTGTCGTTGGTGCAGTCGGTGGTGTCCGCAGATCGTTGTAGATCTTCTCGCCCTGCCGTTCCCAGGTGCGATGGAAAAATTCACGCCAGGCAAGTTCGAAGAACAGTCGATAGCAGACATCTGTCGCGTGCTTCCGGCGCACCCGGGTTGCCACTTCGGCAGTCGTCGTGATGCCATGTGCGAGGAACGGGCCCAGCCAGGTCGCCGCGCCATCGAGATCGTTACGGGTTCGCGCGTAGGCGTCGGGCTCGATGGCGTCGATTCGCTCGATGACGGTATCCGTCTCGCACTGGAAGTACTGACTTGTCGGCCCGAGAGCGGGCGCAGTCTCGATAGCGGTTGCGCTGATAGCCGGTGCGCGCTTGCCCTTTGCACCGATGCCGTGCGCACCGATGCCGGGTTTGCTGTGCGGGCGCGTGTCCGGACCGACGCTCCGTGGTGGCTGGTCTGCTTTCATCCGGGAAGCGTAGCCGACAACGTCATGCCGGAAAATTCCATTTTGCAAGACGAGTAAACATGGCAAGGTTTCATGGCAAGGTTTCATGGCAAGGTTTCAGGGCAAGACCACATGACGAGTCCACACCAGCATGAGTAGTGGCGCATCGGCGGCATTCATCTTTCCACACCAACTGTTCGCCCGGCACCCGGTACTCGCCACGTCGCCTGCGCGTGTCCTGCTGATCGAGGACAGCCTGTTCTTCGGTGACAAGGCGTATCCCCTCAAGTTTCACAAACAGAAGCTTGCCTACCATCGGGCCACCATGAGCGCGTATGTCGAACGGCTTCGGTCTGACGGCACCGAGGTGCGATACGTCGCATACCAGAATGGTCAATCGGCCTTGCATCGCCTGTGCGAGGAGCTCTCGGAGGAGGGCATAGACAGCATCGTCGTGGCCGATGTGCACGACTTCGAACTCGGCAGAAGAGTGCGCTCCGCCGCTGCGCGGCATGGCTTGAGCCTGAGCGTCTGCCGTACGCCTGCATTCATCAACGACCCGGCCGAGAACCGTGACTGGCGTGCGGGGCGCAAGCGTTGGTACATGGCGGACTTCTACTCGTGGCAGCGCAAGCGTCTTGAGCTGCTCATGGACGGCGATGAACCGCTCGGCGGGCGGTGGAGTCATGATCAGGAAAATCGGCGCAAGTTACCGAAATCCCGGTTGGCGTCACTACCCCCGATGCCCGCAGTCGCGCGCTGCTCGCACATCGAGGATGCCATCGCCAGCGTTCAGCACGACTTTCCAGACAATCCCGGTCTACTCGACGCGACCTGTTACCCGGTTACCCATGATGATGCGGAGGCCTGGCTCGATAATTTTCTCGAAGAGCGCTTCGCCGATTTCGGACCCTATGAGGATGCCATCGTCCGCGGTGAGTCCTGGCTGTATCACGGTGTTCTGACGCCCATGTTGAATATCGGCCTGCTGACACCGGCTCATGTCGTCGCACGCGCAGTCGACGTCGGCCTGTCGAAGGACGTCCCCGTCAGCAGTCTCGAGGGATTCGTTCGGCAGATCGTCGGTTGGCGGGAATTCATGCGCGCGACCTACGACGACCTGTCCGTGCCCATGCGAACCACCAATCACTGGCGGCACACGCGCCCGTTACCGACGTCTTTCTGGGAAGGGAATACCGGCATCGATCCGCTCGACGATGTGATCCAGCGGGTACTCCAGACCGGGTACTGCCATCACATCGAACGGCTCATGATCGTCGGTGGATTCATGTTCCTTTGCGAGATAGACCCTGATGATGTCTATGTCTGGTTCATGGAGATGTTCATCGATAGTTATGACTGGGTGATGGTCCCGAACGCCTATGCCATGAGTCAGCATGCAGATGGCGGTGCGATCACGACGAAGCCGTATTTCTCAGGCTCGAACTACATCCGGAAGATGAGCAACTGGGGCACGGGCGACTGGAGTGTCATCTGGGATGCGCTGTTCTGGCGCTGGATCAATGCGCACAAAGAGGCGTTGGCGGGCAACCCTCGATGGTCGATGATGGTTGCAAATCTGCGCCGCATGGAACCGGACAAGCTGGCCGAGCACTTGCGTGTGGCCGAGCAGTACCTCGATTCACTCGCTACGGCTGATTGACCAGAGTGCAGAAATTCTGCCTTGCGACCCGTCGACTCCCATCAGAACTGCGACTGCAGGAGCTCCATGCGATCGGCTACTTCCGCCATGCGGTTTTCGCAATCCGCATCCAGCGTGGTCACGTCGCCTGAACCTGCGCCAATGGTGCAGCTGAATCGTCCCCTGAGGGCGTCTTCGTCGCTCGTGACGCGCAAGACGTTCTCTTCAATCCGGTACTCGATCTCGACTCCCGTGCCCGGTAGAGGTCGGGGGAGAGCCGGCGGGGTGGGCTCATCGAAGTCGTTTCGAATGGACATCGCGGCGAGACGCACGATGCAATTGTCGATACGCTCCTCGGCGATGCTCGATCGACACGCATTCGTCGAATAGAACGCCCCTTTAGCAACATAGATCCGTACGCCACCGGTCGCGAGTGCGCGGACGCAATCGACTGCCAGCAGCGATTCGCCAAAGGCCGGATCGAAGGTGCCGAGACAATCGTTCTGTTGCGGCGTCAGTTCAATGCCGCTGGAAAGGCGACGATTGAGATCAACGACAGTATTGCCGACAACGGCGGTCAGGCTGTTGAAGACGCGTGCGGCACTCGAATCCGACGGAAAGTCCGGCCGCTGCGCCTCATCGCTGTCGGCAGACCCGTCGGCGGTGTCTTCACCTGCCGCGGGTGCATCACCGTCACCGGTATCTTCGCCTGCTGCGGGTGCATCACCGTCGGCGGTGTCTTCGACGCTGGCATCACTGTCGCCTGCCGGCTCATCGCCGTTCGCTTCGTCAGTACCGGTAGCTCCATCGGCTTCATCGATCGCGTCGGGGCTTTCCGCATCGCCTGTCGGATCGTTCAGCACACTTGCATCCGCCGCGCTGTCATCGTCCGAACTTCCGCCGCATGCACTCAGCGTCAGCAGGACCGTGAAACCAACGGCAACAAGGTGTCGACTCATGCGTTTCATATCCGCGTGCCGCTCTGTTCTCCTTCGCCGAGGGGTATGACGGCTTCAGTCATCCACATGCCATCGAATTCGCCGCCACGTTGTCGACCCAGCTGGAACGCATACCCCACCTCACTGCCTGAGGAGGACATGAGCCAGACGGCCTGGAGTGCAGTATCGCCTTCAATCTCGATCGGGTCGGAGCGGCTGCTGACGTGCTCGAGCATGTCATTGAAGCCGACCTTTATCATTCGAGCAAAGCGCTCTATCGGTCCGGTCTGTGCACGATTTGCCGGTGAGGCAAACCTGAAGACCGTCGCGATTCCGTCGTCATTGTCGCTCTGGTTGTTGGCGCGAAGTGACTCGATGACAATGTCGATGACTTGCTCGGGCGTGAAGTCGGCCGAAGGTACTGGCTCAGCTTCTGCGCGTGCAAGCTGAAGCGGCATCGTTAAAGTCAGCAAAAGCGCGATAAAGGACACAATTCGGGTCTTGTGTGGAGAAGGCATGGTCTGGCACCTCTTCAAATCCGTCATGTCGTACAGACACCCTACGCTTTCGGCTTACCGTTGTGGCATACGCAATCGTGAAAAACGACGCTACGCTGGTTTTCATGAGGCTGTTTCATTCATGAGGTTTGTCCAGCAGACGCTGATTCGCGTGAGACTGGATTTCGCGAGAAGGTCACCGAGCGCTGTGGTGCTGTCTGTCGGTCTGCTTTGCAGCGTGTTCGCGACGAATCGTGCCGCGGCCCATGACGAACGCCCGATGAACGCGTCCGAACGACGTCATCTGTTAGTGCGCACCGGCATCGGCGCCGCGCCTGGCGATCTGATGGCGCTCGCTGGCCTGACGCGCGAAGAGGGCGTCGCCTTCATGGCCGATAATCTGAGAACGGAGCCGGTCAGGCCGATGCCTGCCTGGACACGCATGCCGCCACCTCACTGTCACGCGCGCAGGGAATTGCGCTGGCGAGCTTGTACTCGAACGTCCCGACGATGCCGCAAAACATGATCCGGATTTACTGGCTGAATCCTTGCCGGATCATCGGGCCGCCGCTGTGCACATTGGTTGGTCGAAGAGCGAGCCCGAGAAAGCGCGCCATAGCTTGCGCCTCGTGCTCGACTATGTGCAGACGCCAGCGGCTGCATTTCACCGCCTGCAACCGGACGAGCAATCCGATCCGAGGTGCATGTTGGAGACGACCATGCGACGACGTGACCTCCTCGGGCTCCTGGCGGCGAGCTGCGCGCGCCGGGTCAGGTGTTGGCAGCGGCGCGTGATGCCGTGGCGTCCGGCCAGGCTGATGGCCGGCGCCTCGTACTGGACGAGTTGGCGGGCGCCAATGATGGCTTGAACACACTGGTACCCTGGCGGAACGATGATTATCGGCGATTGCGTCCGACGCTTGCCACGTTCCGCTCCCGGCTCATTGCCATGGGTGAATGGCGATCGACGTTGATCGTGACCTACTCGGAATTCGGCAGGCGTGCGGCCGAAAATGCGTCTGGCGGGACCGATCACGGCACAGCGGCGCCTCATCTGGTGCTTGGCGGTCGTATCAATGGTGGCTTGTATGGGGATGCACCGAACTTTGCCGGTGCGCTTGGTGCCAATGACGCGTTTCTGGCGAGCCACGTTGATCGGCGGCTTGACCGTCTCGTCGGTTCAGCCTGGGGCCATCCCGGCACTCAGGCCATTTCCAGCTCTGAGATCCCTGCGCTGGCAATTTACTTGCCGGGGGGCGTTCTTTACAATCCGCACATGAGGGATCACACAGTCTGGCTACCGTGAATGTCGAACCGGATCGTTCAATATCCGAGGCGGTGGCCGTTCAGGATCTGCACAAGCGTTTCGGCGATCTCGAAGTTCTGCGCGGCGTGGGGCTGTCGGCGGCCGAGGGCGATGTCGTCTCTATCATCGGTGCCAGTGGATCGGGTAAAAGCACGTTCCTGCGCTGCATCAACCTGCTCGAGTTGCCGAGCGCGGGCGACATCCGGATCAGTGGGGAGTCGGTGCTGTTTCGCGAACGGCGCGGTCAGCGGGAACCCGCAGACATGCGGCAGGTTGCGCGGCTGCGCACCCGCCTCGGCATGGTTTTCCAGAGTTTTAACCTTTGGTCACACATGACCGTTCTGCAAAACGTTGTCGAAGCGCCTGTACACGTGCTGGGTATCTCGAAGGCTGAAGCGCGGGAACGCGGTGAGCGCTATCTGCAGCGAGTCGGTCTGTGGGAAAAGCGCGACCAGTATCCCGCGTTCCTTTCCGGTGGTCAGCAGCAGCGCGCCGCCATTGCGCGGGCGCTCGCCATCGAACCCCGTGTCATGCTGTTTGACGAGCCGACCTCGGCGCTCGATCCGGAACTCGTCGGTGAGGTCTTGCGGGTCATCCGCGATCTTGCCAACGAAGGTCGCACGATGATTCTCGTGACGCATGAAATGAAGTTCGCCCGAGATGTCTCGTCAGAGGTTCTGTTTCTTCATCAGGGGCTGGTCGAGGAGGCTGGTACCCCGCAACAGGTGTTCAATGAGACGCAAAGCGAACGGTGTCGCGCTTTCGTCTCGTCAATTCACTGATCGCGTGGCCCCTGCAGGGACCCTGTAAGCCTGATCCATTCAAACCCGTGCCATCAAGGAGAGAAATCAACATGCCTGTTCCATCAGCGAAAAATGTTCATGTCGCAAACGGCCTGGTCGCAACGGCTGCCCTGATCGCAATCATGACCCCGCTTGCCGCGACAGCCGAGCTGCGACTCGGACTCGATTCGGCACCCTATCCGCCGTTCTACGAGGCGAACCCGTCTGGCGAGTTCAAAGGTTGGGAGATCGATGTCGGGAATGCCCTGTGCGCGGCGATGAACGAGGAATGCGAGTGGGTAGGCGTTGCCTGGGACGGCATCATCCCGGCGTTGGTCGCCAACAAGATCGACGCGATCGTCGGCTCGATGTCGATTACCGAAGAACGCCTGCAGACGATCGATTTCTCGGAGAAGTACTACAACACGCCGGCTGCCGTCGTCGCGGCGAAGTCGAGTGACATCGACAATGATCCGGCGAGCCTTGCCGGCAAGATCGTCGGCGTGCAGGTCTCCACCACACATCAGAACTATGTCGAGGCCAACTTCGAGAGCGTCGCCGATCAGGTGAAGACCTATCAGAACTTCGATGAACACAACCAGGATCTGGTCTCGGGTCGCGTTGACGCCGTAGTTGGAGACTCGTTGGCTTTTCAAAGCTTTCTCGAGAGCCCGGAGGGCAGTGAATTCGAAGTGAAGGGCAACTTGAGTGACGACGCGATCTTCGGTCCGGGCGTCGGCGTGGGCATCCGCAAGGGTGAAAGCGAGCTGGTCAAGAAATTCAATGCAGCCATCGCCGAGATCCGTGAGAACGGCACCTACGAAGAGATATCCAACCGCTACTTCGATTTCGACATCTACGGCGGCAGTTGAAGGCGGTCGCCGAGGACGGCTGTGGCGGCGTAGGCCGAGCGTGGCAGGCGGCGTGTGCCGAGTGTGGTTGACGAGCGACCGATGAGTCAGCAAACCGCTTGAACGACTTCGTCCAGAGTCTCGGCTACCTGTCGTTCAGCGATGGGTGGGGCCTTAACCTGCTCAAAGGCCTGGCAAGCACACTGCAGATAGCGCTCGGCGCCTTCGCACTGGGATTGTTGATTGGTCTCGGCGGGGCGCTCGGCAAGCTGCACGGCGGCACGCCGCTGCGCTGGCTTCTGGAAATCTATACCACGCTCATCCGCGCCGTCCCCGAGCTTGTATTGATTCTCCTGCTGTACTATGCGGGTACGCAGTTGATCAACGAGGTGCTCGAGAGCGCAGGCTTTCAGCCTGTCGACATCAGCGGCCTGGTGGCAGGCATTGCGGTGCTCGGCATCGTGCAGGGCGCTTATGCCACGGAGGTCATCCGTGGCGCCATGCGTGCAGTACCCCGGGGCCAGCTCGAAGCGGCTGCCGCATTCGGCATGCGTCCTGTACAAGTGCTCCGCCGCATCACCATTCCGGCAATGGTGCCGTTTGCATTGCCCGGGCTTTCCAATCTCTGGCTCATCGTGCTGAAGGACACGGCGCTCTTGGCCGTGGTCGGTTTTTCGGAACTGGCCTTGACGACGCGACAGGCTGCCGGCTCGACGCGCGCCTACTTCCTGTTCTTTCTGGTGGCAGCAGGCTTGTACCTTTGTCTCACGTTGATCTCGAACGTGTTCTTCCGACACCTCGAGAAGCGCTCACGTCGCGGCCAGCCGGAGCTTGTCTGATGCGTTGGGACTGGATCATCGAGTATCTGCCGCGCTTTTTCGACGGCTTGCTGCTCACCTTGGAACTACTGCTACTGTCGATCACCTTCGGCATGGCGCTGGCGATCCCCATCGGGCTGGTGCAAGTCACCGGCCCGCGCTGGCTTGCGGTAATCGGACGTGGCTTTTGCACGGCGATACGCGGCACGCCACTGCTCATTCAGCTCTGGTTGCTCTACTACGGGCTCGGCTCCCTGTTTCCATTGATGCCGGGCATTCGCGATTCCTTTCTCTGGCCGATTCTCCGCGATGCGTTTCCGTATGCGGTGCTGGCGTTCACCCTGAGCGTTGCAGGCTATGAGGGCGAAGTCATGCGCGGGGCCTTCAAGGGGGTCCCCAAGGGGGAACTCGAAGCGGCCCGTGCATTCGGGATGCGGCCCTTCACGCTCTTGCGGCGCATCTGGTTACCGCGCGCACTGCAGAACGTGTTGCCGACGCTCGCCGGTGAATTCGTGCTGACGCTCAAGTCGACACCCTTGGCCGCAACCATCACCGTGTTCGAAGTCTATGGCGTCGGTACCATCGTTCGACAGGAAACGTATCGAGTCTACGAACCGTTGCTGTTTGTCGCAGCCATCTACATCTGCCTGACCGGCGTCATCGTAGTGTTCTTTCGCTGGCTCGAAGGGCGTGTCCCGCGACCCGCTTGACGCTGCTGGCCGGACATGACCAGGCGGACGTGGTCTGGTCGTTCACACAAGCCAGCTAACGACGCCATCACACAGTTAACCCACCGTCAGCCCTTGGCTTCGTAGTCCACAGGATAGCGGCAGCCGCGATTCAGGAACTGGGCGATCCCTGCCGTATAGAAGCCGTTGGGATCGTCGCCGGAGAGTTCGCCTTCGAGGATGACGGTGATGCGACCGTCGCTGATCTGGGAGTCCGAGCCGCCACCTGCACGTGCCTTTGCATCAAGCGGCAGTTCAAGCCGGAATCGGCCTTCTTCATCGACGTAGCTCCTTTCAGTAAGCTTCTGGTTGTCTGCCTGATTGGCAAACTGCACCAGCCCATTCTTGATGACGATATCGAACGCGAAATCCTGTGCTGCACAGTTGAATTGCCAGCGCTCGATGTTCTGGCGACCACCGGGCGACTTCACACTCGTCGTCCACAAGCCGTCGAAGCGGCCACTGGTGTCGCGGCTCGATTCGGGAATCACACTGCCAACAGTACCGGCACAACCACTCAACACCATGGTCGCCAATACGGCCAGGAGAACGGTAGTCGGTGATCGACGGGGAATCCGGTTCACGGTGGAACTCTCCTGAATCAGCTTCGCTTGATGGTAGCGCTATCGGCGAACAAACAGGTCGATTGAGTATCGCATTCCGTCATTCGACGAAATTGCGACGGGAAAGCCGCTGTCACGATCCCGGCATGTGCTCGGCAAGGCATCGGCGGACGGCCTGACAGGCATGCTCAAGCTGCTCGCCGTCGACACACAGGCCGATCCGGACGAGGGTCTCGCCGCCGGGTCCGAATCCACTGCAGGGAAGTACCGCCACTCGGTAACGATCGAGCAGCGCCAGGGCGAAGTCTCGTGCATCGATGCCGAGTGGGGCAACATCGAGCAGGATGAACATGCCACGGCCACTGTCCAGCAATCCGGCAGGGGAGATATCACCGAGCGCACGCAATACGCACTCGCGTCGCTCCTGGATGACAGCCCTGACGATCGCGGGCGTGTCAGCGGCTGCCTCGATGGCGTGCGTGGCCGCCTGCATGACGAACGGGGGTAGCCCGTAGTGCATGCACATCGAGAGCTTGGCGAAATGGCGAGCGAGTGCCGGAGGGCCTGCAGCCCAACCGATTCGCCAGCCGCTCATGCGGTGAGACTTTGAAAGACTGCCAACCGTGATCAGAATCTCATCAGCGCCAGGCAGATCGTGCGGCAAGGGCACATTCTCGCTCGACACGATATCGAGGTAGACCGTGTCGAGGACCAGCCAGACCCGGTGCTCGACACATAACGCGACGATCTCGGCGAGGGTTTCCGGAGTCGGGCATCGACCGACCGGATTTCCCGGCACATTGAGCACAAGCACTCGTGTGTGTGGCGAGATGGCGTCGGCTATCGCCCTGGCGTCGAGCTGATGCGCGGTCTCGGCAGTAGTCTCGACGCTCACAAGCCTTGCGCCACTGGCGGTGAAAGTGGCGGGATAAGTCGTGTACCACGGTGCAATGAGAATCACTTCGTCACCCGCTTCGAGCAGCACCTGGGCGCAGGAAAAGAGCGCATTCTGTGCGCCGGCAAACACGGTTACCCATTCTGCACCGAGCCGTTGTCGCGTCAATTGCTCGTGGTAACGGGCAATGGCGGCGCGCAGCCGCGGCATCCCGGATACATCGGAATAGTGATGCTCGCCCGCGCGCAGGCTTTTGATCGCTGCATCGACGATAGCCACTGGAGTTCGATGATCTGCTTCCTGGCCAATACTGAGCAGCGTGATGTCCTCACCCGCCGCGATTCGCTCCAGCGCACGAAAGTGAACTTCCCACGGATCCGGCACGTCGCCGAGCGCGTCAGCGGCGATTCGATTCGTCAAGGAGGAGAAGCGCATGGAGGAGAGGCGCGTGGCGTTGTCAAGGGGAACCGCTAAGGGTCATCGTCGGACGGACCCTAGCATGGTCATGCCGGTGCGACGATCAACCGAGCACCTGCCACAAAGCGCAGCGTGCCGCCTGGCGGTGCGGAGGTGAAGGGGAAGCAGGTGATCAGCACGAGTCCCGGTCGATCGGTCGCGACAGCCTGTGCGCCCGTGGCGTCCTGCAGGACCAGTCGCGACAAGGCCATATTCTCGATCGACAGACGTGCCACCGGGGTGATGTCGGCCCAGGGCCAGGGGCGCGGTGAAGCAGGGTGATCCCGTGCGTCAGACCAGGCGCGGCTCGAGCAACCACTGCGCTGCTTGTGCCTTGCCGGCTATCCAGCCTGCCTGGACGATCGCCACTCCCGCCAGCCCGATATGATCACGCCGATGACAAGGGAGACGCGAGCACGGGCGGAGACGCGACCACAGGCGATCCGGGAAGTCATCGTGCCGAGCTCAGTCGCGAGCGACGGCCGAGCCTCACGCAAGACGCGCCGAGAAAGCCGGTGAGAGCGCCGAGCCACGCCAGTGTGTGGATGCCTGCCGCACCCTGTGGCATCGCGATGGCAAGCATCGTGTTGCCTGCAGGCATCACGTTGGGAACCGCAACCTCGTGGGCCGCCGCCGTATCGCGCATTTCCCGATTTTCCATCGCAAAGAAGCTCGCGTAGGGCGTGACTAGCCCGACGTCGAGTGCAAGGGTCGTGATCGTATGCTTGTGACGATGGTCGTTGTCCCCACTCATGCGTTGTTCGTCGAGAAGTGAGCTGACCTTTTGACGCGCCCAGTACATGCCGAGTGTCGGCGTGATGGCGGGCTCGTTCAATGGCAAGGCCACCTCGCGGCGGATATCGCTCAACACCGGCTCGGCGAGTCGCCCGAGCAGCTCGCTGACGGTGCCATGAATCGCATCGACGTCGCGCACGGTCAATGCAGTACCGCCGCCGATGGACGCCGCTTTGTGCAGGAACCAGGCGTTCGGTGCCTGACCGATTCCTACCGTGATGGGATGGGCTGCTGATCTTGTTCGTGTCGAGCCCGGAGCCGATCGCTGCCTTCAGTTTCAGGCGAGGTCCGCGGATGAACGCCTTCGGCAATATGGGTGCCGTGGTGATTTCGGGTGCTGGCCGAGCGGCATTTGCGTAGCGCGGTGTCAGTGTGGTCGGCAAGGTCAATGACAGTTGTCAGGGCCGCCGATATCAGGGCCGCCGATGTCGGGCCAGCCGAAGTCGCGCCTGGGTGCAATCTGCAGGCAGGAGCGATGAGATCAGTATCATGCATGGCAGAGCGCCGGTTCGTGCAGGTCAGCGCTCATCTCACTCCCTCGGCGGGACACCCGGCCGATACAAGCAGCAGGCATTACGAGCAATTCTGATCAATCATGACCGACGAGAAGGACAGTCGACGTCGCATCCTGCTCGTCGAGGACGAGCCCGATCTCAACGACAAATACAACCTGGCCCTTGGGCGTGCCGGCTTTGACGTCGAGGCACAGGCCTCGGTTGCGGATTGCCTGGCCGCGGTAGTTGTCCGTGTGACGGATGTCGTCCTCCCTGGTGTCCGCGCTCGCACGTTATCCGAGTCAGGTGAAGAGTCGCAGCCAGTTGATCGAGGCTGCCGGCCTGACACTCGACGAGCAGACCAACACCGCGCCCATCAAGCGCATCAGCGCGAAATTCACGCCCATCGACGCAAGCTTCAGCGGTATCCAGACCGTCTATGGGCTCGGCTATCGGTGGCTCGAGCGGCTGGAATACTAGTGCCACCGATGCCTGCTTTGGAACGGGCGCCGGCACGAGCGCCGGCACGGGCGCCGGCACGGGCGCCGATTGTGGTGTCGGACGCTCGGCGCACGGATTCGTGAGACTGCGCACGAAAACCTTGCTGGTCGGCCTGTTGTCGCTCGGCGTACCCATCATCGGCTGGCAGAGCATCAAGCAGTTGCACAGCTCGCTGCAGCAGACGCGCGTGGATGCTCAGACGCTGAGGGCAGTGAACCTCGGCAATACGCTGCGCGACGCTCAGGCTGTTTCCCGTTGGCTGGCTATCGGCGACGACAATCCGGGCAACGAAGCGTGGTATGCAGAGACGGCGCGCTGGCCCTTGTTTGTCGATGGTTATGCCGATGACTGGCAGGAATTGAGAGGGTCGACCGCGAATCATGAGGCGAGCGGCGATCCGCCGATTTCTCTTTCTTTCCTGACGGCGCGGCGTGGTCCGAGCCTGTACCTTTTCGTCAAGGTGCAGGATGCCGACGTCGCCCATCACGTTCCGCCAATTCTCGATCCTGACGCTGGCGAAAACGAGTCCCCCGACCCGCATTTGTTGCTGGCCAATGGCGACACGATCGAACTGTTCGTGCAGCAACCTGATGGCGTATCCGAGCACGCGCTGTTCAGTGTCATCGCACCGGGTCCTGTCGACGTCGTTCACGCGTCAGATACCAAGGGTATCGAGGCCGGCAGCGCGATCCGCGGCTGGCGCGCCGCATGGGTGGACGTGCCGGATGGCTACCAGCTGGAGATAGAACTGCCGCTGCCGGCACCCGGCTCGCGCATCGGCATCGCGGCGATCGACTCCGCTCGAAGCGACGGCTCGCCCGACGACAGTGTCGAAGGGGCGCCGTATGGCAGGGTTCCGTGGATGCAGCGTCACTGGGTCGGAACACTTTCACCGGATCGGATGCGCGAACTCATGACGTCGGACGCTGCCGAGACTGCTGCCGAAACAGCCGGGATTCTTCACTACGAAAGCGACGCTTTGCGACGTTTGCTTGAGCCGTGGGTCGTGCCTGGAACGCGCGCCCGCCTCTTTGACGAGGGAGGTCGACTGCTGGCGGACGCGAACGATCTCTACTCGCCCTTGCCAGAGAGTGAATCGACTGCCGGGTCGGTCACGGCGAACTTGCTCGATGCGAGTCTCCTGAGGCTGTTCGCCTGGTTCGCGGCGGGCGACCTGCCGCTGTACCCTGAAACGGAGAAGAGCCGTCAACCCTTGCACCTCGAAGATGATCGACGCCCTGGTGTCGATGAGCTTCTGCCGACCACTCGCTACGTCACCGTCGATAACGACCGCTTGCTCGGTACGCTGATCGCGCTTGATGAGCAAGGTGTCGATCGCCCGCGGGGTTACCTTCTCTACGAATCGAACGAGGAACATGCGTCGGCTGTCGCCAGCAGCCCCTTGGCCCGGCTCTTTGCCTTGCTGGTACTGGCGACGCTCATGATTGGCTCCTTGCTGTTTGCCTGGGCCACCCGCTTGTCGTTGCGCATTCGACGACTGTCGCTGCGCGCGTCGCAAGCTGTCGATCGTGACGGGCGCGTCGCAACCCTCGTCGGCAGTGGTGCAAATGACGAGATCGGTGATCTGTCGAGAAACCTGGCGGACTTGCTCGCCCGCTCGGCGGCCTATACGCGTTACCTCGAGTCCCTCTCGAAACATCTGTCGCATGAGCTCGGTACACCGTTGTCGATTGTCAGGACGTCAATCGAGAACGTCGATCGGCAGAAGCTGGATGGCGAGACCCGACGCTTGCTCGATCGCGCGAGCGGCGGTGCTGACAGACTCGGTGGCATCGTTCGCGCCTTGCTCGAGTCGGCGCGGCTCGAACAGAGTGTCCAGCATGCCGAATTCGTCGACATAGCGCTGCTCGACTGGCTGCGTGAGGCCGCAGTCGAATATGCGCAGGTTCACCCCGAACACCGATTTCGGGTTGCCCTGTCGTTACGCGAGCTGGACGCGCCGGGCAGCGTGACAATTCCGGCCTTGCCGGACTCTCGTGCGCGAGTTGCGCCAGCCCTGCTCAGGCAGGCTCTCGACAAGCTGGTCGACAATGCCTGTGACTTCGCAACCGCCAGCGACATCGTCCTGCTGCTGACCCCGGGCACTCCGCTGGGCCTCGCGGTGGCCAACCGCGGTGCGCGTCTGACAGCGGCAGAGATCAGTCTGTTGTTCTCGCCGGCCTCGGATGTGGCAGCTTCGCGTCGTGAGGGCGAGCCCGTATTACAGGACGCTGTGCACAGCGGCTCCGGTCTCTACCTTGTCAGATTGATTGCAGAGGCTCACGATGGCAATCCCATCGCGTTTTCACAGGCAGCAGGAGTCGCAGCCGACCATTGGCTGGTCATCGGATTGTCGCTCCCGTCGCGCTGATCGCCCAGTCGCGATGATGCCCGTAGCTCTGGTCTCCGAAGTTCTGCTCCCGAAGCTCTGATCCCCGAAGCTCTGATCCACTGTGGGACAATGTCCCATGACTGAACAATCAGACAGTGCAGACCAGCAGGGGTCGATCATTTCGATCCGTGGCCTGACGAAGGTCTATGCAGGCGGGCATCAGGCCTTGAAGGGGATCGATCTCGACATCAGGCAAGGTGAGATCCTGGCGTTGCTTGGGCCGAACGGCGCGGGCAAGACCACCTTGATCTCCACCATCTGTGGTCTCGTCACACCGAGTAGCGGCACCGTGATGGTCGATGGGCATGACATCATCAAGGACTACCGGAAGACGCGCTCGTTGATCGGGTTGGTGCCACAGGAGCTGACCCTCGGCGCGTTCGACATCGTCGGTGACACAGTGCGGTTCAGTCGAGGGCTGTTCGGCAAGCGGCCGGACAATGCCTACATCGATTCGTTGTTGACAAGCCTGACACTCGCCGACAAGGCGTCGTCTCCGGTGCAGAGCTTGTCCGGCGGCATGAAGCGTCGAGTGTTGATCGCCAAGGCACTAGCTCACCAGCCGCGTATCCTGTTTCTGGACGAGCCTTCGGCAGGTGTCGATGTCGAGTTACGCAAGGACATGTGGTTACTGGTCGAGAAACTGCGCGCCGATGGCGTCACCATCATCCTTACCACCCATTACATCGAGGAAGCCGAGGAGATTGCCGAACGGGTTGGCATCATCAGCAATGGCGAACTCATCGCGATCGATGACAAGGCTCATCTGATGCAATCCTTCGGTGCCAAGAAACTCGTCATCGAGCTGCGTAACGGGGTGGATGCGATACCGGAAGCTCTGACAGGCTATGAGCTCGAGCTCACGGATGGTGGCACGCGCCTCACCTATACCTACGACACCCATCAGGAGCGCACCGGCATCACACGGCTGCTGCAGGACATGAATGCGGCCGGGCTGCAGCTGAAGGATCTGGAAACGAAACAGAGTTCGCTCGAAGACATCTTCGTCGACATGGTGCACCAACCGCGATGAGTGCCAAGCAGATGAGCGCCGACAAGATGAGAACCGACAAGGTGAGTGCCGACAACCGGAGTGCGTGCGCATGAATCTGCCCGCGATAAGGGAGATCTACATCAACGAGATGCGACGCACGCGCCGCTCGCTGGCGCAGAGCATCGCCTCGCCGGTCATCTCCACTGCGCTTTACTTCGTGGTTTTCGGCTCGGCCATCGGTTCGCGGATCCAGTCCATCGAAGGCGTCGACTACGGCGCCTTCATCGTACCGGGCCTGCTGATGCTCTCCTTGCTGACGCAAAGCATTTCGAACGCATCTTTCGGCATCTTCTTCCCGAAGTTCACCGGAACGATCTACGAGATCATGAGCGCGCCGATATCATTCTTCGAGATCGTCCTCGGATTCGTCGGTGCGGCGGCCACCAAGTCGCTGATCATCGGCACCATCATCCTGATAACCGCCACCTTCTTCGTCGATCTGCGTATAGCTCATCCAGTCTGGATGCTGACCTTCTTCGTCATGACCTGTATCTCCTTCAGCCTGTTCGGGTTCATCATCGGTCTGTGGGCAGACAACTTCGAGAAACTCCAGCTCATTCCTCTGCTGGTGATCACCCCGCTGGTGTTTCTGGGTGGCAGTTTCTATTCGGTCAGCATGTTGCCGCCGTTCTGGCAGAAGGTCACGCTGCTGAACCCGGTGCTATACCTCATCAGCGGGTTTCGCTGGAGCTTCTTCGAGGTGGCTGATGTGAGCGTCGGACTGAGCATCACGATGATCACGGGCTTTCTCATCGCCTGTCTTGCCCTTGTGTGGTGGATGTTCAAGACGGGGTACAAGCTCAGGCAGTAGCCAGGGCTGTAGCAAGGCAACGCTAGACTGGGGCCTCGCGGGCGAGCCGTAAACGACGTTACGCAGGGGTGAGAGCGCTCAGGCATGCTTCCTCGAAAAGTTGTCCATGCGTCGGGAGAGTGATTTCGTGAAGGAAGTACATGTCATTCGGAGCGTGGCCCTTCCGAGCGTACTCCTGTGCGGATGGCTGGCAGCCGCCGACCTGCAGGCGCAGTCGCGGCCGGACGAGTCTGATGATCCCGTCGTGCTCGAGGAAATACTCGTGGAGCCTGAAGGCGAACCCGAGCCTCGCCGACCGCTGGGCATCGGTGTCAGCGGCGAAACTCTCCGCACTACACCGGGCTCGGCTGGCGATCCGCTGAGGAGCCTGCAAGCCTTTCCGGGGATGACCTATACCGATGACCAGAGTGCCCTTCCGGCCGTTCGCGGTTCGCGTCCGGAGGACAACTTCTTCGTCGCCGACACGGTACCTGTGGGCTACCTCTTTCATGCAGGAGGTGTGGTGAGCGTGTTCAACAGTGACCTGATTGAATCGTTCGAGATCTACCCCTCGGCATATGGCCCGGCGTACGCCGGAGGCAACGGCGCCGTCTTCGATGTCCGCCTGCGCGATCCGGCGAGCGACGAGTTCAATGCCGTGGTCGATGTCAGTGTGCTACAGGCGGGCGCACTGGTCGAAGGGCCGATCAACGCAACTTCATCGTTCTACCTCGCCGGGCGCTTCAGCTATCTGGACTTGCTCGTCGCCGATCAACTCGAGGAGGCCGATGGCATCAGTTTCATTCAGTTTCCGCGTTACACGGATTATCAGGGCAAGTATGTCTGGCGGCCTGACGACGATACAACGGTGCGCGTACAGGCAGTCGGTGCCACTGATGAGCAGGAGCTGGATATCCCGCCAGACTCCGTTGAAATCGAGCAGGAGCCGATCTTTGCGGGTCGCCATTTCGACACGTCGCGGTTCGATGAACAGTCGCTCGTCTGGGAGCAAGCCTTCGGTGAGCGACTCCGCGCCACCTCGACGGTGTCACACGCCGACGGTTCGAGCCGGTTTGAGGCAGGGGGTGCCGGGCGTGGCGACGTGACCGAATCAAGCTATCTATTGAAGAGCGATCTGCATGCGATCCTGAACGAGCGGCATGACATCGCGTTTGGCGGATCGGTAACGCGTATCAACGCCGATCTCGGCCTTGCCCTGAACGATCCTGCCTGCACCGAGTTCGAAGCCGAGTGTCAGGTCAGCGGTGCCGAGCGGCGTGAGATCGAACGCAATCTGACGTTTACCTCTTTTCATGGCCATGTGCAGGACAGCTGGTATGCGAACGATCGGCTGACACTGATGCCGGGCTTGTCGTTTCGTGCCGACGACGTGCTCGACGGTTGCTTTGTCGAGCCTCGCCTGGCGCTCGAATACGATTTCGGCACTGACACGGTGCTGAGCGCGGCGGTCGGTCAATACCATCAGTTACCGGGCTACCTCGAGATCGACCGGGAATTCGGCAACCCGGATCTCGATTACATCGAGTCGCGGCAAGCCGTCATTGGCATTCAGCGGGTGTTCGCGAACGGACTCGATGTCAAGACCGAGCTATTCCACAAGGAACTCGATCAGCTGGTCAGCGGCAGTGAAAGTACGCGATATGACAACGACGGAGAAGGCACCGCCTACGGACTCGACACACTCATACGAGGCACCGTCAACGACAGACTTTCCGGCTGGGTTGCCCTGTCTTTCTCGCAGGCTGAACGCAACAACCGACGGACCTCGGAGCGATTCGACTTCAGCTATGACCAGCCTTTCAATGTAAGTGTCGTTGCCGACTACCGAATCACCGACGAGTGGCGACTGGGCGCTAAATTCTGGGTGCACTCGGGCGCAACCTATACGCCGATTACCGGAGCAGAACCCGACGATGAGATAGAGGGGTATTACAACCCGCAGTACGGCCGTCTGAACAGCGAGCGATTTCCGACCTATCATCGCCTCGACCTGCGCATAGACAAGACGCTGACTCGCCGAAGCGGTAAAACGACTGAACTGTATGCTGAAGTGTTCAACGTTCTCGACACGAAGAACGTGAGCTATTACGACTATTCCGCCGACTACAGTGAACGTGCAGAGGTGAGTCAATTGCCGAGAATTGCCGGTGTCGGCATCAAGATGACTTACTGATGGATACGCTTGCCCGCTACCTCGATCCAGCCGTCTTCTTGGTTCTGGGCATGATGAGTTTCATCGCGCTTGCGGCCGTGATCGAGTGCTGCCTGGATTATCGCCAAACCGACCCAGGGTGTTTCGAGAATCTGGAGTGCCTGCCAATCGATGTGAACAGAGGCCTGACGACGATCGCAACCATCGCATCCAATGCACCGTATGTCGGTCTGTTCGGAACGGTGCTCGGCATCATGTTTACCTTTCACGAGATGGGTCGCAGCGGCGTCGTCGAAACCGGCGCCGTGATGCTCGGATTCTCGCTGGCCCGGAAGGCAACCGCACTCGGTCTCGTGGTCGCCATTCCGTCGATGATGGCCTACAACGGTGTGGTCGCACGCACGGAGACGCTGCTCTCTTCCTGGCGGATCGCACAGCAGTCCGGGCGCGCGAGGTCATGTAGAAGTACGCCAGCATCAACGTCATTCCTTTTATCGACGTCTTGCTCGTCCTGTTGGCCATGGTGCTGACCACCGCATCCTTCATCGACGCCACTCGGCTGGACATTCGTCTGCCCGAAGCAAGAGCCGACGCTCCGCTTGCGCTTGGCGAAAGTATCGAGATCGCCATAGACGAATACGAGCAGTTTCATGTGGACGGGCAGCAGACCCGATGGGCGGCACTCGGGAAGCCTCTATCGTGCTGATCATCGATGAAGCTGCCCCGTTCAAACCGTTCGTCAATGTCATCGACGAGCTCCAGTCCCGCGGGCTGGACAAGCTCTCGCTGCAGACGCGGACGGTCGATTGAGCCCCAGGGTAGTCGGGTTTGCCCTGTCCGCCGCAATTCATGCAGGGTTCCTTGGTGGCCTGTGGTGGATATCTCTCGCGCTTCCAGAGGTCGAGGCGACGCGCGTAGTCAGCTCGACAACCTTGCAAGTCGAGATGTTCGCGCCAGAGCCGACGCCTGCGCCAGAGCCTGAGCCTGAGCCTGAGCCTGAGCCTGAGCCAGAGCCAGAGCCAGAGCCTGCGCCTGCGCCTGCGCCTGCGCCTGCGCCAGAGCCAGAGCCAGAGCCAGAGCCAGAGCCTGAGCCTGAGCCTGAGCCTGAGCCTGCTGAGGTTCCAGGTAGCTCTGTCGGGACATCGGCGGAATCTGAGGTCGAGCAGCTCGCGAGCGAGGGTGTCGATTCAAGCTATGAAAGCGAGGTGCGACAGGCAATTCAGGCGAAGCGGAGCTATCCGCGACAAGCGCGGCGTCGGCAACACGAGGGAACGGTTGTCATCGGCTTCCGAATTCACACCGATGGGCGCTACGATCAACTGAGGATCGTTGAATCTTCCGGCAAGGAGGCACTCGACAAGGCGGCGCTCGACGCGGTGGCCAGAGTCGGGCGGTTCGCGCCGTTTCCCGAGACGCTGGATGCTGTTCATCTGGATTTTTCAGCACCGGTGACCTTTTCGTTATCCGGAACGGGTGGTTGATGGCGCCAAGCGATCGATGTTGGCCTGGAGCGAATGGCGATCGCTATGCGGGACGCAGCGGGTCTCGGCACGTCACGCTGATACAAGCCAAGCACCTGCCTGTCATCCGGTCGATCAGCGGCTTCGATGAACTGGTTCCAGCAATGCTTCGACGAAATCTCGCCGTGTCCGGGCTCAATCTGCTTGCATTGAAGGGGAAGCGATTTCTTGTCGGCGACGCCGAACTCGAATACACGGGAGCCTGCCATCCATGCTCCCGTATGGAAGAGCTGCTTGGTTCGGGTGGTTACAACGTTGTACGAGGCCATGGAGGTATCACGCCCCGAGTGGTTGGCTCCGGTCGGATTGCACTCCACGATGTCGTCAGGATGAGCCGTCAGGTTGACTGACGCCTTCCATCAATCTAGCGACACCGCCTGCGGCGACGATGTCCTCTTTCATCACGAGCCCGACGTCGAGTTGAACCAGACGCTCACAAACTGCATCTTCAGGCATGGCAGAGGTCGCTAGAAAGGCGCGGGCTGAGCCTCGCCGGTTGTCGTTGGCGAGCGTCTCGAGTAACTCGAGGCCGTTCATTGGCTTCATGTGCAAATCAACCAGCAGTAGTCGAACGCGGGCCTCACCCAGATAGTCGAGCGCCTTACACCCGGAGTCGCAGGTTTTCAACGTCAATCCTGAATTCTGAAGTCGGCGCTCAACAAGCATCTGGATGAGTGGATCGTCATCGACGAGTAATACGTCGTGATCCATGTTCGTCGTCATGATGATATGGGCGGCGGCGGTCTGTCTGGAATTCGTCAGCTCGCAGGCGCCTCCACGTCCGACACTGCAACGCGCGGCAGCGTGAACGAGAAGATGCTGCCTTTGCCGGGTGCTGAATTCAGAGTAATTGCTCCACCCACCCGATCGAGCAATCTCTTGACTGTCGCAAGCCCGATGCCCGTGCCTTCGGCGCCGTCACGAGCGACGCTATCGCCGGTATCGAATAGTCCGAAAATCGACTCATGGCGTTCGGGAGCTATGCCGGGTCCGTCGTCAACGACTTTGAATCGATAGCTGGAAGTATCCTCCTCGAAACCGACCTCTACCTGCGTGTGCGATCCCGTTCCATACTTGATCGCATTGGCTATCAGATTCAACAGAATCTGCTGAAGAACAGCTTTGTGCGTCTGGATTTCGTCGCTCACATCAGGGAAGACGAGCGTTGTTCGAGCGTCTCGTACGATCATCTGATCGAGCGAGACAAACAGCTGTTCAAGACGGAATTTCTCTGCAGGACGATTTGCCGTATCGTCGCTTGTGTAGTGCGCAAGAAGCCCCTCGACATAGGTACGCAGAGCGATCGACGAGCCTTTCAAGTGATCCAGGTAGGCTTGAACCTCACCGCTGAGCGAGTCGACAGAGTCCTCTTCGATCAGATCAGCGAGCGCCACGATGTTGGTAATCGGTGAACGTATATCGTGGGTCACAGCGCCGGCGAATCGTTTGAGTTCGTCGTTGCGAGCGGTGAGCTCTAGGCCGGCCTTCTCGAGACGGCGCTCGTTCTGATGGCGTTCGAGCAGGTACATCACCTGCCGTGCCATGTTTTGGAGAGCGTCCTTCTGTGAACGCCTCAGAATCATCGGCTCATGGGAAAACACGCACAGCGCACCGAGCGCGAATCCGTCAGCGTCGACTAGCGATACGCCAGCGTATCCAGCCACGTTGTACCCCGTGACCACGGGATTGTCTGCGAAGCGCGGGTCAATCCGGGCATCCTCGACCGTGAAGATCGGCTCGTCAGACGCAATCGTGTGACCACAGAATGAAAGGCTGCGCGGTGACTCGTCGATCTCGATGCCGTGGTGGGACTTGAGCCAGTGGCGATCCCGGTCGATCAGCCCGATGAGCGAAATTGGCGCATCGCAGACATCAGCCATCAGCGCGGTGATATCGTCGTAGCTTCGCTCGGGAAGTGAGTCGAGAATACCGATTCGTTCAACTGCGGCTTGCCTTTCTGCCTCGTTCTCGGGCGTGCGCGGTTCGATCATCGGACTCTCCAGGCTATCAAGTGCCGGATCAGGGTCGGCTTTGTCTCAGCCGATACGTGATCGAGTTTTCATGATGACGCTCTGCAACAATTGTTCCGACTATGCAGATCGGTGCCGTACCCGCCGCGGAAGGGCAGCGGCAATCGCGGACGTAGCGGTAGCAATGACAGTAGCCGTCACACGCCACCGCGAGTTCTGATGAACTCGACGATCTGATTGACGCCGTCGCCGGAACTCAAGTCGCTGAATACTGTCGTGCGCTCGCCACGGGCATGCCCGGCATCGTTGCGCATGGCTGCGAGATCCGCTCCGACGTGAGGCGCCAGGTCAGTCTTGTTGATGATGAGCAGATCGGAGCGTGTGATGGCCGGGCCACCCTTCCTCGGAATGTCGTCGCCCTGGCAGACCGAGATCACGTAGATGCTCAGATCTGCCAGTTCCGGTGAAAACGTGGCGGCGAGGTTGTCGCCTCCCGACTCGATGAAGATGACGTCGAGATCGGGTACCTTGACACGCAATGATTCGATGGCGCGCAGGTTGATGGATGCGTCCTCCCGAATGGCCGTGTGTGGGCAGCCGCCTGTCTCGACACCGAGGACTCGGTCCGCACTGAGTGCCTGCAATCGGACTAGAGCATCGGCATCCTCTCGGGTATAGATGTCGTTGGTGACGACGCCGACGGATAGTTCATCACGCAGAGCAACGCAGAGCCTGGCGACCAGCGTAGTCTTGCCCGTTCCGACCGGGCCACCGATGCCCACCCGAAGTGGCATTCTCGGCGGTGGCATTCTCATGTCAGACATACTCGTGAATGTTGTCGTTCGTGGTGGAGCGAGGCGATATCGATGAGGACTGAACAGCTTCCGAGATCGTCCAGATCTGCTTGCAGGGAGCATTCTGCACAACGGGCGGAGAGCGTCTCGAATCGGCAGAGCATGTCAAGCGTGCTCGATTGTCCGAGTGGCACCAGTCGGGTAGCTATCCACGCCAAGTTGTTCATGCTCGACTGAGCTGCCATCGCGATCACTGACCGGAGAGGTAACCGGTGTGCTGCCGTCAGCGCGCCAACCACCACGGGGAGCGCCCAGTCGTCGTCGGTCGTACCTGTATCGATACAGTTGTCATTGTCTGCTTTCGGCAATGGCCACACGCTGCACGCTCGCCGAAACGAGCGGCCAAGTTCCACGGTTTCCCGCCGTCGTTCAGCACCTGACGAAAGTGCGAGCGCAAGGTCGTTGATGTCTGCAAGATCGCAAGCCCTGTCGGCAAGCACAGCCGCGTGAGCAAGACTTATGAAGATCGAGTCATTGCGAATGCTGCCGTGTTCGGCAATGTCGCAGATCCAGTCCGATACCGAGTCGGCGTCATTGATCCAGCCTGCCTGGATCGCCGCCTCGATTCCGTGGCTGTAGGAGTAGGCACCAATCGGAAACGCGGCAGACATCCAGTTCTGCAGCCTAAGCTGTGCAGCGAGTTCGCCGGCGACGGTTTCACTCATGGGAGTGATGATCATGCGGCCCGTGCGAATGTCCAGCGTGATCGTGTGGCTTTCCATCGTAAGCGCCCGTTTCCGGATCGAAGCCGGCGTCGATGTCCGAGACGGTGGCGCCGAGCCGTTCGAGCATGTCCTTGATGACAGGATCACGTCGAATCCGCAATAGATCTTGCATCACCTGGGTTGGCAGATGGCGATTGCCCACATGCCAGGAAAGGCGAAGCAGGTGGTTCGCGTCCTCGCCGCGCACTTCGTACAAGGCTTCGGGTGTCGAGTGAACGCGAATCTGCCGTCCGTCGTCGAGCACGAGGTGATCGCCATCGCGTAGCAGGGTCGCTCGTTCCAGCTCGAGCAGAAACCGGATTCCGCCATCGCTGGTCATCGCGAACCGACGACGGTGTCGGTCGGTCTCGTCGAGTGTGATGGTATCGGCGGCCGGGAGCGTCGCGTTTCCAGATGTCGCAGAGTGGACCAGACGACACAGGACAAGATATTTCTGTGGCGCCATGCCGTTGGTCTCTGCCCTATTCGTTTTCATCAGAAAAGATCGTTTTCATCAGAAAAGATCGTTGTCATCAGAAAAGAAAATAGCGTTGCGCCAGTGCCAGCTCGGCAGCCGGCTCGCATACGAGCAGTTCACTGTCCGCCCGAACATCGTAGGTCTCCGGATCGACGTCGATCGTCGGCAGGGCATTGTTGAGCTGCATATCCGCCTTGCCGATGTCTCGTGTGCCGTGGACAGCCACCATCGTCTTGTCGACGCCGAGCGCATCGGCCAGTCCGGCATCAATGGCACTTTGCGAGACGAAGGTCACTGCACTGTTGGTGAGTGATTTTCCGAGTGCGCCGAACATCGGTCGGTAGTGAACCGGTTGCGGGGTGGGGATCGATGCGTTCGGATCACCCATCGGCGCGGCTACGATCGAACCGCCGAGCAGCACCATGTCCGGCTTGACACCAAAGAACGCCGGGTGCCAGAGGCAGAGGTCGGCTCGCTTGCCAACTTCGATAGAACCGATCTCGTGACTCATTCCGTGCGCGATGGCGGGATTGATCGTTATCTTCGCGATGTAACGACGCACACGAAAATTGTCGTTGTTGCCGGTTTCCTCTGGAAGTGATCCACGTTGTCGCTTCATCTTGTCGGCCGTCTGCCAGGTGCGGATGGCAACTTCACCCACTCGTCCCATGGCCTGACTATCGGAGGCAATGATCGAGAATGCGCCGAGATCGTGAAGGATGTCTTCCGCCGCTATTGTCTCCTTGCGAATACGACTTTCGGCGAAAGCGATGTCCTCGGGAATGTTCGGATCGAGGTGATGACAAACCATCAGCATGTCGAGATGCTCGTCGATGGTATTGACGGTGTAGGGACGAGTCGGATTGGTGGAAGAGGGCAGGAAGTTCGGTAGCGCACAGACCCGAATGATGTCCGGTGCATGGCCGCCACCGGCACCCTCGGTGTGAAACGCGTGAATGGTCCGTTCAGCCACCGCGTCGATGGTCGATTCGACGAAGCCTGACTCGTTCAACGTGTCAGTATGAATCATGACCTGCACGTCGAGCGCGTCGGCTACTTGCAGACAGCAGTCGATGGCCGCGGGTGTCGTGCCCCAGTCTTCATGCAGCTTCAACGCCGCCGCACCACCGAGCACCATTTCCTCGAGCGCAGCAGGGCGGGAGGCATTGCCCTTGCCTGCGAATGCAAGGTTCATCGGCAACGCGTCGGCTGCCTGAATCATGCGCGCCAGATGCCAAGGGCCGGGTGTGCACGTCGTCGCGAGTGTGCCCTGCGCCGGGCCCGTGCCACCGCCGAGCATGGTGGTGACGCCAGACATGAGCGCATCGTCGATCTGCTGCGGGCAGATGAAATGAATGTGCGCATCAAAGGTGCCCGCCGTGAGAATTCTTCCCTCGCCGGCGATCGCCTCGGTACCCGGGCCAACCGCGATGTCGACGCCCGGTTGGGTATCCGGATTACCGGCCTTGCCGATGGCGGATATCCGCCCCCCTCGAAGGCCGACGTCTGCTTTGTAGATGCCGGTGTTATCGACGATCAGTGCGTTGGTAATGACGGTGTCGGCAGCGCCTTCGGCGCGGCTCGCCTGCGACTGTCCCATGCCGTCGCGAATGACCTTGCCTCCACCGAACTTGACCTCTTCGCCGTAGGTGGTCAGGTCGCGCTCCACCTCGATGAACAGCTCAGTGTCGGCGAGCCGCACACGGTCGCCCGTGGTCGGGCCATACATGTCGGCATAGCTTGCCCGATTGATCGTTGTCGGCATGACTCAGAGCGGCCCCATGACAGCTTGTCGGAAGCCGATGACTTGCCTTGATCCAGCGTAGGGGATGACGCGCACATCGCGCGACTGCCCCGGTTCAAAGCGGACCGCTGTGCCGGCAGCAATGTCGAGCCGACAACCGCGCGCGGCGTCGCGATCGAAGTCGAGTGCCGGATTGACCTCCGCGAAGTGATAGTGGCTACCGACCTGCACCGGACGATCGCCGGTATTGGCAACATGCACGACGAAGGCTTCTCGGTCAGCGTTCAGAACGATGTCGCCGTCAGCGACAATGATTTCACCGGGTGTCATGTCGTCAGGTTTCGTTTTCGCTTGTGGCAGACGCTACGCAGGCAGCCTCGTTCATCGGATCGGCTTGTGCACGGTAACCAGCTTGGTGCCGTCAGGAAATGTTGCCTCGACTTGTATTTCGGGAATCATCGAGGCGATACCGTCCATCACTTGGGAAGCGTCGATGACCGTTGCTCCCGCCGTCATCAGATCGGCAACGCTTCTCCCGTCGCGGGCGCCTTCGACGACGTAGTCGCTGATCAACGCGATTGCTTCGGGGTGATTGAGTTTCACTCCACGCGCCAGCCGGCGCCGTGCGACTTCAGCGGCCATCGCAACAAGAAGCTTGTCTTTCTCTCTCGGTGTCAGATGCATGGGTAGGTCAGACGCATGGCCAGGTCAGATGCATTGATAATGCTTGTCGAGTATTCAGACGTACCAGACGCGAGGCAGTGACACATCGCCTTGCAGCATTTCAAGGCAGGGTAGCAAGATTTCGCGAAGCTCATGACCGCTTCGCGCAATGAGACGTATTACCAGTCGACCCTCGAGCGCACTCGCCGCGCCAGTCGACCAGGGTTCACCTTGGCCTGTCGAGTCACCTGAGTGGTTCGAACGCGACGGAAGGGTACCCAGTCGATCGTTCCGGATCTTGTCATCGATCACTCCATTGATGGTCGTTGCGAGGTCGACCAATGACTTGGCGGATGCGGGAGAACACAGCAGCACTGTGGCCATTGCACCGGCGCCATGCAGTGTGCCCCGATGTCGTGCAACAGCTCCGCCCTGTTGACCATCGTCATTCTCTTGCAACCGAAAAGCTTCAGCATGGAGTAGGCGATCACCACGGTAGATGCGCCATTTGTCACGCACCTCTATGGTGCGGAGTGATTCGCCGGACGCCTGTCGTCCGAATGCGATCGCTTCAACCATGAGCAGCGTCGCGTCCCTGGCAAGTCTCGCTTCCAGCGTGCGTTCGAGCCGAGCGCCATCGAAGAGAATCGTTTCCTGTGGAAGCCAGTCGAGCCGGGCTCCGCTACCAATCTCGAGGAACGTGTGCTGTCTGGCTACAGGACCGTGTGTGCGATAGATCTTCTCGCTCGCCGCGGTTGCAAGCGTCAGGCGAGAGCCCGCTTCAGCACCGGCATGCCAGTGAATACGGTCGTCGCCTGTCAACCCGCCTGCCGTGTTGAGCAGGACCGCCGCCAACGCGCCTGGTTCACTTCTCGGCAGGCGAATCTTGGCACCACCGGATTGATCCAGCGTGCGTAAAACCGTGGTGTTGCCCAGGCCGCCGCTGCCCAGGCCGCTGCCCAGGCCGTTGCCCAGGCCGCTGGTAATCGATCCTGATGCGTTCAGACGTTGGCGTCGATTGCCGGGCTCAGAGGCATGTGGAGCTACGGTCAGCGGGCTACCTGCTGTCAAGCATGGTCTGGTTTGCATCGCCAGCTACTGCAGGATCCTTGAAGGATCGAACTGCAGCTCTCTCAGCCTGTCAATCGTGTGGACAACTTCCACGTTACTGCCGTGCTTCGCAGCCGCAGCCACGTGCTCGGTGACGACAGGTGCGAGCTCCGTGTGAATTCTCCACATCAATTCGAACAAGTGTCTGGTCGGAGGAGGTGCCGGCATGCCACCCGGCGGATGCTTCAGCGTGCCATCCTTCCAGCTACTTTGCCGCTCGGCCGCCAACGCGAAGTGCAACCAGATCGGCAGGTCGACATGGATGATGTGAGTCGAGCGTGCCAATCTCGGTTGCAGCGTTTCGGGAAGCCCGAAGCCATCGATGATCCACTGATCCTTGCCAATCATCCCGGCATGATCAGCCTGAAACTTCTCGGCTGGCACACTCTGCCAGTTTCCCTCCCAGAGATAGTCATCCAGCTCGAAGAGCGGTACACCCGCACGCTTCGACAGTGCCCGCGCGAGAATGGACTTCCCGCCGCCAGCGTTGCCGATGATCGAACAGCGGATAGCGTCCACTTCTTATTTTACTCTCTATCTTCAGACCGGCAGCGCGTGTGTGTGAACCTCTACATCTTCGGGGTAGCCATCACGCGTATCGGGCTTTGCGTCGATCGGAAGCGTATGTCCCCACAGAGGCATCCGCCTGTTTGAGTCGGCCGGTCGATAGTCGCCCTTTTCCGACTTGCGTCGTCATTGTTTGCGCCGTCATCGGTACTTGCCCGATCGCTACTTGCCTTGTCATTACTTGCCGTGTGACTACTTGCTGGAGTCATCGGATTCGCCTGTTGCGTGCGTGAAGCGGGATTCACTCGACACAATTTGGAACGGTCGAGGGAAGCCGTGGCCCGGGTTTGATCTGATGTGACCTGACCTTACTTGACTTGACTTGACTTGACTTGATGCGGAGATTCTATCGCTCGTCTCGCGCATTGTACGGCAGCACGCTCGTAGGGGAAGAGCTGCATGTTCTGCAGGCCGCTAGCGTCTGTCCGCAAGAGTTTCGACGGATTTTGTAGAACCTCGGAAGGGGTTCGCAAGGACCTCGGAAGAACTGTGCTTGTGGTAAAATATACAGTATCAAGGACGATTGATACTTTGACTCGATGCAGGCCCGAATCGGTTGTTGAGAGTCTCCAAAGGAGGGTTGAATCTTGAAGCACAGTACGCCGAAGCTCTTGCGTAGCTACGCCTTGTTGCAGGCCAGGCCCACGGATCTTGTTGCTGAGAATCCCGCAGAGTACGAGGTGCAACCCTCGCACACTGGCGAGGGAGACAAGCCCGGCGAAACAAGTAGCCTCCCGCACGGTCTTGTCCGTCGCGGTCAAACGTTGAGACTCGCGACGGCGCTGATCGAAGGTGCAAGCATGGCATCGGCCGATCGACAGGCGAATGTTGATCGGCTGCGCGTGTTTTCCCGTGTGGCGGTTGGTTCGGGTGTTGTGACGGAGTCGAACGAGGAGTCGAATGAGGAGCTTATCGACAGGCTGGGTCGACTCGTTCGGTCGAGTGATCGAAATATGGCCGAGCAACTGAAGTTGCTGGCGCGAATCGACGAAATGCAACTCTGGAAGGACCCTGGCCAGGGAGGCGGCGGCTGTCGCGATTGCGCCCAGTGGATGGATCGCACGCTCGGTATCAGTCGCATCACCGCTCTCGAGCGGCTGCGCGTGGCACGGGCGCTAGAGTCCTTGAGCGTCATCGAGTCCTTGTTTGCGCTCGGCAAGCTGAGCTGGTCCAAGGTTCGTGAGCTGACGCGCGTTGCCGATCCCGCCTGCGAACAGGAACTGGCAGCCGCGGCCCTCGAGCTATCAGCGGCGGAAACGGTCGAGCTGTGCCAGCGCTGGCATCATTCCGATACCGACACAGGAGATCCTGACGATACCGAGGCGGCGCGTGCGCTGCAGTCCTTCCACAATCGCTCGCTGACCTCGCGAAGGCGCGACGCCGGCACTACACGGATTACTCTGGACTTACCGCACGATCGGGCAGCCGAGTTCCTGAAAGCGCTCGAAGCACAGGAAGATGTGCTCCAGGCTGAATTTACGGCTGAGGAGCTGCCTGCTGCCGCGCCTGGCTCTGGTTCTACATCCGAGCTCGACACATCACCTGCAACCGCCCGGCAACGCCGCGCCGACGCGGCGCTCTTGATGTCGGCTCGAGCACTCGCTCACCTCGGAGAGCCTGTTGCGAGCGCCGACCGTTACCGCGTCTTCGTCAATATCGACGCGCGGGTGCTGGCGGATGACCCGATGCTGGATGCAGGTGTCCGGAGTGCCACGCCTCCGGGCGAACTTCCGCCTGAGCGACCCTGCATTGCAGGTTACGGTCCGATCGCCGCGGCGACGGCGCGTCGCCTCGCCAGTCAGGCGCGTCTAACGGTCGTCTCGACCGATCAGGAAGGAGAAGTAGTGGCCAAGGGTCGTGATACGCGATTGTTTTCGCCATCTGCCATCCGCGCGATCACGGCACGTGATCGGTGTTGCCAGATGCCTGGCTGCACACGAAACCGCTGGCTGCAGGCACACCATGTAATCCCCTGGTCGGAAGGGGGGGAAACGACCATTGCCAACGGTTGCCTCGTCTGCGCTGGCTGTCATCTGCAGTTACACGAAGGGAATTTGCGACTTGAGCTTGTCACCCGGGGATCGATTGCACTGCCGGAACAGGAGCAACTGACGATGACCACTGACGAACAGTCGCGGGCACGGGCAGCGATCGCCGCCGTGCAGCGTTTCCGTCTGGTGCGACGCGACGGTCGATATGTTGCGGGGCCAAGGCGTCGTGGAAACAGCCGCGATCGGCCATCGCAAAATCTATGTGGAAATGAGCATAGTGCTGGAAGCTATGGAAATGACACTGGCAGCGTTACTGGTGATCGAACTGACAGCAAGGAAATCGACGATTTATCGCTGTCCGTGAGTTGTGACAGGCTGGAGCAATATCGGGTTGCATGATCGTGCTGGTTGGTGCTTGGGTAGCGGCATTACAGCGCATTCACCCTGATCGAGACGCCAGCGGGTTAGCGAAAAGTGTCCGACCCCGAACCTAGACCGACAGATACGCCTTCTGTATCCCGGGGTCGCTATCGAGTTCTTCGAAGGTGCCGTCGAATCGTTTCTGACCGCTCTCGATGATGATGGCGCGGTCGGCGACGAGGCGAGCAAAGTGGAGGTTCTGTTCGGAGAGGAGCACCGTGAGTCCTTGCTTCTTGATTTGCAGCAGGGTTGTTGCCATCTGTTCGACGATGACGGGAGCGATGCCTTCAGAGGCTTCGTCAAGGAGCAGGCAACGCGGGTTGCCCATCAGGGTGCGCGCGATGGTGAGCATCTGTTGCTCGCCACCGGAGAGTGCCTTGCCGCGGTTGCTGCGGCGCTCGTCAAGGTTGGGAAAGAGTGCGAAGAGCACATCGGTGGTCCATGTCGGTGCGTCGTCACGTGGTGGCTGCCGGCCCACTTCGAGATTTTCGAGGATGGTCAGATCGGTGAATATGCGTCGTTCCTCCGGTACATAGCCAAGGCCCTGGCGGGCGACGCGGTGTGCGGGCAGGCCGACGAGTTCCTGCCCGTCGAACTTTACGGAACCGCTTTCCGGTCGCAGCAACTGCATGATGGATTTCAGGGTGGTGGTCTTGCCGGCACCGTTCCGGCCGAGCAGGGCGACGACCTGACCACGGCCGATGGAGAACGACACATCGGTGAGGATGCGCGCGCGGCCGTAGTAGCTGGACATGCCGGTGACGTCGATCACGAAGTCTGCCCCGTGTTGGCGAACAAGCTGCCGCCGCCGAGGTATACCTCCTGTACGACCGGGTTGTCTCGAATGGCCTGTACCGTCCCTTCGGCAATGAGTTCGCCACGATTGAGCACCATGATGCGATGCGCATGATTGAAGACGACATCCATGTCGTGCTCGGTGAAGAGCACACTGATCTGTTTCTCGTCCACGATATCCGCTGTGAGTTGCATCAGGCGTTCACGCTCGTTTGGTGCCATGCCGGCTGTCGGTTCGTCCATCAACAGTAGTGTGGGTTCGTGACAAAGCGCGATGGCGAGTTCCAGTCGCTTCAGGTCGCCATAGGCGAGGATTGCGCAATGGCGTTCGGCCTGTTCGTCGAGGCCAACGCGTTGCAGTAGGGCCAGAGCCTCATGCTTGTATTGTCGATGTGCGTAGAAAAACACATCGAAGACCTTGTGATAGTGCGAGAGGAGCGCCATCTGCACGTTTTCCACGACGGTCATCGACGCATAGGTCGAGGTGATCTGGAAGGTCCGGCCAACGCCCATGCGCCAGATCGCGCGCGTGGGTTTGCCGATGAGGCTCTCGCCCTGAAACCGGACATCGCCGCTGGTCGGCTTGAGCTGTCCCATCAGCATGTTGAAACACGTGCTCTTGCCGGCGCCGTTCGGGCCGATGAGCGCCAGGAGTTCACCCGTATGGACGTCGAAACTGACGTCGTCGACCGCCTTCAGACCGTCGAATGACTTGCTCAGACCGCGGACGCTCAGCACGACGCTCATGTGTGGTTCAGACCGACGTTCATGTGCCGCTCAACCCGACGCTCAACCCGACGTTCATGCGCGCGAACCGAACAGACGGCGCAGCCCGCTTCGCTCGGCAAGCTTGCGCAACGTACCGACGATACCTTCGGGCGCGAGGATGACAACGACGATGATGAATATGCCCAGCGCCAGACGCCAATATTCGAATCGGGTCAGGTAGTCCTTCGCGAACTCGAGCGTCGCCCCGCCGACGACGGCACCCGAGAGCGTCTTCACGCCGCCGAGGAATAATACGATGAGTGCATCGAACGAGCGTGCGATCTCCAGCTCGTTCGGGAATATGCTGCCCTTCGAGAACACGAATAGCGCACCCGCCAGCCCCGCCATGGCGCCTGCGAACGTGAAGGCGGCCCATTGAACCCGTTTCGTGTGAATGCCGGTTGCCTCTGCCTGGCGTACCGAGTCGCGGGCGGCTCGCAGGGCATAGCCGAACGGTGAATGGGCAGCGTGCCTGAGCAGGATGATGCCGCCGACGCCGAACAACAGCGAGAAGTAGTAGTAGGCGGTCGTGTCATTGAGCCAGGCTGACGGCCAGATATCGACCAGGCCGTCGTCACCGCCGGTGAAATCGCTCCATTGATGAACAAGCGACCAGAGCAGCTGTGCGAACGCGAGCGTCAGCATCGCAAAGTAGACACCGGTCAGGCGCATGCACAACCAGCCGATGATGAAAGCGCCGAAGGCCGCGCCGAGCGGTGCGAGCAGAAACGCGAGTTCCATCGGTGCATTGGCCGAACTCACCAACAAGGCGGCAACATACGCGCCGCCACCGAAAAAGGCGGCGTGGCCGAAAGAGACGAGCCCGCCGAGGCCGAGTATGAAATGCAGACTGGCCGCGAACAGGCAGAAGATGACGATGTCGGTCAACAGTATTTGCGCGAAGTTCGATCCGAAAAGGGGGACGAGGGCGAGCAGGACAAGGAGTGCGACAACCACGCAGCGGGCACGGATACCGGCCGGCTTGACAGGCCGCTCCGGTGCGCCGACCTGACCGTGTTCACCGGCAACTTCCTCTCGCCCGAAAAGACCATACGGCTTGACCAGCAGCACGATGGCCATGACGACGTACATCAGCACCAAGGTGCTTTGCGGCAGGTAGGAGACACCGAAGACGTTCAACACGGAAATCAGTACCGCGGCCACATAGGCGCCCGGCAGGGAACCCATCCCGCCGATGACAACGACCACGAAGATGGAGGCGAGAATGTTGAAGTCCATCAGGAGATCTGCGCCACCCTTCGGCAACTGGATGGCACCGCCCAATCCGGCGAGCGCGGCGCCGAGAAAGAACACGCCGGTGAAAAGCCAGGCCTGGTTTACACCGAGGGCGCCGACCATCTCGCGATCCTGTGTGGCCGCGCGCACGAGGATGCCGATGCGGGTGCGGGCGATCAGATACCAGAGCGCGGCGAGAAAAAACGGCGTGATGGCAATGATCGCAAGGTCGTACTTTGGCACCGGTTCGCCGAGGATGCGCACAACGCCCTTGAGGCCCGGTGCGCGTGGACCGAGAAAATCGTCAGCGCCCCAGGCCAGCAGGGCGAGATCCTGGATGACCAGGATCACGCCGAAGGTCGCCACCAGCTGGAAGAGCTCGGGCGCCTTGTAGACCGGACGCAACACACAGATCTCGACGATGACACCGATGACGCCGACGGCGATTCCCGCCAGCACGACCGAGCTCCAGAAGCCGATTCCGCCAGGCAGAACCTGCATCAGCGTATAGCCGATATACGCGCCAAGCATGTAGAACGAGCCGTGAGCAAAATTGACGATCCGGGTCACGCCGAAGATCAGCGAAAGCCCGGACGCGACCAGGAACAGGGTCGCCGCATTGGCGAGTCCGGTGAGGAGCTGCGCGATGAACAATCCCATGTCTTGCCGACTCGCTCAGGAAGACTCGCTCGCGAACACTCGCTCAGGGAGCTTCGCGACTGACCGCCCGTTCCTCTCGAGTGCTATTGCGATGCTGGTCGCAGTTTCGCGACTTCCTCATCAGTGGGCAGGTAGTCGGCGCCGTCACGGTAGGTCCAGTCGACCATGACGCCTGAGTCGTCTACCAGCGCGGTCTTGCCGATGAAGGCGCCCATCGTTGCCTGATGGTCCTGCTCCCTGAACACGATGTTGCCGACCGGCGTGTCGACACTCAATCCCTTGAAGGCCGCGACGAGGTCATCCGTCTCGGTAGAGCCTGCGGCAGTGATGGCGGCGGCAATGGACTGTGCGGTCATGTAACCGACCAGCGAGCCGATCTTGGGAGTTTCGTCGAATTCGGCAATGTAGGCATCGACGAAGACCTTGTTGGCGCCGTCGGTGAAGTCGTACCAGGGATATCCGGTGACGGTCCAGCCAGCGGGTGCTTCGTCGGCCAGTGGCTCGAGATATTCCGGCTCACCGGTAAGCAGCCCATAGACTTCGCGGCCGTCGAACAGGCCTCGGGTGGTGCCTTCGCGGACGAACTTGGCGAGGTCTCCGCCGAAGGTCACGTTGTAGATCGCGTCGGGTTTGGCTCGCTCGATCGCCTGAACCTCGGCGCCGGCGTCGATCTTGAATAGCGCGGGCCACTGTTCAGTGACGAATTCGACCTCGGGTTTCAGCGCCGTCAGTGCTTCCTTGAAGGCCGCGACTGCGTCCTTTCCGTAAGCGTAGTTCGGGGCAATCGTCGCGTACTTGAGCGCGTCGGTCTTGGCCGCTTCCTCGGCCAGCATCGCTGCTTGCATGTAGGTCGATGCGCGCAGTCGGAAGGTGTAGTCGTTTCCCTTGGCCCAGACCAGCGCATCCGCCAGCGGTTCAGCGGCGAGGTACACGTACTTCTTCTCGGCAGCAAGCGACGAGAGTGCAAGGCCGACGTTACTGAGAATCGTGCCGGTCAGCATGACGGTGCCTTCTCGCGTCATCAGTTCCTCGGCAATCTTGATTGCTTCACCGGGCTCCCCCTGATCATCCCGGTAGATAAACTCCAAAGGTCGGTCGAGGACACCACCTGCAGCATTGATCTCGCCGAGTGCGAGTTCGATCCCATTCTTGTAGGGACCGGCGAAGGCCGCCATGCGCTTGTAGTGATTGATCTCGCCGATCTTGATCGGATCGGCGGCAAACGCGCCTGTCGAGGCATCGCCCAGCAGCGTGAACGCGGTTCCCGCCAGAACCGCGAGGGTCATCTTGCGAATGGTCATGTCACTTCTCCCTTGGATCTGTTGGCTTGAATCTGCGCCTGAGTAGGCGCAAGTTCCTGTTGCATCCTAGTCCCTGTTGCATCCTAGCGCGTGGAGCGCAGATCTGCGGTACAGGGATAGTCGGCGCTTGGCGGCATCACGACGAAGACCGGTGCCTCGGCGCTCGCCACGGTATCCGTGAAGGAAGCCCCGGTAGCGGCGACCGGGGCCACGACGGTGGCCGGAGCCGGGGTGTGATGGTCCGGATCGAAACGCGCGAGTCGGCGGGATTCAGCCACGTTGGCGTTGACCGGCACATCTTCATAGCTTCGTCCACCCGGATCGCCGACGTGGTAGGAGCAGCCGCCGAGGCTGCGATTCTTCCAGGTATCGACAACATCGAAGACCAGCGGTACATCGACTGGCAGATCGGGATGCAAGCTGAACGGCGGCGCCCAGGCACGATAGCGCACGCCTACAACGTATTCGCCGCGGGTACCTGTCGAGCGCAAGGGCAGGGCCTTGCCATTGCAGGTGACGCGATAGCGTGTGTCGTTCAGTCCCGTCACCTTCAACTGTAGGCGCTCGACCGAGGAGTCGACGTAGCGAGCCATGCCGCTCGCGGCTGCTTCCTCGCCGAGGACGTGCCAGGGTTCGATGCCGGCGCGAAGTTCCATTGTGATATCGCCCACCCGACGAATGCCGTAGATCGGGAATCTGAATTCCCAGAAGGCCTCGAGCCAGCCTGGCTCGAAAGGCATGCCGTGGGCGGCAATGTCTTCGATGACATCGTTGATGTCCGCCCACAAGTAGTGTGGCAGCATGAATCTGTCATGCAACTCTGTCCCCCAGCGAATCAATTCGCCCCGGTAAGGGTTGTCCCAGAAGCGGCTGATCAGGCAGCGCATCAACAGGCTCTGGGCGATCGCCATGCGTGCATGCGGGGGCATCTCGAAAGCTCGGAGTTCGACAATCCCGAGGCGACCGGTCGGACCACCGGGCGAATAGAGCTTGTCGATGCAGATTTCGGCACGATGCGTATTGCCGGTCACGTCGATGAGCAGATTGCGCAGCAAGCGGTCGACGAGCCAGGGCTTGTCCGACTCGCCGTCGGGCAGTCGGGACAAGGCCATGTCGAGCTCATAGAGCGTCTCGGTGCGCGCCTCGTCGACGCGTGGCGCCTGACTCGTCGGGCCGATGAACATGCCGGAGAAGAGATAGGACAGGCTTGGATGGTGCTGCCAGTAGCGAATCAGGCTGCCGAGAACATGCGGGCGCCTGAGGAACGGGCTGTCAGCCGGGGTGCGTCCACCGAAGGTGATGTGGTTGCCACCGCCGGTGCCGGTGTGGCGGCCGTCGACCATGAATTTCTCAGCCATCAACCGGCTCGCTCGGGCGGCTTCGAACAGCGACTCGGTGCGCTCGACGATCTCGCTGAAGTTTGTCGCCGGGTGCACGTTGACCTCGATGACGCCAGGATCGGGCGTCAACCGGAAGGACTGCAGGCGCGCGTCATGCGGCGGTTCGTAGCCTTCGATGACGGGTCGCAGGCCCGATGCAACTGCGGCATCCTCGATGATTGCCATGAGTTCCACCCACGCTGCGGCGCGTCGCAAGGGCGGCAGGAATACGTAGACGGCACCGTCACGGTGCTCGACGCAAAGGGCGGTGCGCACGAGGTGCTCGGCGTCCTCGGCTTTTACCGAATTTGCCACGGCCTCGGTACCGGACGTCGCTGGACGGCTCGCATCTGAACGGCCCGCATCCGGACGGAACTGCGGCAGCGGCGTATCCGCATCGAAGTTGTCTGCAGCCATCGCCCGTGCTTCGGCGTCGACTGCCTCTTCCTCGGGGAGCGAGTCGAGGGGCAGACGGAGCCCGGCGGGGGAATCCCCGGGCGCAAGGAATATCTCCTTGCGACGAATCGGCCAGGCGCTTGTCTTCCAGCGCCCGGCATCGTGCTCGAGTGGCAGGAGCCACGCGGCCGGTTTGTCCAGTCCTGCCGCCAGCTGCTCGACCAGTCGGGTGCGTGATCGGCTGTCGGAGAGATCGAGGTCTGCCAGTGACTTCGATGGTGGTAGCAGAGACTCGAGATGGAGATGATGCAGGGGGTCTTCATGCAAGGGTCGAAAGCGATTTTCGTCGAAGCCCATGCGGTTGCCAATCGCTTTTGCCAGCCGTTCGGCATCCGCTGCCTTGTAGTCAGTCTCACCGGGCAAGGCCAGATTCTTCGGGTTGTTGAGAACGGCCTCGCCATCGCTGCGCCAGTGACAGATCAGCGCCCATCTTGGTGTCGGTTCGCCGGGGTACCACTTGCCTTGTGCGAATGCCGGTACACCGTTAGGAGCCCAGGCGGTACGCAGTCGTCCGAGCAGATCGACGGCCCGCTCGAGCTTGTGTTCGCCGAGCGCCGCGTTGTTCCATTCGGCACTCTCGCGATCATCGGCAGAGACGAACGTCGGCTCACCGCCCATGGTCAGACGGACGTCTTGCGCTTCGAGCCGATTGTCGACCGCTTCACCCAGCTCGAGGATTTGCTGCCAGGTATGGTCGGTGTAAGGCAGGGTGACCCGGGGTCGTTCGTCTATCCGGGTTACCCGGTTGTGAAAGTGGAAGTCACTGGCGGCACTGCTTGCCATGCCTGAAATCGGCGCTGCACTCATGGGCTGAGGTGTGCAGGCAAGCGGAATATGGCCTTCGCCGGCAAACAGTCCCGATGTCGGGTCGAGTCCTACCCAACCTGCGCCGGGCAGGTAGACCTCGGTCCAGGCGTGCAGGTCGGTGAAATCCGCTTCGGGGCCCGATGCGCCGTCGAGCGACTTGATGTCGGCTGTCAGCTGCACCAGATAACCGGACACGAACCGGGCCGCGAGACCGTAGTGACGCAGTATCTCCACCAGGAGCCAGCCGCTGTCCCGGCAGGAGCCACTCGCGATGCCAAGCGTTTGCTCGGATGGCTGCACACCCGGTTCCATGCGGACCCGATAGGCAACATTTTGTTGCACTGCATGATTGATCTCGACCAGCGCGTCAATGATCGGTGTTCCCTTTGCCGGACGATTGGCTTCGAGCCAGGGGCCGAGGAGCGGACCAGCAGTACCCACCTCTAGATAGGGTGCAAGCTCTCGACGGTTAAGGTCGTCATAGGCAAAAGGAAAGTGTTCGGCGGATTCCTCGACGAAGAAATCAAAGGGATTGATGACTGTCAGCTCGGCGATCAGGTCGACAGTGATGGAAAGTTCGCGAGCCTTTTCGGGGAACACCAGCCGCGCGAGGTAGTTGCCGAACGGGTCCTGTTGCCAATTGATGAAATGCTCAGCCGGTGAGACCTTCAGGCTGTAACTCTCGATGGTTGTTCGACAGTGTGCAGCCGGCCTGAGTCTCACGACATGCGGGCTCAGCGTGACCGGTTCATCGTAGCGGTAGACGGTGGTGTGATCGAGCGCGACGCGAATGCTCATGTACTCGTCTCGATGTCTGTGTCCTCTTCTGTTTCTTCAACTTCTTCTCGTGGCGGGAAATACGCGTCGGCTATGGCGTCGGCGACATCGGCGAGCCCGCCCTGGAGGGAGTCGATGAATTCGTGCAATGCGATGGCGTCGCGCGCGAGTGTGGTGAGTTCGGCATCGGTCAGCTGACGCTGCAGTCGGCCGAGGGCATCCAGCGCTTCACGATTATTCGCGCCGAGCTGTTCGATACAGGTACCGAGATGGTCGAGGCAGAAGCGATAGGCTCTTGGCAGATCTGCATCGAGCATCAGGAACGCGAGTACGTCGGGCCCGTTGATCGGACGACGCATGTGCAGACGGAACATCTGGTAGGCAGAGAGCGAGCGCAGCACGGACATCCATTCGCGCTCATCGGACGCGATGGGTTCGTCTGACATCGGCCGCGAGGGCAGTGACGATGCACGCACGTCAAGGACGCGTGAAGTCATGTCGGCGCGCTCGAGCAGTCCGCCCATGCGGACCATCAGGTAGCCGATGTCGTGACTGAGGCTGCCTTCGATCGTGCCGGTGATGGCGAGCAGCCGATGTTCGACTTCGCTCAGGAAATGTTGCCGCTTGCTCGTGCTGATATCGGAATCGATATGCCGCCGGATATAGCCGCACAAACCGTTGATACGCTCGTACAGCACTTGCGGAAAGGTGTCGCGCGAGCTCCGCAGGTTGACACGGATAGCGTTCGCTGCATTGATCAGTGAGCCCGGATTGTTCGGGTCAGCGAGCAAGAACCGGGTGACGCTCTCTTCATCGGCCTCATGGGCGAGCGAGGAGAACGCCGTGTCCATCCCGGCGATCGAGACCAGTGATTGCCAGCCGGCCTGACGCTCCTCGCCGGACAGGTCCATCAACATCTTGTCCTGTGTATTGACGAGACGTGCGGTACCTTCTGCGCGCTCCAGGTAGCGACTCAGCCAGAAGACGTTCTCGGCGACACGTGAAAGCATGCTCAGCGAGTTCCTTGTCGTTGCGATTGTCGCTGGCCTTGCGACTGCGACTGCGACTGCGAGTGGGAGGCTTCGCCCTCGTGGTTGATATCGACGATCCAGGTGTCCTTGCTGCCGCCACCTTGAGAGGAGTTCACGATCAATGACCCCTCGACCAGGGCAACGCGGGTCAGCCCGCCGGTTGTCACGGTGATCGATTCGCCCTGTAAGACGAAGGGTCTGAGGTCGACATGACGCGCGGCGAAACCCGCATCGGTCAGGGTTGGCGTCGTCGAGATGTCGAGCGTCGGTTGCCCGATATAGTTTCTCGGGTCGGCCTTGACACGGCGCGCACAATCCTCGCGCTCGGCTGCCGTGCTATGGGGCCCGATCAACATGCCATAGCCTCCTGACTCGTTTGCCGGCTTGACGACCAGTGACTCGAGATTGGCCAGCACGTGCTCGCGTTCGTCCTTGCGCTCACAGCGCCAGGTGGGCACATTACTGATCAGTGGCTCGCTGTCGAGGTAGTAGCGGATGATGTCCGGCACGTAGGAGTAGATGACCTTGTCGTCGGCGACGCCCGCACCGGGCGCATTGGCGATCGCCACCTTACCGGAGGTCCAGGCTTGCATCAGTCCACGGACGCCCAGGGTCGAGTCTTCCCGGAACACGTCGGGATCGATGAAGGCATCATCCACCCGGCGGTAGATGACGTCGATGCGTCGCGGCCCGTGCACCATGCGCGCGTTTACGTAGCCGTCGTCATCGATGAACAGATCACGCCCCTCGACCAGTTCTGCGCCGATCTGTTGGGCAAGAAAGGCGTGTTCGAAATAGGCGGAGTTGTAGACGCCGGGGGTCAGCACGCACAATACCGGGTCGGCGCGCGGGCTGAGCGATGCGAGAGTCCTGGCCAGGTTGCCGGTGTAGTCGTCGACCGGTTGTATGCGACATTCGCGAAATAGTTCCGGCAGCGTGCGCTTCATGATCTCGCGGTTCTCGAGCATGTAGGACACGCCGGAAGGTACACGCAGATTGTCTTCGAGCACGTACAGGGTGCCGTCGGCGTCGCGCACCAGATCCGAACCACAGATGTGCGCCCAGACACCGTGGGGTGGATGCACGCCAACGCATTCGGGTCGGAAGTTGACTGATGAGTCCAGAAGGTCTTTCGGGAGTATGCCGTCCTTGACGATGCGCTGGTCGTTGTACAGATCGTCGATGAACAGGTTCAGTGCCTCGAGACGCTGTTTCAGGCCGGCCTCGACTGTTCGCCATTCATTGCCGTCTATGACTCGCGGCACGATGTCGAAGGGCCACTCCCGGTCGATATTCTCGCCGTCCATGTAGACCGTGAAGGTAATGCCCATCTGGCTGATAATCTGGTTGGCCGCGTCTCGCCGCGCTTCCAGTTCTGCATCGTCGAGTCGATCGAGGTAGGTCGCGACAGCCGCTGCCGCCGGCCGCGGCTTTCCATCCGACGCGATGAGCTCATCGTGGCCCGGGCTCCTGTAACGCTTCCAGCGCTCGTGCATGGACACTCCTGGATCAGTTGTTCGTGACGAGGGTGGGCACGCGATCGACATCGACCTCGACACGCAAGCGGTGTTTGCCGCCACCATAGACTATGCCCTTGAGCGGCGCGACGTCGCCATAGTCTCGACCTCTGGCTGTCACCACGTACTGACAGTCCGGTCGCTTGCCGTTGGTCGGGTCGAAGTCGCGCCAGCCGAGTGTGGCGTCATAGACCGCAAACCAGGCATGCGATGCGTCGGCACCGCGCAGCTTCTCCTGTCCGGGCGGCGGCAGGGTCTCGAGGTAACCACTGACGTAACGTGCCGGAATGCCTGCGCGACGAAGCGTCGCAATGGCGAGATGCGCGAAGTCCTGACAGACGCCGCGACGTGCGTCGAGGACGTCGCTGAGGGGTGTGACGATGGTCGAGAATTTCGCATCGTACTTGAAGGTCGTATAGATGTGGTGCATCAGCTTCTCGGCGTAGCTGTAGACGCTGTGTTCATCCGGGGAGCACTCGGCAAGCAGGGTATCGACAGTCCGTTCGGCGGGAATGTGTGGCGAGGGCAACAGGCAATCGTGCGCCATGAGCGACGCCTGATCGCCACCCGTCTGCATATGCTGTCGGTTCTCGAGGATGCCGATCGACATCGGCAAGGGTGGCAATTCATCACGTGTGTCGATGAGCGAAGTGACGGTGATGGTGCAGCGTTGATGTGGCTCGTGAATGCCGAAACGGGCGACGGCATTGCCGTAGTGATCCTCACCACGATCGATGATCTGAGGTTCGGGTTCTATGACTAGCTCTGTCGACAGTTGTCGCTGATGGCCACAACTTCGCGGTAGCAGGCACAACTGGTTCACCGACTGGCTGACCGGGGATGAATAGTCATAGCGAGTCTGGTGCCGAACCCTGAGCTTCAAGGCCGCGGCTCCAGCTCGTCCGGCTCGAGAGCGTGAGCATCGGCAGCGCCGACCTTGCGCTGTGCCTCGGTATGCGTGAAGTAGTGATGGGTAAGCTGTGAATTCAGCTCCCCTGTCAGGGCTTCTAGAATATCGAGGAACTTCGAGAGACTCTGGCGATTGCCGGGGCCTGCCGCTAGCAACGCGCTGGCATCGGCCAGGCGCACCCGGCTGAGACCCGCGACCGCGACACGCGACAGCGGATCGGACATCGAGGAGAGGCGCCGGCCGGGAAGGTGTTTCATGATCTGATCGATTTCTGCGAATTGGAAAGCGACGGACCGCGGGTTACTTTCGTCGAGAGCGACAAGATGCAGGACCCGCCGCGCGTCGAGGCGAGTCCGGTAGCGACTTCGATAGGTCATGTTGCTGTCGAGCAATTGCAGGAGATCCTCAAGTACGCGTTCATCGTCGCGCTCCCGTTCGAGCATCGTGCGAATGATTGCCGCGGTCTGTCGGGCACGTTCGATACGACGGCCAAGCATCATGAAGCGCCAACCGTCGCTGTGCGTGAAGTTCTCGTGAGCGAGCCCTGCGAACGCCGACAGGCCGCCCACCAGTTCGTCGAGTCCGAGAATGGTGGCATTCAAAGCATGCGGATCGTCCGCCAGGCGGCGCCCGACGGGCTGCTGACGGAGCCCCGCTTCGCCATCCTCGATCACGTTGAGGACCCGCATCATCTCGGGTGACATTCGGTCACGAACAGCAGCAGAACTCTTTCTGAAGCGAGCCAGAGCGTCGCTGATCGAGCCTTGGCGGGCTGGATCGCGGAGCAGCGAAAGCAGCTCGCGATCCGGTTTGGCACGACGTCGCTGCCCGCCCTTGCCGACGAAACCCGGCCAGCTACCGGTGACCGTCGTGGCCGTGCGCAGCAGGGCGTGCATCGGTTCCGCCTCGTCCACTGGCAGCACGAACTCACCCGACTCGTTCTCGGCCGGTGCGTCATCGATCTGCAGCGCCTGGCAGACGGCGCGCAGCACACGAAGCGTCATCTCGCTGCGTTCCGCGTTGCGCCCGAGCCAGTAAAGGTTCTCGGCGACACGGCTCGGCAATTCGCCTTCCAGCATGGCGTAGTCGACGTCGGAGTCGTTGCCGCGTACCAGCGAATCCGGCTTGACCTGCTCATCGGAAAGTACCCAGACATCCTTGCTGCCGATAAGCGATTCAAACGATGGACGGCGGCCACCGGACGCGCTGTCGAGCAGGCACAGTCCGCCGTTCATGATTGAATAGCCCTCGACATCGTCGACCACGAATGTTCGTACGGTGACCTGATGGCTGACCTTTTCGTCTTCGTCGAAGGCGGGTGCCAGCGAACGGTCGATGCGCTCCTGGGCAACGAAGCGTTCGGGTACGAGGGCAATGTCCTGCTCGAGCGCCGCGCGTTCATCGCCGCTCATCAGCAGTGGATCGGTCAGCCGGCCGATCGAGTCGATGTCACGAAACAGGAGTTCATCGAAACGCGACAGGACATGCGCTCGTTTCTCCTCGTCGCCTAACCAGTAGGTGGGCGCGCTGAGCAGCTTCAACTCCTCACCGAGCAGGTGCCGACAGACATTCTTCATGCAGGCATTCAGGGCGGGATTGTCGAGTACACCGCTACCGAGTGGATTGATGACCTCGACTTCGCCGGCGCGAACCGCTTGCAGGAGCCCGGCGACGCCCCGTCCGGTGGGGTTGTCGACCGACAGGGGATCGGCAGCCGTGTCGTCGACGAAGCGCAGGATCACATCGACGCGCTGCAGGCCGGCAACGGTCTTCAGGAAGACTCGCTCGGCGCGCACGGTCAGGTCGCCCAGCTCGACCAGCGTGTAGCCGAGGTACTTGGCAAGCCAGGCGAACTCGAAATAGTGGCGGTGGCTTGCGTCATAGCCGAGCAGGACGCAGCGCGCATCACGATCGATCGCGTCGATCACCCGCTGCTGTAGTGCTCGGAAATAGCTTGCAACGCGGAGGACCCGACAATCCCGGAACAGCTGCGGCAGAACGCGCGAGAGCACCAGCCGATTCTCGAGCGCATAGCCGACGCCGGCGGGATACTGGCAAATGTCGTCGACGACGTACCAGTCTCCCGATGGCGAGCGTGAGACATCGATGCTCTGCACGGGCAACGAGCCACTGCCAGGCAGGTGCCGTGCATCCCGCAGGTAGCCGCGATGCGCATAGACCATCGCTGGTGGCACGATGCCTCCGCTCAAGAGCGATTGCTCGCCGTAGATATCGGCGAGCAGTGCCTGCTTCAGCCGGGCACGCTGCAGAATTCCGTCACGAAGTTGCTGCCAGTCTGCGCTCTCGATCACCATCGGCACGAGATCGAGTCGCCATGGACGCGTGGTTGCCTCGCCGCCGACGAACGGACTGTAGGCTGCACCGTTGGCGCGCAGGAGGTGGTCTATCTCTCGTTGGCGAGCCTGCCGTTCGGTCTCGGGAAACGCGTCTACCCGGGCGAGTACCTGTCGCCAGCCCGGGAGCGGCACACCCAGGCGGGAGCGCGTTTCATCGTGGCGACGGGTGCGTGCTGTCGGCTTGGGTACGCTGGACATCTATCGGGTCGGGAAGAACGGGGGCGAAGCATAACTGCCAACGGACTTCGCCGCAGTAACGCATAATAGCCGGTCGCGACTCGGCGTACCGGGTCTTCAACCTGAATTTCATTCCGGAGCGTCAATGAACAATTTCTTCGGCGGCAAGCTGGCCGACATGGACCCTGCCATCCAGGGCGCAATCGATGCGGAACTCGGGCGTCAGCAACACGAGATCGAACTGATCGCATCCGAGAATATCGTGTCTGCCGCGGTGATGACGGCTCAGGGTTCGGTGATGACCAACAAGTATGCCGAAGGCTATCCGGGCAAGCGCTATTACGGCGGCTGTCAGCACGTCGATACAGCAGAGTCGCTGGCCATCGAGCGGGCCTGTTCGCTGTTCGATTGTCCGTGGGTCAATGTGCAGCCGCATTCCGGCGCACAAGCGAACCAGGCCGTGTTTCTCGCCTTGTTGAAACCGGGCGACACCTTCATGGGCATGGACCTGGCCGCAGGCGGGCATCTCACCCATGGTTCGCCGGTCAACCAGTCAGGAAAATGGTTCAACGCCGTGACCTACGGTGTCGACGAAAAGACCCACCTGATCGACTATGACGCGCTCGAGGCCAAGGCGCACGAATGCAAGCCTGCCCTCATCATCGCTGGAGGGTCGGCTTATCCGCGTGTCATCGACTTCGCGCGTTTCCGCCGCATCGCCGATGCCGTGGGTGCGAAATTCATGGTCGACATGGCGCACTTTGCCGGCCTGGTCGCCGCAGGCCATCATCCCAATCCACTCGATCATGCGGACGTTGCCACCACCACGACGCACAAGACCCTGCGTGGGCCGCGCGGCGGCATGATCTTGTCCCGCGATCCGGCACTCGGCAGGAAATTCGATTCCGCCGTGTTCCCCGGTTTGCAGGGAGGCCCGCTCATGCACGTCATCGCTGCCAAGGCGGTGGCCTTCGGTGAAGCTCTGACGCCGGCATTCAAGGACTATGCGAAGCAGGTCATGGAGAATGCCGACGCCCTGGCAACCACGCTGAGCGAGGGCGGTGTCGATCTCGTTTCCGGGGGTACTGATACGCATGTGGTGCTGGTCGATCTGCAAGCCAAGGATGTGACGGGCAAGGCCGTCGAAGCGTCACTTGGACGTGCCGCCATCACCTGTAACAAGAATGCGGTACCGTTCGATCCCGCGTCACCCTTCGTGACCTCGGGCGTTCGCCTCGGCACGCCAGCAGCGACAACCAGAGGCTTCGGTGTCGACGAATTCCGGCAGGTTGGCGAGCTGATACTGCGCGTCGTCGATGGCCTTGCGGCCAACGGCGAGGAGCAGAATGCAGACGTCGAGAAGACGATCGCCGAAGAAGTACGCACCATGACGGATCGTTTCCCGATCTATTCTGCCTCGCCGTCTTGACGGATAGCAGGCTGAACGAAGGCAGGCTCACTGGGTCCGGTTCGCCCGGTCACGGGATGAGTTCAGCATGACGCTGGCTCTCGTGACGGGTGGGCAACGCGGTATCGGTCTGGCGATAGCGCGTTCGTTCGCGTTGGCTGGGCATGACGTGGCGATCGCCGACCTGACAGTCGATCATGACGGCGAATCGGTGCGCGCGTCCTGGAACGCGTCTTGTGACGCATCAGATAGCGTGACCGGGCGCGTGCGATGTTTCGAGGCAGACGTCGGCGACGCTTCAGCCGTTGAGGTCTTGTACGAAAACGTCCAGGGCGCGTTCGGACAACCCGTCGACGTCCTCGTCAACAATGCTGCTGTGCAGTTCTGGGCGTCGTTGCTTGAACTGTCGGTCGCGGATTGGGAGCAGACGCTGCGCGTCAATCTCACCGGCGCTTTTCTGATGACGCAGCAATTTGCCCGGCGGCGCATCGCCCTCGAGCGCGACGACCCGAAGGCCAGGCCCGGTGGCGTGATCATCAATATCGGATCGGGCTGCAATCGCCGGGCGTTTCCCAGACTGGTCAGCTACACGGCGTCCAAGGGCGGGCTCGAGATGCTGACCAAGGTATCGGCACTCGAACTGGGTGAATTCGGTATCCGTGTCAATGGTATTGCACCGGGCGCGATCGAGACCGAACGCACGGCTTCGGAAACGGCGGGCTATGCCGACAAGTGGTCGGCCCTGACGCCACTTGCGCGGATCGGTCAGGTAGCCGATGTCGCGGATGCGGTGCTGGCCCTGGCCAGCGCAGATTTTCGATTCGTTTCCGGAGAAACGCTTGCCGTCGATGGGGGTCTCTTTAGTGCAGCTCGGTGGCCGGGCGACTATTGATCCAGTGGTCCTGCACCAGAGGCCGTGAGTGCAACGACGCAAAGCGCAAGTAATGCGTCACATGTTTGCTGTCGCAACCAATGGGACTCGGCCCGTTTCGATCGCTGCAGGCCGTGCGCCGTTCAAGTCGCGCGATCGGTCAATGGTGCGTGTCAACAGGATGACCGGTGCAAGTCCGACCACCACGATCAGCAAGGCGCCCAGCGAGGCTTCGGCAATCAACTCGTCCGATGCGTATTGATAGACGTGGGTGGCGAGTGTGTCAAAGTTGAAAGGGCGCAGCACCAGTGTGGCTGGAAGCTCCTTCATGCAGTCGACGAAGACCACCAGGGCCGCTGTCAAGACGCCGCTTTGCATCAGCGGCAGATGCACGCGGCGCAGGATCGTCGTCGAGCGATGGCCAAGCGAACGTGCCGCGTCATCCATGTGCGGGCTGATCTTGCGCATGCTCGCATCAATGGAGCCAAAGGCGACCGCCAGAAAACGCACCGTATAGGCGAACACCAGAGCGAATACCGTTCCGCTCAGAAGGAGTCCTGTCGATACGCCGAAAACGTCGCGCGCGAGGCTGTCGACGGCATTGTCTAAGGCGGCAAAGGGAATGATGACACCTATGGCAAGGACCGCTCCAGGGACCGCATAGCCAATACTCGCGATGCCAACACCGGTAGACAGTGCGCGTGTCGGCGACAAGCGTCGAGCGTACGCGAGGAGTATGCCGATGCAGACGGCCGACAACGCGGCAGTTGCCGAGAGTGCAATGGAATTGAAGGCGATCTCACGAAAGTCCGCGGTCCAGCTTTCGTCGAAACGCGCTACCGCGTAGCGAGTCAGCACGACGCCGGGCACCATGAAGCCAAGCAGGACAGGCAGGGAGCACAGCGTTGTGGCCGCGAGAGCATGCGCACCGTCCAGGCGACGTCGCGTAAAGGCACGGCAGCGCGTCCCCGCTGGTTGGAAATGCTCACGGCGTCGCCGGCTGATGCGCTCCAGTGCGATGAGTACCATGACGAAGCCCAACAACAAGGTCGCGATCTGTGCGCCGCCACCGAGATTGTTCATGCGCAGCCAGACGTCGTAGAGACCAGCAGTCAAGGTTCGTACGGCAAAGTAGTCCACTGTGCCGTAGTCGTTGAGTGTTTCCATCATCGCCATGGCAATGCCGACGACGATGGCCGGGCGTGCCATTGGCAGCGCGACATGTAGAAAACGGGTCGAGCGCCTGCCACCAAGCGCTCTGGCCGCCTCCAGAACAGAAGCTGACTGTTCCAGGAACGCCGCACGAGCCAGCAGGTAGACATAAGGGTAGAGCACCAGCACCAGCATGAGCGTTGCGCCGGGCAACGAGCGGATCGCCGGAAAGTGGTAGTCGCTCGCCAGCTGCCATCCGAAGAAGTTGCGCAACAGGGTTTGTACCGGGCCTGCAAAATCGAGCAGGTCGGTATACACATAGGCGATGACGTAAGCTGGCACGGCGAACGGCAGCAAGAGGGCCCAGTTGAGCAGTCGTCGGCCCGGGAACTCGTAGTGCGTGACCAGCCAGGCGCAGCTCACACCGATGAGGGTGGTGCCGATCGCAACGCCGCTCATCAGTGCAAGGGTATTGATGATGTAGCTGCCGAGTACAGTCGATACCAGGTGTGGCCAGATGTTTTCCTTCGGATTGAAGGCCATCCAGAGCACGGCGAGCATCGGTATCGAGACCATCAAGGCCGTGGCGTAGGCCGTAACGACCCAGCCGCGGTGAGTTGTCTTTGAGCGGATGATGCGCCGCTCTTGCATTGTCGTGGTGGTGCCGTTGGTTGCCGCGGCACGGTGGATTACGCCGACGTCCACGCCTGGGACGGCACCGTGTACCACTTGGTTGACGAGCGGTTCGCGGACTGGGCCGTAGTGAGTCACTGACCCATCGGGAAGCGTCACCCGCGTACCCCTGAACGGGGTGCGCATGGTATCCATCGTGCCACCGCCCAACACCCGGCCGGTCACTGCGCGGCGGCGTCCGGGGGCGCTGCGGCGATCAGGGGCGCGGCGGTGGTCAGGGGGCACGGGAGGGCATCCAGGCTGCGGTCGAAGTGAGCAGAACCGTAATACGAATGGTTCGCGTTAGCAACCACGCGCAAATCAGGGTCATTCCGTATCTATCGCCCTGACTCGTCGACGCCGCAGAATGCCGCTTCTGGGTGCGAACAGGAACACCGCGATGAAAACCAGACTCAGCAGCACGACAATGGTCGGTGCCGGGGCGCTGTCGAGGTGATAGCTCGCGCCGACGCCGATGATAGTCGCGCCCAGGGCAATGCCGATGGCCCAGCAGAGCATGTAGTCGAATCGGTCGGTCAACAGGAAGGCAATGGCGCCGGGTGCGATCAGCACGGCGATGACGAGGATGATGCCGACGGCCTTGATCGACGCGACGATGACGAGCGAAAGCAGTGAGAGCAGCCCATAGTGGAGGAGCCTGGTATTGAGGCCGATGACGCCGGCGTGTTGTGGGTCAAAGGCAAAGACCAGCAAGTCCTTGCGCTTGAGAATCACCAGTGCCAGGGCAGGCAGGGTAAGACTGCCGGTCAGAAGCACGTCACGCCACGACACGCCAAGCATGTCACCGAAGAGCACGTGGTCGAGGTGCAAGGATGTCTCGATGCTGGTGAACAGCAACACACCGGCGGCGAACAGACCGCTGAACACGATACCCATCACGGCATCCTCCTTCAGTCGACTGTTGGCCGAGATGTAGCCGGTGGAGACGGCACACAACATGCCCGTTGCGAACGCACCGAGCAGCATGGGAACCCCGACAAGCCAGGCCAGGACAATGCCCGGCAATACGGCATGCGAAACGGCATCGCCCATCAGCGACCAGCCTTTCAACACGAGGAGACAGGAAAGTGCGGCGGCTGCCGCGGCGACCAGCAGGCCGATTGCCAGGGCCTGTTGCATGAAGTCGAACGAGAACGGCTCGATGATGACATTCATGTGCTGTTCATGCGCATGCGCCGATCATGAGCCGATCATGAGGTAGGCGTCGAGACCGGTGCCGCATGGCGGCGGGCCAGCGCGTTTGCCCTGAGACGCTTGTTCGAGCGTCGCCGTGTGGCGATACGTCCGTGCTTTGGCGCGAACACGAACGCAAGCAGGAAGATGAGTGACTGCAAGACGACGATGAGAGCGCCCGTAGCACCGTTCAGGAAGAAGCTCAGATACGCACCGGCTGCGCTGGTCACGGTGCCGAGCGCGACGCTCAAAAGGATCAGTCGATCAAAGCGATCGGTCAGCAGGTAGGCCGTCGCCCCGGGCGTGACGACCATTGCGATGACCAGAAACGCACCGACTGTCTGCAGGGCAGCGACGGTGCAAGCGCTCAGTAGCGTGAAGAAGAGGACCTTGAGAAAATTGACCTGGAGGCCGATCGAACGAGCGTGCGACTCGTCGAAGAACACCACCATCAGGTCCTTCCAGTAGACGAGTAGACAGGCGAGCGTTATCGCGGCAATGACGACGAGTTGCATCGCATCGAACGGGGTGATGGCGAGAATGTTGCCGAACACGATGGTCTGGATGTTCACGGAGGTGGGCGAGATCGATGCCATGAACAAGCCGAGGCCGAAGAAGCCGGTGAAGATCAATCCGATGATCGCATCGACACGCAAGTTGGAACGCTGGTTGATGAACAACATGGCGGCAGCCGCCAGAGCACCCGAAAAGAAAGCGCCGAGCGAGTAGGGGAGGCCAAGCATGTAGGCACCGGCAACGCCCGGTACGACCGAATGCGAAAGGGCGTCGCCGATCAGTGACCAGCCCTTGAGCATCAGATAGGCGCTTAGGAAAGCACAGATGCCACCCACCAGTGCGCTGACCCAGATCGCGTTGACCATGTAGCCGTAGGCGAAGGGCTCCAGCAGGGCGCTCACGACGGTGATTCGTCAGATCGCGACGGTGCGCTCTTGGCGGGGTCGCTCTCGTAGGGTGCGCCCTGGGCAGGGGCGCTGGTCTCTTCATCGCCGTACAGGACGAAGGGTCGTTCATCGTCAGAGATGACCGTGACCTGACGTGCGTCGTCGTCGTCGTGCAGTTCCTGTCCACCAAGCACGTGGAATCGCAATGTGCCGCCGAAGGCTTGCTCGAGGTTTGCCTGCGTGAACACCTTCTCGGTTTCGCCGACGTCGAGGATGCGGCGGTTGACGAGGATGACCTGGTCGCAGAACTGCGGCACGCTGCCGAGATTGTGAGTGGAGACGAGGATCACGCGCCCCTCGTCACGCAGCTCTCTTAGTAACGCGATGATGGCATCTTCAGTCGTCACATCGACGCCGGTAAACGGCTCGTCGAGCAGGATGATGCGCCCCTCCTGGGCGAGTGCACGAGCCAGGAAGACCCGCTTCTTCTGTCCGCCCGAGAGTTCGCCTATCTGACGTTCGCGGAAGTCGGTCATGTCGACCCGGTCAAGCGCGGCGTCGACCTGTTGTCGGTCGATCGTGGAGGGTCGGCGAAACAGACCCATGTGGCCGTAGCGCCCCATCATGACGACGTCCTCGACCAAGACCGGGAAGTTCCAGTCGACGTCCTCGCTTTGCGGGACATAGGCGATGGTGTTGCGCTCGAGCAGCGATCGATCCTTCTCGCCGAGAATCTCCACGCGACCTCGGGCCAGCGGGACGAACCCCATCAGTGCCTTGAACAGTGTGGACTTGCCCGAGCCATTGATTCCGACCAGGGCACAGATGGTGGCTTCGGGAATGCGAAAGCTCGCGCCATCGAGGGCGATATTGCCATTCCGGTAGACGACCGTGACGTCATCCGCGACGATGCCGCCGCCGGCGCGTGTCGCGGCCAGCCGCGTCTGTCTTTCGCGAACACGACGACGATCCGAGACACTGTCGATACCCATGCTCTCGGCGTTCTCGGAATCTGAGCCGTGGTCGCCGGTCTCTGCCGCGTCATCGACAAGCACTAGCCGGCTCCCGTGCCGGCAGCTTCCGGGCGGATCAGTTCACGGGCGATGCGTTCCGTGGTGACCCGCAGCAGGTCCAGATAGGTTGGAACTTCACCGGATGCCTTGCTCAAGGAGTCGACATAGAGAACGCCGCCGTAGCGGATGCCGGTCTCGCGCGCGATCTGGCGAGCTGGCTTGTCGGAGACGGTGCTTTCGCTGAACACCACCGCAATATCGTTTTCTCGCACCGCATCGATGACTTTCCTTACCTGCTGCGGCGTTCCCTGTGCGTCGGCGTTGATGGGCCACAGAAAGAGCTCCTTCAGATCGAGATCGCGAGCCAGGTAGCTGAACGCGCCTTCGCTGGTGACCAGCCAGCGACGTTCATCAGGTACACCTGCGAGAGCCTCGCGGAGCGGATCGATGATTGCCTTGACCTGATTCGCATAGGCTTCGGCGTTCGCTTTGTAGATGGCAGCATTGTCCGCGTCGATGCCGATCAGTGCGTCTCGGATGTTGTCGATGTAGATCAGTGCCGCTGTCGGGCTCATCCATGCATGCGGATTGGGCATGCCGTCGTAGGGGCCAGATCGAATGCCCATGGGCTCCACACCGTCGGAGACAACGACGCTCGGCACACCGTCGAGGCGGGCGAGAAATTTCTCGAACCACAGTTCGAGGTTCAGACCGTTCCACAGGATGAGATCGGCCCCGCGGGTACGACCGATGTCTTTCGGGGTGGGTTGATAGTCGTGAATCTCGGCGCCCGGCTTGGTGACCGAGACCACATCGGCTGCGTCACCGGCAACGTTGCTGGCCATGTCGGCCAGTACCGTGAAGGTTGTGACGACAAGTGGCTTGTCCGCAGCGGCTACCGGTCCTGTCGGACCGAAGGTCAGGAGAAGTCCGAGCAAGGCCACTGGCAGGCTAGACAGGGGACATCGTGACGGGAGTTTCATGTCGGTCGGCGAAGTGTCGAGGTTTAACCGTGGCTTAGTTTAAACACCTTAGACCTGAATGCAAGGACATGCCATAATTCAGGCGGCATTTCCGCTGCACCGTCACCACGCCGTCATTCACCGTTACTACGCCGTCGCATGAAGTCGCAAACGACAGAACGCCCCCTCGAGGATCCCGATGCGCAGGCCGAAGTGTTCGAGCACCTGCGGCGGGCTCACTCGATGGAATCCACCGAAGACTATGTGGAACTGATCGGAGATCTGATCGATACTCGAGGCGAAGCCAGGTTGGTCGAGATCGCTGAGCGTCTCGGCATTTCCCAGCCGAGCGCCGGCAAGACCATTGCGCGGCTGCAGCGTGATGGGTTCGTGACCAGTGAGCCCTACCGCTCCATCTTTCTCACCGACAAGGGGCGTGCACTTGCCGAACACAGCCGCGCCCGGCACGATATCGTCTACCGCTTCCTGCTTGCGATCGGTGTCGGCGAAGAGGCCGCACGGCGTGACTCCGAAGGGGTCGAGCATCACGTGTCGGACGAGACCCTGAACGCTTTCGAGCGCATCATCGACGAGCGACGCTGAGCACACTGAAGTTGAAAACACTGACGCTGACCCGCCCTGACGACTGGCATCTGCACTTGCGCGATGGCGACATGCTCAACGCTGTCGCGCCGGCAAGCGCACGGCATTTTGCGCGTGCGCTGATCATGCCGAACCTGATACCCCCGGTCGTCACCGGCAATGACGCGAGAGCGTATCGACAGAGAATCCTGGCGGCACTCGGCAGTGACGGTGAAGGCTTTCAGCCACTCATGACGTTGTACCTTACCGATACCACTGATCCTGCCGACGTGGTCGCCGCCGCTGCCGACGGGGCCATTCTCGCGGTAAAGCTCTATCCCGCCGGGGCCACCACCAATTCGGACTCTGGCGTCACGCATGTCGATCGCGTCATGCCGGTGCTGGAGGCGATGGCGCAGCACGGTATCGTCTTGTGCGTGCACGGTGAGGTCACGGCGCCCGATGTCGATATCTTCGATCGCGAGGCCCGCTTCATCGAGCGAGTGCTCTTGCCGTTGCGGGCACGGCTCCCCGAGCTACGCATTTCGCTCGAGCATGTCACTACCGAGGACGGCGTCAACGCCGTGCAGGCGTCTGACATGAACCTGGCGGCGTCCATTACGCCGCACCACCTCATGATAAATCGCAACGACATGCTCGTTGGCGGCATTCGTCCGCACTATTACTGTCTGCCGATCGTCAAGCGCGAGCGGCATCGGCAGGCCCTCGTAGCCGCGGCCACAAGCGGCGACCCGCGCTTCTTCCTCGGTACCGACAGCGCACCCCATGTGCGCGGGGCCAAGGAGAGCGATTGCGGTTGTGCGGGCGTCTTCAATGCCGGAAACACGCTGTCTTGCCTGGCCACGGTGTTCGAGGAAGCTGGCGCGCTTGCGCATCTGGAAGCGTTCACTTCACTGCATGGCCCCGCCTGGTATGGCCTTGCGCCAAATCCGGCATCGATGACACTCGTGAAGCAGTCGGAACCGATAGCGGCAGAGCCTGTGCTTGTCGTTGGCGATGACACGGTCGTGCCGTTTGATCCGGGCCGACCGCTTCACTGGCGCGTCGACAACTCCGCACCAACTTGACCGGATGACCCATGCAGACAAGCGCCTACGCCGACCGCGACGAGATCGCCACACTCGCCGCGCGCATGCTGCTCGAGATAAAGGCCGTGCACTTCCGTGCGGATGAGCCCTACATCCTGACGTCGGGTCTGGCGAGCCCGGTCTACATCGATTGCCGCAAGCTGATTTCCTACCCGCGTATTCGCTCCACGCTGATGGACTTTGCCATCACCACGCTGACCCGTGACGTCGGCTTTGAAGCATTCGATGCCGTGGCCGGTGGCGAGACGGCCGGCATTCCGTTCGCTGCCTGGATTGCCGACCGCATGGCGTTGCCGATGCAGTATGTCAGGAAGAAGCCGAAGGGCTTCGGACGGGATGCGCGTATCGAGGGCGACATTCGGACCGGCCAGCGCGTTCTCCTGGTTGAAGACCTGACCACGGATGGCGGCTCCAAGGTCGGCTTCGCAGACGCCATTCGGGAAGCCGGAGCGGAGGTGGCTCACACCTTTGTCGTGTTCTACTACGACGTCTTCCCGAACGCCGCTGCGACCCTCGACGAGGCGGGGCTCACCTTGCATCACCTGACCACGTGGCGACACGTGCTCGCAGCGAGTCGGGCGGCGGGACATTTCGACGAGGCGACCCACACGGCCGTCCAGTCTTTTCTGGACGACCCGATGGCCTGGTCGACCGCGCAGGGCGGAAACTACCGAGGCTCGGCGTGAGCCGTCTGGCCGGAACGTGCGCGCGCCTGGCAAGCGGCGCCATCATGATGCTGTTGCTGGGTGGATGCACCGTGGCGGCCAACACCATCGATCAGACTGAGCAGCTGGCCGCTGTCACGGCCGTCTTGCAGACCGACGAGTCGATCGTTCTCGACGTGGTATCGACCGGTTGCACGACGATCGAAAGTATCGAGGCACGGGTCGAGCAGATCGATGATGACACGGCGACGCTCACACTCCTTCAGGTTTCGCCGGACCATTGTCGGCGCATGCCCTTCAGCGTGCAGCTCGAATACAGCCGCGCGTCGCTGGGTATCGAAGGCAAGGGTTTCTTGCTGCTCAACCCGATCGTGCCGTTACCCGGGCGACGCTGAACGACGCCAACAGTCCTGTGCAGCTCGGTTGGGCCTGATACTGACTCAGTCGAACCAGGCGACACTATCGTCCAGCTTCCAGCAGAGTGCCTGCAGCGCGGAAAGTGCGCTCGCACCGCCACGCTCGACGTAGTCCGAGAGTTCGATCTCGTCAAAGGCGCGTTGGCTCCAGGGCGCTCTGTCGGCGCCGTGCCCGGCGGCTGCCAGACCCATGGCGGCCAACACGACCCAGAACAGCATCTTCAGGCTGTTCTGCACGATGCGCATGATCGCGAAGAAGGCGATCAATCCGCCTATGACGATCAGTATCTCGTCGGAATACTGCAAGCCGCGAAATTCGTTCCAGTAGTTCAGTAGTTGATTCATGGTCGCGCTCCTTCTCCTTTTCCTTTTCCTTCCTTTTCCGCTTGTGGGGTGGCTTCGTGACGAGCTTGTCTTGCCACCTCGACGATCGTGTCGAAGGCCATGTCCACATCTTTCTCTTCCAGGTCGAACTGGCCCGCCTGGAAACGAATGACGATCTGTCCCGCATGGGTTGTCTGCGTCAGGTAGATACGACCATCGTCATTGATGCGATTGACCAGGTCGATGTTGTGCGCATCAAGATTCTCAGCGCCCGGAGGTACATGCCGGAATGCGAACAATGAAAGGATGGGCTCGGTGACGATCTCCATGTCGGGTTCCGCGCGCAGTCGCTCGGCGAGTGACTTGGCCCAGACGACATGATTCCGTATCATCGATCGCAAGCCCTCCAGACCGTGAGCGCGAAGCAGGAACCATACTTTCAGGGCACGAAAGCGCCGGCCGAGTTGCACCGACCATTCGCTGAAGTTAACGACGCCGTCGGCGCCGTGGGTCTTCAGGTATTCAGGCTGAATGGCCAGTGTACGCACGAGGGTGTCGGGATCGCGGACGAAGTGTGCCGAGCACTCCATGGAGGTGCCGAGCCACTTGTGCGGATTGAGAACGATGCTGTCAGCTTCGTCGACATCTTCCCAGAGATGCCGGAATTCGGGGCAGATCATGGCTGAACCCGCCCACGCTGCATCGACATGCGTATACAGGTTGTATTGCCGCGCGATAGCCATGATTTCGGCAACGTTGTCGGTCGCCCCTATCGATGTGCCGCCGACACAGATGACAATGCCTGCCGGCACGCGGCCGGCTTCCCGGTCATCATGGATAGCGCGTCGCAGCGCCTCCGCTTGCATGGGATACAGGGGGGAGGTGTCATCGGTCGGGATCTTGACGAGGTTGTCCTGACCCAGGCCCGCGACCCACATGGCCTTGTCGATCGATGTGTGGGTGCGCGAGGAGGCATAGACGCGCAAGACAGGGAGGCCGGAAAGGCCGCTTTGGTTGCCCTGCCAGTCCAGTGCCTTCTCGCGCATCGTCAGAATGGCGCAGAGCGTGGCGCTCGACGCCGTGTCCTGGAATACGCCACGGAAGACCTTCGGCAGGCCGACCGCCTGACGGAGCCAGTCGACCATGCCGATTTCCAGTTCGGTAGCAGCGGGTGACGTCTGCCATAGCATGCATTGCGCGGCAAGGGTCGCGGCGAGTTGCTCTGCAATGATGGCGGCGGGCGAGGCGTTCGAGGGAAAGTAGGCAAAGAAGCGCGGGTGCTGCCAGTGCGTCATGCCGCCCGGGATCAAGCGCTCGAAATCCGCCATGATCGCCTCCATGCCTTCTCCCGTCTCGGGTGGCTCGCTCGGCAGTGCGGCCAGGATCGACCCTGGCGCAAGCTGTGCACGCACCGGTCGCGTAGTCAGTTCGTCGCGGTAGCGCGTTGACCAGTCTGCGGCCGCGTGTGACCATCGGCGGAATTCGTTGTTGTCCAAGAGTGCCCTTGTTCTCCGGCCAGCTGCCCTTTGCCAGCGCCGTACCTGAATACCTCATCAGTTGCTAAGGGTAGTCGATCAACCCGGAGTCAGAAACATGCATGCAACCGATCGTCTCGACAACCTCCTGCCGGAAATAACGGACTGGAGGCGCGAACTGCACAGGTATCCGGAGCTCGAATACGACATCCCGCGCACTGCGGGTTTCGTTGCGGACAAGTTGCGTTCCTTCGGTTGCGACGCGGTCGTCGAGGGTATCGGGCAGAGTGGGGTCGTCGCTCTCGTCAGCGGCCGCACACGAACGTCCGAAAGAGTCGTCGGCTTGCGGGCAGACATGGATGCGCTGCCGATTACCGAAGCGACGGGCGCTGCATGGGCCTCACGCGAGAGCGGCCGGATGCACGCCTGCGGCCACGACGGACACACCGCCATGCTGCTCGGCGCCGCGCGAGCGTTGTGCGACTCGCGTGATTTCGATGGGACCGTCGTGTTGATCTTCCAGCCGGCCGAGGAGGGCGGGGCCGGTGCGCTGGCGATGATCGAAGATGGATTGATGGAGCGCTTCGGCATCCAGCGCGTCTTCGGCATGCATAATCTGCCCGGATTGCCGGTCGGCGAGTTCGCCATTCGACCGGGGCCTTTGATGGCCTGTGCAGATCAGTTCGACCTCGTCGTCAACGGTCGAGGTGGACACGCGGCGATGCCACACATGTGTGTTGATGCGATGCTGGTCGCCAGCGAGATCGTTCTTGCCTTGCAGAGCATTGCCTCGCGGAACGTGCGTCCGGTGGAGCCGGTCGTGGTGAGCGTCACGACGATGAGTGTCGACGGAGATGCCTACAACGTCATTCCCGACAAGGTTCACATGCGGGGTACGGTGCGTGCCTTTGATGAAGAAGTACGTCTGCTTGCGAAGCGTCGCGTCGGCGAGATTGCCAGCGGCATTGCCGGTGCCCATGGCGGGAGCGCGACACTTCGCTATGAAGACGGTTATCCGCCAACAATCAATGATGACGCGGAAACGGCATTTGTCGCCGATGTTGCGCGAGCGGTGGCGGGCGCCACCCGGGTAGATACCGACAAGCCGCCCGTGATGGGCGCAGAAGATTTTTCCTACATGCTGAATGCGCGTCCCGGTGCCTTCATATTCTGTGGCAACGGCGATTCAGCCTCCTTGCATCATCCCGAATACGACTTTGACGATAATGCCCTTCGACATGGCTGTGCTTACTGGGTCGAACTGGTGCAGCGCGCTTTGCCGGTGACGGCATGACCGCTGACGGGTCATCCGGAGCCAAGCCACCACGCGAGCATGGGTGAATCAGTGCGGACAAGATCCTCGATGACGTCGAAGTGATGCCGTCCCGCTTCGACATGCGTTGCTACACGCGCACCCAAGCCGTTCCAGATGTTGCCTAGAAGGGCATTCTGGCGGATGAATTCCGGCCGCTCGTTCGACCCGACCCATGCACAGGCACGAATGCCAGGCCGTGGCAGATGGCGTGCCGGGCTGCCGGCAAGGGCGTCGGCCAGGTCGAGTCTCAGGGTGTCGTTCATGCTCGTGGCCAACAGTGGCACCAGATCGTGAATGCCGCTGATCGAGAGTGTCCGCTCGAGGCGCGTCTCGAGCACACCCGGCAGGACGGTGTCGCTGCAGAGCAACCGGGTGACAAGATGGCCACCTGCTGAATGGCCGGCGAGCCGCACGGGACCGTCGGCAAGCTCGGACGCGGCGATGACCGCGCGCCGGATGCAATCGCTGATCGTGTCGATCGATACGCCCGGACACAAGGGATAGCCGGGCAGCACGACAACCCATCCCCGGGCGACAGCGCCAGCGGCGAGGTGCGAGAAATCTTCCGGCGAGAAACGCATCCAGTAGCCACCGTGCACGAATACTGCTACGCCGCAGGCGTGGCCCTCCGGATAGAAGATGTCGGCACGTTCACCCGGTCCCTCGCCATAGCGTCTGCCAGCGTGGAACCTGCCTTCGGCATCGAGACGATCCCGGAACGCCTGCGCACGCATGGGCCAACGTGCGACGATCGCGTCAGCGGCGGCAATATGGGGTGCGTTGGCATACGCGTCGTCAGGGTCGGTCAGGGCCGGCGGCTCGACCACGCTCTTCGAAGTCATTTACAGGCGAGATTGATGTGGAACCGCTGATCATCGTACTGGCTTTTGCGACCGGGCTCGCGTTCAAGCAATTCGGCTATCCGCCTTTGCTTGGCTATCTGCTCGCGGGATTCGCCGCGCATGCGCTGGGGCTGGGATCACGTGAGGCGCTGGCACCACTGGCCGATGCCGGCATCCTGTTGCTGCTCTTCACCATTGGCCTGAAGCTTAACCCGCGTGACCTCACGCCGCGATATGTCTGGGGTTCGGCGATCGCGCACATGGTCATTGCCGTGCCGCTGACAGCTGCCGTGATACTCGCAGTCGGCCTGATCTATGCGCCGCTCGAATTCGACAATCCCTGGGCGCCGTGGGTGTTGGCGTTCGCGCTGTCGTTCTCGAGTACCGTGCTCGCCATCAAGTTGTTCGACGAGCGTGGCGAGAGCACGTCGTTCTATGCGACCAACGCGATCGGTATTCTCGTCGTGCAGGATGTCCTCGCGGTCATCTTTCTGGTGATGTCAGCCGATTACTGGCCGTCGCCCTGGGCGCTGGCCTTGTTTGCATTGCCGCTGTTGCGCCCCCTCATCGCCAAGGTGCTCGAAAAAGCCGGGCACGGTGAATTGCTGTTGCTCGCCGGAGTACTGCTGACCTTCGGAGCGGCGGCGGTTTTCGAATCGGTCGCATTGAAGAGCGGGCTTGGCGCGCTGGTCGTCGGCATGCTCGTCGCGCAGTCGAGCCCTGCCAAGTCCAAGGAATTGTATGAGCGCCTGTCAGGTCTTCGCGATCTGCTGTTGATCGGCTTCTTTCTCGAGATCGGTTTCTACGGATTTCCGTCGATACCATTGATGATCGTCGCCGTCGTGCTGTCCTTGCTGGTGGTACTCCGTCCCATCATCTACTTTGCCTTGCTGACGCGCTTCGGCTTACGCGCGCGGACCGGCCTGTTGACTGGCCTGTCGCTGTTCAGCTACAGCGAATTCGGTTTGATCGTCGCGGCAATCGCGGTCGACAAGGGCACCTTGCCGGCGGGCTGGATTACCACTCTGGCGCTGGCGATGTCACTCTCCTTCTTCCTCGCGACGCCGGTCAATCGAAAAGCACATGCCCTCTACCGGCAGTATGCCGAGAGGCTCAAGGCACATGAGCGCGAGACCCGACTGCCTGAAGAAGTCATCGGTTCGCTCGGTGATGCGACCACGGTCGTACTGGGCATGGGGCGCGTCGGCAGGGGTGCCTTCGATGCGTTGCGCGAGGCCGGGCATGACAGGATCATCGGTGTCGAAGAGAACTACCTGCGAACAGGACAGCTCGATGAGTCTGGTTACCCCTGCATTCACGGCGATGCGTCAGATCGCGACTTCTGGGAACGGACGGGGCTTGCCAATCGTTCCATGATTCTCGTCAGTCTGACGAATCACCGCGAGAACCTGCGGGTCGTCAAGCTGGCTCGTGAACTCGGCTACGCGAATCTGCTCGCGGTTGCAGTGCGCTACCCAGACGAACGTGCCGAGCTCGAAGAGCTAGGCTGTGCGGCCTACTACCTCTACGAAGACACCGGCAGGAACTTCGCCACTTTCGCAACGGCGCAGGCTGCCGACCAGGGTTGACTAACCGCGCCTTTCCTAGCCTCGGCCGATGAATGGCATGCTGCTCGCCATGATGGTCATGAACTGCACATTGGCGGCGAGTGGCAGACTTGCCATGTTGACGACGGCGTCGGCAACATGGCGCGTGTCCATGGTCGGTTCGGGCTTGATGCTGCCGTCGGCTTGCGGCACACCCTTGCCCATCTGCTCGGTCATGTCCGATGCGGTGTTGCCGATGTCGATCTGACCACAGGCGATGTCGAACGCTCGACCGTCGAGCGACAGCGTTCGGGTCAGGCCGGTGATAGCGTGTTTCGAAACCGTGTATGGCACGGAGCCCGGTCGCGGTACATAGGCCGAGATCGAACCGTTGTTGATGATGCGGCCGCCTTGCGGCGACTGACGGCGCATGAGGGCGAAGGCGGCGCGCGCCACTAGGAAGGCGCCGTGAAGGTTCACGTTGATGACCGTGTTCCAGTCGGCAACCGATATCTCGTCGATCGGTGCGGCACCGACGTTGGTACCCGCGTTGTTGAACAGGACGTCCAGTCGGGAATGTTGTTTCTCGATGCTGTCGAACAGCGCGTCAACGGATCGCGAGTCGGTGACGTCGGCGGCGACGGCGGTCACGCGTTCCGGGTTTTCTGCGCGCTTGATGGTGTCCGCAAGTGCCGATTCGCGGCGACCGGTGACGACGACGTGGAAGCCTGCCGCGGCCAGCGCGAGCGCACTTTGCTGTCCGATGCCCGAGCCACCACCGGTTACCAACGCAACGCCTGTCATGATCCGCCCTCGCTTGTCTTGTTCATGTCTGTCTTGTCCATACCCGTCTCGTCCTTGCCCGGGCGACGTTCGCCGCTCAGCTCGGCCAGACGCTCGCCCAGATAACTTCCTGCCGTGTATCGGCTCGAGAGAATCACCTCGGGTCGCGGATGCAGGAACAATGGCAGACTGATGCGCGCCTTGCGGGCATCGCTGCCCTCAGGGTTGATGACGCGATGGGTGGTGGAAGGAAAATAGCCCCCCGATGCTTCCTGCAGCATGTCGCCTATGTTGATGATCAGGTTGCCGAAGTCGCAAGGCACATCGATCCAGCTGCCATCGCGCGACTTGACCTGCAGGCCGGGTTCGTTCGCTGCCGGCAGTACCGTCAGCAAGTTGATGTCCTCGTGCGCGCCGGCCCGTATGGCGTCGGGTTCGACGCCATCGGGGATAGGCGGATAGTGAAGAATGCGCAGCAGTGACTGCGCGCTGCCGTCGATCATGCCCGAGAGCGGTTCATTGAAGCGTTTCGCGACCTCAGCGGGCGTGTGCTTCTCGACCCAGCCGAGGAGCGTCGCGGCGAAGGCGACGGTGTCGTCGTAGTACGCTGATACTTCGGCCTTCAGATCGGCGGGGCAACGGCCCCAAGGGTAGTAGTGAAAGTACTCCTTTATATCGCGGACATTTCGTCCCTTGGCCGTTTCGGCAAGCGCTTGTGGAAAGAAACCGTCGTATTTTGCCGGATCGAAGATGAAATCATTCTTGGCCTCGGCCGTGAAGAACCCGCTCCAGTGCGCATAGATAGCGCGCAGGCGGGCTTCGCTCAGCGGATGATTGGTGAGGACGCCGAAACCGGTTTCGCGAAGCGATTCGACGAATCGCTCTTCGGCGTCGTCGGCGCGGCAATCGACGGCTGAGAGGCTGACCATGGACGCTCCGGCTGAATGTGACAGACAAGACCCTCGATGGTAACAGCCTGTCGGGGAAGCCGGCACGCGGCTGCGGGGCACGCGACCGTCGGGTCGCGCGGTATCATCCGGGTCATGGAAGCGTCGCCCGGAACTGTGGCCATTCTCTTTGCCGATATCGGCGGCAGCGTTGCGCTGTACGAGGCTGTCGGCGATGTCGAGGCGCATCGCCGTGTCGCCGAAAGCCTGGCCTTCATGAAGGCTGCCATCGAGCGGCACGGTGGCACCCTCCTGCGCACCGTCGGCGACTCGTCACTGGCGAGTTTTCCGAGTAGCGACGACGCTTGTCTGGCGGCGTGTTCGATGCAGGAACTGCATGCCCGTGGACCGCTCTCGGTGCGGGTCGGCTTTCATGTCGGCCCGGTCATACATGATGGTGGCGACGTCTACGGCAATGCCGTCAACATCGCTGCCCGGGTGGCTTCGTTCGCACGCACCGACGAGATTGCTGCCAGCGAAGACGCGGTCGCACGCCTATCGCCCGGACACCAGGCGCGAACGACGCTGCTTGCGCGGCGAGAGGTCAAGGGATTGTCGACGCCGCTAGGTATCCATCGGTTCGAGTGGCAGGGGCGCGATGCTGCCGTGACGGTCGTCTCGGCATCGTCCGGCAACATGACATCAATCGCTCCGGGACGACTGGACATCGTTCGCGGTGGGCGCAGACTGACCGTTGACGAAGCGGTGCCATCGATCGTCATCGGGCGTTCAGCCGACTGCGATCTGCCGGTTGACGATGCCTGCGCGAGCCGTCACCACGTCCGCATCGAGATGCGGCACGGGCAGTTCCTGTTGATCGACGAAAGCACCAATGGCACCTGGCTGGTTCGTGACGGCAGACCCGACGTACTGTTGCAGCGCGACAAGATCGTACTGGATGGCGATGGGCGTCTGGGACTCGGTGCCAGTCCTGCTGAGAGTGAGTCTCCACCCCTCGCCTACCGGGTAATTCAGGGTGAGAGTGACGTCCAGTAGAGAGTGACTCGGGCGCGGGGGAGACTCCGCGCGTTGGAGCCGAATTGGACGGAGTCCAGAGGGTGGAATCCGGGTCAGCGTGCTCAGGCAAGCAGAACGCCGGCAGAACGCAGTGCCTCGCGGGCTGCCGTCACTGACCCGTTCATGTCGATGCCGCGGCAGGCTGATTCGATGACCAGCACGTCGAATCCTTCCTGACGAGCATCCTCGGCGCTGAAGCGCACGCAGAAGTCGAGTGCGAGGCCGACACAGACGACGCGGGTCGTGCCGATCTCCCGGAGGTAGCCCGCGAGGCCCGTAGTCGTCTGTCGGTCGTTCTCGCGAAACGCCGAGTAGGAATCGATGTCCGTGCGGAAGCCTTTGCGAATGGCGAGCCGAGCCGGGTCGAGCGACAGGTCGCTCCGCAAGCGAGCACCGTCGCTCCCCTGTACGCAATGGTCTGGCCAGAGCGTCTGCGGGCCATAGGCCATCTCGACGATGTCCAACGGCGCCTGTCCCGGATGAACACTCGCAAACGACGAATGACCGGCCGGGTGCCAGTCCTGGGTCAGCACGACTTGCCGGTAATGGCGCATGAGTGCGTTGATCGGCTCGACTACGGCGGCACCGTCTGGAACCGCCAGGGCGCCACCCTCGCAGAAGTCATTCTGTACATCGATGACGAGCAGACAGTCGGTCGGGCGCGGGGTGAGGTCGGCCATGGTGATCGGGTCCGGCTGCGGCGTCAGTGGTCTTCAACACTAGCGCATTCGGCGGGTATCGCCCTTGTGCTGTGCTCATGCGGGGCTCGTGCGGGGCCGGGGGAGCTTGACCGTGCAGCGTCCGCACCCGCATCATCCGTGGAGCGCATTCTCTGGACCGATCGATGCCCGTTCCCCGAATTCGTTCTACCCACCTGGTTGTCGAGGAGATCCATCACGACGGTGGGCCGCCGGTCGAGCCGCCACGGCGACGCGCGGCAGCGCTCGCCGTCATCGAGAATCCGTTTGCCAGTGGCTACGTTGACGATGTCGCCGCCTTCATGGACGATCTCAAGCCACTGGGACTCGCGCTCTCGACGCGCCTGGTCGACGCTCTTGGTGGTGTTGCCAACATTGAAAGCTATGGCAAGGGCGCTATTGTCGGTACCGCGGGTGAGCTCGAGCATGGTGCGCTGTGGCACGTACCGGGTGGTTATGGCATGCGCGAAGTCCTCGGTGGTGCCAAGGCCATCGTGCCGTCCGCGAAAAAACTCGGTGGTACGGGAACCCGGCTCGATGTGCCGATCCACCATATCGACGCCGCTTACGTGCGCAGTCATTTCGACGCGATGGAAGTCGGCATTCCCGATGCGCCACGTCCGGCCGAGCTGGTATTTGCCTTGGTCATGACGACGGGCGCCAGGGTACATGCACGCATGGATGGACTTGCCGCCGCCGATATCGTTGGTGAGGATGGGCTTCGCTGATTTGCCGCTTTGGGAGCGGATGAGTGATGGCTGCCGCTGGCACGCGCGTCACGGCCCGATCGATCTGATCCTGGATGTCGAGGGCGATGACGTCGCGGTGCACGATGCACTGGCGGCTGCTCGACGCCGCTTCCATAACCTGCTCGACGAGCTGGTACGGGAGCTGCCGGAACTCCGTCGTGTACTGGATGCCCGGCCACACAGACTGAATGGGGAGGTTGCGCGGGCGATGCTGGCCGCAGTCGAACCCTATCGTGAGCAATGTGTGACCCCGATGGCCGCGGTGGCCGGAGCGGTCGGTGACCGGCTGCTGAATGCCCTTTGCTCGGCAGCACCACTGCGCCGGGCCTCGGTCAACAATGGCGGCGACGTGGCGCTGTTCCTGGCCCCGGGTGAGTCGTACACCTTCGGTTTGTTTGGTGATATTGCCAAGCGGCGGGAGTCGGCCCGAATTTCGATCGCTGCAGACAGCGGTATCGGTGGTGTCGCCACGAGCGGCTGGCGAGGGCGCAGTCATTCGCTCGGAATCGCCGATGCGGTCACGGTACTCGCACCGTCGGCGGCGGCCGCTGATGCGGCGGCAACGTTGATCGCCAATGCGGTCGATCTGCCGGATTCGACCGCCATCCGGCGGCAAGCGGCCTCGACACTTTCGCCCGACAGTGATCTGGGTGAACGTGCGGTCACCGTCGGCGTCGATATCTTGCGAGCTGAGGAGCGGGAACTTGCACTCGTCCGGGGTGAGCGTGTGGCTTTGAATGCGGTCGCAAGCGGCTCTGTGCTGGCGGTTCGACTGGAATTGCAGGCGAGTACGCGATTCGTGTCTACGCACAAGCTGGCCGATATCGCCGGCACCGCGTGGGGATTGGTCATGAGCGAACAGATTGTGCGGGGACAGACATGGAATATGTGAGAAACGCCTGGTACGTTGCAGGTTGGGCTTCCGAATTCCCTGTTGACGATACTCCGCGACGCGTGACGCTGCTCGAAGAACATCTGGTCATGTACCGGACATCGACAGGGTCGGTCGTGGCGCTCGAGGATCGCTGTCCGCATCGCTGGCTTCCGCTCTCGGCGGGCAAGCGTCTCGGTGACGATATCCAGTGTGGATATCATGGCATGACGTTCGATTGCAGCGGCCGATGTGTTCGTGTGCCGGGGCAGGACAACATTCCGCCATCGGCCTGGGTGACCGCGTATCCGGTGCATGAGCGCCATGACATCGTCTTTGTCTGGATGGGCGATGCCGACAAGGCGGATACCGACACGGTCTTCGATCTGCCGCAACTGCATGACGATGCCTGGCATGCCCATCAGGGTGATCAGCTACATCTCGGCGCGCACTACCTGAACGTTGCCGAGAACCTGGTCGACCCGGCCCACGTCAGCTTCGTTCACCCGACGACGCTTGGCAGCGCCGCCAGCGAAAACGTGCCGGTGCACGTCGACGCCAGTGGTGATCCGATCGTTGCCTGGCGCTGGATAAGAGATGCACCACCGGTCGGTTTCTTCGAGAAGTTTGGTGGTTTCAGTGGAAATGTGGATCGCTGGCATTACTACTATCTGCACTTTCCGTGTACCGCTGTCATCGATTTCGGCAGTGCTGCCGTCGAAGCCGGACTTGCCGAGAGCGAACGTGACCGGGGTGTGCGAATCTTCGCCTTGCACTTCCTGACACCGGTCGGTCCCGATCACACGATCGATCGCTGGATGCATGTCCGCAATGCCGCTGTCGGCGATGACGAAGCGTCGGCGCGCATGGATGCGATGTTCAGGGTAGCGTTTGCCGAAGACAAGGCCATCCTCGAAGCCGTTCAGGCACAGGAAGCTCTACCACAGAAGCGCAAGCCCATCCGCCTGGCGATCGACAAGGGGCCGACCGTCTATCGACGTCGTGTCCGCGAACAGCTTGCCGCGGAAGCGACAGACGAGGTGATCGACGCGCGTGGTGCGACCTTCATTTATCACGGACCCGAATGACAGTCGCACCTGGCATGTTGCGCCTCATGCTGAGCTTGCTCATCGTCTTCCCGGTGGCGCTGGCGCAGGCTGCGACTTCCGAGGTTGTCCTCGTTCGTGATGCTGAGCGATACCGTTTGCTTGTGGGCGGCGAAGCCTTCGAGATTCGGGGAGCAGGGCTCGAAGGGCGTGATGCAGCCGCCATCGATGCGCTTGCACGACAGCTCGCCCGCGCCGGTGGCAACGTTTTCCGGACCTGGGGTACCGAGGAGATAGACGCAGAGATCGCGGCGGCGGAGCGACACGGCTTGCGGGTTCTGGTCGGCCTCGATGTCGCCCAGCAACTGTCCGGCTTCGACTACGACGATGCCGAAGCCGTCAGGCGGCAGCACGAGGATGCTGTGCGGATCATCGATCGCTACGGCGCGCATCCGCAGGTACTTGGCTGGGTGGTCGGGAACGAGCCGAATCTGGTCGTTGCCGAGGATGGGCGCTTGCTTGCGGCCAATCCGCGTGTCTACGACGCCATCGATGAACTGGTCAGGTACATTCAGGCGCAGCCGCCTGCTCGACTGACTACGGTCGCGTTCGCTTTCACGCCGTCGCTCGATCAGGATGTGCGCACGGCGCTTGCACGTATTCCGACGCTCGATGTCGTGTCGTTCCAGGGTTATGGGGCACTGCCGGCCATTCCCGATGTCGTCGAACGACTCGAACTCGATCGCCCCTTCATGGTTACCGAATACGGTGCACTCGGTCACTGGGAGATGCCGGCCACAGCCTGGGGACGCGAGATAGAGGAGCCGAGCGGCGTGAAGGCAGCGGGCGTCGTGGCGCGCATGCAAGGCAGTATCCTCGATGACCGCACGGGTCGCCTGCTCGGTGGCTTCGCGTTTCTCTGGGGCCAGAAGCAGGAACGGACGCCGACCTGGTATGGCTTGTTTGCAAACGATGGCGAACGCACGACGATGGTCGACGAATTGCAGAAAGCCTGGACGGGTGAATGGCCGTCGAATCGAGCACCGGCTGCGCAGCGGATCGATCTTGACGGCCGTGTCGCCACCGACAGCATCGTGCTCGGCGAGAACACCGAGGTTGTCGCTCGCGTCAGTGTCCTCGATCCGGAATCCGATCCGCTGACGACACGGTGGGAATTGCGCGCTGAGGTCGTCGAACGCAGTGATGGGGGACACGCAGAGAAAGCGGCGGCCATCGTGCCACTTGTCGAGCCGGTACTCAGCGTGTCCGATGACGGTGCACAGCTGCGTTTCAGAACGCCTGCTACTGAAGGCGAATTCCGATTGTTTGCGTGGTCAAGCGATGACCAGGGTGGCGTCGCGACCGCCAATATCCCGTTTCGGATCGAGCGTGCCCGAAAATGAACCTGGAAACGGCCCTTGCCCGACTTGCGGAACCCGGTACGTCCGTGCTCGCAGGCGGTACTGACTGGTACCCCGCTCTCGGTGATCGGGCGCCGCCCGCGCGCGTCCTCGACATCAACTTCATCGAGGGCCTCGACACGCTTTCGCACGAATCGAGCGGTACCCGAATCGGCGCCGGGGTGACCTGGTCCGCGCTGATCGCGGCATCCCTGCCGCCGGCGTTCGACGCGCTGAAAGCGGCTGCCCGGGAGCTTGGGTCGGTGCAGATACAGAACACCGCGACACTGGTCGGCAATTTGTGTAACGCCTCGCCTGCCGCAGACGGCGTTCCACCCCTGTTGGCTCTGGATGCGAGGATAGAGCTGGCCTCGTTGACGTCATCGCGTGATGTGACGATGCGCCTGGTTCCGCTGGCAGACTTCATCAAGGGAGTACGCGCCACGGTTCGACGTGATGATGAAATCGTCACCGCGATAGAAGTGCCCCCGCATGCCCTGAACACCGTTTCATGCTTCGCCAAGCTGGGCGCACGGCGCTACCTGGTGATCTCCATCGCCATGCTCGCAGTCGTCATCGAAGCGGACGAGGGCGGCGCGATCGTGACGGCGCGTATTGCGGTTGGTTCGTGCTCGCCTGTCGCGCGTCGCTTGCCCGTCCTCGAGCGGCGACTCATCGGACGCCGTCTTGATGACAAGACGCTCGCCGATTGCGTGACGCCGGATTGTGTGGCGGTGTTGTCGCCGATCGATGATGTCCGTGCCAGCGCTCGCTATCGACATGAGGCTGTTCTCGAGTTGCTTCGGCGGGTGTTAAGCCGCGGTGGTGCAGACTGGGCCGGGCCAGGTGCCTCGTATGGCGACTAACGACAGGGCGCTTGATGAGAAGACAACTGCTGGCAGTACAACTGCAAATTGGGCAAGTTCATCAATTACCGAACCGGCACGAGTGAACGTGACCTCGAACATGTCATCGATCGCCTTCGATCTGAACGGGAAACCGGTCCGGGTGAACGCTGCTGCGAACGCGCGCTTGTCCGATGTACTTCGTGCTGAACTCGACTGTCTCGATGTCAAGATCGGTTGCAACGCGGGCGACTGCGGTGCGTGTACGGTGCTTCTCGATGGTGAAGTCGTCTGTGCCTGCCTGACATCGGTCTCACGAGCCGCATCGCGGCGCGTCGAGACACTTGCTGGCCTGGCCATTGACGAGCCCCTCATGAAGCCGTTGCAGGCGGCGTTTCTCGCGACCGGCGCAGCCCAATGCGGAATCTGTACCCCGGGCATGCTGGTATCGGCCATCGCCTTGCTGCGACGTGGTGGGCTGCCGACACGCACCGTGATAGAAGACGCGCTTGGCGGCGTACTGTGCCGTTGTACCGGCTACCGGAGAGTCATCGAGGCCGTGGAGTTCGCCTCGTCGGGAGTGCTACAGCCGCGAATCGAGAACGATGCGACGAAACACGCGACAGCCGGGTTTGGCTCGAAGCATGTCGGATTGCCACTGGTGAGACTCGATGGCGATGCGCGGGTCGATGGCAGCGAGCGCTTCGGCGACGACGTGGCTCCGGTGGACGCACTGGTCTTGCGTCTGATTCGCTCGCCGGTACATCACGCGACCTTCACCTTTGGTGATCTGCAAGCCTGGTGCCATACAACGCCTGGCGTCACCGCCGTGTTCACGGCCGCCGATGTGCCTGGTCTGAACCGCTTCGGTGTGATTCCGGGCTTCATCGATCAACCAGTCTTCGCCGAGAGCCGAGTGCGTTTTCGAGGTGAGGCAGTTGCCGCCGTCGTCGGTGTTTTCGAAGCCATGGCGCAACTCGACCTCGATGCGTTTCCAGTCAGGTTCACGGAACAGGATGCATACCTGACACCCGAGCAATCCGCGACGCCCGAAGCGCAGCGATTGCACGCGGCGCATGTTGACAACGTCATGTGCGAGGGCTTTGTCGAGAAAGGGGATATCAAGGCGGCAATGGCCGATGCAGCCTTCACGGCCACAGCTCATTTCAGTACCGGCTTCATCGAGCACGCTTACCTCGAACCGGAAGCGGGCTTCGCGGTACGCGTCGACGATCGAATCGAGGTCAGCGGCTGTACTCAAGCGCCCTACATGGATCGAGCCGCGCTGGCCGCAATTCTCTCGATACCGGCAACATCGGTGCGCATCGTTCCGACCGCCGTCGGCGGGGGTTTCGGCGCCAAGCTCGACCTGTCCTGGCAGCCGTTTGTCGCACTGGCCGCCTGGTCGCTCCGACGATCGGTTCGAATCACCTACAGTCGTCGGGAATCAATGCAATCGACCACCAAGCGGCACCCGTCCAGACTGGCCGTGTCGATCGGTATTCATGCTGACGGGCGCCTGGCCGGCATGACGTTCGACGGGGTGTTCAACACCGGTGCGTATTCTTCCTGGGGGCCAACAGTCGCCAACCGCGTTCCCGTGCATGCCTCGGGGCCTTATCGCATGCCGCACTACCGGGCTTGTGCCAGGGGTGTGTACACCCACACCGCGCCGGCCGGCGCCTTCCGGGGTTTTGGCGTACCTCAGTCGGCCATCGCTCAAGAGTCACTGTTCGACGACCTGGCCGCAAGCATCGGCATGGATCGACTGGCCTTTCGACAACTGAATGCCCTCGACAATGGTGAGGCAACAGTCACCGGCCAGGTTTTCCCGGAGGGTGTCGGTATCCGTGAGTGCCTGAGTGCATTGGCGCTCCCTTGGCAGACCGCGCTGAGCGACGCAAGTCGATTCAACGACAACGCCGAGCGCGCCCTTTCCCCCTGGCGACGCGGCGTCGGCGTCGCCTCGGGATGGTACGGCTGCGGTAACACCTCGCTGCCCAACCCGTCGACCTTTCTGGCGGGCGTGCGGGCCGACGGCACCGTCTGTCTGCATCAGGGGGCGGTCGACATCGGACAGGGATCGAATACCGTGATAGCGCAGATTTTCGCAGACGCTCTCGAGTTGCCGATCTCGCGGATCTCGCTGGTCGGAGCCGATACCGACCGGACGCCTGACGCTGGCAAGACGTCGGCCTCCCGTCAGACGTTCGTGTCGGGTAATGCTGCGCTTGCCGCCGGTATTGCACTCAAGGCGGTCATACTCCGGGCGACGAACCGGCCGCCGGCGGAGCTACCGATTGCGGCTGAAGCACGGGACAGTGTATTGGGCGGCTTGAGTGCTGATGAAGACGGCTATGTTCTGCGTGCCGAAGGCCGCTATGATCCGCCGACCGAGGCGCTTGATGCCAACGGGCAGGGCAAGCCCTATGCCCAGTACGGTTACGCGGCACAGATGGCGATCGTCGATGTCGACCGGCTGCTCGGCTCGGTCAGGCTGGTACGTTTCGTTGCGGCCCACGATGTCGGTCGTGCAATCAATTCCGTTCTCGTCGAGGGGCAGATTCACGGCGGTATAGCACAAGGTATCGGGCTTGCGTTGATGGAGGAATTCCTGCCAGGCAGAACCGAGAACCTGCACGACTATCTTGTTCCGACGAGCGGTGATGTCCCGCCGATCGACACGATCATTGTCGAGGTGCCCGATCCGAATGGTCCCTACGGAGCAAAAGGGCTTGGAGAGCATGCGCTGATTCCGACAGCACCGGCCGTGCTGAATGCGATCAGGCATGCGTCCGGGGCTGTCGTCAGAGAACTCCCGGCGACACCGGAACGTGTGCTTGATGCCATTCGACTGGCCGAGGGGGACTGAGGCATGGTTCGTCAACGCATGCCGGTCGACGACAAGGGCAAGATTCGCTGCGATGCCTGTCCGGTCCTCTGTTACATCCGCGAGGGCAGGGCGGGAGCCTGTGATCGATATGCCAACGACAACGGCGAACTGGTGCGTGTCGATCCCTTTACCGTGATCGAGCAGCTTCGTCGTGATGCTGGGGACGTGATCGCCTTCGTCGGGGCAACGGAGTCTGCCGACGACAGTCCGGAGGCGCGAGTCGGTCATGGGGGGCAAGACAATCAGGGCGTACAGGATAGTCAGGACGCGCAGAGTGACAACGTAATGGATGACGAGCGCTGGGACGGTCGCATGCTCGGCCATGAGCGTATCGCAATCACTGCGATCGGCGCCGGTACCACGTATCCGGATTACAAGCCCGCCCCTTTCATCGTCAGTCAGCGGGAGGCGGGTGTCGATACGGTCACCGTGGTGACCGAGGGCATCTTCAGCTACTGCGGGGTCAAGGTCAAGATCGATACCGACCGTCATCTCGGTCGCGAACAATCCACCGTGCGCGTCGATGGTGAAGCGATCGGACATGTCACGACCGGCGAATATGGTTCGCAGATGCTGTCGCTCGGCGGAGTCATGCATCTGACCGGAGGAAGCAAGAAGGAAGGGCGTGTGACCTGCGAGTCCTTGCTGGCTCTGTGCAATCGTGGAGCTCTACAAGTCAGCATTGATGACGGTGCCGATGTCGTGCTCCAGGCGGGCGAGGCGCCGATCGTCGACGGCCAGCGTGAGCGACTGATGCGCGTGGGCTGCGGTTCGGCAACGATCGGCATGTTCGCGCGGCAATGGGCGCCGCACGTCGATGAGGTGGTTGTCGTGGATGATCACATCACGGGCGTCTTGTCCGAGCACCAGGCCGGGAAGATGCTCGACATGAAGCCGACAGGTATCCGCATACGCGGCAGTCGTTCGACGCCGGGCCGCTACTTTCGCGTGGCAGAACCCGGCAGTGGCTGGGGCGGCACGGACATCACGGACCCGCTGACGATCATCGACGAGTTTCGCTCGAAGGACGCGTACCCGGGGCTTCGCCTGCTGATGGTCTCGACCACCGGTGAACAATGGAGCTACTACGAACTTGATGAAGCGTTGCAACCGGTGGCGACAGCATTGCCCGACGCGCTTCGCCTGTCGGTCGATCGCATCGCCGAGAACTGCGAGCCGTCGCTGTGTACCATTCTCTTCATGGGTGGCGCAGGGGGCTCACTGCGAGCGGGTGTCACTGAAAATCCGATCGGTCTGACCCGATCGGTCAAGGATGCGCTGACGCGCGTCAGTTGCGGCGGTGCAGAAGCCTATGTCTGGCCCGGGGGCGGCATAACGGTGATGGTCGATGTGCTGGAGCTGCCCGTCAGGGCATTCGGCTATGTACCCACGCCGGCACTCGTCGCCCCGATCGAATTCTCGCTGAGTCTTGCCGACTATCTCGCATTGGGCGGCCATGCGGAGGCGGTACGAAGCATCAAGGAAGTCGAGACGACGATCGAACGTCGCCTGGTACGCGACGCCCGCGATCGCGAATGGCGTGAGCGATAAAGTCCGTTGATCGACTGTCGTCAATCAGGGCGTCCCTGCTAGACTGCGCCGTCGTCACCGACAACGCAACCGAGGAGATCGGCAGTGCTGATAGGCGTACCGAAGGAAATCTATCCCGGCGAGCAACGTGTTGCGTTGACCCCCGCGACGGCGCGAGACATTGCCAAGCTCGGCCATACGCTGATACTCGAGAGCGGCGCCGGCGACGCGGCCGATTTCAGCGATGATGCCTATCGAGAGGCAGAAGTGGAGGTCGTCCCCGATGCCGAGGCGCTCTATGCAAAGGCTGATTTTATCCTGAAGGTACGAGCACCGACACGGTCGGACGGCGGGCCCGACGAAGTGGCGCGTTTACGTGAAGGTCAGATCATCGCAAGCTTTTTCTGGCCAGCACAGAACGAGCCCTTATTGGCAGACCTGGCCGCGAAGAAGGTCACGGTCATCGCGATGGATTCGGTGCCCCGTATCTCGCGTGCCCAGAAACTCGATGCGTTGTCGTCGATGGCCAACATCGGCGGCTATCGCGCCATCGTCGAAGCGGCCAATCAGTTCGGTCGCTTCTTTACCGGTCAGGTCACGGCTGCCGGCAAGGTGCCGCCGGCGAAGGTCCTTGTCATCGGCGCTGGTGTTGCGGGGCTCGCGGCCATCGGTGCGGCGCGCGGCATGGGCGCGGTCGTCCGCGCCTTCGACACTCGTCCGGAAGTCGCCGAACAGGTCGAGAGCATGGGTGCAGACTTCCTCATGCTCGCATTCGCCGATGATGACAATGACTCCGCATCGACCGGTGGTTACGCCAAGGTGATGAGCGATGAGTTCATCGCGGCCGAGATGGCGCTGTTTCGCGAGCAGGCGAAAGAGGTCGATATCGTCATCACCACCGCGTTGATACCGGGTCGGCCCGCGCCCGAGCTCTGGACCACCGACATGGTCGAAGCGATGAAGCCGGGCAGCGTCATCGTCGATCTGGCGGCCGAGCAGGGCGGCAATTGCAAATTGACGCGTGCCAATGAAGTTGTCGAGCATCACGGTGTCCGAATCGTCGGCTACACCGATTTGCCCAGCCGCATGGCGGCCCAGTCGAGCCAGCTGTACGGGACCAACCTCAGGCACCTGCTGACCGATCTGACGCCCGCGAAGGATGGTGTCGTCGACGTCAACATGGAAGATGAAGTCATTCGCGGTGCAACCGTCACGAAGGATGGTGACGTGACCTGGCCGCCACCCACTCCGAAGCTGTCGGCGCAACCGAAAAAACCACCGAAGAAGGTAGAGGTGGAGGATCCCGCCGTGGCGTCAGCCAAGGCGGCGGCCGAGGCGAAGTCGGCGGGCAGTCGATTGCTGACGGGTTCGATCGTTGCGGCGGTAGCACTGTTGCTGGTCGGCAGCGTCGCGCCGGCCGATTTCATGAGCCACTTCACGGTCTTCGTGCTGGCCTGCTTTGTCGGCTATCAGGTCGTCTGGAGCGTCACGCCGGCACTGCATACGCCGCTCATGTCGGTCACCAACGCCATCAGCGGCATCATCGTGGTGGGTGCGTTGTTGCAGATGTCATCTGCTTCCGGCTTCGTGGTCTTCCTGGCGGCCATCGCTACACTGATCGCCAGCATCAATATCGCCGGCGGGTTCCTGGTAACCGAGCGCATGCTCAAGATGTTCCGCAAGGATTGAGGACGACGCGCACATGAATCACGGAATGGTCACTGCGGCATACATCATCGCCGCCATCCTCTTCATCCTGAGCCTGGCGGGCCTGAGCCGCCAGGAAACCGCCCGGCGTGGCAATCGCTTCGGTATCGCCGGCATGGCCATCGCCGTGCTCGCGACGATCTTCGGCGGTGGCGTCACCAGCTACTTCTGGCTGATCATCATGTGTGCGATCGGCGGCACCATCGGTGCCACCCTTGCAAGGCGCGTCGAAATGACGGGCATGCCCGAGCTGGTAGCCATCCTGCACAGCTTTGTCGGCATGGCCGCCGTACTGGTCGGTTTCGCGAGCTATCTCGCTCCCGAGTCGATGTACGTCGGAACCGAACGGACGATTCACGACGTCGAGATCTACCTGGGTGTCCTGATCGGTGCACTGACCTTCACGGGGTCGGTGATAGCGTGGGGCAAGCTGTCGGGCAAGATCGGTTCCAAGCCGCTCATCCTCGGCTACCGGCACAAGCTGAACATCGGTATCGGTGTCGCCTGCGTAATCCTGCTGTTCATGTTCATCGGCGCTGCGCCCGAGGTCGACCCTGCGCAGGCCACGGCTCAAGGGGACGAGTCGCGCAGTTGGGGCTTCTTCCTGCTGATCGTGATGTCGCTGCTGGCGTTTGCCTTCGGGGTGCATATGGTCATGGCCATCGGCGGGGCCGACATGCCCGTCGTCATCTCCATGCTCAACAGCTATTCGGGCTGGGCGGCCGCTGCGACCGGTTTCATGCTCTCCAACGATCTCCTGATCGTCGTCGGTGCGCTTGTCGGAAGTTCGGGTGCGATCCTGTCCTACATCATGTGTCGTGCCATGAATCGGAAGTTTCTTTCCGTGATCATGGGCGGCTGGGGCGACGCCGCGGCCGTGTCGTCGTCAGCAGGCGACGGCGACGAGGAGCAGGGTGAAGCGGTGCCGATACAGGCCGATGCCGTGGCGGAACTCTGCCGGGACGCCGATTCGGTCGTTATCGTGCCGGGGTATGGCATGGCCGTAGCTCACGCTCAGCACCCGGTAGCCGAGCTCACCAAGCAGTTGAAAGACAAGGGTGTCGATGTGCGATTCGCGATTCATCCAGTGGCCGGGCGCATGCCGGGACACATGAACGTACTGCTCGCCGAGGCGAACGTACCCTACGATCTCGTGCTCGAGATGGACGAGATCAACGACGATCTCGCTGACACCGATGTGGTTATCGTCATCGGCGCCAATGATATCGTCAACCCGTCAGCGGCCGAGGACCCGACCAGCCCCATAGCGGGAATGCCTGTCCTCGAGGTCTGGAAGGCGAAGAATGTCATCGTCTCGAAACGAAGCATGGCGACGGGCTACGCAGGTGTCGAGAATCCACTCTTCTTCCGGGACAACACGCGCATGCTGTTTGGCGATGCCAAGGAAAGCGTGTCCGGGATTCTTTCGAGCCTCTGAAGAACTGCACGAGAGAACTCACCGCAATCTCTTCAGGCCGCTCGCGCGTCGGCTTCGGGAGAAGTTCTTCCGTGGATCGCGTCGATGGCCGCGTCCAATTCGTCAATGCAGACCGGCTTGGCGTAGTAGTAGCCCTGTATCAGGTCACAACCAAGTGCGACGATCTTGTCGAGTTGCTCCGTTGTCTCGACACCTTCGGCGATGGTTTCGAGACCGAGACCCTGTGCCAGTAGCAGGATGGTGTTGACGAGTGAATGTTGGCCAGCTTCTTCCTGCAGGCGAATGACGAATGCACGATCGATCTTCAGGACGTCGAGCGGCAAGTCCTGCAGACAGCTCAGCGATGAGTAGCCGGTACCGAAGTCGTCGATGGCGATGCGAATGCCGGTCGTACGCAGGGCGTCCAGACGTTGCACGACAGTGTCTATGTCGTTCATGACCACGCTTTCGGTCACTTCCAGTTCGAGCTTCTCGGGATTGGCCTCGTGTCGCTTGACGGTGTCAAGCACGCCGTCGGCAAAATTCGTCTGGAGGAATTGCGGTGCGCTGATGTTGATCGACATGCGCAGGTTGGCATGGGGTGTGTCCTTCCAGGAGGCGAGCTGCGCGACGCCTTCGTTCAGTACCCAGTTTCCGATAGCCTTTATCAGACCCGTCTCCTCCGCCACCGGAATGAAGTGGAAGGGCGAGAGGAGACCCCGCGTCGGGTGCTGCCAGCGGACCAGCGCCTCGACACCGACAACACGACCGTCAGTCGCGCTGACCTGAGGCTGATAGTGCAAGCGGAATTCGTTGTTGGTAATCGCGTAACTCAGTTCGAGTTCAAGGCGTGCACGGTTCTGTGAACTCGTGGCAAGCGTAGGATCGAAACACCGAATGGCCCCCTTGCCGTCTTTCTTCGCCTGGTACATCGCGATGTCGGCATTGCGCAGAAGCTCACTGCAACTCTCACCATCATGAGGGAAGAAGCTCAGGCCGACGCTGGTATCGATCTTCAATCCGACACCGTCGATGTTGAACGGCGCGGCCATCGCTCCGCGCAGCCGCTCCGCAACACTGATCGCATCGGCAGGTTTCCGGATCGACTTGAGCAGTACGGCGAATTCATCGCCCCCCATGCGCGCGAAGACATCGTGCTTCTTGAGTCGTCCGGAAAGACGCCGTGCAACGTGCTTCAGAAGCTCATCCCCGACTGCATGTCCCAGCGTGTCGTTCACGGTCTTGAACCCGTCGAGATCAAGGAACAGGACGGCAAGTGCTTCCTCCTTCCCGCCCTTGTCGGTATCGGCGAGACTTTCCTGCAGATCGGCCTCGAAGCGTCGACGGTTGGGGAGTGACGTCAGGCTGTCATGGAACGCCTGGTAGTGTAGTGCCCTCGCCAGTTCCTGTCGTTCGAGCATGGCGCACAGCTGCCGAACGATCGTCATAAACACGTTGACCTCGCTCTCGCTGAAGTCGCGCCGCGAGCGGGAACGACTCACCATCAGCGCTCCGATGGACTTGTCCTTGTAGGCGAGCGGCATGCAGGCAACGCTACCGACGTCGGCTGTTCGATAAAATGCATGGACTTCTGGCGTCTCGCGTGAATCATCGTCGCTGCGTTGGACAACGGCCGGTTCGCGCATCCGCACGCACCAACCGGCAATGGAATCGCCGGCATTGATCGGCAGCGTGGCTGTACGTTCAGGCCCGTATTTTCCTTTCGACCACGACAGATGCGGTGACAGGACTTCGTTCTTGTCGACGAGCAGGCAACTGGCGCGGTTGGCATCGAGGACCTCGAGCAGTGTCTGGCAAACCGAGTCGTAGGCCTCTGTTGCGTCAGTAAAGCTCGGCGCCGTTTCGGTCAAGCGGCTCAATGCCCGTGTCCGACTCAGCTCCGCTGCCGCCGCCTCGGATGACTGAGCATTGTCCACGGCGATGGACGCGAGTGTCGCCAGTTTCTCGAGCGGAGGTATGTCAGGTTCAAGATCCGGACTCTCAGCACCGGATGCTGCCAGCAGGATACCCGTGACGCCGCCGCCCGAGCACAGTGGCACGGCGCAAAGCTGCGTGCCGGATGGCCATCGCGCCTGCAGCATGCCCGGCGCCACGTCGGTATCGGCAACGAACACCGTCAGGTTGCTGCCCCAGGCCTTGCTCGCCATGCTGTCGTTGGGGTACCGACGTTGACCGAGAAGCGCTTCATATTCCGGGCCGACACCGGCGACGAACTCGAGGTAGTCTGAGGTTTCATGCACCATCAGAATGTAGGCTGCGTCGGCGGTCGTGCAGGCAACCGTCGCTCTGGCGATGTGTTCGAGCAGCGGACCGACCTCGCGTCTCGCCATCATCCCGGCCAAGATGGCGTCGAACACGGACAGCTGGCCGTCGCGAGCGGCGACCGTCGCCCGATTCTGCTGCAGATCGCGCTCAAGCTCCTCGATATGCGAGATATCGCGTGATCGCACGAGGAGTCCGGCGATGTCGCCGTGAACGTCTCTGAGCGGCGTGCGCAGGGTGTCCGCCGAATGCGGCGAGTCACCCGTCCGATAGATGATTCCCAATTCACGAGAACGCACGGACACGCCGGATGCCAGAGCCGACTCGTCCAGTTCGCGGAAGCCGCCGATTCCCGTGGCGGAATCACCGAAGACCGCCGCCGACGGTATGCCGATGTCGACGTCTGTCTTGCCGATGATTTCGTCGACGGACAGTCCCATGGAGTCCGCGAACCGCTGGTTGACGAGAACGTAGCGGTGCTGCAGATCCTTGATGATGAAGGTGCTATAGGGAATGTCGGCGATTTGCGCCAACAGATCCTCGATGTCAAAGTGCTCGAACATGGATTCGGGTCGAATCATCACAAATGCGGTAATCGGCTGTTCGCGTTGTAACCTGAACCGCTCGCCCCGGCACTTTGCACGCTTGGCCAACGGTCGAGCTCAGCCACGAGTCTTTGATGCCGGATACAGCCTCCCTGCCTGAACCTGCGCTACCTGACTCCAGGCTGCCAATTTCCACGCCGCCTGACTGGTGGCGCGGCGCGGTCATCTATCAAATTTACCCACGCTCCTTTCAGGATACCGATGGAGACGGTATTGGCGACCTGGACGGCATACGACAACGGCTTGGTCATGTCGCAAGCCTTGGTGCCGATGCGGTGTGGATGTCACCTTTCTACCCGTCACCGATGAAGGATTTCGGATACGACATCACCGATCACAGCGACGTCAATCCGGTGTTCGGGGATCTGGACGCCTTCGATGCGATGCTCGCGCATGCGCATGAACTCGGTATCCAAGTCATCATCGATCTGGTGCTATCGCACACCTCCGATCAACATCCCTGGTTCCTGGAATCGGTCGCGGACCGGGAAGGGGAGCGTGGCAACTGGTACGTCTGGGCCGATGCGAAAGCCGATGGCACTGCACCGAACAACTGGCTGTCCTTGTTCGGTGGTGCGGGCTGGACCTGGCATGCCGAGAGACGTCAGTATTTTCAGCACAATTTCCTGTCGAGCCAGCCAGACCTGAACTTCCATGAACCGGCCGTGCAGGACGCCGTGCTCGACGTCGCTCGATTCTGGCTCGAGCGAGGCGTCGACGGCTTCCGACTCGACACGGTCAATTTCTATTTCGCGGACGCCGAGTTTCGTGACAATCCGCCGTTGCAGAGTCGGCAGGGGACAATCGAGCTGACGTCGGAGGCCAACCCCTATGGATTCCAGGATCATCTCTTCGACAAGAACCGGCCGGAGAACCTGGCGTTTCTAGAGCGTTTCCGGGCTGTATGTGACGTTTATCCCGGCACGGCTATGGTGGGTGAGATCGGTGATGCCCAATACGCCCGGTCGCTCCTGCGCGACTACACCGCCGGCAAATCCCGATTGCATATGTGCTACACCTTCGATCTGCTCACGGGTGACGCGCCGACGGCGGGCCGGCTAGCCGAGCTGCTGTCCGAATTCAACGCGGAGGTGAGCGATGCCTGGGTCTGCTGGGCTTTCTCGAACCATGATGTAACCCGACATGCAACGCGCTGGGCCGTGAAGGGTGCGCCGCGCGTGCGCTACCTCGGGCTGCTGGCGGCGCTTTTGTTGTCCTTGCGAGGCTCGGTCTGTCTCTATCAGGGTGAGGAACTTGGCCTTCCCGAGGCCGATATCGAGCGTGACGATATCCAGGACCCCTATGGCCTGGCCTTCTGGCCTGCCTACAAGGGGCGGGACGGGTGCAGGACACCGATGGTCTGGACAAAGGCGGGCAATGCGGCGGGGTTTTCCACGGCTCGTCCCTGGTTACCGGTACCTGCATCTCATCGGGTGCTGGCAGTGGACATTCAGGAAAGAGATCCGCACGGCTTGCTGGCCAGCTACCGACGGCTGCTCTCGTTTCGCCGGAAATCGCCAGCACTTGTCGTGGGAACGCTTGCCGCGATATCCGCGGATCCGTCCGGGCGGGTGCTGTCTTTCCGTCGAGCGCACGACGACCGACAACTCCTCTGCGCATTCAATCTGAGCGCGGATACCGTCGATGTATCCGTCGAAAACGCGTCAATGGGACGTCTCGTTGGCCCCGCTGTCGGCGCGGAGGCGACGGAATCCAGCGCGTTCGGCATGGCAACACTTGTTGGAAATACCTTGCAATTGCCTCCCTGGTGTCCAGCCTGGCTTGCTATCGATGATCAGGGCTCAGGGGCGGAATTGCGTCAAGCTGACCCGGTGTCGTGTCAGCACGCCGCCCGGAACGCCTTGCGTGGTTTAAGGGACTGAGTCAGGCGAGTTCATCGTCGCTACCATCGGGTTGATCGACGCCTTGCCGGAGTTCGATCTGATTGCGCGACCCCGAGAGTGCGTCCCGAATGAATCGGTCGTCGTGCAATCCCTCGAGTCGATAGACGCTGTCGACACGGCTCGGCACGAGGCCGTGATCGTCGATCAACCTGCAGATCGGTAGTAGCGAGACGCTTGTGAAAGGTGATTCGGAGAGTGGTTGGCCAGGTTTCCGGACGCGGGACGATGCGGTAACGCAGGAAGGCGGAACGACTGTCGAGGAGAACCCCGACTGGCACATGTTCAGTGAATCGCCGCGCCACAAGCGGACCGTCAGGGTGCCCTTGCGGGGAGCGCGCGGCGAGGTCTATGCACTCCTTGCCTGTGCGTCGGACGTCACCCGGAACATGCGCGCCGAAAGTGCAATCACGCGCGGCAGGTCACTGCTCGATGCTGAAAGCCGGGCACGTCGTGCGGCCTAAAAGGCGGTCAGCGAGAAATTGATCTTCCTCGCGGTGGCCACGCATGACTTGCGTCAGCCCTGGCATGCCATGGGCTTGCTCATAGAGTCGCTCGATCGCCGTCTCGACCGTCCTCAGCAGAGTGCGACGCTCGACAAGGTTCGTCAGAGCACCAATGCCCTGTCAGCCTTGTCCAATCGAGCCCGACATTGTCATCGCCGATCATCGGCTCGATCGGGGTGAAACCGGTGGAGGTGTCATCGAGGCGGTTCGCAAGCGATTCGATCGATCGATTCCAGGCGTCATTGTCACCGGGGATACCGCACCGGAGCGCATGCGCGAGGCGAGTCGCGCAGGCTTTGCCTTTCTCCACAAGCCGGCCGCACCGGCCGAACTTGTGAGGGTCGTGGCTGATCTGCTTGAGTGACCGCGCGTCGTCGTCACGTCAGACCGGGTCGCGTCAGACCGGGTCGCGTCAGACCGGGTCGCGTCAGACCGGGTCGCGTCAGACCGACGCTGCAAGTAGCGACGCATTGCCACCCGCCGCGGTGGTGTCGATGCAGACATGGCGTTCCATGACGAAACGGGAGACATCGCCACTCGTGTCGACAACCGGGATGATGGCGCCTTCGCGGGCTGCAAGGGCGCGGCGCACCGCCAGTCTCCGTTGTACGTCCGCCGTGGCGACGGCAACGACCGAGATGCCCGCTACCTGAGCAAGCGCATCCGGCTCGAGCAGCACCGACTCGCAGCGCACACAGGGGTCTCCTTGCCACTCGTCCGCGAGTGCCTCGACGAGCGATCGGGATTCTGACAACACGAGTACCGAACAACCGGCGGCGCGCGCGTCAGCCGTCTGTTGCAGGGCCAGTTCAGCATCGTCGCCAAGCAGCAACGCCGTACCGCGCGGATGCACGCTCAAGTGGTTGCTCTCGCCAGTGGGACCCGGCATGATCCGGCCACCGGCGCCGAGCCCATGACCACGGGCCACGCTGCCTGATGCGGGCAATCCGGCCAGTGCCGCAGCCAGCGTCGGGGCATCCCACTGAACCGCCTTTGACACCGCTTGTCCCCGTGAAGCCGTGTCCACTTGCTCGGCGGCGGGTGACGACGGTGCGGGCGAGGCTGCTGCAGACCCTGGGTCTGTCGGCCGTGCGATGTCCTTCAACCGCAGGAAGCGCCGCAGATAAAGCGGTCCTCCGGCCTTTGGACCGGTGCCCGACAAGCCTTCCCCGCCAAAGGGCTGAGAGCCGACCACCGCACCGATCTGATTGCGATTGACGTAGACATTGCCGCAACGGATGCGTTCGACGATGCGTTGCACTCGATCGTCGATACGGGTATGCAGACCGAAGGTCAGGCCGTAGCCACTGCCGTTGATGGCGTTGACCACATCATCGATGGCATCGGCCTCGAAGGTGGCGACATGCAATACCGGGCCGAAGACCTCGCGTTCGAGGGAATGTATACCGTCGACCTTGATGATCACCGGCGGAACGAAGTGACCCGCACCCGGTGCTCGACCTTCGTGGACGACTCGCCCGGCGCTTTGCTGCGCCTGTATCCAGTCGACGATTCCGGTGCGAGCTTCGGCGTCGATGACTGGCCCGACGTCGGTCGCCAGTTGCCAGGGATCACCGATGTGCAATGCATCGACAGCGCCTTTCAGCATGTCGAGCACCCGCGTCTCGGCCTCTTCCTGCACATACAGGACACGCAAGGCGGAACACCGTTGTCCAGCACTCTGGAACGCCGAGACGACCACATCTCTCACGACCTGTTCGGTCAGCGCGGTTGAATCGACGATCATCGCGTTGAGCCCACCGGTTTCCGCGATCAGCATCGGATTGGCCGAACACCCGGCGGCAACGTCGGCCACGCTTCGCCCGGCGAGCGCCCGCTCGATGAGTCGAGCGACGGCGGTCGAGCCTGTGAAGCAGACGCCGTCGATCTGTGGATTGGATGTGAGTGCACGTCCGACCGTCGCGCCATCGCCGGGCAGGAGTTGCAGTACCGCGTCAGGCACACCTGCCGTGCGCAACATGTCGACAGCCAGGCCAGCAATGATCGGCGCTTGTTCGGCAGGCTTTGCAAGCACCACGTTGCCCGCGGCGAGCGCGCCTGCTATCTGGCCGGTAAAGATCGCGAGCGGAAAGTTCCACGGACTGATACAGGCGATGACGCCGTGGGCGCCGAGCAGGCGGGCCGACGTGCCCGCGATGACCGGGCGTTCCGCTTCCACCGCGTAGTAGCGCAGAAAGTCGGCCGCTTCGCGGACTTCGGAAATTCCATCGAGGAGCGTCTTGCCGGCCTCGCGGCAAAGCAGTGCCGTGAATTCGGCGACGTTGTCTTCGTAGAGATCAGCGGCCCGTCGCAGGGCATTGCCGCGTTCGGCCGGTAACAGCGACTGCCAGGCAGCAAACGCGTCGCGCGCGGCGACGATAGCGGTGGTGACGTCATCGGCGCTCGCATCGATGCACTGACCGACCCTGCGCGTCGGATCGGCGGGTGATGCACACGTGCGTGTGCGCGCGTCCCGATCGACGGAATCGGCTGCGCCTGCGAGCATCGGCGCTACGTTCCAGGTCGCCTTGGCATGGTTCTGACGAGCGTCGAGAAGCGGCTGTATCGAAGCGGGATCGTTGAGTCGGAAACCGCGTGAATTGGTTCTTGCCGATCCGTACAACTCGCTCGGGTGGCGAATTCCGGGGTGCACGGCAGTGGGTTCCGCAATGACTGCGGCTACCGGATCACTGGCGACAAGGGCAGCCGGGACGCTTTCGTCGACGATCTGGTTGACGAAGGAGCTGTTGGCGCCGTTCTCCAGCAAGCGCCGCACGAGATAGGCGAGCAGGTCGCGATGCGCGCCGACCGGCGCATAAACCCGGCAGCGCGTCTCATGCTGCTGGCGAACCGTTTCGTGGAGCGACTCGCCCATGCCGTGCAGGCGCTGGAACTCGTAACTCGAGCGCACGTCGGTTGCGGCATCGAGTCCCTGTTTCCGCGCTTCTGCCATGTGCCGAATGGCGACGACGGTATGTGCATTGTGAGTCGCGAACTGGGGGTAGATCACGTCACGGTTCGCGAGTAGACGATGGGCGCAGACGAGATACGAAAGGTCGGTGTTGGCCTTGCGGGTAAAGACCGGGAAAGAGGCCAGGCCGAGTGCCTGGGCTTCCTTCACTTCCGTATCCCAGTAAGCGCCCTTGACCAGGCGGACCATCAACTTCCGGTTCTCGCGTCGTGCCAGTGCGACCAGCCAGTCGATGACTGGCACGGCGCGGCGGCCATAAGCCTGAACGACAACGCCGAAGCCATCCCAGCCTTCAAGTTCCGGTGTCTGCACCAACGCTTCGATGACGTCGAGTGACAGGTCCAGGCGATCCGCCTCTTCGGCATCGATGTTGAAGCCGATGCCCGCGTCAGCTGCGGCAATTGCCAGGCTTCGCGCCCGTGGCAGCAGTTCGCTCAGCACCGTGTCGCGGTGCGTCCACTCGTAGCGCGGGTGGAGCGCCGACAGCTTCACCGAGATGCCGGGTCGACTGCGGACATCCTCGCCTGCGACTCGCGAAAGTCGCTTGATGGCATTTTCATAGGCTGCGTGATATCGCTTCGCGTCCGCATCGGTACGCGCCGCTTCGCCGAGCATGTCGTACGAGTAGGTATAGCCGCGCTTCTCCAGACCACGGGCTTCGTCCACGGCCTCCTCGATGGTTCGGCCGAGGACGAACTGCTTGCCCAGTAGTTTCATCGCCTGGGCTACCGCCGTGCGTACGACCGGTTCGCCAGCACGACGGAGGGCCGAGCGTAGCGATTTGAGCGGGTCCTCGCCGTCGTCGAGAAGGCGACCGGTCAGCATCAGTGCCCAGGTCGACGCGTTCACCAGCGGCGAGGAGGACTGGCCGAGGTGCGCCGCCCAGTCAGAGCCTTCGAGCTTGTCTGCAATCAGTTCGTCGATGGTCTCTGCATCGGGTACGCGGAGGAGCGCTTCGGCGAGGCACATCAGACCAACTCCCTCACGGGTCGATAGTCCGTACTCGCCCAGGAAGCTCTCCATCATCGTCGGCGCGTTCGCCTGCCGCAGCGCAGTGACGATATCGGCTGCTTCTCGACTGACCGCGACACGCGCGGCTTCGTCAAGCGGCACCTGATCGAGAAGCTCGGCCACGAGCGAAGGTTCGGCGCGGCCGTACTGTGCGCGAACGCGTTGTCGTTCTGCATCCAGCGAGTCGCGACCGGTCGATGACCGTGACGCAGGTGACCGCTCGGCAAGGGTATCGTGCGACGGGGCTGTCGGCGCGATCGCGTCGTCATCGGTGGGTGTTGCCATGGCTGTTACGTCGCCCTCGGAGTGGATACGATCCTCTGGACAGGGTATCGCGCCCGCAATGCCCGATGTCGTCGATCCGTGCCGTAGTCGATACCTTGAACGTCCGGAGACCGTGAATGCACAGAAGACGGTCACGTGTCGGGTAGCCGTGAATATCAGGAAACCGCGTGCGTCAGGAAACCGCGCGTGTCAGGCAGTACCGATCAGGATGCCTGCCGCCAGTACGAGTGAACCGCCGAGCAGTACCTGAAACATGGAGCGCCCCCAGGGCGTTTCCATGAAACGATGCTGTATCCAGGTTATGGCCCAGAGCTCGACGAAGACAATGGCGATGGCGAGTGTCGTGGCAAGACTGAAATCAGGTATGAGGTAGGGCAGGGCATGACCGAGGCCGCCGATCGTGGTCATGATGCCGGAGGCGAGTCCACGTTTCAGCGGTGAGCCGCGCCCGCTCAGCACCCCATCATCGTGCGCAGCTTCCGTGAAACCCATCGAAATACCTGCACCGATCGAGGCCGATAGCCCGATCAGGAACGTGTTCCAGGTGTCACCGGTTGCAAACGCTGCAGCAAAGATCGGCGCCAGCGTCGAGATCGAGCCGTCCATCAGTCCGGCGAGGCCGGGTTGCACGTAGGTCAGGAGAAATTGCTTCCGTTCGGTCTCCGCTTCCTCATCGCGGACTTCCTCGGGGGTCAGCTCCCGGCCGAGCGTTATCGCGAGCTCACCGTGATTCGCTTCGGCGTGGGCCAGATCACCGAGCAGCCGACGCGTGTCGGCGTCGGTGCAACGTGCCGCGGCCACCTGGTAGAACCGCTCGGCCTGACGTTCCATGATCTCGGCCATGTCGCGGGTCTTCTCGAGTGACAAGGGACGTACCAGCCAGTCGGGCTTGCGTTCGTAGTAGCCGCGGACATGTTCACGACGTAACAGCGGAATCGTCTCCCCGAACCGGCTCTTGTGTAGTTCGATGAGTCGCGTGCGGTGACTGTTCTCCTCATCGGCCATGGCGTCGAACAAGGCGGCCGAGGCGGGAAAACTCTGCCTCAGTCCATCGGCGTAGGCACGATAGATGCGCATGTCATCCTCCTCGGAGGAAATGGCCAGGGCGAGAATTTCCTGCTCGTCGAGATCGTCGAACGGCCGGCGGAGATTGGGTAGAAGGCGTCTGAACATCACGTGATCTTACGACGCTCGCACAGGCTTGGCGACATGTGTGTCGATTCGTGCGGCGATGCGTTCGTCGATGGGTCGTCGATTGGTAAGTCGACTTGTGCGGTGACGTCTCAGTTCGTCTGGTAGACGTGTGACTCCGCAGACGGTGCTGAAGACGCATCTTGCAGAGTGTCCAGCCAGCCGCCCTGGAAGAGTTCGGGCTTTACGCGATAGGCGCGCCATCGACTGTCGCTCTTGCTGATGGAGTATTCGAGCATGCCGCTGCCGATGCTGGTCACCAGCCGGGCCTGACAGGCGCGCATGCGGCGACTGCCGTTGTGTCCACGCGTGGCGACCTGTTCGAGTCCGATCAGGCGGGCGTTCTTGCCTTGAAGCGCAGGAATCGCGTCCAGGGCGTCTGCCAGTGCGGTGACAGTAGCTTCGGCATGACAGGCGGGCAGGGGCGACAGTGCGGACGAGCCGTGCATGACGAGTGCGAGTGCCGATAGTGCGATGCACAGACCCCTTCCGCTGAGCACGATGGCGGCTGCCGAGCGCCGCGGGGAATCTGTAGCAAGCGATTCGTCTGCTGACATGACCGACGCCGGTTGTCGCGACATGCGCGATCCCTCGTCTGTTCCGATGTCCTCCTATCGGCCATGCCGTCAGCTGCTGAAACCGGCTGAATCAAGTCTCGCTATCGATCACACCCATCACATGCACAGCTTCCGCGAGCACCTGTACCTGCAAAGCTGCCCCTGGGGTGAGATCGAGATGCTGCAAGCTCTGACGCGGCATCCGGAAGCGCAGACTCTTCGGCACCTTTTCAAGCCACAGGCGTAACGACAGGTCGTCGCCAAGCGCCAGGCAGTCTCGCACGCGCCCGTCGAGTCGATTCTCCGGGTCCGACAGTTTCGCCGTGCGTGCAGCATGAGCCTTGGCGTCAACGGCGCCCTGCACGTGAATGGCGGAAGGTGGGATCAACAGCGTTACCGGATGGCCCGGCGGCAGCTCGCAAGGTGGGCCGGTCAGTATCGTCTCGCCCACGGTAAAGCGACTCTGGTGCGTCGTCGACGCGATCAGCGTTGCCCGGAAGAGGTTCTGGTGACCGAGTAGCCGTGCCGTCAAGTGGTCGTCAGGGAACCGCACAACGCTGTCCACCGATCCGTGTTGGCGGGTTCGCCCACGGTGAATGATCGTCAGGCTGTCGGCCAGCTGCTGAACTTCCTGCAAGTCGTGGGTGACGAGAATCATCGGGATGTCGAGGCTCCGCCGCAGGCCCGCGAGCTCGCGATACAGACGTCGACGCGTCTGTTGATCGACGGCTGAAAAAGGTTCGTCCAGTAACAGCACATCCGGATCGCGGGCCAGTGCCCGGGCCAGCGCGACACGTTGACGCTGGCCTCCGGAGAGCGTCTCGGGCCGTCGATCGCCGAAGCCCTGCATGTTGACGCGAGCCAGGATCGCCTCGGCCCGGGGCATACGGCGATGTCGGGGCAGATGATTCATGGCCAGCATGAGGTTCCGTCGGACGCTCAAGTGCGGAAACAAGGCATAGTCTTGAAATACAAGCCCGATACGTCGCCGGTGAGTGGGTGTGCAATGTGTGACGGTGGTGTCCAGCCAGTTCTTGCCACAACAGTGGATCAGGCCCCGTTCGACCCGCCGCAAACCTGCAATGATGCGTAGCACGCTACTCTTGCCGCTTCCGGAAGGGCCGCAGATGGCGTGCAGTTCGCCACGCTTGCATTGAAGCTCGATATCGAGCGGTATCGGCGACGCTTGTTGCAGTCGGACGAACAGACCGTCGCAGGCGATATCGTGCTGCCTGGTGGCTGGCGTCACGGTGCGGACTTGATACTGCGCGCAGTCGCGAAGCGCACCGCGGCCAGTGCGAGCATCGAGAACACCACCAGTGCCAGACTCGATGCACCGGCTGCGCGCATGTCAAACGCCTGCACATCGTCATAGATCGCGATGGAGAGTGTGCGCGTTACCCCTTCGATATTGCCGCCGACCATCAGCACCACGCCGAATTCACCAAGAGTATGGGCGAAGACCAGCGCCGCGGCACCGAATACGCCGCTCCAGCAAAGCGGCAATTCGATCCAGCAGAATGTTCGAAAGCGACCGAGTCCCGATACCTGCGCGGCCTCGCGCATGTCCGGCGGCATGGCTGAAAATGCCTGTTGGATGGGCTGCACTGCGAAGGGGATGTTGACGACCAGTGAGGCCACGATCAAGCCTTCGAAACTGAACACCAGAGGCGTCCCGAAGAACTGCGTCGCCAGAGCGCCGAGTGGCGCCGTGGGCGACAGGGTAACGAGCAGGTAGTAACCAACCACCGTAGGTGGCAGCACGAGTGGCAAGAGCAAGGCAGCCTCGATCCAGGCGCGGCCGCGGAAGCGGCTCATGGCGAGCCAGCGACCGACGAACAGGGCGAACGGCACGAGCAGCGCTGTCGTCCACGCAGCGATCTTTAACGATAACCAGAATTCACTCACCTGCGGTGTCGCCTGATGGCACCGGGCCGAACCCGGCGTCGGCAAATTCTGCCCGGGCCGATGTGTCGGCAAGCCAGGCAGCCAATGCACGAGTTGCCGGTGAGGCGCTATCGAGGACGACGAGACGATGTGTCAAGGGTTCATGCAGCGCTGCGTCGACAACGTGGACGGCGATATCGGTCGGCACGCGCTGCACGACCAGTGACAACGGCACGAGGGCGGCATCGACAGCACCGGTATAGACGAACTGCAGCGTCTGGGCAGCATTCTCGCCCACTACCAGCCGTCCGGGTGCAAGTGGCCAGAGTGCTGCTTGCACAAGGAGGTCTCGAGCAGCCTGCCCGTAGGGCGCATGCTGCGGATCCGGAATCGCGAAACGCGAGTGCGAACCATCGGCAAGCTGGTGCGTCAACCGTTCAAGGGCGTCGGCTGTTGCGCTCGATGCGGCACTACGCTGCACCAGGGCGAGCCTGCCGGTGGCGTAGTCCGCTGGCGCTGTCGACGTGAGATCGGTTGCCTGCAACAGCGCGATTGCTTCGGCGTCCGCGGACAGGAGCATCTCGAACGGTGCACCCCTTTGCATCTGTCGCGCGAGCGTGTGGGATGCGCCGAACGTTGGCCGCACCGTCAAGTCGGGCAGCTCTGCTTGCCAGGCCGCCGCGAGCGCCGGCCAGACGGCACGCAGACTTGACGCGACGGCGATGGCAGGGGCAACGTCGAACGCCGTGTCCGTGGTTGTCGATTCATCGGCCGGACGGGTGTCGGCGTGCGTGTTGCCTGCTCGAAGAACGGCAACCAGGAACAGCAGCAGCAACCCCCACGGGAGGGTCCGGTGCGGGTACAGTGGCGCGCCGGCAAGCGCTCCTGCGGGCGCCCCTCCGGACGATCGCAGACACGACCCCCGTGCACCACTGTTCGAAGAACCGACGACGAAGATCACATGCCCAAGAACAAGGGAATCAGGAGAATCATGCTCGCTGGAGTGTACGCGGTCGCAGGTGTTCGTGCGGCGCTGCGCCATGAAGCAGCCTTTCGACAGGAAACCCTGCTGGCGTCGGTCTTCGTACCGCTGGCCTTCTTCCTCGATGTCAGTGCGCTGGAACGTGCGCTGCTTGTGGCAGTCACCGCACTGGTACTGATCGTGGAGCTCCTGAACAGTGCGATCGAGGCGGTCGTCGATCGTGTCGGCCCGGAACTTCACGAGTTGTCCGGGCGGGCGAAAGACATGGGGTCGGCGGCGGTCCTGGTCACCCTCGCGCTCTGGTTGTTCACTTGGGTCACGCTGGTCGTGCTGCCGATATCACGGTGACGTACCACTAGCCGGGAAGGTCGGGTTTAGGTACTGTCCGGGCCTGGCGCGCCCGCGTCGAGACTGGATACCCGCATGGCCGGTGACTTCGGAACACGCTTCCTGCCCGAGATGGCCCTGGCCGAGTTTTCGAACGGCCGCTGGAGTGCGACGAAACGTGTGCCGAGCGATCGGCTGACGCTGCATCCGGGGGCCCATGTCCTGCACTACGCCAGCACCTGCTTCGAGGGCCTGAAGGCCTTTCGTCATGACGACAGTCGGGTCGCGCTCTTTCGGCCCGGGATGAACGTCGAGCGCTTCGCACAAAGCTCGCGCTTGCTCAGCTTGCCGCCGATCGACACGACGCACTCGCTCGAGATGATCGTCGAGCTCGTCAGGCACTATGCCGACGAGGTGCCGTCACCGCCGGCATCGCTATACATCCGACCGACGCATATCGGCACGGAAGCGGCCATCGGCAAGGCTGCGGCAGCCACGCTGACGTCGACACAATTCGTCCTGTTGTCGCCGGTGGGTGACTATTTCTCGGGTGGCGAGGCGACGCTCCGCCTGCTGCTCGATACGGTTGGCGGACGCTGCGCTCCAGACCACGGTCGCGTCAAGGGCGGCGGTAACTACGCCAGCGCACTGAAACACATCGAGCAGGCGCGTGCAGAGCACCGAGCCGACCAGGTGCTGTTCTGTCCCGGTGGCGATGTTCAGGAAACCGGCGCCGCCAATTTCATCCTGGTCGACGGCGACGAGATCGTGACCAAGGGACTCGACGACTCCTTTCTGCACGGTGTCACGCGGGACTCGTTGCTGACGCTTGCAAGGGATGCCGGCATGCGCGTGAGCGAACGCGATCTCCACATCGACGAGCTTCTCGAGCGAGCGGCGAAGCCCAATTGCGAGGCAGGCTTGAGTGGGACGGCCGCCGTGCTTGCCGCGGTTGGCACGCTTTTGCTCGATGGGCGGGAATACCCGGTCGGTACCGGCCAGCCCGGGCCCCGTATCAGAGCGTTGCGGGAGCGTCTCAATGCGATTCAATGGGGACAAGCCGATGATGCACACGGTTGGATGATGCTGTTGTGAGAGGCTCTCTCCCGGCTCCTCTGCACGCGGCCGCCAACCCTCTGTCCAGGGGTTTGACTGCCAACGGTCGCGTCATCGTCGTCGTTGCGCTGGCCGTGCTGCTCGGCGCTTGTGCGGCTGCCGAGAAAAGAGCCTGCGAAAGTGGTGACTGGGAAGCGCTTGGCTATCAGGACGGTGTGGCGGGGCTGAGTTTCGAGCGCATCGGCCGACTGGTTGATCGCTGTGAGGACTATGACATCACCGTCGACACCGCGGCCTGGACACGGGGTCACGAGCGCGGCATGGCGCGCTACTGTGAGCCTGAACGAGGTTACGACCTGGGTGAATCCGGCGCCGACTACAGCGGTAGTTGTCCGACCACGCTGGAGCCGCGGTTTCTCTCGAGCTATGTTCGTGGCCTCGGCATTCGGCGCGATGAACTGAACCTTGATTTCGACACTCTGCAACGGGATCTCGAGAATCTTCGGCGTGAGCGTCGAGAGCTCGATGCCGATGAAGATCCGGACGATCTCGATGATCGACTCGGTGAATTGGAAGCCGATCTCGGTGAGAACCTGGCATCGCGCCGCGATTTGAACCGTCGTATCGGCCGGTGGAGCCGCGATCTCTGATGGCGGGTACGGGGGGTGGCGACCAGGCATTCCGGCGAGATGCGCTGCTCGGCCGCGAGGTCGAACCGACCTGGTCGGGTGCGCTGAGCTTCCTGCGACGTCGCTACACGCGCACTCTCGATAGTATCGACGTCGTCGTCAGTGGTATCCCCTTCGATGCCGCCGTGACCTACCGACCGGGCTGCCGACTCGGGCCGCGGGCCATACGTGCCGCGTCGGTGCAGCTGGCGGAACTATCGGCCTTCCCCTGGGGTTTCGATCCCTTCGATTCGCTGGCGGTCGTCGATCACGGCGACCTTGTTCTCGATCCTCATCATCCGTCGAGCATGCCGGAGGCCATCGAGGCACATGCCCGCCGGATTATCGACAGCGGCGCCCGCATGTTGACTCTGGGGGGAGATCATTTCATCAGCTATCCCCTGTTGCGTGCGCATGCGGCCATGCACGGTCCGCTGGCGCTGATTCAGCTCGATGCACACTCAGACACCTGGACAGACGATGGCCACGGCGTGGATCACGGCACGATGTTTGCCCGTGCCGTGAACGAAGGCCTTGTCGATGCTGGACGCTCCACCCAGATCGGGCTGCGTACCTACAATCGGGACGATGCCGGTTTCGAGATACTCACGGCGCCGTGGGTGCATCGCAACGGAATCGCTGCCGCGCTCGATGTGGCGCGACAGCGTGCGGGGGATGGACCGGTCTACCTGACCTTCGATATCGATGTGCTCGATCCGGCCTTTGCACCGGGGACAGGAACACCGGTACCGGGCGGTCTGGCAACGTGGCAGGCCCTCGAGTTTGTCCGTGGACTGACGGGGCTTTCGATGATCGGCATGGATATCGTCGAAGTCTCGCCACCATTCGATCATGCTGAGGTGACCGCGCTGGCCGCGGCGCACGTCGCACACGATTGGTTGTGTGTGCTGGCCGCGGATGCAGGCGCGACGGCCGTATCTGTGGGACGACTGTGACGACGACTTCTTTCGACAAGCTGCACCTGGTGCTACCCGATGGCGTGGCGAACGGTCGCGTGGTCGTTGACGACGGCCTGATAACCGCGGTGGAGCTCGTTGACGCACCGATCAATGAGTGCTTGCCGACAGAGACAGACGCTGTTGCCACCCGACTGCTTGACGGTGATTACCTGTTGCCCGGGCTGGTCGAGCTGCACACGGACAATGTCGAGCGGCATCTGTTGCCGCGACCGTCGGCACGTTGGCCGAACCCGTTTGCCGCCGTACTCGCGCATGACGCCGAGGTGGCTGCGGCCGGAATCACGACGGTCTACGACTCCATGCGTATCGGCGAGCATGAGGGTGAGCCGATCTCGCGACGTGAACTCTTTCCACTCGTCGCCGATGCAGTGAACGACGCGCGCAAGGCGGGTGTGCTGCGTGTCGACCATCGTTTGCATGCGCGTTGCGAGCTGCCCGACCCCAAGTTGCTCGCGGCCCTCGATCCGCTCCTCGATGACCCGGCCGTGACGCTTCTGTCGCTGATGGACCATACTCCGGGCCAGCGCCAGTGGCGCGATGTCGACGCACTTCGGCGTCATCACGGAAGCGAGAACGAAGCTGCACGTGACCTGGCCATAGCCGAGCGCATCGCGATCGGTCAGCGTCACGTCGACGAAAATCGTCAGCGGATCGTCGAACGCGTTCGAGAGCGGGTCATGGCGGGTACGCTGATGCTCGCCAGCCATGACGACACCACCGCAGATCATGTAGCCGAGGCGGTCCGCGACGCGATCGGGATTGCTGAATTTCCCTGCACCGAAGTAGCCGCACGAGCCGCCATCGAGAGCGGACTGTTCACGCTGGGCGGTGCACCGAATGTCGTTCGAGGAGGATCGCACTCGGGTAATGTCGCCATGCGTCAACTGGTTCGCACGGGGCTGCTCACGGGTCTGTCGTCCGACTACGTTCCCGCCAGTACGTTACAGGCCGTATTCCTGCTGGCAGGCCAGGGTGAACTGTCCATCGCCGATGCGGTAGCCCTGGCGAGCGGGGCGCCTGCCGAGCGAATGGGAATCGATGATCGAGGGCGCATTGCGGTCGGGTTGCGTGCCGATCTGGTGCACGTGTCGGTGGTGTGTGGAACTCCCGTGGTGCGGGCGACTCATGTTGCTGGTCAGCGCGTCGCGTGAGCGCGCAGAAGCAGTTCGCGAGCCCACAGACCGGGTCGGGTTCATCCAGCTTGCGGAGTGAACCGCGCTACGGGGTGTACTTCGTTCCGGGGGACGATGTGCCGCTGGCACGGTTCGGCTTTGCGGTGCTCGGTCGCGATGCAGACGATCGCTGCGTCGAAGCGCTGAGCGCCTTGCCCGGCATTCCTGCCGACTGGACTGAAACCCCTGCCCGGTATGGGTTTCACGCGACCCTCAAGGCGCCCTTTCGATTGCGCGACGGCCACACCGAAGCGGAGTTGCTAGACGCTGTGGCTGATCTGGCAGTCCGTTTTACGATCTGCCGGTTGAACGGCCTGGCGCCGCGTCCGCTAGGCCCTGAGGGTGGTTTCACCGCGCTGCTGTTACCACAGGCGCGCAACAGCTGCGTCGATTCGCTTGCTGCAGCCTGTGTGACCGAGCTCGATGGCTTCAGAGCGCCGATGTCGCAGGCTGAGCGACAACGGCGGCAACCGGAACGGCTCGATGCGGCCGCAGTCGAGCGGCTTGATACCTGGGGCTACCCGCATGTGCTCGAGGGCTTCCGATTCCACATGACCTTGTCACGATCGCTCGAAGCGAGCCCGCGCGTGAGCGCTTGGCAGACATCCCTGGCCGACGTCTTCACGAGCATGACAGGCAACACCGGCGTGCTTGACCGGCTGGCGGTATGTCGCGAGGCCACGCCGTCGTCACGTTTCGTCCGCATGGCGGAATTTCCGCTCGACGGGAGATAGAATGCGCGCATGAAAATTTCAGGCAGTGCCGGGCAATCGGCGCTCTTCGTCAACTCGTTCCGTCGATTCTGGCCGTCTGCGCTGGTCATGGCCCTCGTCGTGCTCGCCTCGAACGTGCTGGTCAACTATCCGCTGAACGATTGGCTGGTATGGGGCGCCATCACCTACCCGTTCGCGTTTCTGGTGACCGATGTCGTGAATCGTCACTACGGCGCAGCCATGGCCAGACGGGTGGTCCTGGTCGGGTTTACGCTCGGCGTGCTGTTCTCGCTATTCGTCGATCCGCGCATCGCGATGGCCTCGGGCACGGCATTCCTGGTGGCGCAGCTGCTCGACGTGCAGCTCTTCGATGCGCTGCGCACCCGCGCCTGGTGGATCGCGCCGGTCCTGTCCACCTTCGTCGGTGCCATCGTCGATACGGCGCTCTTCTTCTCACTGGCATTTGCCGGCAGCGGCGCTCCGTGGATGCAATGGGCGGTGGGTGACCTCGGCGTCAAATGGACCGTCGCGCTGGTGTCACTGTTGCCTTACCGATTCATCGTCGGCCAGCTTGCGAGCGCGGCAGACCCAGCTCCGTAGACCAGCTCCGTAGACCAGCTCCGGAGACGCAACTCCGGAGAACATGGGCACTCAACAATCCTCGAACGAGCGAAGTAGTCCGCGTTGCTGTGCCTCGCGTACGCAAGACGTCCGATTGCGAACACCGAACAACCGGAACAGTTGTGATGTGTGATATTTCACCGTCGCTTCGGTGATGCCGACGATCTGTGATATCTGCTTGTTCGAATTACCGTCGGCCATGAGTTGCAGCACCTGCAATTGCTTCTTGCCGGGTCGGGGTGTGTTCTCGTCGACCGGTGCTGCATTGTCGTCGAGCCGCAGCGTGATGTTGCCGTCGGCCGAGAAGCGCTGTGGGAAGAACTGCCCGCCGGCAATGATCTTGCGAAGCCCGGCGATGACTTCGGCACCGGGCAAGGTCTTCGGAATGAAGCCGGCGGCACCCTGTTCGATCGCTGCTCGAATGAATCGATCGTCGTCACGCCCGCTGATGACCACGATCGGCATGCGGGAGTGCCGGTTCTGTAAACCGGCGAGCAAGCCGAGTCCGTCGATGCCGGGCATGAACAGGTCGGTCAGCACGAGATCGAAGTTCTTGCCGGTGTCGATGATCGACAAGGCATGCTGGGTCGAGTAGCAGGCGGTGATGTCGATATCGGGTTCGATATCCCGCAGCATCAATTGCATGGCATCCGCAACGAGGCGATGGTCTTCCACAAGCAAGACTTTCATCTTCAGATTCTCCTTCCGGTAAGTTCACTGATGGCCGCGAAAAGCTCGTCGGGCACGACCGGTTTGTTCAGCAGGCGGAAACCACTGGCACTGGCTTCGCGCAGGCGTGTCGGTGAGGTGTCGCCCGTCACGATGAGCGCGGGTATGTCTTCGTTGACTTCCTCACGCACCTCGACGATCGCCTCCGCACCCGTCAGATCGTCGCGCAGGCGGTAGTCGGCGATGATCAGGTCGGGGATGGTCTCCTCTGCCACGATCGCCGCGCGTGCTTCGCCGGCCGATTCAGCCGTCATTACACGACAGGAGTGCTCCTCGAGGAGCAGGTGCATGCCTTCGCGCACGTCCCGGTCGTCATCGATGACCAGCGCCGTCAGGCCGTCGAAGCGAATTGCATCACGACAGCCGGCAGAGGGTTGCACGACGGGAAGTTCGAGCATGCTGCCGCGCGCCAGTCGCAGTTCGAAACGTGTGCCGCCATCGCCGTTCGAGTCGACCGACAGTCCAACGTCGAGAAGTTGCGACAGTCGATGCACGATGGACAGGCCGAGTCCCAGACCCGCTGTCCGCGTGCCATCGGGTGTCTCCATCTGATAGTACTCGTCAAAGATGGCCGCCCGTTCGCGTTCAGGTATGCCTGGTCCGGTATCTTTCACCGAGATAACGACCTCTTGATCATCTGCCGTGGCAGCGAGCGACACACTCCCTTGTCGGGTGTAACGCAGCGCATTGCTGACGAGATTGACGAGGATTCGTTCGAGCAGTACCCGATCGCAGTGGACGATCAGGTTTGACAAACTGACGTCGAACGCCAGACCACGCTCGTTGGCTTCTGGCGTGAACGTGCGACGCAGCTGTTCAAATATCTCGTCGAGCGAAAGATCACTGCGTTTGACCTCGATGATCGCGGCATCCAGGCGGGACACGTCAAGTACACTGCTTAGAAGCTGGTTGAGCGTTTCGGTCGAACGACTTGCATTGTCGAGTATGCGGCGCCCCAATGTCGACGACACATGCCTCTGCAGGGTCGCCAGGTTGAGCCCGAGCGCATGCAGCGGCTGGCGAAGATCGTGACTTGCCGTGGCGATGAAGCGATTCTGCTTGCGTCGTTCGATGTCCCCGTCGGTGACCTCTTCGAGTGCAGACGCGAGTTGTTCCTGTGCCGTGCTCGATTCGCGAAGGAGAGACGACACTCGTCGATAGGCGCGTGTCAGCGAGGCAAACAGCGTTACACCTGCGACGACAAGGGTTGTGCCAAAGAACCAGAAGGCACCGGTCAGCCGGTCCATGCGCTCGGAAATTTCGTTGCGAAGCGCGGACTTCGCTTGATACAAGCCGAGTCCGATTTGATACACCGAAGAACCAAGTTCCTTTGCCGTCTCGACCATGTACTCGATATCGGAATCACCAATTTGCGCGTTCGGCTTCATCAGGTGTTCGATATCGATGATGAATTTGCGCGAAGCCGCAATCGTTTCCCTGGTTTCCGGAAGCTCGCTGAGCGAGCCTGTCCATTGAGCCCTTGGCATGAACAGCATGCTCCACAGGATGTCGTAACGTGTCGTGAAGTCACGCGGCGTTTCCGGATCGATGAGTGCTCGTTGTTGCCATTTCATCAGTTCAATCGCAAATGAGTCGAAGTTGTGATCGCTCTGGTGAATGAAATTCAATTCGGTAACGCCGTCGGCTTCGAGGGTCAGACGCGTGTTGTTGATCTGGAACATCAGATAGAAGACTACTGCTGCGCAGATCAATGCCGCGACGCTCGAGACTGCGATGTACAGGCGTTCCATCACAGGCCACCTGGAAGTCCTTTGCTCTGCTGTCGCTCATTCGACTTCCATGGCGACGATCCGCCACACAGCGGCAGCCACGCTCGACCACACCTAGCGGTGCAGCTGAAGTCTGAATTGTCGTGGAGCAACGACGTGCGCATCGGGTACCTCTCGAAAGCCTTCGCGAGAGTATGCCCCGGTCACCCGGTCAGATAGCCGCTTGGGACGTTTCCTAGCCCAAAGTACGGTTTTGCACCCGACTACTGCCCGGCGGGTGCGAGCTCCGTCCCTTCCGGCGCGACGACATCTGCTTCGAGCGGACGTACGTTCGGGTCTGGCGGCAGCGGGGTGACTAGCGGTTGTGCTTCCTCGCTCGGTAACAGACGTCGCCCGAGTTCCGGCAGATAGCTGTCGTCAAACACATCGGTTGCCACAGGAATCTCGGCAAACTCATGCATTTCCGCGAGTTGCGCGATCGACTTCTCGAGACGCGGTTGCACCACGTCTCCCAGGCCGATCTGGCTGACCTCTTCGGTCGCGATATGATGGCCTATCGCCATGACGAGCCGCTTCAGTTCGACGGCTTCTTCGGCGTCCGGCGTACGTTTCAAGGGATACTGCACGGCCGCAGCCGGGTTTCTGATTGTCTGCTGGAATCCTCGAACGGCCGCCCGCAGGAACGCCTTTACATCCTCTGGACGCTCCGCCGCGAAGCTCGGATTGACGATGATCGCGTTGCCGTACAGATCCAGCCCGAAGTCGCTCATCAGCATCAGCGACAGATCTTCCGCTGGTACGCCACTGGCCTCGAGGCTGACCATGGAAGTGAAAGAGAAGCCGGTGATGGCGTCGACCTTGCCGTCGGCGAGCAGAGGTTCGCGGACCGGAAAACCGACGTCCTCGATGGTTACCCGCTCGGCGATGATGCCGTTGGCGCGGACAAACGCTGGCCATTGAGCGAAAGCGCCATCATTCGCCGGTGCGCCCAGAACGTGACCTTCAAGATCGTGCGGGCCCGTTACGCCAAGTGACGGGCGGCCGATGACCGCGAAGGGCGGTGAGTTGTAGATGATGTATACGGCCTTGAGATCGACCTCGGGGTTAGCCGCACGCCAGGTGATCAAGGAGTTGATGTCTGCTGATCCCAGATCGTACTCACCGTTCGCCACCTTCGGAATGGCGTCGATCGATCCTGTTCCGGGGTCGAGCGTGACGTCGAGATTCTCGTCAGCGAAGTACCCTTCGTCGAGTGCCAGCAACAGCGGCGCTGACTGACCTTCCCACTTCCAGTCGTTGATGTAGCGGACGGCGCCGCCCGCCGCCTTCACGGTGCTGCTCGAGAGGAGCACTGCTACCAGGGCGGCCATGAGCAGGGCCGTTCGACTTGCGCCGCCACCCTCACACCGCAGGCATTGTCCACGATGTACCGGAGTGGGTTCGAGATCAGATAGGGTCATGACGGAAGTGTAGGCCAGGGCACCCTGTTTAGGGGCCTGCAGACGTGTCGCGTCGTTGCAGGGCGGCAGGGGAATGCCCGATCGTTCGGGTTCGCGGTTCAGGCCGAGCTGACGGCGTGCCGCTTCGAATCGCCGTCATTCTGGCGCGTGTTCCCGTCAGACGACGCAGCAGGCTGATCATTTGTCAGTTGCGCCAGAACCACTGGAGCGAAGGAGTCGGCCGCGCCGAAGAAGGTCGCGAAGGAGACATCGGCAGCATCCCGACCTGCCCCGATTCTCACGAACCCGCTGACAGGAGCCAGCTTGGTGGCATCGAACAGGTACCAGTCATCACCGAGCCAGGCCTCGCAGAAGCCGTGGAAGTCGGGCGGTTGCAGATCGACCGCGTAACCTGCCACGTAGCGGGCCGGTACGCCGAGCGCCCGAAGCAGTGCAATGGTCACGTGCGCGTAATCACGACAGACGCCCGCTCGGCCGACAAGCACGTCGCAGGCGGTGGTGTTCGGGCCGGTGGTTCCGGGCAGATAGTCGAGATGATCGTGCACCCAGTCGACAATGTGGGCAACCCGGGCATGCCCTGGCACCATTGAACCGAATTCGTCCCAGGCGAGCTTCAGCAGTCGGTCTGATTCGCAATATCGACTCGGATTGAGAAACGGCAAGACATCACCCGGCAATGCCGCATGTGGCGTTTCCTGCAGGACATCTTCGGGCGTGATCTTCTGATCGAGGATCACTTCGGCACGATAGCGGATCGTGATCGAGCCCGGCTGCGCGCTCAGGCGGTAAATCTTGTTGCCGAGCAGACCTGCTTGACAGATCTCCAGCGGGATGAAGGGCTCGACGCTGATGGATTCCGACTCGACCGTCTGGTGCTCGGTCGAGGCCACCGCGATCTGGAACAGGAAGCTGCTCGGGGCGTTGACATTGTAGGCAAGGTCGCTTGCGACCGATACGCGTTTGCTCATGGTCCCGACTGTACAGCGCTTGCGGGTCGGCTTGGTGATTGTCTGCTCGCCGCGAGGGGTTTGGAAACTGTTGCATCGACGCTTGACTTCGCCCCGTGGTCGCCGCCACGCTCCTGAGCATAAACCGCACGACCGAGTCGAGAGAATTCAGCCATGGCCGCCCACCCTGATGTTGCCACGCCTTCGTCGGCTGATCGCCGGTCAGACGCAGCTGCCGAGCTGGTCTGGGACGATCCGCTACTGCTCAGCGAACAATTGAACGAGGAGGAGCGCATGATCAGCGACTCGGCGCGTGCCTTTGCCGTGTCCGAGCTTGCGCCGCGCGTCGAGCAGGCCTACCTCGAGGAACAGACCGATCCGGCGATCTTCAAGGCGATGGGCGATGCCGGATTGCTGGGTATCACCGTGAACGAAAGCTACGGCGGCGCGGGTGCAAGCTACGTCGCCTACGGGCTGGTGGCACGCGAGATCGAACGAGTCGATTCAGGCTATCGCTCGATGATGAGCGTGCAGTCATCACTGGTCATGTATCCGATCGAGCGTTTCGGCAGTGAGCACCAGAAGGCGCGATACCTGCCGGGTCTCGCCGACGGGACGTCGATCGGTTGTTTCGGTCTGACCGAGCCCGAAGCCGGATCAGACCCGGCCGGGATGCGCACCAAGGCGCTCAAGACGGCTACCGGGTACTCACTGAGCGGCGAGAAGACCTGGATATCGAACTCGCCGATCGCCGATGTTTTCGTCGTCTGGGCGAAGTCGGAGGCGCATGACGGGGCCATTCGCGGCTTCGTGCTCGAGAAAGGCATGGCCGGCCTGACGGCGCCGCGCATCGAGGGCAAGCTGTCGCTCAGGGCATCGATTACCGGCGGAATCGTCATGCAGGATGTCCAGGTCGACGAGACATCACTGCTACCGGGTGCAAGCGGTCTGAAGGGACCGTTCAGCTGCCTCAACCGTGCTCGCTACGGCATTTCCTGGGGCGTCATGGGTGCGGCCGAGGACTGCTGGTTCCGCGCGCGTCAATACGGTCTCGATCGTCAGCAGTTTGGCCGGCCGCTGGCCGCGTCCCAGCTGTTCCAGAAAAAGCTGGCCGACATGCAGACCGAGATAACCCTCGGTCTGCACGGCTCACTGCGACTTGGCAGGCTGATGGACGAGGGTCGCGAGGCACCAGAGATGATCTCTCTGATGAAGCGCAATAACTGTGGCAAGGCACTGGACGTGGCACGAATGGCGCGTGACATGCACGGCGGCAACGGCATCCAGATCGGCTACGGCGTCATGCGACACGCCCAGAATCTCGAGACGGTGAATACCTACGAGGGCACACACGATGTCCATGCGCTGATTCTCGGACGTGCGCAAACGGGCTTGCAGGCGTTCTTCTGACGCATTCGCCCATGATCAGCGACTCCGTCCGCGCCCCTCACGCCGGTCTGAAAGTGATCGAGCTGGCGCGCATTCTGGCCGGTCCGTGGATTGGTCAGACGCTCGCCGATCTCGGCGCGGACGTGATCAAGATCGAAAGTCCGGCGGGGGATGATACGCGCGGCTGGGGACCCCCTTTCATCGATGGCACGGCGGCCTATTTTCATGCCTGCAACCGTGGCAAGCGATCACTCGTCGCTGACTTCATGAACGAAGACGATCTCGTCGTCGTGCGCCGCCTGGTCGATACGGCCGATGTCGTTGTCGAGAATTTTCGGGTCGGTGGCCTCGAGCGTTTCGGGCTCGACGCCGCGAGTGTCCGGGAACGCAATCCGCGCGTCGTCTATTGCTCGGTCACGGGTTTTGGTCAAACGGGGCCGCGCGCTGCGGAGCCGGGATACGATTTCATGATTCAGGGCCTTGGCGGCATCATGGATCTGACCGGCGAGCCTGCCGGTGAGCCACAGAAGACCGGTGTTGCCTTCGCGGATATCTTTACCGGACTTTATGGTGTGGTCGCCATTCAGGCTGCGCTCGCACGCCGAGAAAGGGTCGGGCAGGGCGAACACATCGACATGGCGCTGTTCGATTGCATGAGCGGCGTGCTGGCCAACCAGGCCATGAACTACCTGGCCTCGGGTGTGTCACCCCAGCGACTGGGCAACGCACACCCGAATATCGTGCCCTACCAGACCTTCGCTGTGCGTGACGGCCACGTGATCGTCGCGGTCGGCAACGACGCACAGTTTCAACGGTATTGCGAGGTGCTCGGTATCGGCGCAACGGCTTTCGACGAGCGGTTTGCCTCCAACGGCGATCGGGTTCGGCATCGGGAAACACTGACGGCGCTAGTTGCGCCGCGGATGGCGACGCGTTCGCGTGCTGAACTTCTGGATGCGCTTCGCGAGGCGCGCGTACCGGCCGGGCCGATCAATACGGTTGCCGACGTATTCGCCGATCCGCAGTTCATTCACCGCGGCATGCAGATCGACGTGGATGGTGTGCCCGGTCTGCGCACACCGATCCGCTTCGACGATGCGGCGCTGGTACATGAGCGACGCTCACCGGATCTGGGTGCGCATGGTGAGGAGATTCGTGCCGAACTTGCCCGGGCTCAATCTGCAGACAGCATCTCGTAAGGGGGCTGCCAGGCCGGCAGCGCGCGGAGCCGCTCGAGCCAGCGTTCGACGTTCGATGGCTGCTCGCGCCGATACCGTGTCGTCAGCCGATGTTCTACGACCGCAGGCGGCAGGGGGTCTCCGTGTCTTCGGAGCACCAACACATGATCGATCTCGATGTCGGACACGCGGTGTACCAGATCCTTGCAGAGTGATGATAGTGACGACTTTTCCCCGATGACTGCAATCGCCAGAGGCCGTGTCACGTTGATTCGACCAAGGGCGCTGTTGCCTGCAGGTGGAATTAGTGTGGAGTGATGCGAAGTCAGAGTCGACAAGCTACGCTCTTGCAATCTGGCTACCGTTACGCCAGTGCGTTGTCGGGAGATCCTGATGTCGCGCGCGATCTGGTGCATGACGCCTGGTTGTCCTTGTTGTCGCGACATGGCCAGCATCCCGATCGTGCGCTGTTTTTCAGGGCCATCCGGCATCGACATATCGATGACTACCGGCGCCGGCGCCGCTCGGCGGTGGTCGATTTCGACGAGCAGGATGTGGCCACGCATCGCGCTTGCGAAGGAACGATCGGTATTGTCGAACCCCCTGATCCGGCGCTCGCGAGGGCACTGACCGAATTGCGTGACGTGGAGCGCGAATCCTTGCTCATGTCGGTGATCGAGGGGTACACCGCGTCGGAGATCGGTGAACTGACAAACCAGCCGCGCAATACCGTCCTGAGTCACTTGCATCGAGCACGCAAGCGATTGAAGGTTCTGCTCGCGTCGCCGGACGAAGACGCGGTTCGGCGGGCCGGCACGGCGACGGTGATTCCACTTGAACAACGGGGCGATGCACGATGATCAGACGAGGGTCCGGCGCTGACAGAAGCCTCGATGACGGGAGCCTCGACGACAGGTGCCTCGACGACAGGGGCCTTGATGACAGATTGCGCTCACACTATGCATCGATGAGCCTGGGTGATGACTCGGTCAAGGAGTTGCTCGCCGCATCGCGAACCGTCTCCAACCGGCCCTTGCGTCGCCCGATGTTCTGGGTGTCGGTCGCGGCCATGCTGGTGTTCTCGAGTCTGGGCGTGCACCACCTGACGTCGGTTTCGGAACGAACCGAACGCACCATTCGCGAGGCCGCCATGAATCACGGCACCCGCCTGTCTCTGGATTATGCGTCAAGTGATGTCGCGCAGCTCGATGATGCGATGGCGTTACTCCCGTTCGAGATTCGCCGACCGACAAGACTCGATGACAGCTGGACCCTGCGCGGTGGTCGCTATTGCTCCCTGGCCGGACACCTGGCTGTGCATATGACCCTGGTGGACGCCAGCGGCGAAAATACGACGAGTCTGTTCGTGACACGAGCGGCTGATGATCTCGACAGTCTCGACGGAGAACGGCAACGCGTCAACGGCGTGGAAGTACAACTCTGGGGTGAACGCGGCCTCTTCTATGCCATGGCAAACGATGCGACATGACTGCTTACCGTTGGGTCTTTCCGTTTCTTCTCCTGGCCTTCGGTCACGTCGCGGCGACGTGGGCCGATCAGCCCGTCGTTGCCGGGAATACTGCTGACCCGGCCTTGCGCACGGCGCTCCTCGAGGCCCTTGCCGAGCGTGGTCCTGCCCATGAACCACGCACGGAACATCGCTTCGAGGACGGCTCGCCGCGCTACCTGAACCGGCTGATCAGCGAGCCTTCGCCCTACTTGCTGCAGCATGCTCACAATCCCGTCAACTGGTATCCCTGGGGCGATGAAGCGTTTGCGGCGGCACGTGAGCAGGACAAGCCGGTGTTTCTGTCGATCGGCTATGCGACCTGTCACTGGTGTCACGTGATGGAGCGGGAGAGTTTCGAGAATCTCGACATCGCGATGCGCATGAATACCGACTTCATCTCGATCAAGGTCGATCGGGAGCAACTGCCGGATATCGATGCGTTCTACATGACGGGTGTGATGCTGGTCAGTGGGCGCGGTGGTTGGCCGATGTCGAGTTTCACCGATGTCGACGGTCGCCCCTTTCATGGCGGCACTTACTTTCCACCCGCTGAATTTGCGCTATTGCTGGAGCGGGTCGATGCACTCTGGAAATCCGAACGCGAGACCCTGGACGAGCAGGCAGCGAGCCTTGCCGGGGCCATAGCGGAGAGCAACGGCATAGGTCAGGAAGCTCGCGAGGTGGGTGAGGCGACAATCGAACAGGCGCGGCGCGGTTTTCTGATCGATGCCGATGAACTCGAAGGTGGATTTGGACACGCACCGAAATTCCCGCGTGAACCTACGCATGCCTTTCTGCTCGACCAGGCTGTACGCAACGATGATCAGGTGGCCCTTGATATCGTCGACGAATCGCTCGAGGCGATGGCTGCTGGAGGAATTCATGATCATGTCGGTGGCGGATTTCATCGCTACGCCGTCGACAGTGGCTGGCAGGTGCCGCACTTCGAGAAAATGCTCTACAACCAGGCAGCCATGGCGAGGTTGTATGCCCAGGCCTGGGAGCTGACCGGCAAACGGGCGCACGCTCGAACGGCACAGCGCACGCTGGACTACGTGCTTCGCGAGATGATGTCCTCCGAAGGTCTGTTCTACTCGGCGACCGACGCTGATTCTGAAGGCGAGGAAGGCCGCTTCTTCGTCTGGGTGCCGGAACAGCTCGATGAACTGCTCGGCAAGGAGGACGCCGCGGTCGCCCGCTCGATCTGGGGGCTGAGCGACGCTGGCAATTTCGAAGGTCACAACATCCTCCACACCCTTGCACCCATGGCGGAACATGCGCGCGAGCACGGCATGACGAGCGCGGAACTGATGTCGAAGCTCGATGCTTGGAGTCAGGTGATGCTGGCCGCGCGGGCAGAGCGCGAACCGCCGTTGCGAGACGAGAAGATCCTGACGGCCTGGAATGCCATGATCGTCACCGCACTTGCTGAAGCGTCGGAGAGGCTCGACATGCCGGCATACCAGGCGGCCGCGATACGAACGGCCGATGTCTTGTGGACAAAGATGATTGCCGACCCGCAGACCTCCGCGTTGTACCGCACACGTTTTGAAGGACGCTCGTCGGTGGACGGAACCCAGCTTGACTATGCCTACCTGGCCGAGGCGATGCTGGCCTTGTACGACATCACCGACCAGCCTCACTGGCTGTCACGCGCGGCGGGACTTGCCGATGCCATGGTCGATCGGTTTCACGATCCGATCGACGGCGGGTTCTTCATGGGAGCCTCGACGGTGAAAGGGGCCATGCTTGCGGCGCGCCCCAAGAGCTTGCAGGATAACTCGATTTCCTCCGGGAACTCCGTTGCCATGCGCGTGTTGGCGCGCCTGGCCAGACGTACCGGCGAGCCGCGCTACGCCGACCAGGCGGATGCGCTGATCAAGGCGCTGTCCTCATCGCTCGAACAGCATCCGACCAGCTATCCCTACTTTCTCACCGGTGTCAGCGAACATCTGCTCGGTGAATCGGGCGCTCGGCGGCATGCCGCTCGGGGCAAGGTTGTCGCCAGTGCCGATACCGATGCTGAAGCCGGGCGCTTGCGTGTGCAAGTACGTGTTGCCGAGGGCTGGCATGTCAATGCCCATGTTCCGTTGCAGGACTACCTGATACCGACAACGCTCAGCGGTGCTGACGGCTTCGTCTTGCGTGACGTGCGCTATCCCGCGCCCGAGATCAGGACGCTTGGATTCCAGAGCGAAGCGTTGGCATTGCACGAAGGCACTCTGCTGCTGGATGCGACCTACTCGTCTGCCGACGCTGTTGACCGACGTCTGTTACCGGTCGACCTTCACCTGCAAGCGTGCAGCGAGGAGATCTGCCTGGCGCCCGAGACTGTGAGACTTCAGGTTGCGTTACGATGAACGACAAGATGAATGCAAGTCGGCGATTGCTTCTGCAACGGGCAGCGCTTGGTGGGGCTAGCGGACTCGGCAGGCTGGCAGGTGCTGCTGGCGTAACCGGGCGTGGCGGGGCGTGGCGATCTGCCTTGATGGCAGGCGTCGCCAGCAGTGCGCTCGCAGCGGGCGGGCCGGCACGTTCACAAGAAGCACCGACGAGGGGGATTCGCGGTCGTCCGGCGCCAGAGATCGAGCTGGACTACTGGATCGACGGCGCCGGTGAGCCCACACGATTCTCGGTTGCCGACTCACGTGGCAAGTGGGTCTTCCTGAAGTGTTTCCAGAATTGGTGCCCCGGTTGCCACAAGAGCGGATTCCCGACGCTTAAAGCCTTTGCGGACGCATTTCACGAGCATCCCGACGTCGCCATCGCGGGTATCCAGACCGTGTTCGAGGGTCATTCGGTCAATACCCGTGAAGCGGTGCGCGAACTGGCCTTGCGCTACGACCTGCCAAATGTGATGGGGCATGATCCGGGCGATCCGAAGACCCACCAGTCGCCGCAGACGATGCAGCGCTATCGCACGGGCGGGACGCCCTGGCTCATTCTCATTGAACCGGGCGGCACGGTGGTCTTCGATGGCTTTCACGTCGACAAGAATCGCCTGATCGACTACGTCGGTGAACAGCTGGCCTGAAAACCGAGCGTTTCAGCAGACCAGACGGCCTGTTTGGCAGAAGTCGCGCCTGGTGTTGGAGACCTTGCCTATACTGATGCCGTCCCGCCATTGGAGCGCATCTTTTGAAGACCTGTCGTATCGCCTCGCTGGTAGTGTCGCCGATCGGCTTCGGCTGCATGAACCTCTCGTTCGGGTACGGCCCGGCAGACGATGCCGAGTCTGCCGAACTATTGATGTCGGCGCTCGATCTGGGCATCACTTTTCTCGACACGGCCATGATGTACGGCGACGGGCACAACGAGACACTGATCGGCAATTCACTGACGTCGCGTCGCAACGAGTATGTACTGGCGACGAAGTGTGGTCTCTCCAAGGCTGGAATCGACGGCAATCCGGCGCGCATCGAAGCTGATTGCCATGCGAGCCTCGGGCGATTGAAGACGGATGTCATCGATCTCTACTACCTGCATCGTGTCGATCCTGACGTTCCGGTCGAGGAAACCTTCGGCGCGATGTCTCGACTGGTCGAGGCTGGCAAAGTGCGAGAGATCGGTCTCTCGGAAGTCGCCACTGATACTCTCCGACGCGCGCATGCCGTGCATCCGGTTGCCGCAGTGCAATCCGAGTATTCCCTCTGGTCGAGAACGCCCGAGCACGGGTTACTCGATGCTTGTCGTACGCTTGACATCGCGATCGTGCCATTCTCGCCTCTCGGTCGAGGTTTTCTGGCGGGCTCGGCGACGACAGTCGACAAATTGCCGCCCGATGACCTGCGCGCGACAATCGCGCGACCGCGTTTTGAAGCGACAGCCTTCGCCGCGAATCAGCGACTGCTTGAAAGCCTGACAGGGATCGCGCGAGATCGTGGGTGCACCACGGGGCAGTTGGCACTCGCCTGGCTCATGGCTCGTGACACGCCTGTGTCCGTGCCCATTCCCGGTACCCGGAAGCAGTCTCACCTTGCTGAAAACACGGCGGCAGCCGATGTCATTCTCGACACCGAGACCAGGGCGACGCTTGGAGCGCTCTTCGCCGAAAGCGAGATCCACGGTGAGCGTTACACAGCCGATCGGATGGCCACGGCCGACGCGGAACGCGATCGGCACGCTTGAGTTTCGGTCATCGCCTCGCCTCGCCTCGCCTCGCCACGACTTGACGCTCTGACTTCAGGCTTGGACTTCAGGCTTGGACTTCAGGCTTGGCAAGGGGCTCTGGCGTTTGGCCTTGTTAACGGTGAAGTGCAAGGGTGTGCTGTCTGGGCGCAAGCCTTTGGAACAGGCGTCTCATGCTGATCAACGGTGGACAGGAACGACGTCGCGATTCGATGGCTCACCCTGAATACGTTTATCCGACCGGCCGTTGTCGCTGGGTAAGCTAAGCGGGATGGGATGTTGTCGTGGCAGAGATGAGGACGGTGCTGGTTGTGGAGGACGACAGCCGGATTGCCAAGGCGCTCGACATTCGTCTCAAGGCTCACGGTTACCGGGTCGTCTCGGCACCGGATGCCGTGAGAGCCATGACGGTGGCAACAGGAGATGTACCCGACATTATCGTGCTCGACATCAACTTGCCTGGTGGTAATGGCCTGATGATTGCGGAGCGCTTGTTGAACAACGTCCTGACAACTGACGTACCGGTCATATTCATCACTGCCAGCAAACAGCCAAGGCTGCGTGAACGGGCCGCCGAGCTCAGTGCAGTTGCCTTTCTCGAGAAACCATTCTCATCGGCCGATCTCCTCGATGCGATCGATGTCGCACGCAGCCGCCAGACGCTGCAAGTCAACTCCCCCCGCAGGCGTCCGGCTGCCTCGACATCGAGCTGAACCAATCACGTACTGCTTGCTGCACTTTCGCGAGGCAAGGTGCACACCGCGCGCGGGCTTGCTCTCAATTTCTGTCGCAGCCTGCCGATTCCGACAGTATCAAGCGGCGAAAGCATCAGGACGGATCTCAGCAATGAGCGATCGATACAGACTTGTCACCCGCAGTGACTTCGACGGACTCGTGTGCGCGGTGCTGCTCCGGCATCTCGATCTGATCGACGACATCGCCTTCGTCCATCCAAAGGACATGCAGGATGGCAAGATCGAGATCGGCGCGCTCGACATCACTACCAATCTACCGTTCGTTCCCGGCGCTCACCTGGTCTTCGATCACCATGATTCCGAAGTTAGTCGAAACGACACGACGCTCGAGAACTACGTGATAGATGCCGATGCGCCGTCCGCCGCGCGCGTTGTCTGGCGATACTATGGAGGCGACGATGCGTTTCCGGCGGAATGGACGTCGATGATGACGGCGGTGGACAAGGCTGACTCAGCCCAGTTCGAGATCGATGAAGTCTTGCACCCCGCAGGTTGGGAGCTGCTGAACCTGCTGATGGATTCGCGCACCGGTCTGGGGCGTTTTCATGAATTCAGGATCTCGAACTATGCACTGATGATGGAGCTGGTCGAATACTGTCGCACCGCGACCATCGAGGAGATCCTCCTGCTCCCTGATGTCGTCGAACGGGTCGAACTGTGGGAATCACACCAGGCAGCTTTCAAGGAACAGCTGAATCGTTGTTCTACGGTGCATGGCAAGCTCGTGGTGCTTGATCTGACCAACGAAGAAGTGATTCATCCGGGTAGCCGCTTCATGATCTATGCACAGTTTCCCGACTGTGATATCTCGATCCACCGCATGTGGGGATTTCGCAGGCAGAACATCGTCTTCGCCACCGGCAAGTCGATATTCGATCGTGGCAACTGCACCCATGTCGGTGAATTGATGTTGCTGCACGGCGGTGGTGGACATGCCGCGGCGGGTACCTGCCAGGTGCCGGTCGACGAGGCCGACGACGTACTTGCCGAATTGATCCGTCGCATTTCCGCCGATGCTTCGGCCGAGGTGCCGCTCGCCCAGGCGAGTTGATCACCGAAATTCCGGGCTGATCGCCTCTTTGTAACTGTCGCTACGGCCGAGTTGGGGGGAGGACGACCTGGGTTGTCTACTCTATATCTGGTCGGCGGGATGTCCGGTAATAGTGCCATTGGTCGCGCTTGGACGACTGACGCAGGCTTCCGGGCTAGAACCTTTCGGTACGTGCCGACATGTCGATTGATCACCTATGGAGGGGCAGTACCCGTAGGACGGCCCTGACGGCCTCTGTATGGGGAATCCTGAGCGGCTTCCTCTACTACATCTTCCTTCGGGACGGATCGACGCCACTGGGACTCGCACTGCGCACTCTCGAGCCGCTGGCCGGGAGCGTCACCGGCAAGCTCCTGCCGTTGGCTGATCCATCTCGCGGATCGCTGCCGTGTTGCCCGTTTTGATGTTCGAGCGAAATGGAGGTTTTATCGAGGCATCGTCGGCGGAGTTGCACCACCGGGGTCGTGTCAGGATGCGCCTGGCCGCACCCGGTCGTGCGACAGGCATCGGACTGGCCGGTATTTCGCTCGCCTTCATCCTGGCTACCCAGCCGCCGGAGGATCGACCACCCGTCGTCAGCATCGATGGCGAAACGGGTGCCGGTACCGGCCGACACGGTTCAGCTGTTCGACACAAGTGCACCATCAGCCCCTGATCCTGGACCCGGGTGCGAATTGACCGGGACATACAGACATTGTTTCCCTACGCCGACTATCCGTTGATCGGGGTCGCTGACGGGTTGCACATCGTTGACAATACCGACCCCGCCGCACCGCAGTGTCAACCCGGCTGCGCGACGCGACTCGGCGTCTTGCAGGCGGACTCGAAAAATGCGTTTTGCTCGATTGTGAATTTACAATAGCTTTCGAGCTGAGCTAGTCTCTACTTGCCGCACACCATTTCACCCACATGACAGGAAGTAACACGATGAAGACGTTCTCGAGAACCACGACACTAGCCGCTCTCGCGGGTGCCGGACTGGCACTGATGGCGACAACGACAACGGTGCAGGCACGGGCCCTAGCCGAAATTTATGCCGAATGCGGTCTTGGTGCGATGTTGTTCAATAGCGAAAGCAACTCGTCGGAGAACGGCCGCACTTTCGCCATCATCAGCAACATTCTCAGCGACTGGGGCACCACGGCTATTCTTTCCGATGTGTCGTCGGAAGAAAATTGTGCGGGTGAGTCGGTCGCTACCGCTTCGCTCATCCTGGAGACATACCCCGCCATCGAACGCGATCTTGCGCACGGTCGCGGCGAGTATCTCAATGCCATGTTCGGTGCCGCCGGCTGTGCAACCGAAGTGCATGAGGCCTTGACGCTCAGCTTGCGTGCCGATCTGGCCGCGTCGAGCCTGTCGGCCTCTAGCGCAACACCTGAAGCACGTGCCGGGCGCATCTACGACGCTCTGGTCGAGCGAGTTGTCGAGGATCATCCCGGTAGCTGCGCTGTCTGAATTTTTCCCGAGTCGCCGGGCGCGCCGGCATGGCGCGACCCGGCCGTCGCGGGGGATTGCGGGCCGTCAACTTCCTTGCGCTGAGTTGTTTCTTCGCGACAGGGGTCGTGAGTGCAGCGACCGGGCCGGGGCGTTCGGGTGCCGATGTGGTGAATTCGGCCGTCTCGCTTGCAGGTGGTGCGAGCGGGCTTGACGAGATCGCCTCGCGGCGAACCTGGCGTCGATTGCTTCACGCCGATGTTCATGCCGATGACGCGGTCGCGGGTACCGCCATTGTCAACGAAGGCTTCCATCAGCTTCCTCTCGTGCAATTCTCACCCCGCGCCGAGCTTGTGGCGACACTCGAGGCTTTTTCGCGAGCCGCTGCCAAGCCTGTGCCTGTCGTAGCTAACGAGGATCCGCGCTGTCAGTATCCGGCCCGTTTTCAATGGCTGGCCTCGGTGTTACCCGAAACCGCGGGTCAGTGGCCCGCTATCAGTTGTCCGGAATTCGATGCCTGGATCGATCTCGACGAAGTCGCCGGACTGTCTGTGCTTCAGGTCAGCGGATACTTCGGCAATCCCGCCAGCGCGTTTGGTCATCTCCTCTTGCGAGTCGATTCGCGTGACGCGACCGGCGAACGCGGACTGCTCGACCTTGGAATCAACTTCGGTGCCGCTGTACCGCCGAACGAGAATTTCCTGCGCTACACCCTGGTCGGCCTGATCGGCGGATATCAGGCGGGCTTCAGCGAGCAGTCGTTCCACCTCCACGACGCGGTCTATTCCGCGCTCGAAAAACGTGACATGTGGGCCTATCGGCTCGATCTGGATCGTACCCGGCGTGAGCTGATTCTCAAGCACTTGTGGGAGTTGGCCCGTGCTCGCTTCGACTACTATTTTCTGAAATACAACTGCGCGTGGTACTTGTCGGGCTTGCTCGAAATGGCGCTCGACGCGAACATCAGGCCGCAAAGAAAGCTCTGGCATCTGCCGCAGTCGGTTTTCGAGAGTCTCGATGCTTTGCATAACCCCGCCGGCGGGCCACTGGTCAAGAGCGTGACCTTCCTGCCATCCTTGCAGCATGAAGCTGCCGCGTCGTTTCGGGCCTTGTCGGCCGCTGATGCGCGCGCTGCCAACGAGCTTGTAGAAAAGGGCTTGCCGATCGACGATCTGCGCAGTGCTCCGGTGCCGGTACTGGATTTTCTGCTCGAATGGACCGATCTGGAGTTCGCTGGCGCCCGGGGCGATGCGGCGCAGGCATGGGGCGAGCGCAAACAGCGGGTGTTTGCCGCCAGACTCGCTCGACCCGCCAGCGCGGAGACGGCATCGCGAACCCTCGATTCGCTGCCACCTCCAGCAGGCGGGCCCAGCGCGCTCACGGTCGGCATCGGTGCGAGCGCTGCACGAGGGGCGGGAAGGGCGGCTACCTTGCGCTTCGCACCCTATGCGTATGACGTCCTGAACCGCAACCGGGGTGGTCTCGTCGACGCAGGTTTCCATGTTTTCGACGGCTCGGTGAGCGTTGGCGACGACTCGCTGAACCTGCGCACACTCGATATTCTCGCGGTGGAGAAGCTCGCACCTCCCGAGGCTCGCATCATCGACTCGATGCGATTCGTCTGGCGTGGCGCATTGCGTCTGACCGGGCGCGACGGACGTTGCGTCAACTGTTCCGATGTGGCCTTGCACGCCGGCATCGGTGTCGCCAGCCGGCTGGGCCAATGGCGGGGTTTCAGTGGCGTTGGCTACGCCATCGTCGATGCTTCGATCGGGAGTGAGCGGTCGATGGCAGGTCCGGCTGCAGGTATTCTGATCAGACCGGGGGATCGTCTTGCGTTGCGGTTTGAGAGTCGCTTCCTCGCGGGTTCAGACGGCGAGATAACGCAAGCTAGCAAGATCGAAGGTTACTTTTCGCTGGGACGTCAGTACGGCGTGTCGCTGGAGGCGACGCGTGTTCACGAAGTGGAGCAGTTGACGGTCGCGGCGTCGGTCAGATTTCGGTGAAGTGCGGGCCGACGCGCTGCCGTCGCAACGATGCCCCGTAGCAATGCACGTCCGAACCGTTTGCGTCAGCCGCGCGAACTCCCTGTCTCCGACTACAATGGCTGACCTATTGGACGTGCAGGAAAATGGCATCATCGGAGCGAACGATCAACCGAAAGGCCAGGCTTCGATCGGTCGCCGCGAACCTGTCGAACACATCTTTTGGCGGTATCGTGATGATGATACTGGCGACCGGCGTGTTCGCCACTCAGGATGCGATCACCAAGACGCTTTCCCACGAACTGCCGGTCGCTCAGATCGTCTTCGTGCGCTTTCTGGCCTTTCTGCTCTTCGCTGCCTTGTTGGCCCACCGGGGGGGTGGGGCGCGACGCGCCTTGCGTTCGAACGTGCCCTTTCGTCAAGTCCTGCGATGCCTGCTCATGTGCAGCGAAATCGCCCTGTTCGCGTACGCATTACGCTTCATCGGGCTCGCTGACATACACGCACTCTTTGCCTGTTTTCCGCTGTTTGTCGCCGCGTTGTCCGTGCCGTTACTGGGCGAGCATGTCGGCAAACGTCGGTGGCTCGCGGTGCTTGTCGGGCTGATCGGCACACTGATCATTCTGCGTCCGGGATCCGATGTCTTTCGTATCGTGGCCTTGTTGCCACTCGCCTGTGCGTTCATCTATGCGCTATACAACCTGCTGACACGGCTGGTATCACGTCACGATACGTTTCGGACGTCCCTGTTGTATTTCGGTCTGGTCGGCACGTGTGCATCGCTGCCGTTCGCGGTCGTCAGCTGGCAACCCGTCGACGGGCGGCAGGCGATCTATCTCGCCTCACTCTGTGCGACCTCCGTGGTCGGCCACATGACGCTGATCAGGGCGTTGCAGTTGACCGAAGCGGTTGTGCTTCAGCCGTTTCACTACCTCATTCTGCCTTGGGCGATGATCATCGGCGTCGTCTTCTTCGGCGAGAGCCTTGACCTTGTCACGGTCAGTGGAGCCTTGATTGTCGTCGGGAGCGGTGTCTATATCGCCGTACGCGAATACCAGACACGAGCCGACTGATTCCGGAGAATTCCGTATCGGTGATCAGGTGAATCGGTAAGTCAGTAAATTATTCATTCAATGGCAGATCATCGGCACGAACTTCTTCGTCATGCTCGTCACGGTATCGAGCGCGGCAATGCGCTCGATCGCTGGTGAATCTGCTGTCCTGAACGCGATGGCGGCAAGCGACGGATACTCGTGAACCTCGATGCCGAGAACCCCGTCGAGATCGAGCGCCGCCTGCTCGACGGCCGCGTAGTCATCGAGTGCGACGACATAGGTGACGGGCCCGATGTCACCGGTCATGGTCAGGTAACGTTGCTCCGAAGCTTCGAACCAGAGTCGGTTGATGGTTGCGCGGTGCTGCCATGCAAACCCGCCCAGCCAGCCAAGCGCGCTGGCGAAGACGATCAGCAACGTCATGGCCATCAGTTGATCGGTTCGCGTCTTCAGAGACATGGCGAGCGGGGTAAGTGGTCGTCCGACTCGACCAGTCTGACACCTTGCTGTACATGATTCACGGAGCAAGTCCGGTGAGGGTCAGGTCAAGGCCTCGCGACGGGCCACCATTCGCGTGAAGTAGACGAAGCATGCGGCCAGCAGCGCCCAGACGACGCTCAGCAGGAGAGCGGTGGCAATGTTGCCGAGCGGGAGAGTCACCGCACCGAGTCGGGCCGCGGCAAGGTAGCTCAGTGGCGCCCCGATGGCGGCTGCGGCAATCAGCACAAGCGGTCGATCGACGAACCACGCCAGCGCATGTCGAAGTGTTGCCGTGAAGCCGAGCCACAGGACGACCAGCCAGTAGGGTATCGGTAGCCAGCCAGGATCGGGTGTGAAGCGATAGACATCGAAGATGGCGAGCATCGTATCGACGCCGATACCTATCGCGCTGCAGATGAGGATGACGGCCACTTCGCTGCCGCGCCTGCGGCACCACGCGAGGTGCAGTGCGAGCAGCGCGAGCGAGGCTGCTATCCAGTCTTCGCGGCCCAGCACGGACAGGAACCAGACACTCTGATACAGCACGGCATTCATCCAGGGACGATATGGGGGAAAGGACATTCAGGCGTCGTCGTGTGAGGTGATGGGCGGTCCACATTGTGTACGAGTCGCACGTGCATACCGACTATCATGCGAGACGTCCAATCGATCGTCAGGGCAGGTTGATGGCACGGAATGCATTGATCGAGCCTGACGCCCATTACCATGACGTCTGGTCTCATGACGCCTGGTCCCATGACGCCTTGTTCCATGACGCCTAGTCCCAGGGAGTCGTTCCATGAAAGCTGTCGGATTCACACATCATCTGCCCGTTGACGATCCAGAGTCCTTTGTTGACGTCGAGCTCGACAAGGCGGTTCCCGAAGGGCGGGATTTGCTGGTGGCGATTCAGGCAATCGCCGTCAACCCGGTGGATACCAAGGTCCGTGCGCCGAAAGCCGAAGCTCGAGACGCCGCCGAGAATCGCGTCGAGGGTGGCCCCCGCGTCATCGGCTACGACGCAAGTGGCATCGTCGACGCCGTCGGTCCGGATGTCTCGCTCTTCAAGCCTGGCGATACGGTCTACTACGCAGGCGATATCACACGCTCGGGCACCAACTCTGAATTTCACCTTGTCGACGAGCGCATCGTCGGTCGCAAACCGGCGTCGCTCTCGCATGCCGAATCGGCGGCATTGCCGTTGACCACGATTACCGCCTGGGAAGCGTTCTTTGATCGTCTCGGCATCGATCCGGACGGCAGCGACAAGGGGCAGACCGTGTTGATCATCGGTGCAGGTGGAGGCGTCGGTTCCATCGGTATTCAGCTGGCGAAGCAGGCCGGACTCGTGGTGATCGCGACGGCCTCGCGACCGGAAACGGAAAGCTGGGTACGAGAGCTGGGTGCCGACCACGTCGTCGATCATCGCGAGGACATGGTGGCGCAGGTCCGGGCACTTGGTCTGCAACATGTCGACCATGTGGCTATTTTCAACGACATGAGCCACTGGGCAACGGCGGTCGAAATGATCCGACCGCAGGGCGGCATCGTCACCATCGACAATACCGACTCACCCCTGCCGATGGAGTTGATGAAGACGAAAGCCGCCAGCCTGCATTGGGAATTCATGTTTGCGCGCGCCATGCACCAGACATCCGACATGATCGAGCAGCACCGCCTGTTGTCGCGCGTTGCGGAGAGTATCGATGCGGGTCACATCCGCACGACGTTGACGCATACCCTGTCGCCCATCAATGCGACCAACATCAGGAAGGCGCATGCATTGATCGAGAGCGGCAAGGCCCGCGGCAAGATCGTCGTCGAAGGATTCTGACGGGCCACATCAACCGAAACAGGCGATACAGGAGTCGACCATCAACATCACGAGTCTATTCGCCCGTCTGGTCGCGATGATCGGTGCGGGGGCCATACTCATGCGGCGCTGGGGCGCTGACACCGAGGAGCCAGCACTCGGTACGGCGCCAGCCGTACCCGCAGCGCGGCCGCAATCGATACCGACACTCAAGATGCCGACGGCGCAAGGCTGGGAACCTGGACAAAAGCCCACGGCTGCCGCGGGTCTCGTTGTCAACGCATTTGCACGCGATCTTGTACATCCGCGCTGGATCCATGTCCTGCCGAACGGCGATGTACTGGTCGCCGAAGCCTTGCAGGGGGCTGGCCCCATCAAGTCCGCTTTCGACTTCGCGATCTACAGCACCATGAAACGCGCCGCCGCGATCGGTGTATCGGCCAATCGTATTACCTTGTTCAGGGACGTCGACCAGGACGGCGTCGGTGAGTTTCGTGACGTCTTTCTGGACAAGCAGAACCAACCGTTCGGAATGGCGTTGATCGGCGACAGGTTCTATGTGGGCAACGCCGATGGCGTGTCGGTATTTGCCTACAAGGAGGGGGAGACCCGGCTCTCGGGCAGCGCAGAGAAGCTCGTCGATTTCAAGCCCGGCGGTCACTGGACGCGCAGTCTGCTGGCAAGTCCGGATGGAGAGAAGCTGTATGCCGGTGTCGGGTCGGACACGAACATTGCCGAGAACGGCATGGCAGTAGAGGAAGGGCGAGCTGCCATTCACGAACTCGATCTTGTCAGCGGAAGTTCGCGCATCTTTGCCGATGGACTGCGTAACCCCGTCGGCATGGCCTGGGAACCGACTCGCGGAAAACTATGGACAGTGGTCAACGAGCGCGATGGTCTCGGCGACGAGGTACCGCCGGACTATCTCACGTCGGTCACTGACGGCGGTTTCTATGGCTGGCCTTATTGCTACTGGGGTCAGACGATCGATGATCGTGTGGCGCAGGATCCGGCGCGTGTGTCGACGGCCTTGCGGCCTGACTATGCTCTGGGCGGGCATACCGCATCGCTCGGCCTGTGCTGGATGCCGGCAGGCACCTTGCCCGGCTTCGATGAGGACGGCATGGTCATCGGCCAGCACGGCTCGTGGAACCGAAGCAACCTGAGCGGCTACAAGGTTGTCTTCGTGCCGTTCGCGGATGGTCGACCGATTGGTGAGCCGCGCGACATCCTGAGCGGGTTCCTGTCGCCAGATGAAAAAGCGTCCTACGGCCGGCCGGTCGGTGTCGCGATTGGTCCTGACAGCTCCTTGTTGATGGCAGACGACGTCGGTAACGTGATCTGGCGCGTGACGGGTGCACCGACGAGCTGAATCGGGTCATGCCAAAGCAACCCGTCGAGAATGACTTTTGCGGATGCCTGCCGGCTTTGTGCCGAGCGGCTCGATCTGCCGGACGTAATAGCCGTTGACGCACGCAGTGACGCGGCCCGTGAAGCCTTGTCACCCTGGCTGGTGGCGGGTGACACGCTGGTGCTGCTGGGTTCGTCGGGCGTGGGGAAATCGACCTTGGTCAACACATTGGCAGGCATGGAGCTCCAGCGTACCGGCGGTGTTCAGACCGGCGATTCGAAAGGGCGACACATCTTCTTCTCTGGTCGGGCGGATTCACGGTTGCGAAGATCGGCATTGCCGACGCTGACACGATCACGCTGTTGAGTCTTCGTTATGTCTGCGTGGTGATACTGCTGTTACCCCTGTGTCTGCATCTTCGGCCAGCTCTGCCGAATTCGCCTGCGCAGTGGCTGCATCTGGCGTTCGTCGGGTTTCTGATTCAGGTTGTCTACTTCGGAACGGCATGGACAGCATTCGAGCTCGGCGGCTCGGCTGGCACCGTGGCCCTCGTCACGTCACTGCAGCCCTTGCTGGTCGCGATTGCCATGCCGATGCTGTCCAGCGAACGTGTTTCTGCACGTCACTGGTGCGGCTTGCTGCTGGGCTTTACCGGCGCTGCAATCGTGATCGTGGGCAATGAAGGTGTTCACGGGGTCAGCGCTCAGGTCTTTGTCTTCTCGGTCGCCGCGCTGCTGGCATTTTCGCTGGCGACCGTCTGGGAGAAGCGCTTCGGTGTCGCGCACCATCCCCTGACATCGAACACCGTGCAGTATGTCGTCGGCTTCGCGTTCACACTACCCCTCGCCTGGTTTGTCGAGGACATGCACGTGACGGTAACCGTGCCATTCGTGCTTGCACTTGCCTATCTGGTGATCGGTAATTCGATACTGGCCATCAGTCTGCTGCTCATGATGATCCGGCAGGGCGACGCGACGCGCGTCTCGGCCTCGTTCTTTCTCGTGCCTCCGCTGACGGCCGTCATTGCCTGGTGGGTACTGGATGAGCGCATGCTGCCATTGGCCTGGGCCGGTATGGTCATAGCTGCCGTCGGTGTCTGGCTGGTCACGAGACGTGCCACGCTCTGAAGCAACTGCGCGGACCTGATTGTCGGGCGACTGCCGACCGAACCGGGTTCCTTCAGAACCGCAGGTCAGGCTTGCTGTCGACGGGGAGCATTCTGCTGAAAGCCCCGAGTCAACCGGCCGATAGTGCAAGTAACGGTCGGTATTGCTCGATAGACGCAGGCACGATACCGTTTAGCCCGAGGACATCGCCTTGACCGATCGAGCAAAGCCCGTCGATCAGCTTCTGTCGGGTGTCTGCGGGAACTGAACGACTCAGCACGAACGGGGGCGCCGGCCAGTCGCGTGTCATGTCGACGACCGTCAGGCCGACAAGCAGTTCCGGTTCCGCCTGAGCCCAGTGCTGCCAGAGTGAACTGTCGATCGCCGCTCGATCAGCCTGGCCTGTGGCTACGGCCAAGAGAGAGGCGCGATGCGATCCGGTGACTACCGCGACGTCGAAGCGGCGATCCGGGTGGAGTCCGATGCCAATGCTGGCGCCTTCGTCTTGGGCGCATTCGGGGGTGACATTCTTGTCGATGCCAGCGATGTGGTGTCGGTAGGCATGATGACCGGACCAGGACTCGCGTTCATTGATGGCGATGGCCAAAGGACGCTCGTCATGGAAATCCTGTCGCCCAACGATCATGGAGCGGTACAGAGGTTGCATTTCACCCGTGAAGACGGGCGCGGCGATGATGTCCGCCTCGCTCTGACCTGATGCAATGCAGTTGACACTCAGCAGGCCGCAAGCCCAGACCAGGTCGTTGTTCCATACGTGAAGGCTGTTCGAATCGTGCAATACCTCGTCGTCCGGATACTCAACGCAAAGGTCTGTTCGAGATCGCAAAACGTCAACGACAGCACGAAGCGGAACGATTGTATTTTCGGCCAGCAGCGAGGCTGTCGTCAGGATGGTGTGTTGCATAGTGCGGTTTCCGAGGGTCTTCACGCCGCGTCGAGAGTACTTATCATCGCGCTGACACAAGGTTTGCAGCCCGTTCTATTGAAGAGACGCAACGCAGGCATTCCTCGCGGAACCACCGTTCGAATTCACGCACGGCCTCTCGCTCCAGGCTGCTGTCCGCAATGGTCAGACAATAGGGCTGACTCAAGGGCAGGCCTCGGCTGAACGGCAGGACGAGCTCACCACGCGCGACCGGTTCTGCCACGAGCAGTCCCTGGCACAGTGCAATGCCCAGTCCATCGCAAGCAAGATCGAGAGCCACCTTGGACAGGTTGGCCGACAAGCCTCGCCGGGAAAGCGTATTGCCGACGGGTTGCCCCATGCTGGTGAACCAGTGCTGCCAAGAGGGAAATGTCGCTGCCGAAGGGCCCCAATCGGTATGAATGAGCGGTAGCCCGAGAAGCTCGTCGATTGCCTTGAACGGGCCATGCTGCTCGACGAAGGCCGGCGCGCAGACCGGATAGATGGCATCGTTCAGCACGTCGGTCGTGGTGTGGCCGCGGTAGTGGAATGCACCGTAGGACATGCGGATGTCGATGCGATCGCTTTCGAATGCGACGGGATCCTCGTCGCTGCGCAGCGAGACATCGAGGGCGGGCGATAGCGCGAGGAAGTGCCCGAGCCGTCTGCCGAGCCACCCTGAGGCTATCGAAGGCGGTACCGATACCGTCAGCTGGCTCAATGGAAGGCGGCCACTGAGCTGGTGGGATACGGCTTGCAGTGCGGAGAACACGGTACCGAGAATCGGCAGAATCTCACGCCCGGCTTCGCTTGGCACGATGCCTCGATGAACTCGCACGAAGAGCTTGCGACCACACTGGCTTTCCAGCGAGCGGACCAGTTGGCTGACGGCAGCCGGTGTGACCGACAGTTCCTCCGCTGCAGCCACGAAGCTACCTGTACGAGCAGCGGCCTCGAATGCCTGCAGCCCCTTGAGTGACGGCATCACCTTTTTGGTCGTTGGTTGAAGTGCAACATGGCGAAAGAATATCTTTTCTGAAGCGAAGAAGAAATCATTGAGAAAAAGAAAAGCTTGACTGTATTCTGCCGTTAATGACGTACATGAAAGTATCTACAGTCGTTTTCAGCATCGCCTGGCCGTGGCCCACGGCTGTCCTGCTGAGCGCTTGCTACGCTACGTGGTTGTTGCTGGTCATCAATCACGTTGCGCTGGGATGGTTGTGGCATGTGCCAGCGGCCTTGCTGGTCACCTTGCATTCGTCGTTGCAGCATGAACTCCTGCACGGCCATCTGGCGCGTAGACGCCGCACCAACGAACTCCTTGCTCTGCCGGCGCTCGGTTTGTTCATCCCCTATCGACGCTTTCGCGATCTGCATCTTGCCCATCATCGCGACGAGAATCTGACTGATCCCTACGATGATCCGGAGAGCTGGTACCTGAGTGACAAGGCGTGGGCGCAGACCTCGGCTCCGCTGCGGATACTTCGAAAGATCAATACAAGCTTGCTCGGAAGAATTCTGATCGGTCCTGCGCTAGCTCTGTATGGTTTCTGGCGCGCCGATCTGGCAGCGATACGGCGCGGAGATTCACAGGTAGCGAAGGCTTGGCTTGCACACCTGCCAGCCATCATGCTGGTCATCATCATTCTTCAGATGAATGACGTGAGCCTGCTGGACTATGTGTTCCTGGTGGCTCTGCCTGGCATGTCGATGCTGATGATCAGAACCTTTATCGAACATCGTGCCGTCGAGCCTGTCGATGCGCGTACGGCTGTCGTCGAGGCTGGCTGGTTCATGAGCCTGTTGTTTCTCAACAACAATCTGCACGCGGTACACCACCGCTCGCCGGCGACTCCCTGGTATGCCTTGCCAGCGCTCTGGCGCGCGTCGCGTACGCGTGTACTGACGGAAATCGACGGCAATCACTACCCCGATGGCTACGCCGAAGTCTGTCGACGCTGGTTGCTGTCGCCACGCGAGCCGATCGTCACGCCCCTTGCGCTGAGACGCGACCGTTGACCGTCGCTACAGCCTGACTTCAATGAGTGTCGGGCCCGGAGTGGCATTGGCGTCGGAAAAGGCCTCTTCCAGCTCTGTGACCGTCGAGACTTTCCTCGCCGGGACGCCCATGCCGGCGGCGAGCGATACCCAGTCCAGTGCCGGCTTGTCGAGGTCCATCATGCTCAGGGCGATGCTCCCGCTGCTCGCCTGGACGTGCCGAAGCTCGTGCTTGAGGATCTCATAGCTCTGGTTGGCAAGAACCAGCGTGGTGATGTCGAGTGCTTCACGTGCCTGCGTCCACAGGGCCTGTACGGTATACATTGCACTGCCATCGCCCTCGATGCAGATCACCCGACGCTCGGGACAGGCGATTGCCGCGCCGGTGGCAAGCGGGAAGCCTTCTCCGATCGAGCCGCCGCAGACTTCAAGCCAGTCATGCGGTGCCGAAGAACGTGTCGCCCCAAGCAAGCCGCGTCCGGCGGTGATCGATTCATCGACGACAATCGCGTTCGCGGGCAATAGTCGAGCGACGACATTGGCGAGCGACTCTGGTGTCAGCGCGCCGTCGGCTACTGGCTCAGGCGTTGCCAGTGGTTGGCTCAGAGGCTCGTAGCCGCTCGCTTCGAGCGCAAGTTCGAGCTTCGCCAGGGCGTCCGGTATATCCTGATCGACACACGCAAATGCATGCAGCGCCGCCTCTGGTGCGTAGAGTTCGCTCGGTGTATCGGGATAGGCGAAGAAGGCGACCGGTGGCCTCGCGCCGATCGTGACGATGTGCCGAAAAGGGGCGAGGAGGGCGGTAGCGTCCTGCACGCGATACGGAATCGCCTGCACCGCCACGCGCCCGGCGCCGCGTTGCATCCGGGTCTTGAAGGTTTCGCATAACAGGGTTGCGCCTGTGGCCTGTGCTATCCGGCTGGCGTGCTCGAGCGTATCTTCATGCAGAGCCCGGCCGCCAAGAACGATTGCCACGGAGTCACCATTCCGAAGTACATCGACCGTCTGTGAAACTTGCGCAGCATTTAGGGTGGGAACGTCGTTCAGGCTACTTGGGTGGCCTGCTGTGACGGGCAACGCAGCATCGTCCGAGAGCGATGCGCTGTCCGCAGCGACAATGCTCTGTGGCTGTGAATCGTCACGTTCTGCAAGGCTACCCAGTACATTGTCGCCAACCGATTCCCAGGCAATATTCGCAGGCAGGATCAGCGTCGCGATCTGACCTGGCGCGCAACGCGCAGCGGCCAGCGCGGCCGAGCCATCGACTGCGAGGTCTGCCGCCGACTTCGTGGTTCTGATCCAGTCGGAAACCGGCCGCGCAAGACCTTCGATGTCCGAAGTCAGCGGGGCGTTGTGGGCAATATGCCACTGCGCATGTTCGCCGACGATGTTGACAATCTGTACATGCGCCTTGCGCGCGTTGTGCAGGTTGGCAAGGCCATTGGCAAGCCCAGGGCCCGTGTGCAGGAGCGTTACCCCTGGTTTGCCTGCCATGCGCGCATAGCCATCGGCCGCACCCGTGACCACGCCCTCGAACAGGCCGAGGACACAGCGAATGCCGCCGACCTGATCGAGCGCAGCGACGAAATGCATCTCCGACGTGCCGGGATTGGCGAAGCAGACGTCCACGCCCTCCGCCACCAGTGTTCGGACCAGCTGCTCTGCACCGTTCATCATGTTCTCACGCGTACAGCAGCGAGCGACTGTCGTGGAAGAGGTGTACCTTGCCGGCTTCAGCTGTCATGCGCATGTTCTGACCGCGGACATCGCGGTGAATGCCCTGGAGCTTGGCAATGACGGTGCCACCTTCATCATTGGGTGAGCCGAAATAGACCTGTGTGACCTCACCGAGTGCCTCGGAAATGGCCACTTCGCCATCAAAGGCGTAGTCGTTGGTGGATGTGGGAATCATGTCTTCGGGCCGGATACCGATGCTGACCTTGGCGCCGCGCTTGTCGCCTGTCGTTGATACCGTCGAGGTGATCGTCCCGTCAGCACCATGAACCTTTACACGGGTGGTGTCACCGGTCGCAACGATCTCACCGGACAGCAGGTTCATCGCGGGTGAGCCAATGAACTGTGCGACGAATTCGTTCTCGGGACGCTCGTAGAGATCGAGTGGAGAACCTACCTGGGCAATGCCGCGGTTGGCCAGCACCACGATACGCGAGGCCAGTGTCATTGCTTCGACCTGATCGTGGGTCACGTAGACCATGGTGGACTGCGGCATGCTTTCCTTGAGCTGCGCTATCTCGATGCGAGTGGCAACCCTGAGTGCTGCGTCGAGGTTGGACAAGGGTTCATCGAACAGATATACCTTGGGATCACGGACGATCGAGCGGCCGATCGCCACGCGTTGACGCTGCCCCCCCGACAGCGCTTTCGGCAATCGATCGAGGTAGGGCGCGAGCTGCAACTGGCTCGATACCTTTTCGATGGCAGCGTCGATTTCGGCGGGCGTCTTCCTGGCCAGCTTGAGCGCGAACGCCATGTTGTCTCTCACCGTCATGTGCGGGTAGAGCGCATACGACTGGAACACCATGGCAATGCCGCGTTGCGCGGGCGGCACATCGTTCATGCGCGCACCGTCGATCGTGAACTCACCACTGGTGATGGTCTCGAGCCCGGCTATCATGCGCAACAGAGTCGATTTTCCGCATCCTGATGGCCCAACGAACACGATCAACTCGCCGGTCGTGATATCGAGGTTGATGTGTTCAAGAACCGTGACAGGTCCCGGGTAGGTTTTCTCGACATCGGTGAGTTTGAGATTGCTCATGGCAGGCGTTCCCTCTTGATCGATGACTCTTTCAAATTCAAACGGACGACTGAACGCAAACGGACGACGCTCGAGCCGATCACTTGACCGACCCCGCCAAGAGTCCGCGCACAAGGTAGCGTTGCATGGCGAAGAACACCGCGAGTGGCACGGCGATGGATACGAAAGCCGAGGTTGCGAGTATTTCCCAATTGCCTCCGCGGGTACCGAGCAACTCGACGATCTGCTTGGTCATGACGGTGGTTTCGCCACTCGAATCGATCAGGAAGACAAGTGCGACGAGCAGATCGTTCCAGGTCCAGAGGAACTGGAAGATGGCGAACGATGCCAGGGCGGGGAAGGACAGCGGCAGGATGATCTTGACGAAGATCTGGAAGTCCGTCGCGCCATCAACCTTGGCATTCTCGATGATGTCCTTGGGAAGGCCGACCATGTAGTTCCGCAACAGATAGATGGCCAAGGGCATGCCGAACCCGGTATGCGCAAGCCAGGCACCGAGGTAGCTCTTGCCGATGCCCACCTCGTTGTGCAGCTTGAGAAGGGGTATGAGCGCCAGTTGAAGCGGTACCACAAGCAGGCCGACGACCAACGCGACCAACAAGGCACGGCCAGGGAAGTCCATCCAGGCAAGTGCGTAGGCGGCAAAAGCCGCTACCAGGATCGGAATGATGGTGGCCGGAATCGTCACTGTCAGTGTGTTGAAGAAGGCCTTGGCCATGCCTTCGCGATTGTTTTCGTCAAAGAGCACCTTGTTGTAGTTGTCCAGGGTGAATTCGGGTGGAGTCTTTGCCGTCAGGAAGACGCGCTCACCCCGTCTACCTTCGAGCGCGTCCTGGCTTTCCAGGCGATAGTCGCCGTTGGCGGCAACCGTCAACGTCGCCGTGCCCTTGTTGACCTCGACCGTGTCCCCCGGGGCGTTCGCACTGATGGCACGCGAGCTCGTGCCCCAGCTCGAGATGGCGGGCTTGTCGGTCGACTCGAACAGATTTCCCTCGACCACGAAGGCACCGTCAATCTCCTGTTGCTCATCGGGTGCTGCCGTGCGGAGCGTCTGGCTCTGTTCGGAGGCTGTCAGCGATTTCCACCAGCCGCTGGTGGCGATCTGGTCGCCGGTTCGGAATGACGAGACCAGGAGGCCCGTCGTCGGGAAGAGCCAGACGATGACAAGCAATGCCAGTGAAAGATGGACCGCCCAGACCAGCCCTGATTTCTTGCCAACGACGTTGTCCATCAGCGCATCTCCTTGCGGGCGTTGTAGACGTTCCAGACGAGAATGGGCGTGACCAGCAGCATGATGATCATCGCGCTTGCCGAGCCGACTCCCCAATCGTTGGCCCGGAACATCTTGTCGTACATGTAGTTGGCCAGGACCTGCGTTTCCCACTGTCCGTTGGTCATCGCGAAGACGATGTCGAAGACCTTGAGCACGACGATGGTGATGGTTGTCCACACGACGACGATCGTGCCCATGATCTGTGGAACCTTGATCTTGAAGAAGACCTGAAACGGATTGGCGCCGTCGACGATGGCCGCCTCGATAGTCTCCTCGGGGATGCCGCGCAGGGCCGCCGACAGGATGACCATCGCAAAGCCTGTCTGGATCCAGACCAGCACGATCATCAGGAAGAAATTGTTCCAGAACGGGATCGTCAGCCAGCTGGCCGGGTTGTCGCCGCCGAAGAACAGGTAGATCGCGTTCAGCACGCCAATCTGTTCCTGACCAAGCGGACGCGTGTCGTAGACGAGCTTGAAGATGACGGCCGCACCGACGAACGAGATGGCCATCGGCATGAAGATGATTGACTTCGCTATGTTGCCCCAGCGAACGCGGTCTGACAGCTGCGCTGCGAGCAGGCCGAACACCGTCGAGAGTGCTGGCACCACGATAAGCCAGAGCAGGTTGTTACGCATCGCTTCCCAGAATTTCGGCTCGCTGAACATCTTCGAGTAGTTGGCGAGGCCGACGAATTGCGATCGATCACCCGGTAGCCGTTCGGTCAGCGAGAGCCTGAGTGTCTCGAAGACGGGATAGGCGAGATACAGGCTCAGCGCGGCAAGTGCCGGAAACAGAAAGAGCCAGGGGCGGATCATGTTGGCCCGGGTGATATTGCGTCCGGCATGCGGACCGCGCGGTGGAAACAACACCTTGTCGAGCAGCTGGTTCGCGAAATAGAAGTAGCCGACGCAGCCGCTGACGCCGATGACGATCGTCAGAATGCCCTGCAAAGCTGGGTGCATGGGTAAGCTCCTCCTCTACCTTCTTCGGGTTGCCGGTCTTGTCGGTGTGAAGCGACGCGCCACCTGACGTGAGCCTCCCTGCTCACGCTTCGTGGAGCTGACTACCGAGGGGTCCAGACTTGACCCCTCTTCCTGGCATTTGCCCTACCAGCCATTCTTTCGTGAACTCTTCTTTCGCCAGCCATTGCTTTGCTGACGATTGCCTTGCTAGCGATTCCTTTGCCGGCCATTCCCTGACCTACCGCTCCTCTACCAGCTCTTCTGGATCTCTGACGCGACGGTCGCTGCGTCCTTGCCACCGACATAGTCGACCATGCCTGTCCAGAAGGAACCCGCGCCGACACCGCCGGGCATGAGATCGGAGCCGTCGAAGCGGAACGTGGTCGCGTCGAGCAGGATCTCGTTCATCGCGCCGAGCGTCGGATCGCCGAACAGATCGCCGTTGACGCCGGTATGGGGTGTCAGGAAACCTGATTGCGCCATCCAGACTTCGTGAGCGATGGGTGTCTGCAGCCATTCCATGAAGACCTGTGCCGCCGGGCTGTCTTCGGTGATGCTCCACATCGTGCCGGCACCGAGGACAGGCTTGCCCAGGTCCTTGTCGGCATACGCCGGGAAATAGAAGAAGTCGACATCGACACCCACCTCGGTGCCTTCCGGGAAGAACGTCGGAATGAATGAAGCCTGACGGTGGAAGTAGCATTGCGGCGGCGTCGAGAACAGGCCCTTCGGACTGTCGCGGAAGTCGGTTGTGGCGACGGCTGCTGCGCCGCCGGCAACGTAATCGTCATTGCGCGCGAAGCTGCCGAATGCCTCGATGGCTTCGAGTACGCGGGGATCGTCGAACGGAATCTCGTTGGCGACCCACTGGTCGTATACCTCAGGTGCTTGCGTGCGCAGCATCATGTCTTCGACCCAGTCGGTGGCGGGCCAGCCCGTGGCCGCGCCCGAGCCGAGACCGATGCACCAGGGGGTTTCGCCTTCGGCGACGATCTCGTCGCTGAGCGCTTTCAAGTCTTCCATGGTTTCTGGAACTTCGTAGTCCAGGTCTTCCAGATTATCCGGGATGTACCAGACAAGGGACTTCAGATCGACCTTGTAGAAGAAACCGTAGAGCGCCTCTTCACCGTCCTCGCCAGCGAACGTGCCAAGGTCGACCCAGGACTCGCCGGCGGCATAGTTTTCACGCAGGAAATCGGCACTGGCTTCCGGCAACGGTGTCAGGAAACCCTGGCTGGCCAGATCGCTCGCCAGGCCCGGCTGCGGGAAGACGGCAATGTTGGGAGCTGACCCCGCTTCTGAATCGATACGAATCTGGGTTTCGAAACTGTCCGAGCCGACGTACGCCACGTCGGCGCCCGTGGCCTGTTCGAAGTACGCCATCATGTCTTCGGCGATCGTCTGGTCAGGCCCGAGCCAGGGACCGAGTATGGTCAGCGACTGCCCGGCCAGGTCGTGCTTCTCGGCAAAGGCGTTGTAGCTGTCCCAGTTGAAATCGCCTTCGCCGACCGGAAATTTCAGATCCTGAGCATGCGCCTGGGACATCGCCATGCAGCCGGCAGCCACGGCCGCCGCGACCGCCGCGGCGGCAGGCGAGCGGCGTGCAGTCAAGGTCTTGAGCATCGATTTATCTCCTGATTTCTAGGATGCAACGACGAACGCCGTTGCGGAGACTGGACATCAGCCAACTGAAGCGCTTTGGTTGGTAACCAGCGCCGATTTTTGGTAAAAACACTTGTGAAGAATAGATGAGGCTGCCGGGCAGAGTCAATCGCAAAGGGCCTCTGAACAAGTGCGTTTTCGAAGTATTCTGCTTCGTAGCAGGTGCGTGTCATTGGTGAAAATACTTCATGGTTGTCATGTTAATCTGTCGCTTTTCCGAAGCGCTTCGACTGGATGTCATGCGCTTGAAGCCACCCCGGGCTGCTCAGCCACCGTCCCATGAACCTCAAGGAACTTGCCCGCCACCTGCAGTTGTCACAGACCACGGTCAGTCGTGCATTGAACGGCTATCCGGAAGTGAACGAGCAGACGCGGGCTCGCGTCCGGCAGGCGGCCGAAGAGCTCAACTATCGTCCGCGTCGCCACGCGCAGCAACTCGCCACCGGCCGTTCGATGGTCATCGGTCACGTTGTCACCCGCTCCCGTCATGCGCTTATCGCACCCTTGTTTGCGGACCTGATGGCCGGAGCGGGAGAAGCAGCCGATAGCCTCGGCTATGACAGTCACTTCCGGATCGTCGACGACGACCTAGAGATACGACACTATCGGGAGCTTGTCGCGGCGCGCCGCGTCGATGGGGTGGTCGTGCACGGGCCCCTCTGTCGGCTGGATCCGCGGATCGATCTCCTCAATGAACTCCGGCTGCCCTTCATCGTGCACGGTCAGAGCGAGGAGTCGGCCGACTATGCCTGGCTCGATGTCGACAATGCCGGTGCCATGCGCCGGGCCACGTCTTTGCTCATCGACCTCGGACACACAGATATCGGCTTCGTCAATGGTCCGGAAAGTCTGCATTTCGCCTACCGTCGTCGAAAGGGTTTCATGGATGCACTGGCCGCGCATGGTCTCGAGCCCAATCCGGACTGGATCTTCTCAGGGCCGCTGGTCGAGCACCACGGCTTTGCCGCAGCAAGGGCGCTTCTCGATGATGGGCAGCCGCCGACCGCACTGGTATGTGCAGGCTTGCTCCCGGCTTGGGGGGTGTTGCGGGAGCTGCTCACGCGACGGCTCGTTCTCGGCCGCGATTTCTCCATCGTCGCCTACGACGACAGCGTCTCCTGGCTTGCGAATCGGGGTAGCGATTGCGAAAATGGTGCGCCGCTGTTCACGACGGTACGGTCATCGATTCATCTGGCAGGTCAACGTCTGATTCATCATCTCGTGCGCAGTATCGAGGAGCCGGGGCAGGTGACGGTTGCCGAGACCTTGCCGACCGAACTGGTCATCGGGCAATCGACCGGCCGCCGGCCCGACAGACAGGCAGCGTGTTCAATGCGTCGAACCAGCAGATAGAGACGATCGTGCAAAGACCCATCCGCCAAGTGCGCCTGCCAGGCAGTGCAGTGCAAGGCCCAGTGGTTCACGTGCACTCGCGATCGGTGTGATCGAGAAGCTGAGCCGCATCGTGATCAGGGCGGTCGCGATCGCGATAGTGCCGCCGAGTGCATAGTGCCAGCGTCGCGTCGACGGGCGAGACGCCAGGTAGACAATGATGAAGCCGATGGCCATCGACAGAGCGACGACGACGCCGTAGAGTCGGAGGCCCAGAAGATCCGTCCACGTCGTTGCAAGCCTGTCGTCGATGCTCACGTCAACGCCGAGTGCGCCGAGTTCATGAAGGATGATCTGAGTGTGCATCAGGCTTGCAAGCACATAGGTCGCGAAGCAGCCGACCAGCCAGGCGAATACCGTGCGTACAAGGCGAGCGAGCAAGGGCATGGACTCGAATAGGTGCAGCGTCCGATCATGCCAGAGCCTGGTGGGCCATGCTCTCGTCTCGGTGCTGGGCGGATATCGCCTTTGATGCATCAACGGACACACCCACCTGACCTGCCACATGGCACAGCGACAACAGGCGGTAGACACCGACGATGACAGGGACACGATGGCACCTTCGCACTGCACGGATGAACAGCGCTGCGCGGATGATCGGGTCGTCCACGTTAGCGAGTTTCCTGCTGTTGCAGAGTGGGTTATCGAATGGAATGGAACCGTCGCCTGGTGCTGAGCCGACGATACAGCTGCCCGAGGTCGCTGAACCGCATGTCGAAGTCATGGCGCGCGATCTCGAGCACCCCTGGTCGATCGCGTTTCTCGCCGATGGTCGCGAACTCGTTACAGAGCGTGCCGGTCGTCTTCGCATTCTCGATGAGGGTGTTCTCTCGCCGCCGGTTTCCGGGGTGCCGACGGTCCTGGCGAAGAGTCAGGGGGGATTGCTCGATGTGGTTGCACACCCTGATTTTTCGGAAAACCGGTGGATCTACCTGACCCTTGCCCATGGGACGTCCTGGCGAAATGCGACCCGCTTGATACGTGCTCGCCTCGTCGGCAACGCCCTGGTCGACCTGAAAGTCCTGTTCACCGCCGAGCCCTGGAAGGCGACACCCGTGCACTACGGAGGGCGAATTGCATTTCTTCCCGATGGCTCTCTGCTGCTGACGCTCGGCGATGGATTCGACTATCGGGAAGCCGCGCAGCGGCTCGACAACCATCTCGGCAAGATCGTTCGATTGCATGACGACGGGACGGTGCCCGCAGACAACCCGTTTGTCGGTGTCGAGGGTGCTCTGCCGGAAATCTGGAGTATCGGCCATCGAAATCCGCAAGGGCTGGTCGTTGATCCGGCGAACGGTATCGTTCTGTCACATGAGCACGGACCGGCCGGCGGCGACGAGATCAACCGCATCGAGCGTGGCAGCAACTACGGTTGGCCGGTCGCGACGCAGGGGCGTGATTACTCTGGCGCTGCCATATCACCGTTCGAGGAGTACCCGGGCATGCAACCGCCGCTGGTCGACTGGTCACCTTCCATCGCGCCGGCTGGTCTCGCTGTGGTCTCGGGCGATCCCTTCGAGATCCTTCGGGGTGAGTTGCTGGTGGCTACACTTAAAACGAGAGAGTTGCGTCGAGTCAAACTTGACGAGGCGGGCAACCTGATCGGCGAAGCCGTGCTGCTGCGAGGTCACGGCAGACTTCGTGACGTCCGTGTGGCGCCGGACGGGAGTCTGCGTGTATTGACCGATGCGCCAGATGGCATGGTGCTGCGATTGACCCCGGGGACCAACTGAAGGAGACAGGCCAATGGGAAGAGCTGTACCGCTCGGCAAGGCAGGCTTGAGCGGGCGGGATTTACTGTAAGGAAGCACAGAGAATTTGCACAGCGTGCCCGTCAGGATTGTTTAATGATGTGGGCTTCTAGGGCAGCGAGTCCATCCTCGAGCCCGCGTCGCCCGAAGCCGAGTCGAAAGCGATCGGTCGGCGTCGCGTTCAGCTCTGAACGATAGATGCTGCCAGGCAAGAACAGCACGCCAGACTCTTCGACCAGCGTTCGACAGAAATGCTCGACGCCACGAGCACCCTTGAACCTGGGAAACGCCATGCAGGATCCATCCGGACGCTGCCAGTCGAACAGATCCGGATAGCGTGCAAAGAAGCCATCCCATCTCGGCAGGTTCTCATCGATGATTGAACAGTTGCGGCCAAGCAGCGTGTCGCTGTTTCGCAATGCAATCCTTGCCAGACGCTCGCTCGGCCCTGAATTGCAGATCGACAAGTAGTGCTTCAGGCGTTCCATGCGTGCAATGGTGTCGGTGTCTGCACAGGCGATCCAGCCGATGCGAAGGCCTGGAAGCCCGTACGACTTCGACATCACATTCAAGGACAGTCCGCGCTCATAGATATCGGCAATGCAAGGCAGGTGCCTTGTACCGGTAGGGCCCAGGCCTCTGAATATCTCGTCGTGAAGAATGTAGATCCCGTGCGTTCGGCACAACGCGATCAATGCGTGGTAGCGATCGATCGGCAGAATGGTGCCCGTGGGATTGTGCGGAAAATTGATCGTGACCAGTCGGGTATCAGGTCGGATGGCCCTGGCGATCCGATCAATGTCGAGCGACCATCCATCGTCCGGGTCGAGGGGGATGCCCGTCACCTCGCAGATCGCGAGCGGCAGCGTCTCGTGAGACTGATAATTGGGCGTGATGACGATCGCGTGACTGTCCTTGTCGAGAATCACGGAGTTTGCTGCAAAGATGCCTTCACTTGCGCCTGCAAAGCAGAGCACGTCTTCGGCCAGGCGTTGTTCGTAAAGAGTGGCGATCGTTTCGCGTAGATCAGGTGCGCCGAAAGTCTCGGTGTAACCGAGTGACATGCTCTCGAACGCTTCGCGCTCCTCGGGCGTTGCCATCACCAGGAGCTCACGCAGCGACAGGCTTTCGGCGTCAGAGGCCGTCATGTGGTGTCGAGCCCTGAATTCCCATGTGGAGAAGTATTTCTCCAGTCTGAAGTCAGGCAGCACTGTCATCACTCCGTTCAGGTTGCAGATATACCGGCAATGGCCTGGACTCGTTGTCAGGCAAGCAGGGTTGCACAGAAAGCCACCGCGGTCAGCACCAGCAACGGTGGCAGCACGAAGAGTGATGCACGTTGATAGACCGCTCGCGCGTCGATACCGCCCGCCAGTGTGCAGGCCAGCACGACACGGGCAGGGGAGAGTCCCGTCATGGCACTACCGGCGACGTTCTGCAAGCCTGCTACCAGTCCGGGGGCAAGCGCGACGCTGGCGGTGAGCTGGGATTGAACCGGCATCATCAGCGCGTTCGAGGCGGTATTGCTGCCCGTCAGGAAACCCGCGGCGGCAGCAAGTGCGGGCGTGGTCAATATCGCCTGAGCGCCAAGCAAGGCCGTCAGCGACAGGGCAATGTGTTCTGCACTCTGACTGGTGATCATGAATCGAGCGAGTATCACGAACAGCAAGGTGACGAGAACCGGCTGCCAACCGGTCGAGAACGTTTCCTTCAAGACCGGCATGAGTGCTCGGCGTCGAGCGATCAGCGCGCCGGTGCCTACGGCCAGCAACCAGAACGAGGGGTGCAGGAACGGTGAGAACGTGGGCCCTTCGGTGAAGGGTTGCAGCGTCGCCATGTTGCCGAGCGCGACGCCGATGGGCTCGATCAACCGCGTGAGCAGCAGCAGCGCACAGAGCGCGACGTAGGGGGCCGCACGGGTGAGAGCCTGACGCAGCTCGCCTGTACCGTCGTCGGCGTGGATCAGCCGCCTTGCCAGGATGACCGCGCCGAGGGAGAGTATGACGGCGATCTCTGGGTCGGAAAATCGATTGGCGAGGACGAGCGCGCCGCCGGCAACAAGTACCCAGCCGATCTCGGATACGCGAATACGACGATGGCTGTCAGCATCGGGGAGCGAACCGGCAAGCCGGTAATGGAATGGTAGCCATGCCAACAGCAGCGGAACTGACAGAAGTGCGCTTGCCCAGGCGAGCTCCTTGAAGGGCAGGTCCGCGACTTCAGCACCGATCAGCGTGCCGACCGCAAAGGCACCCCACGGCACGAGTGTCTGACTGAGCAGTGACAACAAGGCTGCCGTGAGTGGCGGTACACCCGCCGTGAGGAGTCGCCCGACGACAACGACAATGCCCACGCCGAAACCGACCGCTGATTCGACGAACGGCCCGATGAAGATCACCAGCGTGAACAAGGACCGGGCATCCAGTTCGACTCGCTGACGAACCGTTGCAAGCCGCGTCGCGGCGTGAAAGAACAGGCCGGCGAGCATGACGGAGATGGCTTGCCAGGCCAGCCAGGAGCCTTGTAGTGTCTCCTCGACAAGGGCCGGCACTACCGTCTGGTCCGAAGGCAGGGAAAGCAGGAGCGCAGGTAGTGCAGAAATCAGCGCGGCCAGACCCGCCAGCCAGGAGGGAAGCCGTGTTCCTCCAAGCAAGGCAGTCGCCACCAGGAGTGGTAGCACGGCGAGGAGCAATTCCATGGGACGGCGTGAGTCGGACAAGCGGCCGCCAAGGTTACACAGGGGATTATCGGGACGCCATGGGCCGTCACCTGTGGATCACCACGGCCGCAGCACGATTCATGCGTGGCTTCGCAGAGCATTCACAGGCACTCTGTTTCCATGCCCATTGCCCGTCGCGTTTTCATTGTCCTCGTCCTCTGGTCAGCGGGACTCTGTGCGGCGGCGCAGTTCGCCAAGGTCGTGGTCGCCTTGCCGGAACTGGTCATGCGATTTCCGGATGCGGGCCCCGCAGTGGGTTTCCTTGTGTCCTCGATCAGTATCGTCGGTGCTCTGTTGGGCCTCGTCGCGGGAATGCTCAGCATTCGTTACGGCGCATGCCGGCTTCTCCTGTGCGGGCTCGTGCTTGGTTCGCTGGTGTCCTTTGTTCAAGTGATCGAGCTGCCACTCGGCGCTCTGCTTTCCAGCCGACTGGTAGAAGGTATCTCTCACCTCGCTATCGTCGTATCGGCACCGATACTGATCGCGACGTTCAGCGGTGGCCAGTATCAGGCTGCCGCGATGACGCTTTGGGGCACATTTTTCGGTGTTGCCTTCGCCCTGACCGCCTGGTTGGGGATACCGCTTGTCGAAGCGCAGGGGGTGCCGGCCCTGTTTCTCGCCCACGGGGCGATATCCCTTGTCGTCACGATACTGGTGGCGATCGTTGTTCCAAGCCCGGTATCGACTTCGGTACCCGTTCCAGCGATGACTTCAGAGCCCGTGATGCAACTCGATTCGAGTACCGTGCTCCGACGCCACCTTCGGGCCTGGAGTTCACCGTTCGTTGCGGCACCTGCGGCGGGCTGGCTCTTCTATACCGTCACCTTCGTTGCCATGCTGGCGGTACTGCCGAGCTTGATGCCGCCGGAGGAGCGAGTGTTAGCAGCGACCGCGCTGCCACTCGTGAGCATAGTTTCGTCACTGTCCATCGGCGTTCTCCTGTTGAGCCACTTTTCCGCCGTGACCGTCATCGGAATCGGGTTTTTCGCTGCGATGATCGCGACCGTTTGCCTGGCGGTCACTGCCGCCGCGCTATGGTCTTGCCTGTTCCTGTTCGCCTCGCTTGGCCTGGTGCAAGGTGCGAGCTTCGCGGCCATTCCCCAGCTGATTGCAAGTAGTGATGAACGCTCGCTTGCCAGCGGCGCATTGTCTCAGGCAGGCAATATCGGCAACAGCTGTGGAACGCCGCTCCTGCTTGCGGTACTTGCCGCCGGCGGGATCGAGACGATGCTGCTGGTCGTCGTCGCCTGTTATGCCGCGGGTCTTGTTGTGCACTCGGTTCATGCAAGGCAGCGCCGACGATCATTGGACTTGCGGTTGTAAGGGTGATCAGATTACCTGTTACTGCGTTCTGCTCTATCAAGTGCGGCAATGACCTTGTCGATGCCCACATGCAGCCTGCTCTGGTGGCGAGACGTATCAGCATCCTCGTATTCCAACCGTGAAAGCACTTGTAGATATCTGATTCCGCGCGCCTGACAGAGACGGAAGAAGCACGCGTGTCGATAGTGCTCGGGCAGGATCTCGACGAGTCGTGCCGTGTCCGGTGAGAACATCAGGTTCACGAGTGCAGCGCCGTGCGGCGCAACAATGGTTTCTGCATTGGCGAACATCGAGACTTGATCTGCCAACGATAGCTCTGACATGACGACTTCCTCGACACCTCTTGCAGCGAGTTCGCGAGCGAGCGTGGAGTCGTTGACGAGCGGTCGCTTGCGGGGCGCATCGCGACGCGAGACATAGAAGCGAGTAGGCAGTTCCGCGCCGGAGCGAGTTCTTGCCGAGCGAGCCAACGCGTTGGCCCGATAGCCGTCGAGGAGGCCGGTAAGCCTGTTCGAGGGTTGAAACACGTAGTTGCTACTGGTAGCACTCGAGTACACCACCGAGGCGTGTTCGATCACGCTGTCCGTTGGCAGCTCGAGACATTCCTCGGGTATCACGCGCAACAGTTCGAGCGACTCCTTCTGGAATGCGTTCAGCGGTGGCACCACCAATCGATAGTCCATGCCTTCTCGACGCGCGAAGCGTCGCAGCAGCTCGATAGCCGGCAGGCACTGAAAACACCAGTGATAGAAGCCCGGGTACGCCGCGTTCACACCGACCAGTAGTGCGACACCACGTGGAACTTCCAGGGAGCGTAACGTGCCGATTGCTGCGGAAATGTTTCCCAGATTGACATGCGACAGACGTTCGTTCGAGAGCGTCGGTTCTCGATGATCGCAAACGAGCATTTCCGGGCCGTAGACCAGACCATCGGATACCTTGTTGATGAAGATCGGCAGATCATCGTATTCGCGGGTGAACCTGTCGCCTCGGCCACCGGATGGCTGGTATGGCTCGAAGTCGGCATCGAGTTCGAAATCGTCGTGACGAATCGAGTCTTGCGATGCCTTGCCCCATTCAAGCGAGTCAAGGCGCGAACGCGTCTGCGCTTCCGGCTCCTTCGGAAACGATGCGGGGTCGAGAATCATCACCCGAGTGAGCAAAGCACACGCCATAATCGCCGAGTCGGGAGAAAAATCGACCGAAATCAGGCTGATGTCGGCCGCGCTATCGGCTGGCAGCCGCCTCCGGGTGCGCGGCCTTGAAGGCCGGGTGATCGGCACACGCGTTGGCGACGTGATTGATCTTGCTCAGGTGCTCGTGATTCACACCCCAGCGCTCCGCATTGTAGAGCTGAGGCATCAGGCAGATATCGGCGAGCGATGGCTCTTTGCCGATGCAGAAGGGGTTCTGATCGAACGAGTCGAGGGACGCTTCGAACGCCTGCAGCCCGGGTCCGATGAAATGCCGCATCCAGTCGCTGCGTGCGGGTTCTTGACCCCCGGTTGCATGCGCGACGACCGACAGGTTGCAGACCGGATGCACATCGATCGCGACGATCTGCGCAAGTGCCCGGACTCCTGCTCTGGCATCAGGTTCCGACGGCAACAGGCCGAGTGCTCGCGTCTCGTCGAGGTATTCGATGATAGCGAGTGACTGAGTCATCCGATGACCATCGATTTCCAGCACCGGGACGAGTCCCTGGGGATTTCGGGCAAGGTGCGTAACGTCGCGATGCTCTCCGTCGAGCAGGTCGACGATGACAGACCGATAGTGGATTCCGGCGAGGTGCAAGGCGATGCGAACGCGATAGCTTGCCGATGATCGCGCGTAGTCATACAGGGTCGCGTCGTGCACTCGAGTATTTCCGGACATGTCGTGGTCAGCTTCCATCCATTTCAGCTTCCATTTCAGCTTCCATGTCAGCTTCCAAACGGATCGGTAAGCGCCGGCAGCAACGTGCCCCTGCACTCACCGAAGCCGATGACGACCTTGCGCCCCTCGATATTGCCTTGCGCACGCCCGCGGAGTGTCAGCGTATCGCCGTCTTCGAGAAATGACCGCTGCTCGCCACTGTCGAGCGTCAACGGTTCCTTGCCGCCCCAGGAGAGTTCGAGCAAGGAACCGCGCTGGTGTCTTTCAGGCCCCGAGATCGTGCCCGAGCCCAGCAGATCGCCGATGCGCATCGGACAGCCAGAGGACGCGTGCTGCACCAGCTGTTGGGCCGCGGAATAATACAACTCGCGATGGTTCGTTCGTGTGATGGTCGTCGATGCCTGTGCCGGTGGCGCCAGCCCGACCTCGAGGTCGATGTCGTAGAGCATCGGGCTCGTGTCGCGCAAGTGCGGTAACAGCTCCACTTCACGTGCCGGCGTCGGCACCCTGAAAGGTGCAAGCGCTGCACTCGTGACGATCCAGGGACTGATCGTGGTGGCGGTTGCCTTGGCCTGAAAAGGACCCAGCGGCTGATATTCCCAAGCCTGGATGTCGCGAGCCGACCAGTCATTCAGCAGGACGTAGCCGAAAATCATCGCGTCAGCTTCGTCTACACTCACTGGTCGATCGGAGGCCGTGCCTACGATGGCGCCCATTTCAAGTTCGAGATCGAATCGCCGCGATGGCATGAAGGCGGGCAGGGGTTGGTCTGGTGACTTGAGCTGTCCCCATGGGCGCCGTACCGAGGTTCCGGAGACGACGACTGACGAGGCGCGACCGTTGTAACCGATCGGCATGTGCAGCCAGTTGGGTGGCAGGGCATTCTCGGCACCTCGAAACATCGTGCCGACGTTGGTGGCATGGTGTCGACCGGCATAGAAGTCGGTGTATTCGGCGACTCGAATCGGCAGATGAAGCTCTACTGCCCTCCTGTCGTACAGGTGGGGTTCGATCCGGGTACGATCCACTGAATCGGTGCCGAGCAATTCCGTCAATCGCGCTCGAAGGGCTTGCCACGCGTTCGCGCCTTCAGCCATGAACGCATTCCACGTGGGCTCGGCGAAGACAGATGAATCGAGCTGGCCGAGGAGGCCAGTGCTTGCGAGTCCTTTGCAGTCGAGCACCGCGTCGCCGATGGCAACACCACAACGAGGCCTCTCGCCCGCAGGCGAAAATACACCGTAGGGCAGGTTGGCAAGCGGGAATTCGCAGCCTTCGGCGTTAGCGCTGTCCAGCCAGCTCAGCACAACGGATGGGTTTGCCTGAGTGGCGGTTGAGTCGGCTTCTGTCATGACGCGTCTCGATGGCGATGACCTACCCTATTGGTCGTTTATGTAACTAACAAGGGGCGCGCCTTGATGAACAGCGACAACCGGTTCGAGCCTGGTGATTTCCTTCCCTACCTCCTGAACCGTGCGGCGGAGGAATCGAGTCTCGGTTTCCAGCGACACTATCGAGAGCGCTACGGCGTGCTTAGGACCGAATGCGTGTGCTCCTCACCTCGGGCGTTACGGTGAACTGAAGCTGCGGGCATTGGCGCCGGATCGAACGCGTGCGCGTCGACCGGGCGCGCGAGTATCTCGAAAGTTCAGACTATTCGGTCGAATCTGTTTCGAGGTCGAGTGGTTTCGCTTCAGTCGAGACGATGCGCCAGGCGTTTCAAGGGGCCATGGGCATGGCACCGAGCGAATACCGCAAACGGCACGCCGTTCTTGCTTCGTAGCGCTCGATGAGCCTTATCGGCAGAGTACGCTGGCGTTTGTACGGTTAGGTGAGGAGCGTTGTCTGGTCGATCACGTGCGTATGGATTGTTCGTTCACAGCCATACCAGCATGATAGCGGGCGTCGCGATCGCGCAAATGACGAAGTCGAGTGGCAGCCCGAGTCGCCAGTAGTCGCCGAAGCGATAGCCGCCGGGCCCCATCACCAAGGTGTTCGACTGATGGCCGATGGGGGTCAGGTAGGGCGATGCCGCGCCTATCGCCACGGCCATGAGAAAGGCGTCTGGCGGCTGACCAAGACTGTTGGCGAGACCGAGCGCGACCGGTGCCATGAGCACGGCCGTGGGTGTGTTGTGAATCAGGTCGGCAAGCAACATCGACACGACGATCAACAGGGCGATCACGCCCCACACGGGCAAGTCGCCCGCGACTCCGGACAGAGCCTCGGCAATGTGCGCGGTCGTGCCGGTCGTCTGTAGTGCTTCGCCCACGGGGATCAGCATCCCCAGCAGGACGATGACGGGCCACTCGATGCTTCGATAGGCATCTCGTAGCGAGACCATGCGGAGCAGTACCAGCAGGCCGACGACGGTCGTGAAGGCTATCTGGATCGGAACGAGATCGAAGGCGGCGGCGAGAATGCCGAGCGCGAAGATCGTCGGTATCACCAAGGCGCCGCGACGTCGTTTGATGTCCAGGCCACGGTCCTTGATCGCAAGGCAGCCAAGGCTTGCACAGGCTTGTTCAAGCTGATCATTGTCGCCTTGCAGCAACAAGACGTCACCGAGGCGAAAACGCACGAGCTTCAGTCTGACGCGCGCAGCCTGACCCTCTCGTGCGATGGCTAGCAGGTTGACACCGAAACGCCTGTGCATTCCCAACTCCCGAGCGGACACCCCTTGCAGTACCGAGTTCGGCATGACAACCGCTTCGATGACGCGCACGTCGGGCGATCTCAACAGGGCCGGGTCGATCTGCTCCGCGCCTGCCTCGACGAGTTTCGGGTCGATCAGGAGGGGTTGCAGTGCCTCGCTGTCGCCCTCGAGGATGAGGACATCGTCGGCCTGCACCAGCTCCTGCGCCGAGGGAGCGAGGCGCCTCTGCTGACGTCGGAGGATGGCCATGACCGTAACCTCGTTCTCGCAGCGCCATTCGAGCGAACCGATCGAGGTACCCACCAGCGGCGACGAGTCCGGAATGCGTACCTCGGTCAAGTAGCGTGAAACGCGCTGGTCCGCCGACGACTCGCGCACGGTCGTCTCCTCGTCCGTCGCGGGCAGTAGCCGGTGTGAGGCCAGGATGAGAAACACGAGTCCGCCGAGCGCGACGCTCAGTCCGACCGGCGTGAAATCGAACATGCCGAACGGTTCGCCGATGTGTTCATCGCGAAAGGTCGCGATGATGATATTGGGTGGTGTGCCGATCGCCGTGATCAGGCCACCAAGGAGACTCGCGAAGGAGAGCGGCATCAACAGCGCGCTGGGTGGACGTGCGGCGCGGGCGGCGTCGCGAAGCGTGACCGGGAGCATCAATGCAAGTGCACCGATGTTGTTCATGACGGCTGACAGGGCAAGTGTCAGTCCGCTGTTGGCGGCAAGCTGGCCTGTACGCGAGCCGCGTGCGCGAGAGAGAAACGTCAAGAGGATCTCGGTCACGCCGGATGTCTGCAGCGCCTGACTGATCACCAGCACGGCGGCTACCGTGATGACTGCTGGGTGCGCAAACCCCTCGAAGGCCGCTTCCATGGGCACGAGCCCGGTATATACCGCCGCCATCAAGGCGATCCCCGCGACGACGTCGTAGCGCAGTCGGTTCCAGATGAACAGTGCCATGGTGACACCGAGAATCACCAGAATGGTTACAGAATCGGTACTCATCAGACTGCATTCCGTCGCCGTGGCGGCGCTATTAGACCATCGTCGTCAGCTCGCGCGGTCGAGATTGAAGCGAACCAGTTGTGCTTCAATCGCTCTGCGCTCGTGGAACTCACGTTGAAGCACCACGGAGCCCTGTCGGGCTGTCGCACTGAGCTGCGCGCTACTTGCATCGCCAAGTGTCTGTGGTGGGTATTCAGGAGGAGCGGAAATGGATGAGGAGCAAACAGATGAGGAGCAAACTGATGAAGAGCAAGAATAGGTGACAGCGGACACACTCTGGCTGTTCGTGCTCGCCTCGGCGGCGATCGTGGCGGTTCCCGGGCCAACGGTCACGGTCATCGTTGCCAACAGTCTGGCTCACGGTGTTCGCGCCGGGCTGATGAACATCGTCGGCACACAGATCGGTCTTGCCCTGATGATTCTGGCGCTTGCGTTCGGCTTCGCGTTCATCGTCGAGCGACTCGCAGCGCTGTTCGATGTCATCCGGTTTGTCGGTGCCGTGTATCTGATCTGGCTCGGTATCACCCTCTGGCGTGCGAATGGTGCCACCTTGTCCGCTGCAAACCAGACAGATGAAGCCGGCGCGGAGCAGGGTGTCGGCAAGTCGACGCCAGGCCGCGGTGCGGATGCACGACACGTGCTGCAGGGATTTCTGGTGATCTGGTCGAACCCGAAGGCGCTCCTCTTCTTCGGTGCCTTCATTCCCCAGTTTGTCGAAACGACGCGACCGGCGGCGCCGCAGGTGATCATGCTCGGCCTGATCTTCATGGTTGTCGGTACGCTTCTCGACAGTGGCTGGGCATTACTCGCGGCGCGGGCGTCGCGAAGACTTGAACGCCATCATGCCCGTCTCGTCGAACGAACCTCGGCTACCTGTCTTGCGGGTGGGGGATTGTGGATGCTGACGGCCGGTCGTTCAGCCTGATCATGCGGCCGTTTCGGTCATCGGTCGGCACGATCCGTTGCCGTGCCGCCCCGGGTACCGCCGCAAGTGCCGCCAATCGCCCCGGAAATCTCGCATGCCGCGAGGCGGACGCTCTGACCTAGTTGCGAAAGTGCATCGTCCGGCAGGCGTGCCGTTGGTCCCGATATCGAGACACCGGCAATGGCCTCGCCGGTGCTGTCGTGAATCGCAGCCGCAATGCAACGCATGCCGACATGACATTCCTCGTCGTCAAGTGACCATCCGCGGCGATAGGCAATGTCGAGGTCGTCGAAAAGTTTCTCAGGCATCGTCAACGTCTTCGGAGTGAAAGACGGGAGCCCGGTCTGTTGCAACAAGTGTCTGGCACGCTCACGCGGGAATTCGGCGAGCAGCGCCTTGCCGATGCCCGATGCATGGGCCAGGCTCCGTGTGCCAGGGAGGTGGAACGCCCTGATCGGATGGCTGGTTTCCACCTGGGTCAGGAAGGTCACGTAACCGCTCTGAGCAAGGATGGCAAGGTTCGAGGTCTCACCGGTCTCGATCATCAAATCGCGCATCACCCGGCGTGACGCCTCGACGAGATTCGCTCGATTGAGAAAGCTCGTGCCCACCGTGAACGCCTCGAGGCCGATGGACCACTCCTGCGTGACGTCGTCGAAGCTGACGAAGTCGAGTTTGTGAAGTGTGCTGAGCAGCCGGTAGACAGTCGATGCGGGCAGGCCGAGTTGCAGGGATAGCGTCGACAGGGAGGCACTGTCGCTCTTGCCGAGCAGTTGAAGCACAGTGAGCCCGCGTTCAAGCGCTTTGACCGTCGTTGATTCCTGCAACTCCGTGGACTTCAATCGCGGACGTCCACGCGTGCGTCGAGTCGGGCGAGGGAGCTTTGGTGTCGGGTCATCCATGCAAGCGAGCGGCCGCCGGCGGCTGAAGATACCGCGAGTTTATCGCAACAGATCTGTTCACAACAGTCTGTATAGAAGATTTGAAAAAATGATTAAGACATTAAAAACAATTACATAGATATTTAAGTAGGGAATATGAAAAAATATTCTGAAAAAATTGACAGGCCATCTGAACGCCGTATCATGTGGGACCGCATGCACAGACAAGAGCTGAGATGAGCGATCCACACGGCCAGAATCCGGTATTCATCCCCGGTCCCACCAACATGCCCGATACTCTGCGTGCTGCGATGAACGTGCAGACGATGGATCATCGAGCGCCAGATTTCCGGGAGGTACTGCTGCCACTCTTCGGCGATCTGAAGAAAATCTTCAAGACATCGTCAGGGTCGGTCATTACCTTCCCGGCAAGTGGAACCGGTGGCTGGGAAGCGGCTGTCACCAATACGCTGTCCCCGGGTGACAAGGTGCTGGTGGCACGTTACGGGATGTTCTCGCACCGCTGGATCGATCTATGTCAGCGACACGGTCTGGATGTGCAGATCATCGAGTGCGATTGGGGCGATGGCGCTCCGGCCGACGCGTTCGGCGAGTACCTGGCAGCAGACGGGCAACATGACATCAAGGCCGTGCTCGTCACCCACAATGAAACAGCCACCGGGGTGCGCAGCGATATCGGTGCCGTGCGGACGGCGATCGACAGCGCGAACCATCCGGCGATGCTTCTGGTCGATTGCGTCAGTTCGCTGGCAAGCATGGATTTCCGCATGGACGAGTGGGGCGTGGATATCGCGGTCGCGGGTTCCCAGAAAGGCTTCATGCTGGCTACCGGTCTGGCCATTCTGGGCGTCAGCGAGAAAGCACTGGCGGCCATGGAGAGCGCACGAAGCACGCGATGTTTCTTCGATTTCCGCGACATGCTCGCCGCTAACGACAAGGGGAATTATCCCTATACGCCAAGCCTGCAACTTCTGAAGGGTCTGCACGCGAGCCTCGATCTGCTCCTGAGTGAGGGGCTCGAGAGCGTTTTTGCACGCCATCACCGTATGGCAGAAGGCGTACGCGCCGCCGTTGCAGCCTGGAACATGAAACTCTGTGCAAGGTCCCCCGAGCTGTATTCCGATACCGTCAGCGCCATATACGTCCCGGAGGGATTCGACAGCAATGCCCTGACCGACCGCGCCTACAACGCCTATGGCGTATCGTTCGGGATCGGTCTCGGAAAGATGGCTGGCAAGGCCTTTCG